>Ga0105106_10002959_pt1 | contig 12177 bp, 9 predicted proteins | sample PPLLaktember2015_5_FD_79109 | JGI IMG/M metagenome (GOLD analysis project Ga0105106, IMG submission 79109) | Freshwater sediment microbial communities from Prairie Pothole Lake near Jamestown, North Dakota, USA - PPLs Lake P8 Core (1) Depth... | ecosystem: Environmental > Aquatic > Freshwater >...
CAATTTATGTAAATGCCTTTATATCAATTATAAACATTAAATATTATTACAATATAATGTTAAAATATTAGACAATATTATGTCTAATAATCATACATAAGTAACTACTCAGGATTTCTCCGAAAGCAAAATGTCTTTTAACAAATGTTCAATGGTTTGCTACAGGAAGTATCTTTTTCCTGATATTGGTGTTTGTTTCTTTACTTATACTTTAAAATTATCAATTAATCACTCCGTATGATGCAAATACCGGAATAATAATCATCAGGTCGGCACCTGCATGGATAAGCATTGGGGCAATTACGAAAATAAGTACCCACAACCAGTTTTTACTTACAAATCCTGCTTCCGGTTTATGTTGTGGATTATTCAATGCCAGGTATCCGAAAAACAGGAAAAAAAGAATTCCGGTAACCAGACCTGCTATCAACTTTCCTTTTGTAAGGTACAAATTCTTCAAAGTGTATCCGGCAAGTAAAAACAATACGATTACGACGGAACTTATTATAAATGAATCGCTTAGTTTGATCAGCGCAAAACCTTTGGACGTTTCCTGATTAAGGTTCCAGAAATCAGATGTAAAAGGCATAGCTATAAGGAATGCAAGATTTAGGGCAAGTAACGCAAAGGAAAGATCCCTGGCTTCAGTTTGATTCCTTCTGGAAAAATATCTCCATAAAATGAAAAACACAATCAGAAAGAAAGTTCTGATTAACAGTTTAAGGGTTGAAGGTATAGAGGTGAAAAAGGTCATGCACACGAGAAGTATTACTGCCGGAATCACAAGATATTCGAAGAGTTTATTTGTTTTTATAGACTAATTTAAAATTTATCAACCAGGATGGATCCATCCTATTCCTTTGGGAAGGAGAAATGCATCTGCACCATAACCCAATGGTCATTCCTATTTTCAAGAACACCTGTCCACCTGGTGTTCAACCAGCTGGCAGGTTCGCCTTTCCACTCGTTGAAATCATCCAGGATACAATAGAACCATGCAACTGTACCTGATTGAGAGAGAGATATTTTCAAATCCCTTATCTCGTAACCAATGGCTTTAAATCCTGGATCACCCCAGATGGATTCATTTTTTTTGAATTCGTAAAATCCCTTTGTTACCCTTGGGCCGGGACCAACCTCAAGATAATCGGAATCATTGGCGATTATGCTATAAAGCAGCTTAAAATCTTTATCCTTTGCCCATCCAATGCAACTCCGGATCGAATTCTCTATTAAAGGAAGTTCTGTTTTCATGTCAGTAAAAGATTTTACATTATTAAACTGACATGAAATAAAGAAAATCATACCTGAAATTAGTGCAAGTCCCGGGAACTTACTTTTCATGGTTTTAGTTCTTATAAATGAAATTATGATTTGATAACATCTAATAGTAAATTTACAAAATGATTGCCTTCATTTCAAAATAAATCAACAAATTGCATGTATTGGTTAATGAATGGTGGTTTTAAGGAGATGTTTCCGGTAATTCAGTGATCTAAGCAGAAAATTGTGCTTAATTATCATAAACGTTTTAGTTTGATATCAAAAAGATATCAAAATGATATCAAAATGATGTCAAAATGATATTAAAATGATATCAAAATGATATTAAAATGATATCAAAATAATGTCAAAAAGATATTAAATGGATTGCAGAGAAAACTGCGGCGCCTGCTGCATAGCAGTTTCAATTTCCTCCCCAATACCCGGTATGCCTGAAGGAAAGCCTGCCGGAGTAAGATGCATTCATCTTTTAGACGATTACAGATGCGCACTGTATTATTCCGGCGAAAGGCCAAAAGTGTGCGGTGATTTTAAAGCTGAACCTGAGTTTTGCGGAAAGGATAGGGAGGAAGCCCTTAGAATCTTAAAATCCTTATCGGATTAGTTATGTAAGTTCTGCAAGTCTGTATTGACTTGCAGAACCTGCATGACCCACCTTCGTCAATGCTTCGGTGGGCAAAGCCTGCACGACCCGGTTATCAGTTCCTGTCCCAGAAAAGCTTTGTAGTGGCCTGATCGCCTCCGATAGCAGCAGCAGCAGCAGTATAGTTATCGAGGTTCATCTTGTTTTCATTGTACGGGAATGGCATCCTCATAGGGATGTCAGCATAATCCATTCCTTCGGGAGGGTTAAGAAGAGGGAAGTCAAGCCTTCTCCATTCAGCCCACGATTCAATACCCCGGTCGAATAAACCCAGCCACTTCTGGTTACCTATCTTCTGTTTGTAGGTGCCCTCAGCTGTTGCATATGCCACAGTTGGCTGTGACAGGTATGTAGTTGCCTCAGCATCCGGTACACCCCAGTATTTCATGCTTTCAAGAATTGCATTATTGTAATGCCCTGCAGCGTCAGCGGGAACTCCGTATATATTTCTTTCAGCGGCCTCAGCCAGAAGGAATTCCACCTCTACATAGTCGCACATTATAACAGGATATTTGGGATCGATCCTTATCATATCTGAAAAATGAGAATAGTTGGCATAACTTGAAGCACCTTCCTTACCATAAGTGAGACCAAAATATTCACCATTGTATTTTGTGAACCAGATATCCCGGCGTGGATCATTCAGCGTATTCATCATATCTATTATTGTATTTGTGGGACAGAAATCATGCCTCGCCAGTATTACAAACTCGTTATAATATGAATTAACAAGCGGTACCACCCCTATATATTTAAGGATTGCACTTTGCGACTGATCTGTAAAGACTCCCGCAGCGATAGCCTCATTTACTATGGCAACTGAGTTAGATTCCGGTACGTCTGCAAGCCTCATCCCGATTCGTAATTTCAGGGAGGCTCCAAATTTTTTCCATAAATCCACATCGCCGTCATACAGGACATCAGCTGTTCCAAAACCATCATAATTGCTGTTAAGATCAGCAATTGCTAAGTTGAGTTTTGTCACAAGATCCTTGTAAACAGTAAATGCATCGTCATATTTCGGCCGGCTGTTTTCAGCTCCCATAAGTGCTTCCGAGTAAGGAACATCGCCAAACGCATCGATCAGGACCTGGTAAGTATAAACCTCGCAAATAGAAATTATGGCAAGCTTATTCTTCTTCTTGCCTATTTCAACCTCTGAGGGAATATTGGTTGCTTCAAGCTTATCTTTCGATTCCTTCAGATTCCTCAGGACATCACGGTAAAGTACTCCCCAGTAGGTGTCGGGGATCTGTCTGTCCTGAAAATTATACCTGCTTTCCTGCACATAAGTGACCTCAGATTGATATTGAACAAGCAGTCTTGAAATATTGTCGTTTACATTTATGTCGCCGATAAGACTGTCGAGAGCTACAAGAGCAGTGGTAAAAACTGATTCAGCCGAAATAACTGTTGGATATTTTGGATCGATGTTATCTGGAAGTTCACATGAACTTACCAGAGCAACAAGGATTATCATCAGGTATTGAATTTTCTTTTTCATTTTCTTGATTGTTAGATTGGATTAAAAGTCAACTGAAAGGTTAAGCCCCAATGTTCTTGTCGATGGATATGCTCCGTCAGCAATACCCTGTATATTGCCTGCACTCAGACTTGCCTCCGGGTCGTAGTAAGGCATATTCTTATGAATTATCCAGAGGTTTCTTCCTACAATTGAAAGAGATACCTTTGAGACCGGTGTCTTTTCGAACATTTTTGAAGGAAAGGAATAACTGAAAGCTACTTCCCTGAGCTTGACATATGACGCATCATAGATGTAGGCAGCTGTCGGAAGATAATCATACTGAAATGCACCATACCAGTCTCCTGCCCAGACATAAGTTGTGTTAGGATTTCCGTTCTCATAAACTCCTTCATTCACTATTCCTCCGCCATCTTCAACCGGATCACGTTTTGGATTACCCTTATCATTCAGGCCGGCTGTCTCTGCAAAAATCCCGGTTGCCAGACCATACTGCATATCAGCTGAATAGAGTTTTCCTCCCTGTGAAATATCAACCAGACCTGAAAGAGAAAATCCCTTATAATTCAATATAGTCGTAATTCCTGCATTCCAGTCGGGCAGGGTTGATCCCAGAAGTGCTATCGGATCATCGCCCTCCAGATACATACCGTCTTCATCGACTGTTCTTTGGCCATTTGTGTAGACAAAATCACTGCCTCGCAGCATTCCATAAGGTTGTCCAACCACGAGGTTTGTGCTTATATCCCATTGTGCATTGAGTAGAATATTTTCTACCCCTTCATAAAGACTAACTACTTTGTTTACATTCCTGAACCAGTTTGCCTGAATATCCCATGAGAAATTGCCTGTCTTTATCACTGTTCCGGTAAGCGAAACTTCTACACCCTTGTTCTCAATTTTACCTGAATTGACGTATCTCTGGTTGTACCCTGATGCACGGCTTATGTTAACGGGAGTTATCTGGTCAATACTGTTTGTCTTATAAAGCGAAAGGTCAAATCCGAACCTGTTGTTAAGAAATTTTGTCTCCAGGCCAGCTTCAATACTTTTGGTCCTTTCCGGTTTAAGCTCCGGATTCTGTAAAACCCTGTTTACAAAGTACCGGCCGTTAGTTTCCCAGTTGGCTTTCTGCCGGTATGTTGATGTCAGGCTGTATGCAGGGGCATCATTCCCTACCTCGGCATAATTTAGCCTGAGCTTGATGAATGAAAGAACAGGCGATCCTTTGATGCCAGGCAGTTCAGAAAAGATAAAACTTGTAGATACCGAAGGATAAAAATAGCTGTTATTATTTTCCGGTAAGGTCGAGGATATATCGTTACGACCTGAAACATCTAAATAAACAAGATTCCTGTAACCCAATGACAGGTTGCCAAAAAGACTGTTGACTCCGGATAACAATTGATATTCAGTGGTTTGAACCGGTGATCTTGAATTATAAAGATTATAAAGTTCCGGAACTATCAATCCGCCAAGGGTTGATACATCTGTCAACTTGCTGGTGGTTCTCCTGATATTTGAGCCTAGAAGCCCGTTTAATGAGAATTCTCCAAAATTGTGGTTGATTCTGGCCATAAAATCAATATTTGTTTCAGAGAAATCCCTGAGAAACTTCCTGTATTGTGAAGTCTGGTTACTGTAAACAGCCACTCTTTCTTCCTGAAACTGTGAATAGGTGTCTGTTGCAGCCCTTCCCTCCAGGATAATCCAGGGGGCTAGTCTGTACCTGATCGTTGCAAAGCCAAATAGCCTGTTCCTGCCATCATCCTCGTAGTTCATATTACGGGTCCAGTAAATATTATTGTGAAAAATAGGGGTGAGGTCATCATAATAGGCATAGTTCCATGTCCTCTGCCGGCCATCAGGGGTTTTCTGGTATTTTTTAAGGTCCTCTATATCGACATTGGCCTGGAACCATTGTCCCAATGATTGCATGGGGTTTCCCGGATCATATCCCGTACCATACCGTCCCTTGGTATAATCATTTATATATGAAACACTTGATTCGGCGGTAAGTTTGTCTGTGAAATTATAGCTGCCGTTGAAGTTTACAATGTTTTTCCGGATCTGGCTGTTTGGCATAATCCCTTTTTCCGTAAGGTTGGTATATGACAATCTGAAAGTACCTTTATCATTGCCACCGTCGAATGCTATGTTATAGTTTTGCTTTATACCGGTCTCAAAAAAATCTCTCAGATCATGTTCTGCTGTGACCCAGGGAACCGGTTTAAGATAATTTTCAGAATCGGTGGGTTCAAGTCCGACCCAGTCTATCACCATTAGCGAGGGATCGAATTTCGCACCCCAGGATGCATCCTCGGATGTTGGGACAATTAGTTCACTGGATCCGTTTCCATCCAGGTCTGCCTGAAAGAAGTAACCTGACTCATCCTCATAATAGGCTCCGTAACCACCGCCATACTCATTTTGCATTTTGGGTAATGTCTCCTGGTCAATTCTGGAAAATGTCAGTCCGGCAGAAAATGAAACGCCGATACCTTTCCTGGACGTTCCTTTCTTTGTTGTTATCATTACGACTCCGTTTGCCGCCCTTGAGCCATAAAGAGCAGTGGCAGCTGCCCCCTTAAGGACCGACATTGATTCAATATTATCGGGGTTGATGTCGGCCGCGGCATTACCATAGTCGTAGCCCCCGTTGCCGTTTACCTGCGTGTTTGTATTTGGTGTAGTGTTATCAATAGGTACCCCGTCAACCACAAAAAGTGCCTGGTTGTTATTCATCAATGATTTGTTGCCTCTAATGAGTATGTTTGCTGATCCCCCCATGGTATTTGATTGTTTTATCTGTAATCCGGAAACTTTCCCGGAAAGTGAGTTTACAAAGTTCGATTCCTTTGTCTTGCTTATATTATCTCCCCTCACTTCCTGGACGGAATAACCTAATGATTTTTTCTCTCGGGAAATACCGAGAGCAGTTACAACAACCTCATCAAGCCCTAAAATGTCTGATTCCATAACAACATTAATTACATTCTGATCGGTAACCGGAATCTCCTGCTTTTTCATTCCTATGTAACTAAAAATCAGAGTAACTGCATTCGGAGGTACAGGTATAGTGAAACTACCATTCAAATCGGTAAGTATCCCTATTGTGGTACCCTTAACTGTAACAGTTACTCCGGGCAGAACACCCTCTCCTTCGGTAGCAGAGGTGACAGTCCCGGTAATATTCCGGGTTTGTGACAGGAGTGCTGAAAAACCTGTAAACACAAACAAGCTGACAAGAAATAAATATCTCATATTATATTAGATTTGGTTAGAATTTTAAGAAATGAATGACTGGTAATGAGAAGGACTTAATCGGATATTCCTCTCACATTTAATTGGTTTGCATAGGTAAAGATGCCTTACACCTCAGGAAATACAGTTGTTTACTGTAACTATTGTCCTCTGATTAAAACTTGTCTTTTCATGGGAATTAAATCTGGTTAATACTAAAGTTACTGTCCAAAAAATATCCGTAATTGTCAATATGAATTCAAATAAGTCATACTCAAAATTACATGTCTGATGAATGCGAAAAAAAATTATTCAATAAACTGCACACAAGAGGCTGTGAACGGCACATCTGAGTTCTCAATGTGCTTTTTTATGAGGTCAAACTGCTGAAATATGAGGTTGAACGAATTGTTTGATATTTTCAACTGGATTTTGACAAAAAATGTTATTCATATACATATACCTGAATTTCACAGCATTTTGGATGATCAGGATATTATTTAATGAATTTGATACTATCTTTGAATACAAGACATAAACCATTTTAATATGCACAAAGAAGTGGTTAAAAAGGTTTTTTCCGGTAAGAATCTGAATTTCTATATTCTTTACTGGATTTTTTATGTCCTCTTTTTTTCTTTCCAAAGGTCCATTGCCCAGCACTATTTCTTTTTAGTCGGGGGGCTGAATCTTGATTATCTGGAATCTTTACGGTTATCTTTTCTGACAAATCTGGCTTTCTTACCAGGAGTAATAATCATAACACATCTTGTAGTTGACGATATCCTGCCCAGGTTTTATTTCAGCAACAGGTTTTTTCTTTTTTCCCTTATACTTGTCCTTATCGTTGTTTTATACCCTGTCATCCCGTATCTGATACGGATGTTTATAGTTGAACCCTTTATTTTTAATGATCCAAACGACTATACGCTATACAACTATTTTGCTGCAATTCTGATTTTTGTTTTTGGAATGGCACCGCTCGCCGGATTTAAACTTTCAGGGTATTTGAGAGAAAAAACTTTGCTTCAGCAGAACATAGAGCATGACAGACTTGAGGCAGAACTTAAGCTTAAGGAGGTTGAATTAATACTTTTAAAGAGTCAGATCCATCCGCATTTCCTGTTTAACACGCTTAATAATTTATACTCCCTGTCTCTGGAGAAGTCAGATAAGACACCTGACCTGATAATCAGGTTGGCTGATATGCTCAGCTATATTATATATGACTGCAACTCTGACAGGGTCCCACTAACAAAAGAAATAGATTTTCTTAACAGCTTCATAGAGTTACAGAAAGTCAGGTACGATTCCTGTGATATTCAATTTAAAATTGACGGTGAATTGAATAATATGCAAATTGCCCCGATGATACTTCATACTTTTATTGATAACAGTTTTAAACATGGTCCGGATAAAGATTCGGGAACTCCATGGATAAGAATCTCAATTGTCAGGAATGGTGGTCTGCTTTTCTTTACTGTTATCAATAGTACTGTAAAAGATCCTGATAAAGAAGACAAAGCTTCAGGAATCGGGATTAGCAATGCGAAGAAAAGGCTTGAACTTTTATATCCTGAGAAGCACGATTTGGTTATTAATCATTCCGATAATACATTTTCGGTTTTTCTTAAACTACAATTGCAATAAAATGGATTGTGATAAAACAAGATGTCTGATTATTGATGATGAACCCCTTGCCATAAAGCTTATAAGAACACATCTTGGTAAGCTGGAATCTTTTGAGATTGCCGGGGAATGCAAAAGTGCCCTGAAAGCAGTTGAATTTTTGCAGAGAGAAAAAATTGATCTGATGTTTCTGGATGTCAATATGCCTGAGATAAGCGGCCTTGATTTTCTTAAATCAATTCCGGATCCTCCTTATGTAATAATAACCACAGCATACAGGGAATATGCAATTGAAGGATATGATCTTGATGTTGTTGATTTTCTGCTAAAACCCATATCATTTGAAAGATTTCTTAAAGCTATTAACAGGTACTGTAACCGGTCCCGGAAATTGGAAGCCAAAAACACGGGTGCTCCCTCTAAAGTTCAGGAAATGAAGTTCATTTATATCCAAGATGGTAAAAACATCTTTAAGATTCTTTATGATGATGTCCTTTATTTTGAAGGGTACGGAGAATATGTAAGAGTAATTACAGCAGGCAAAAACTATATGGTTCGGGATTCTCTCACAGAATTTGAGAATAAGTTTTCAACGGAATACTTTATCAGGATACATAAATCATATATCGTAAACATTCAGAAGATTACTGGATTTAATGCAATCCAGGTAATCCTTAAAAATACCCAGTTGCCTATTGGGAGAATGTATCGTGAGAAAGTAATGAGTATTTTAAAACCTTCCGGAGGAGTTAAATAATTTACTTTGCAGGTACTACTTCAAGGAACTATAAACTATCTTTCCCCCGGTAATTGTATAATCCACCTTCGTTTTCATAATCTGGTCTTCCGGTATTGTCAGCAGGTCCCTGTCGACAATGACAATATCAGCAAGGTAGCCTGTTCTTATCATTCCCTTGCGGTCTTCCATGAACTGGGCATAAGCCGGGCCCAGAGTGTAGTACTTTATTGCTTCCTCCATTGTAAGTTTCTCTTCCGGGAACCACCCGTTACCTTCTTCTCCAAGCCTGTCTTTTCTTGTCACCGCAGCATATAATCCCTCCATCGGGTTAAGTGGTTCTACCTGATAGTCTGTACCAAATGCAAGCATAACCCCGGTTTGCTGAAGACTCCTCCAGGCATATGCACCTTTACTTCGTTCAGTCCCGATTCGCTTTTCGTAAAATCTTTTGTCAGATATACAATGTGTGGGCTGCATTGAGGGTATCACTCCGAGTGCTGCAAAGCGCTTAATATCTGTCAACTGGAGTGTTTGGGCGTGTTCATCGCGATGCCGGCTGTCGCGTTTTCCATTCTCTTTTTGTGCCTTCTCATACGCGTTAAGGGTCCAGTTATTTCCTTTGTCGCCTATTGAATGAACTCCGATCTGAAATCCCATCCTGTCGGCTGTCACGACCATTTTCTCAAAATTATCATATGGCATCATTGCCAGTCCCGATGATTCGGGATTATCCGCAAAAGGTTCAAACATCAGGGCTGTTCCCGACCCTATTGTACCATCGATGAATGCCTTAAGATAACCGAACCGGATCCAGTTATCCTCCGGCGGATATTTTTTTCTAATGTTCTTATATTGCTGCAGGACGGAAGTATCTCCTGTCAGAGGCTTCCCGATATCAATCCTGCTCGTAAGATTACCCTCAGCCTGCAGCTTTTCATAAGCGTTGAAATCTGCGCTTCCCGGGATCTGAATGCTTGTGACCCCGTACTCCCTGGCTTCCTTTAATGCAAGCAGATATCCCTCGTGTATTCTTGCTGATTCTTCTTCAGGAGTTCGACCGGTCTTGACTGCACCTGTTCTTATAAGGCTTGCCGCTTTTTCTTTAAGTATTCCGGTCGGTTCTCCTGTAAAAGGGTCCTTCTGTATCTCGCCACCGAAAGGATCGGGAGTATCCCTCGTTATGCCCGAATTTTTCAGGACATAACTGTTAACCAGGACCGAATGTCCGTCAGCACGGCTGAGGACAACAGGATTATCGGGTGAGACCTTGTCTATAAGTTCTTTTGTCGGCCATTTCCTGTTAATGAACATTTCATGTTCCCAATGTCCACCCTCTATAAGCTCTCCCGGCTTTGATTTTAATACCTGTGTTTTCACCTTTTCAGTAATCACAGCCGGGTTGGTGGTATAGCGAAGTTCAATATAATCAGGATCGAGCGGACCAAAATGAACATGGGCATCGTTGAATCCCGGAATTACGAGCCTTCCTGCTGCATCAATAACCTTAGTTTTTCCTTCAGCTATCATCCGGGATATCTGACTGCTGGTACCCACTGCCAGAATCTTTTCTCCTTTTACAGCAACCGCTTCAGATACAGGATTATCCTTGTCTATTGTAAGCACCTTGCCGTTAATAATTACAAGATCGGCTTTTTCTTTTTTATAGTTCGAAGATGAAGTAACCATAAATATTATTGATAATGAGATAATTATATATTTCATATGCAATTCTTTACAGACGGGAAATATATAAAATTATTTATAAAACAATTTTCAATTTTGTATTGTTTTTCCCAAGAACTAACACAGAGGAAATCCGAAGGAGACACAGAGTTCCACTGAGGCTATACTATTTAAAAGTTACTTCTCTGTGTTTCTCTGTGACTTCTCTGTGAATCTCTGTATAAGTTTTTGGGTTTTAGATTAAATTTAACTTCTTTTTAAGAACTTTAAGATTTTCTTATTACAGGACAAATGCTAAAAGAGATAAATTCGCAGAAAATCAAAAACATGAATATTGCACTTATCGGATATGGTCGCATGGGGCATGAGATAGAATCAGCTGCCGTCAGCCGGGGTCATATTGTAAAGCTGGTTGTGGATAAGGACAACCTTTCAGACCTGAATGAGACCAAAACAAAAGAGATTGATGTTGTTATTGAATTCACAACCCCTGAAACTGCCTTCGAAAATATTCAAAAGTGCCTGAAAATGAAGCTTCCGGTTGTATGCGGTACTACAGGCTGGCTGAATGATTATGAAAAAGCAACAGCATTGTGCAAAGAAACAGGGGCGTCGTTTATACACTCTTCCAACTTCAGCATTGGCGTTAACATCCTTTTTAAGCTGAACTCAGAACTTGCCAGCCATTTGTCAGGTTATACTGATTATAAACCATTTATTGAAGAGATCCACCATACTAAAAAGCTTGATGCCCCGAGCGGTACAGCAATTACACTTGCCGGCGGTATTACCGGCCAGCATTCAGGGTACGACGGGTGGAGTTGCGGTAATAATTTGTCAGACAGGGAGATTCCTGTCCGGTCAGTGAGGGAGGGACTGGTGCCCGGGACGCATCTAATAGTCTGGGAATCTGACGTTGACATTATAAGTCTGAAACATGAAGCTAAAAGCAGAAAAGGACTCGCTCTTGGTGCTGTTGTTGCTGCTGAGTTCATCCATACCAGAAAAGGTGTGTTCACTATGGGTGATGTACTGGGATTCTGATAAATATTTATAATTTTACCGGTTCTTATCTAACAATACAAAATGACTGAATTATTAAAGCGAAAGCACATAAGGTTCGCAATTGCCGCACTTATTTATGTCCTGATAGTGATTTGGATCGGGAAGTGGTTGTTGCTGCTGGGTTTGGCTATCATTTACGATCTCTATGTTACTGAAAGGGTAAACTGGACCTTCTGGAAGAAAAGGGATGGCAGGAACAGTACGTTCGTTGAATGGCTCGATGCTCTGATATTTGCTGTTATTGCCGTGTCGCTGATTAACATATTCCTGTTCCAGAACTACAGGATCCCCACAGGTTCAATGGAAAAATCGCTTCTCATCGGTGACCATCTGTTTGTCAGTAAATTAGCATACGGACCAAGGATGCCAAATACACCTGTTGCTTTTCCTTTTACCGCGAACACAATG
>Ga0105106_10002960_pt1 | contig 12174 bp, 12 predicted proteins | sample PPLLaktember2015_5_FD_79109 | JGI IMG/M metagenome (GOLD analysis project Ga0105106, IMG submission 79109) | Freshwater sediment microbial communities from Prairie Pothole Lake near Jamestown, North Dakota, USA - PPLs Lake P8 Core (1) Depth... | ecosystem: Environmental > Aquatic > Freshwater >...
ACCTCCGACGTGCCTTCCGGCGCCTGGAGAAGATTTTCCAGGCCGAGGAGGGCACGGCGCAGGCCGATGAGCGCGACGTCCTGGTAACCCACGTCGAGGCCTACGAGAACAAGCACTACGACTTCGGGCCCGCAGACCCGGTGGAGGCCATCAAGTTCCGCATGGAGCAGGAGGGGCTGACGCCTCGTGACCTGGAGCCTTTCATCGGTCCGAGCGGGCGGGTGTCCGAGGTGCTGAACCGCAAGCGGCCACTCAGCCTGCGGATGGTCAAGCGCCTGCACGACGGGCTGAAGATTCCCTACGAGAGTCTGCTCGCCGAGGTGTCCTGAGTCCGCCGCAGTTCTCGATGTCCGCCTTTTCTCGCTACATCGGCGTCGACTATTCAGGGGCAGAGACGCCCGAGGCCAGTCTGAAGGGCCTGCGCGTCTACTGCGCCGTCGGTGAGTTCGCGGCGGATGAGGTACCGCCGCCGCCCAGCCCTCGCAAGTACTGGACGCGACGCGGCATCGCGCACTGGTTGGCCGAGCGGCTCGCGGAAGACGTTCCGACGATCGTTGGCATCGATCACGGGTTTTCGTTTCCGCTGCGCTACTTCGAGGCGCATCGGCTGCCGCCCGACTGGCCGACGTTCCTCGAAGACTTTCAGCGGCATTGGCCCACCGATGGCGCGCACACTTATGTCGATTTCGTGCGTGATGGTCTTGCCGGTAATGGAGCCGCTCGCAGCGGCAGCGCGCGCTGGAAACGTCTGACCGAGGAGCGTGCCGGGTCGGCCAAGTCCGTGTTCCACTTCGACGTCCAGGGCCAGGTCGCCAAGTCGACCCACGCCGGAATTCCATGGCTGCTCTACCTGAAGCGGCTGGGCAACAACCGAGTGCACTTCTGGCCCTTCGACGGCTGGCGGATCCCGTTGGGAAGTTCGGCAGTCGTCGAGGTCTATCCGGCCCTGTGGAAGCACGCCTACCCCGTCGAAGGGCGCACTGCCGATCAGCATGACGCTTTCACCGTCGCGACCTGGCTGAGTGAGGTGGACGGTTCCGGCCGTCTGTCCAGGTTACTGGAACCAAGCCTGACGCCGCAGCAGCGCATGGTCGCTGGTGTCGAAGGCTGGATCCTGGGAGTTGGGTAGGCCCGGGTGAGGAATTACCATCCCAGGTACACCGCCGTGATCTGCTCCCGCTCGTGGTCGAGTTCTTCGCTGATCGTGAGCCGCGCTTCGCGGTCGGCCTTCGTGTGCCCATCATGCGGTCATGGGCGCGAGCGCTGCACGGCCTCACCAGAGTCCGAGCATGCAGGAGAGATTCATTCGCAGTCTTGGATGGGGCCAAGTTCTCGGGCGAGCGGCTACCCTTCAATCTGACGGTAGATCTGACGGCAAGAATGTCGCGTTGAGCTCCCGGCGGAAATTACCCGTCAGGGCGAGTTTCGAGTTGACGGTAGATCTCGAGTGCGAAGCCCAGCATCCATGCGGGTTTCCGGGCGATCGACGGATTGGGCGCGCTGACGGTAAGTCTCCGAGCTCCCAGGTGATAGGGCACACCGGTGCCTCGCGCTTCGTGGCTTCGCGCCGAGCAAGGGAATGGAAGGGCAGGGGATGAGACAACTTGCGCGTCGTTGATCTTTGGAACCACATCATCAACGGGAACGCTCTCCGAGCCTCGATCCAGCCGTGGCGACCGTCGGAGATGGCCGCGCTTGGCGACCTTCATTCCCAAGCCGTACGGAGCCCACGGCCACTGGGTATTGAATACCCGCAATGCGTTGGACGGCGGTCGCACGTGCGAGCGCGGTGGCCGGCAAGACCCGTCCAGAAGCCGCCGTTCCGGGTCGCCGCGGAAATTTCCAGCGAGCGGCCGTTCGCGTCGCGACGCATTCAGCGGCGTTACGAAAGCGAAACGCGCACGGTCACGGGGCGCCTCGTCGCGCGCCCGCGAGCAGTATCTTGATCGCGGATCAGCGCCGACGAATCACGACCATGGCAAGCGTTACCAACGCGAGCGACATCGCGATGAGCATCGGTAGCGACAGCGTCGGGATGTCCGCAGGCGCAGCCGTCGGAGGCGGAGCGGCGGCGGTGACGGTTACAGCGAACGAGCCGCTGTTGTTGAACCACCCCGAGCCGTCGGATGTACCGAGGAACAGGCGCGTCGCCCCGGCTGGAACGACGAAAGTCTGTACGGCGCCGGTCCCGTTCCCGGTGAGGCCGTCCCCGATGAAAAAGGCCTGCTTCAGCGCGGGCGAAAGTGATGGAAAGCTCGTAGAGCCCGGCGTGCTGAAATTCAGATCCACAGGCGCCGGGGTCGCGGTGGGCAGCGAGTTGTCAAGAAAGGCCCCCACCAGCGCATTCGCTGGCCAGGACGCACCGGATATTCCGTTGTTCGCAGGCGTGGCCGTCACCACCCCCCCGTCCGGAGGATTGCCCGACGGCCCGGGGACGAAGTTCACGCTGCCAGACACTATGAAAGTCACCGTCGATCCCGGTACGACGGTAATGCCCGTGACCAGTACCGGCGACTGCCCGGGCACCGAGTCCCCGCCGCAGCAGGTGCTGCCGTTGGGCATCCCGGAGAGATACGGGTTGGCGGTACCCGGCACCGACGGAATGACGACCTGCGCCAAAACCGGAGCACCGAGCGAGGTGGCTAGAATCGCGGCAACCCACTTCAGCAAGGAAGTCCTACTGCCACGACGGCCCAAGGCCGACCAATCTGACGTTGCTCTCACTCTCCCCCCCGGGCATTCGTAGAGACTCAAACGCTCACCGGTGCGCGAACCAGGCTCGCGGACCGGCGGCAATTGCGATGGAAAAGTATCGGGCTTGGGGAACGTTTTTGTCAAATCAATCAAGATCGCCAGGCAGCTACAGGAGTTCGCGGGGAGTTCGCGGACGCACAACGCGCACTCGGTCGACGCACAGATTGCGCATGGTTGAGCGCGGTGGGCGGCAGGTAATGGCAAGCTTTCATCGTTGTCGCTGCTTCTGGGGAGCGGAGTTACCGCGCACTGTTTGTTGGCCGCGCTTTGCACCCTAGTTGTGATTTCTATGACGGTTGTTCACCCGGACTGAATCCGGGAAGCTGGTTGGTGCGAGCCGACCATTTTCCGAGGAGACAGCCGGATGAACATCCACAAGAATGCCCGCACCACGCCGCAGAGTCGAGCCTTGCTGATACGCCGAGTCTTGATCGAACGCTGGCCGATCGCCGAAGTGGCGATGTCGATGGGGGTGTCGACCCGAACGGTCTATAAGTGGCTGGCGCGGTACCGAAGCGAAGGGCTTGAGGGCTTGCAGGATCGCTCCTCGGTCGCGCGGCGCCGGCGGCATGCCTTGGCGCCGGCCTGGATTGCGCTGGTGCGACTGCTGCGGCAAGCCAAGCTGGTGGCCGAGGAGATCGCCCGGCAGGTACCGATCGCGCGTTCCACGGTAAGCGCGGTCCTGGTCCGGCGCGGCCTGAGCCGCTTGCGTTATCTGACCCCGCCCGAGCCCATACGACGCTACGAATGGCAGCGGCCTGGCGAACTGGTTCACGTCGACATCAAGAAGCTGGGGCGCTTTAGCCGAGCGGGACATCGGGTCACCAGCTCGCGACAGTTGCGGCTGACTTTGCGTGTTCGCCGGCGCATGTCGGGCTTGTCGCGCGCACCCAGGATCGATGATCGGGCGGAGAGGGTTGGAGGCTGAGAGCCCATCCGAAGCCCTCCGCCGGGCAGTCGGCAAAGCAGCGGCGCCGTCCCCGGAACGCCGCGTTCGGATCTTTGCTGAACAGCAACTATCGCTGTCTCGCCGATTATCAGATGCCGCGTTGCCCTGAGCGCAGGCGACGAACGTTGCTCTGGCACGCTGACAGCAGCGATGTTCTCGTGCGTGCATCGCGTCATTCGTGACACGAATGGCGGCGGTCACGCGTGATCCTGCCGACGTCCGAGGCACGGGCGTGAAGGTCATGAATTCGTTCGTGTCCCAAGCGACGCGGCGATGAGGTCCTTGGCGGTCGATCGCGGACCGGCGACCAGCGCGCGGATTCGCCCGTCAGCTTCATCGACCCATCCGCCGTTCCTCGCGGCATCCAGGGTGCTCGAGCAGGCGGCGAGCACGTCGAGACCCGTAATCTCGTAGCCATAACCGGCGGCGATCCAGCGCAGGGCGGCCAGGCCCGCTTCGACGGCGAAGCGGGGTTTCGTCGCTGCAAAGTCACGTGCCGCCCTCGTCAGGGTGCGCGGATCGCTGGGCGTTCGCTGGGCAAGGGCGATCGCCTCGTCGTAGAGGCCGGCATCCTTCGCCGCGGCGAACCACTTGCCCTCCTGTCCCGGCGTGCTCGCCACCAGATCATCGAGGATTTTCGCGGGCGCCTTGGTTGGGTACTTCTTCGCGATCGCGCTGAAGGTCGCGAGGAACGTCGTTCGCTGGTTGGCCGCGAGCGCGTAGCGCGCGTACGCCTCTTCGGCGGGTCCCGACGAGAGCAGGATCTCCTCGCAGGCGCGTGCGATCGCGATCGGGTGGTCGTTCAGGCCGCGGCTCGCTTCGGCGTAGCGGATCGCTTCCGCCAGCGCCGGGTCCTTCTTCGCGACCTTCCGGATCTCGGCCGTGGCTTCCCGGACCCGCTGCACGGCGGGCTGCGAGCGCCAGCCGAAGGCGCGTCGGCGAAAGCGCGACGCGGACAGCCACTTGTGTGCGGGGGGTCTCGTCATCGATAATCACGCTTGACGTTAATCACGCGTAGCGTTATTATTTTGCCGGTTGCGATCAGGACGTTCAAGTGTGCCGACACCGAAGCGCTGTTCCGGCTGCGGCGTGTGGCGCGCTTCGCCAGCATCGAGCGCCCTGCGCTGCGCAAGTTGAAACAGCTCGACCTCGCCCGACGCATCGAGGACCTGCGCGGGCCGCCGGCGAACCGTCTCGAGCAGCTGAAGGGCGATCGTGCGGGCCAGAGGAGCCTGCGGGTCAACGATCAGTTCCGCATCTGCTTTCGCTGGACGGGAAACGACGCCGAAGACGTCGAGATGGTCGACTATCACTGAGGCAAAACGACATGAGCAGGAAACTCAAACCCGTGTCGCCCGGCGAGATGCTGGCCGAGGAGTTCTTGAAGCCGCTGGGCATGAGCAACTACCGGCTGGCCAAGGAGATCGACGTTCCCGCGCAGCGCATCGGCGAGATCCTCGCCGGCAAGCGTGCCATCACCGCGGACACCGATCTGCGGCTGTGCCGCTTCTTCGGACTCTCAAACGGCTGGTGGCTGCGTCTGCAGGCGGACTACGATACGGAGGTAGCGAAGGCGAGCCTCGCGAAGACCCTCGCGAAGATCAGACCGTGGAAGGAAGCAGTGGAGCAGGCTGTCGATGCGCACTGATGCGCCGAGTCCGTGCGGGGGCGTCGTGACGGCAAAAAATCACCGAAGAGTTTCGATGCGACAGCACGTTAAGACATCTGATGCCGGCGTCGTCTTGACAACCTGGAAAGCGGAGAAACCCATGTCCACTTTGATCGCAATCGTCTACCCGTCGGAGCAGAAGGCCAAGGAAGTGCGCAGCCTCCTGTTCGATCTCTCCACGCGCTACCTCATCAAGCCCGGCGATGCCGCGCTGTTAGCGCTGGTGCAAGAAATGACCGCGGACAAGGTCCTTGCGGAGATCCAGCCGCACGGCGGAACGGGGTTCCACACAACGCTCGACGAGTCGCGCGAGAAAATGCTGCGCGACGCGCTCGCATCCGCCGCCGCAGCGGCACCGGAAGCCTGATCTCCACCCGGCCAATAGCGGGAGTCGAAACGATGAGAGCAGCACGCATGCTCAAATGGCTGCTGATCGCCGCGGTGGCGATTGCTGCGGTGGCGCTTGGCGTCCGCGCATATCGAGCCCTCAGCGGCCCCTCCCTGCAGCCGTGGCACACGTTCGTGCCGCATGAGTTGCGCGTGGACGAGCTGGATGCTTCCGACTGGTCGCGCTATCTCGCCCAGGAGCAGGCGATCCTCGAGAGCGTGCGCGCGAACGTCAGCCAGCGGCTCGACCCCGACGCGCGCGTGCCCTACAACCGCTACTTCGAGCAGAGCCCGGTCTATCCGGGACGCTTCAAGCAGGACTGGAATCGCTCCTACGTCCTGGACCCCGCGGGGACGCCGGTCGGTGTGGTGATCCTGTTGCACGGGCTCACCGACTCGCCCTACAGCCTGCGGCACGTCGCGCAGCGCTTTCGCGAACGTGGATTCGTCGCCATCGGGGTGCGCATGCCCGGGCACGGAACGGTCCCGGCTGGGCTCACCGACGTGCGCTGGGAAGACTGGATGGCCGCCACGCGACTGGCCGTGCGCGAGGCACGCAAGCGTGTCCCTGCGCCTGCGCCGCTGCACCTCGTCGGGTTCTCGAACGGGGGCGCGCTAGCGATGAAGTACGCGCTCGACGCGATCGAGGATCCGGCGCTGCCGCGCGCCGACCGTGTCGTGCTGTTCACGCCGATGATCGGCATCACCCGCTTCGCGCGCTTCGCGGGCTTCGCGGGCCTGCCCGCGGTTCTCCCGCCGTTCGCGAACGCCGCCTGGCTCTCCGTCGTGCCCGAGTTCAATCCGTTCAAGTACAACTCGTTCCCGGTCAACGGGGCGCGGCAATCCTATCGGCTCACCGATGCCCTCCAGGCGCAGATCCAGCGCCTGGCGCGCGCAGGCCGGCTCGGGCCGCTGCCCCCGGTGCTCACGTTCCAATCGGTCATCGACTTCACGGTGAGCACGCCGGCCATCCTCACCGCGCTCTACAGTTTCCTGCCCGACAACGGCAGCGAAATCGTGCTCTTCGATGTCAACCGCACGGTGAAGTTCGGGCCGCTGCTGCGGCCGTCGGCCTATGTCGCGCTCGACGGGTTGACGCCGACCTCGCCACAGCCTTATCGCTTCACGGCGATCGTGAACGCGGGCGACGACACGGACGCCACGGTGGAACGGAGCATCGCGCCGGGCCAGTTGCAGGCGGTGGAGCGTAAGCTGGACATCGCGTATCCGCCGGGGATCTTTTCGCTCTCGCACCTCGCGATCCCGATCCCGATGAACGACCCGCTCTACGGCATCGCGCCCGACCCCGGATCGCGCAGTGAGTTCGGCCTGAACCTCGGCGCGCTCGACGCCCGTGGCGAGCGCGGCGCGCTGATCGTTGACCAGGACTTCCTGATGCGGCTGCCCTCGAACCCGTTCTTCCCGTACCTGCTCGCGCGCGTCGAGGAAGGAATCGACCGGCCTTCGGGCGCGACCGGTCGCAACCTCACCGGGACGCCGTCGCCTGGTCTCCCGGTCCGGCTGGAAGCGCTGCTCTCGACCTTCCTCCCGGACGACGCGGACGCGCAGCCGTTTGCGGGTCCGTGACTTCGCGCCGTCCGTCACCAAGGGCCGGGGCCTCGCGCAGCTCCTCTGGTTGCGGTAGGGACGGGAATTGCTACCCGCCCCCCGCACACATCCGTACGTGCGGCACTACCGCATACGGCTCCTGCCCCGGGTCACATGCCGTCGCTGCACGTGGATTCGCGGAGGAAGGCAACGAGCACCCCCCCGCGCCTCCTGCCGGCTTGCCGCGCCAGGCCCACTCCCGGATCGCTCGATGCGCGTCGCGCTTCCCCTGTAAGCCACCGGCGGCGCGTCCGGGCACGAGAGCCGCGCGACGCTTGGCTCGACCAGCGTTACGCTCCACGAGGGCTCGTTGCCGAAACAGATGAGGGGCCGCTCCTATGCCGCCGCCGGACGGAAGCCGATCAGGGCCACGAGCGCCACAACGCTGGCACGGCAAACGGCCGCATTCGGGAACGGGCACTGTCAAGTCCGCCTCGGGCGCCACCACGGCGGCATCGGTGGCGCACGCACAAGACCCCGCCGATCAGCGATAATCCGCGCGCTGCGGCGTTGGCTCGGGACCTCGGGCCCGGCAGCATCGCGCTCTGCCTCGGGAGCATTCGGGCTCCCCGGCATCACCCTCAATCACAACGGAGCAAGTCCATGAACCGAATCCCGTTCGTCCAAGGTTCGATGGCCGCCGCGGTCCTCGCGCTGACCCTGATCCCGGCGCTCGCCGACGCCCAGTCGCGCGTGCAGTATGGGCGCGTCACCAGCGTCGTCGCTGCCACGGTGAACAACCAGAGCGCCCAGACGGTCGGCACGCTCGTCGGCGGCGGTGTTGGCCTCGCCAGCGGCAGCGGTCAGTCGGGCAGCAACCGTGCCCTGCGCACGCTCGGCGGCGCAGCGGCCGGGCGCGGCATCTCGAACCTTGCCACGCGTTCGCAGGCATTCGAGTACACCGTTCTCATCGATGGCACGACCACCGTCCGCATCATCTCCGAACAGGCAGGCAAGCGGGTCGGCGACTGCGTGGCGGTCGAGCAGGGCCAATTCAGCAACATCCGGCTGGTGCCCGATGCCCGCTGCAACCCACCACCGCGCCCAGCGGCACCTGCCCCAGCTCGGACCCCGGCTCCGGCAGCCGACGTGGAAGCAGCGAACGCCTGCGAACAGGCCAAGCTGCAGGTGCTCTCTGCCGAAACGGACGATGCCTTCGCGCTGGCCGAGCGCCGGATGCGCCTCTTGTGCGGCGAATGACGCTGCCGGCGTCGGAAGGTTGAGTGAACCCCCGGCCACGCGGCCGGGGCGAACGCCCGGCGCTACGGCGCCCGCGGCGCGAGGAGGTTCTTGTAGACCTTGTCGTCCGTCATGGTAACGACGAAGTTCCTGGCCGGGTTCTCGATCGGCTTGATGTTCTCGAGAGGGTTGCCGTCGACCGGCAACAGGTCGGCGAGTGCGCCTTCTTCAACGACGCCCAGCTTGCCGGTGCAGGGGCTGCGCAGACCTGACAGGGCCAGCAGCTCGGCGTTTGTGGAAGTTGCCATCACCAGCGCCTCGGCGGGCGTGTCCCAGCGGGTCATCTTGGATAGTTGCGCTCCCTGCCGGTGCGCCAGTTCCTTCGAGAACAGGACGTCGGTACCGAACGCCGTCTTGAGTTTGTACCTCTTCGCCATCCCGTACAGGTGACCTGGTCCCGCGAGCACCACGAGTTGCTTGATGCCGTCTGCGCCTTTCCGGCGCTTGCGCTGGCGCAGCAGTTCAGCCAGGAGCAAGTCGATCAGCTGACTGCGCAGATCGCGCTCTAGCCCGACTCGCTGCTCTCGCAGGTGCTGATGGCTTCGACCTGCCCGGCGGACGTCGCGGAGGCCGCGAAGTGGTCGCGCGAGCATCCCGACGCCAAGGGTGACGACGCGGTTGGCATGGTGGCCCCGGCACCCGCCGTGACGCCCGCTCCGGTCGCCGTTTCGCTGCCGGTCGAGGTCTACTTCGACGTAGGCGCGGCTGCCTTCGGTGCCGACGGCAGCAAGACCGTTGCCGTGGTCGCCGACCTGATCCAGAAGGATGGTCTAAGAGTTACCGTGACCGGCTGCACCGACAAGACCGGCGACGTGGCCAAGAACGAGGCGCTGGGCACGAACGGTGCGGCCGCTGTTCGCGATGCGCTCAGAGCCGCCTGCGTGGCCGAGGCCAGCGTCGAGATGAAGCCGCCGATGTTCGTGTAAATTGGCGCCGGCGGCAACGATGTCGAGGCCCGCAGGGTCGAAATCGGTAAACAGCAAGCGAAGGACGAAGTACCCTAAGCATGCGGCGGCCCGATGGGTCGTCGAGGCGAGCGCCGAGTTCGAAAACGGTGGACCGGCAATTGGCGTGGGAATTCGAATGCTCATTGAGTGGCGGGGAGATGGCAAGATGAAATGGAATGCGGCGGTGTCGAAGCTGATCGGGGCGCTGTTGGTCATCCCTGCGCTATTCGCCTGGCCGGCGCACGCCCAGGACGCCAAGCCCTTCAGCAACGCGCAGCTCGATCAGTTGACGGCGCAGATCGCGCTGTACCCCGATTCGCTGCTGGCCCAGCTGCTGATGGCCACGACTTTTCCGGAGGACTTTGCCGCGGCTGCAGCCTGGTCGAAGGCGCATCCGGACGCCAAGGGCGACGATGCGGTGAAGATGGTCGAGAACGAGCCCTGGGATTCGTCGGTCGCGTCGCTGGTCGCGTTCCCCGAGGTGCTCATCACCTTTGGCGGGCAGCCGGACTGGGTGCGCAACATCGGCGACGCGTTCCTGGCGCAACCCGACGACGTCATGGACTCCGTGCAGCGGCTTCGCCAGAAGGCGCAGGCCGCGGGCAACCTCCAGTCGAACGAACAGGTCAAGGTGTCGGTGCAGGCACCGGAGCCGGGGCCTGCCACGCAGACGGTGGTCGTCCAGCAGTCGGCGCCGCCGACGCAGATCATCGTGATCGAGCCGGCGCAGCCGTCGGTGATTTTCGTGCCGTCGTTCAACCCGACCGTCGTGTTCGGACCGTGGCCGTGGGTGGCGTACCCGCCGTTCTTCTTCCCCCCGCCGCCCGGCTTCTGGTGGTCGCGTCCGATCGCCACCGGCATCGCCTGGGGAGTCGGCATCGGCGTGACCAACGCGCTGTGGGGCGGCGTCCGCTGGGGCGGTGGCTGGGGCAACAACAGCGTCAACATCAACGTCAACCGCTACAACAACATCAACGTCAACCGACGGATCGACACCAACAACCGGACGGCGAACTGGAATCACAATCCCGATCGGCGCGGCAACACGCCGTACCGTGGCGGTGACACCACCCGCAGGGACCTCGAGAACCGGCGCGACGCCGGCAACCGCGAGCAGTTTCGCGGCAAGGACGCGGGGAGCCGCGAGGCAAGCCGGGAGCGCGCCAACCAGGCGATGCAGAACCGCGGCGTCGACGCCGGCACCGGGTCGGCGCGCGAGCGCGCGCAAAGCGTCGATCGCAGCGCCATGCCGGACAGGGCGCAGAACGTGGACCGCAGTGCCGCGCAGAACAGGGCGCAGAACGTGGACCGCAGTGCCGCGCAGAACAGGGCGCAGAACGTCGACCGCAGTGCCGCGCAGAACAGGGCGCAGAACGTCGACCGCAGTGCCGCGCAGAACAGGGCGCAGAACATCGACCGCAGTGCGGCACAGAACAGGGCGCAGAACGTGGACCGCAGCGCCGTGCAGAACGCGGATCGCGACGCGGCGCGCCAACGCGCGCAGTCCGCCAGCCGCGACAACGCGCTGCGGGGCGCCAACAACCCTCAGGCAGGCGCGCAGGTCGACCGCGGCAGGGCGAGCCAGGCCGCTGCACAACGCACGGGTGGCGGCGGTGGCGCCGCGCGTCCCTCGGGCGGCGGTGGCCCTCGTCCGTCGGCAGGCGGCGGCGGCGGTGGCCGTCAGGGGGGCGGTGGTGGAGGTGGCGGCGGCGGAAGGGGACGTTGAGATGGAGCTCACGAACATGACGAATATCAAGCACCTACTGAGCATCGCCGCGGTGGCGGGAGCGCTGGCCCTGACGCCGGCCGCTGTTGCGCAGAACGCTTACCCCACGCCGGAGGCTGCCGCGGAGGCGCTGGTCGACGGCATTGCGCGGCATGACGAGGACGCGATCAAGGGGGTGGTCGGGGCCGATTACCGGAAGTACATTCCTGCCAGCAACTACGATCCGGAGGATGTCACCAACTTCCTCGAGGCGTGGGCGCGCGGACATTCGATCGTGCCAGCAGGTCCCGACAAGGCGTTTCTCGGTGTCGGGAAAAACGGCTGGACGATGCCGATCCCGATCGTGAAGACAGCGGCCGGATGGCGTTTCGATACCAGGAGCGTACCGGAGGAAATGCGCGTACGCCGCATCGGGCGCAACGAACTTGCGGCAATCCAGATCGCACTCGCCTACACGGACGCGCAGAAGGAATATCACCAGCGCGACCAGAACGGCGACGGCGTCCTGGAGTACGCGGCGCGCGGCCTGTCGACGCCGGGCAAGCGGGACGGGCTGTACTGGGCATCATTACCCGGTGAGCCGGAAAGTCCGATTGGCGCCGAGCTCGCCGATGCGAAGGCCGGTCAGCCGTTCCACGGGTATCTGTACAAGATCCTGACGGCGCAGGGAACGAACGCGCCCGGGGGCGCCAAGAGCTATATCAAGAACGGCCGGATGACCGATGGCTATGCGCTGGTGGCCTGGCCGGCCAAGTTCGACGACACCGGCGTGATGACGTTCATCGTCAATCAGGATGGCATCGTCTACGAGAAGAGCCTCGGCCCGAACACCGGATCCATCGCACGCGCAATGAAGACCTACGATCCGGATTCGAGCTGGCAGAAAGCGCAGGCG
>Ga0105106_10002961_pt1 | contig 12173 bp, 9 predicted proteins | sample PPLLaktember2015_5_FD_79109 | JGI IMG/M metagenome (GOLD analysis project Ga0105106, IMG submission 79109) | Freshwater sediment microbial communities from Prairie Pothole Lake near Jamestown, North Dakota, USA - PPLs Lake P8 Core (1) Depth... | ecosystem: Environmental > Aquatic > Freshwater >...
CAATTAAAATATGATTCGATTCATGGCAGATTTGACGGAACTCTTTCAACCGAAAAAAGCAATCCAAGCATAGATCATGATGACGTGCTGGTAATAAATGGTGATAAAACCAAATGTTTACTGGCTTCGAAAGAACCTTCACAGCTTCCATGGAAAGACTTAGGAGTTGATTATGTTATCGAATCTACCGGTTTATTTACAGAAGCAGAAAAAGCGAAAGGACATTTAGCCGCTGGTGCAAAAAAAGTTATTATCTCGGCTCCGGGTAAAGGTGATTTAAAAACTTTTGTAATGGGAGTTAATGATGACAAATATAATCCTGCAACCGATCATGTAATTTCAAATGCGTCCTGTACAACTAATTGCCTCGCACCGGTAGTTCATGTTTTATTGAAAGAGGGAATCGGTGTTGAAACCGGAATAATGACAACCATTCACTCCTACACTGCAACACAAAAAACAGTTGATGGTCCTTCCAAGAAAGATTGGCGTGGTGGAAGAGCTGCTGCAATAAATATTATTCCTTCATCTACAGGAGCTGCTAAAGCCCTTGGAGAAGTGCTTCCTCAAGTCAAAGGAAAACTCACCGGAATGTCATTCAGAGTTCCAACTGCAGATGTTTCTGTTGTTGATCTTACTTTCAGATCTGAAAAAGATACTTCAATCCAAGAAATAGATGGGCTAATGAAAAAAGCTTCTGAAACTTATCTAAAGGGTATTTTAGGTTATACGAATGAGGAAGTTGTTTCCACTGATTTTATTAAAGATGAACGTTCATCAATTTATGATTCTAAAGCTACTCTAGAAAATAATTTCAAAAATGAAAAACGATTCTTCAAATTGATATCATGGTATGATAACGAATGGGGTTATTCAGTTAGAGTTGTCGATCTTTTAATGAAGATCGCTAAAAAGTGACTTAAAGTGTTTCTTTTGAGACTGAACTTTGTGGTTCAGTCTCACTTTTTTAAAATAATGCTTCCAACTATATTAATTTACTTTCTCACGTAACGCAATGTTTAGGTTACAAACCCAGTTTCTCAGCACTGCTTGATTCGTTGGTTCAGAAACTGGGTTGGTTTACGAATTCAAATCATCATTGTACATAACGTGAGCTACTCCAATAAGTTTTAAAAATTTCTTTCATGAGGTAAAAAATGAAAAAGCTTTCGATAGATAATGTGGATCTTAAAAATAAACGAGTGCTCGTCCGAGTGGACTTTAATGTTCCTCTCGATGAAAATTTACAAATTACAGATGATATCAGGATCACTTCATCTTTGCCTACAATCAAAAAAATTATTTTGGAAGGCGGTAAAGTGATTTTGATGAGCCATCTTGGAAGACCAAAGGGAAAGATAAATTTAAAGTATAGTTTAAAACCTGCTGCAGAACGGCTCAGCGAACTTTTGTGTAAAGAAGTAAAACTTGCACCAGATTGCATAGGTGAAGAAGTAAAAACTCTTGTTAATAAAATGAGTAGCGGAGATGTGCTATTGCTTGAGAATTTACGCTTTCATGAAGAGGAAGAGAAAAACGATGCAGCATTTGCAAAAAAATTATCTGAACTTGGTGATGTTTATATTAACGATGCTTTTGGAAGTGCACATCGTGCACATGCTTCAACTGAAGGTGTGACTAAATTTATTAAGCCATGTGCATCGGGTTATCTTATGCAAAAAGAACTTGATTATCTTGGAACTGCAATCGCAAATCCTCAAAGACCATTCGTAGCGATTTTGGGTGGTGCAAAAATTTCAGGTAAGATCGAGGTCATTTCAAATCTGCTTAGCAAAGTTGACAAACTCCTAATCGGCGGTGGAATGGCTTTCACTTTTTTGAAAGCTCAAGGTAAAGAAATAGGGAAATCGCTTTTAGAGGAAGAAAAAATTGATCTTGCTAAAGAAGTTTTAGAGAAAGTTAAAAATTCCAATGTAAAATTCCTGCTTCCTGTTGATTTTATCGTTGCAGATGAATTTAAGAATGATTCACCATCAATGATAGTGAAAGCGGATTCTATTCCATCTGATAAAATGGGATTGGATATAGGACCCGAATCAATTAAATTATTTAGCCAAGAGCTTGAAAATTCTAAAACAATTGTTTGGAATGGTCCGATGGGTGTTTTTGAAATGGATAATTTTGCCAAAGGTACTTTTGCAATCGCTCAGGTTTTAGCGGATGTAACTTCAAAAAATGCTGTTACAATTATCGGCGGGGGTGATTCAGCCGCGGCTATCAGCAAAGCCGGTTTGGATGATAAAGTTTCTCATGTTTCAACCGGAGGTGGTGCATCGTTAGAATTTCTGGAAGGAAAGGTCCTTCCTGGAGTTGATGCTTTAACTAATGCATGATTTTTGTTTTTAGGTGTTTCATAAATTTAAATTATAAATTAAAGGAAACTTTTAGTGAGTGATAATTATAGACCATCAGGATTAGGCGGATTTAGTTTTTTCCCACCAGTTATTAAAAACCTATTAATAATTAATGCTGTCATTTTTCTTATTCAGATGCTTGGAGAAAAGATTGCCGCTTCATCCGGTCTAACGCTTTCGGATATTCTTACAAAATATTTTTCTCTCATTCCTATCGGTGGTTATGTTGCTGGAACTCGAGGTATCGAATTAATTGAATGGGTTTTTTATCCATGGCAGCTTATCACATATCAATTTATGCACGGGAGTTTTTCTCACATTTTATTTAACATGTTCTCTCTCTGGATGTTTGGAATTGAAATTGAAAATTATTGGGGCAGCAAAAAATTTTTTTACTTCTATTTGACTTGTGGAGTTGTAGCTGGATTGTGTCATTTATTTATCTCACCTTTACTTGGTGGAATTGCTGCACCCACAATCGGTGCTTCAGGTGCAATTTATGGTGTGCTTGCAGCTTTCGCTTTATTATTCCCAAACAGATTAATCTTTCTTTACTTCTTTATCCCGGTTAAGGCAAAATATTTGGTCACCTTTATGATTGTTATGGAATTTATGCTCGTAGATAGTGCAAACAGCGGCATTGCTCATCTTGCACATCTTGGCGGAGCTTTGGCAGGTTTAGTTTTCATTTTGGCTGACAAGAATACTCATGCTGAAATTAAAAATCTCTTCAACAGATCTTCTTACAGAACAAAAACACCGTTCAATCCATTCGCTGGTGTCGCTGATAAATTTAAGCGAAGCAAAACAAACACTGAAGATGCAAAGTTTTATGATATAAATGAACGTAAAGAAGAAAAGGAAATTACCCAAAAGGACATTGACGCAATTTTGGATAAGATTAGTCAGAGCGGATATCAGAATTTAACAGAACGTGAAAAGAAAATTCTGTTTGAGGCAAGCAAGAAAATAAATTGATAACATGATTATCAAAATTTTTTATACTTCTTTTAAAATAACTTTTCTCGCCCTCATATTTTTTCTTTCAATTGATTGCAACCAGAATAAAATAATTGAAGAAGAAAAATTTATTGAGATTTATGCGGATATAATTATTGCAAAGGATACAACTTCAGCATCATCAAAATCAAAGGATGACGTAATTAAAAATGTTTTGGCTAAGTATGATGTAATGCTTGATGAATATAAAACCACTATCCAATTTTATAATCAGGATTCTGAGAGATGGGAGAAATTCTTTGCAAAAGCTATTGCTTCTCTTGAGGAAAGGAAGAAGAAAGCCGCGGAGTAAATTTATTTTTGGCAATGCATACTCTAATCATTGCATAACTAACCTGTGAAGGAAGTCTGCTTTTTAGTCCTTTCAAATCCGAATAACCTTTAACCATTTCAGTCTCAATCATTTCCTTTAGTTTAGCATCAAAAAGATTTACAATTTCTAAAGACGGATCGTATTCCAAAATAGTTTCTATTTGCATGGAGATAACTTCTTCTGATAATTTCCGCAAAGATGAAATATCCTTTAATGAAAATCCCTTCCGAAGTAATTCATAAGTTTCTTTAATGCTCGTAGGTATTTTTTTTGATGCGGTTTTTATATCTGTACGATTATGAACAAACTCTATAATTATTTGAAGCAGTTCATTCCCGATTTTATTGAACATTCTGATATTAAAACCTTGAATATTCATAAGCTCATTCTTTGTAGTTGGTTTAGTTATAGAAATTTTTTTAAGCAAGTCATCCGGGCAAATTAAATAGCTGGTTTGCAGATACCGTTCGGATGCTTTCTTCCGTACTTCTCGCAGCAGATTATAAAGCTCTAAATCCTCTTCATAATGGTACTTCTGATTTTCTTCTTCCCAGAAGGATGGCTGTAATTCTTCCTTAACCGAATTAGAAAGAAAAAATTTTCTTGGACTTATGTCTCCGCGTATAATTTTTCCTTTTGCCAAAAGATTGATGACGATCATTTTTAATTCATTTATTTCATAGTTGCCGCAAGTGCCATAGGTAGAAAATTTCTTGTTTGTTTCATCTCTTGTATTTCCGCGAAGTATTTTAATCAGTTCGCTTTGGGTTAAACCATCTTTTCTTTCAAATAAAGTTTGCAAAATAATTTCTTCTAAATAATTTGATGCGGCTTCTGAGTAAGATTCTCCAGAATTACAAATATCACACTTACCACATTTGTATTCGGGAAGACTCTCTCCGAAATAGTTTAATATAAACTTAAAGCGGCATTCATGTGTAAAAACATATTGAACCATCGAATCAATTTTCTTCTGACCGTACAGGTAACTTTCATTTAACTTTTTATAATCTAATGTTAGCTTGTCAGCATTTACTCTTGGAGCGCTTAAGATTACATTATCCTTTGCCGCACTTTTTTTGAACGCAATTATTCCCATAGTATCAAGCAAAGAGAGAATTTCATCTAATTCAATTTCACTAACAGCAAATTTTCTTACTAAATCATTTTGAGAGATTTTCAAACTTTTAAAATAAATGTCGCTTCCGAATTCACGCAGCATAATGAGAAGAACATCTTTAAGATTATTCTGCGGGCAATTATTAATAAATTCTTTAAGCTTATTCTTCTCCATGATAATTTGAATTTCAGATTTTCTTTCGTAATCTGAAATCAGTCTAAGATAACCTGCCGCTTCCAAAATTCTTAATGAAGTCAATAGCAAACCGCGGCTGACTTCACGTTTACAATATTTTGATATGAAATCCGGATCGAGTGGAATTTCGCCGTTCGAAATATTTCCTTCTGCAACTCTGCCAAAATCACACACAGCAGTGTAAATACTTTTGATGAGTTGTTTATCGGGGTGTGAATTAGTTAAAAAATAATCCTGAATTTTTATATCACGCTCATCGTGAAGAAGAAAAATATGTGATTCTTTTCCATCCCGTCCGGCACGGCCAATTTCCTGGTAATAATTTTCGATTGAACCTGGCGTGTTATAATGAATGATAAGCCGAATATCTTTTTTATCAATACCCATTCCAAATGCATTCGTAGCGACGATAACAGGCACTTTATCGTTAAGAAAATCTTCTTGAATTTTTTTCCTTAACTCTGGGGCAAGTCCAGCATGATAATATGTGGAATTAATGCGATGAATATTCAGAAACTGTGCTGCTTCTTCGGCGTTTTTCCGCGAGGAAGTATAAATTATTGCCGGAGTTTTAAATTGCTTTATTAATGAAAGACATTGCTCATTCTTTTTTTTGGTAACGATGACGTTCAAACGAAGATTTTCTCTTTCAAAACCGCGCACAAAAATTTTAGCATCTTTAAAAGCAAGCTGCTCTACGATATCTTTTATAACCTCCGGAGTTGCAGTTGCAGTAAATGCTGATATTTTTTTTACTAAAATAAATTTAGTGAACTCATTTATGTTGCGGTAACTTGGTCTAAAGCTATGCCCCCATTCACTTATGCAATGTGCCTCATCTACAAAGATGTAATTTGGATTTAGATTTTTTATCCTCTCGGCAAAGGATAGGTTTTCTAATTTCTCAGGAGCGACATAAAGTATTTTAATCTTTCCAAACGAAATATTTTGAAGAATGGATTCAGCTTGATAAAAATCTAAAGTACTGTTTATAAATGCAGCTATACCACCATTTTTATTTAATGAATCAACTTGATCCTTCATCAATGCAATTAGTGGTGAAATAACAATAGAAAAATTTTCGGAGATTAACGCCGGAATTTGATAACATATTGATTTGCCCGCCCCGGTAGGAAGAACTGCAAGTACATTTTCACCATTAATTATGGAATTAATTATTTCTTCTAGTCCGGGTCGAAACTGTGAATGACCAAAATATTTTTTAAGCGCGTCTAATGATTTCATTTCTTAATGTTTAGTATCTTCCATCAAAAATATACTATTAACTTACTTTACGCAAACATTGGTCGTCAGCTAACGATTTCGAATTTGTAGGGCGACCAGCCTGGTCGCCCTACTTATTTCTAAGCAAATTGAGCGGTGAAGAAGTATGCTCATTTGTGCGCCATTAAATAATCGTAGAGATTCCCATGCATTTCGTTCTAAAAATCAAAGCATTTTTAGGTAAATTTGAAATAGAAAATTTTAAGAAGATTCATTATGATCCTACAATGCTCTGTTTATGAATGCCATTGAAGTTACAAATATTTCTAAAACATACACTTCATCTTTCCATAAAAGCAAAGTTGATGCATTAGTAAATTTAGACCTTTCTGTTCCTACCGGAAGTATTTTTGGTTTACTTGGCCCCAACGGAGCAGGTAAAACGACTTTGATTAAAATTCTACTGTCAATTTGTTTTCCCACTTCCGGAACGGCAAAAATATTAAATGAAGATACCAGGAATTACAAGCTTAAATATAGAATTGGTTATCTTCCGGAAAATCATAAGTTTCCATCATATTTAAGCGGCGGAGAAGCTCTGAAATATTTTGGAAAGTTGAGCGGTTTGAATGGAGTGCAACTCGATAAAAAAATTGATGAACTGCTTGAATTAGTTAAGATGACTCAATGGAAAAAATTGAAAGTTAAGGGTTACTCAAAAGGAATGATGCAGCGGCTGGGAATTGCTCAAGCACTGATAAATGATCCCGAATTAATTCTCTTAGATGAACCAACCGATGGAGTTGATCCTATCGGAAGAAAAGAAATTCGTGATATACTTGCAGATCTAAAAACAAAAAACAAAACTGTTTTTCTTAACAGCCATTTACTTTCTGAAGTTGAAATGGTCAGTGATCGTGTGGCAATTCTAAATAAAGGAATACTTATTCGTGAAGGCACGGTTAAGGAATTAACAGAAAAGAAACACGAATATTTGTTGGAATTAGAAAATAAAATTGATGATGAAGTTTATTTTAATCTTGCCTCTCAAGTTAATTTTGCGCAAATAAAAGACGAACATTATACGGCTTTAGTTGCTGATATTGTGGAGCTGAATAAGTTGATAGATACATTGAGAGCAAAGAACATTTCAATCAAAGAAATAATTCAGAAGAAAAGTTCTTTAGAGGAGATGTTCATCAGTTTAATTAATGAAGCTGATAAAAAAAATAACGTATGAAGAATATTATTATAATTTCATGGTATACTTTACGAGAAGCTTTTGCTCGAAAGGTTTTTATTTTTTTCGCGGCAATATCGGTCATATTTTTAATTGGACTTGCGGTTGTTTTTAGTCTTGTTAACACGGACTCAATTTTATCAAGCATGAATCCGGCCGGTGATAAATTAGTCCTTGAACAAGTAATATCACAAATACAATTAGTAATTACAGCACCGCTATCGAATTTGTGCCTGCTGCTTGCAATATTTTCTTCAGCCAGTTTTATTCCTATCATGCTTGAGAAAGGTAACATAGATTTGTTGCTATCTAAACCAATTTCGCGGACACAGCTATTGCTTGGGAAATATGTAGGTGCAACACTTGTCGTATTTATAAATATCGTTTTCCTAATTCTCGGTGCATGGATAATCATTTCTTTGAAATTTTCTTATTGGAATTTTAATTTCCCTCTTGTAACACTTGTAATCACATTTACTTTTGCAGTTTTGTATTCGGTTGTGGTTTTATTCGGAATTTTATTCAAAAGTTCTGTTCCCGGAATGATGACCGCATATTTTATCTTTTTGATTTTAAGCCCCGCGTTACATTTTGTTAAACTGCAATTGCAAACATTAACCGGTAAAGAAGTTTTTAAAAGTATTGTGGATGGTTTATATTATTTCATCCCTAAAACATCTGAACTGATGGGAACAATAAACTCAAACATCGGACAAGGCAAAGCAATAGGTGATATTCAGCCTGTTTTATCGTCATTTTTATTTCTAATTTTGATCATGTTCTTTTGCGATTATATATTAAAAAAGAAAGATTTTTAATTTAAAGTTTATAAAAAAATATTGAGTACTATAATGCAAGATGAAAAGTTAAAACTTGAAGACCTTCTAGAAAAAACATTTGTAGCTTCCGATGGCAATAATATTAATAGTGTTGTTATAATTGGTGCCGGAATTATGGGACAAGGAATTGCTCAAACTGTCGCTGCAGCAGGAATGGATGTTCTTATTGTTGAAAAAGATGAAAAGCATTTACGTAAATCAAAGAGTTCTCTCGCAGAATCCATTGATAGAGAAATAAAACGCTGGGCAATGACTGCTTCCGAGAAAAAATCGATCATGAGCAGAATTTCTTGGGGATTCGATTTAGATAAAATAAACGATTACGACTTAATTATTGAAGCTGTTGACGAAGATTATGAACTGAAGCGATCAATCTTCAAGAAATTAGATCAAGCTGCGCGCAAAGATATTATCTTTGTATCAAACACCTCTACGCTGAGCTTAACTAAAATAGCTGAAGTTACACACCGCCAGGAAAAAATTATCGGAATGCATTTTCTGAATCCGGTCCCTAAAGTTCCTGTTGTAGAAATTATTAAATGTCTTAACACATCAAACAAAACAGTTGAGATTATAAAATCTTTTGCAGCACGCATTGGAAAAACTCCGGTTGAAGTATACGAGTATCCAGGATTTGTAACCACGAGGGCAATTGTTCCATTACTTAATGAAGCTATGTACATTTTGCTGGAAGATGTTGCAACGGCCAAAGATATTGATACTGCGATGAAGTTAGGATACAATTTTCAAAACGGACCGCTTGAGATGGCTGATATGATGGGTCTCGATGAAGTACTTGCATGGATGGAAACACTTTGGAAGACTCTTGGTGAACCAAGATACCGTGCTTGTCCGATTCTTCGAAAACTTGTTCGTGAAAAAAAGCTTGGCCGAAAAACCGGCGAAGGATTTTATAAGTACGACGAGAACGGCAAAATAATTTCCGACTAATTCAACTTTCTTTTATTAACAATTTAGGTTACTAAGATTATATGAGAATACTTGTTCTTAACTGCGGTAGTTCATCAATAAAATATCAATTTATAAATACGGATGAAAAAGTTACTCTTGCTAAGGGAATAGTAGATAGAATTGGTATGAGCGGTGCTGTTCTAAGTCATACAAGATATGACGGCGATACAATAAAAATTGTCGGTGAAATTCTTGATCACACAATGGGAATTGAATATGTGCTTGGTGTTATGCTAAGCAAAAATCACGGAGTAATTGACGACAAAGATGATATTGATGCAGTCGGTCATCGCGTTGTGCATGGCGGCGAAACTTTTTCGGGGTCAGTTTTAATTACTAATGAAGTTGTAAGAGTTCTGCAGGATAATATCGAATTAGCTCCGCTTCACAATCCACCAAACATAAAAGGAATACAAGCCGTTACGAGACTTCTTCCGGGTAAACCACAGGTGGGAGTTTTTGATACTTCATTTCATTTGAAGATGCCTCCTAAAGCTTTTCTTTACGGTATTCCTTACGAACTTTACAAAAAGCATAAGATACGACGCTATGGATTTCACGGGACTTCGCATCGTTTTGTTTCTCAGAGAGCAGCAGAAATATTAGGGAAAAAGTTTGATGAGTTAAAAATAGTTACAGCCCACCTTGGGAATGGATGCAGTATGGCAGCAGTAGACAGAGGACATTCTGTTGATACCACTATGGGTTTTACACCGCTTGAAGGCTTGCTGATGGGAACAAGAAGCGGGGATTTGGATCCATCATTGATTTTGTACATCATGGGCAAAGAAGGATTATCTCTGAGTGAAGCGGGAACATTGCTGAATAAGCATAGCGGTCTTATCGGCATTAGCGGTGAAAGCAGCGATATGCGTGAGATTCTTACAGCCGTGAAGGAAGATCACAAAAGATCAAAATATGCTTTCGAAATATTTTGTTACCGAATAAAAAAATATCTTGGTGCGTATGCAGCCGCAATGGGTGGTTTGGATGCATTTGTTTTTACAGGCGGCATAGGTGAAAACTCTTCTGAAGTTAGAAAAGAAGTTTGCAGCAATCTCGATTTCCTTGGAATAAAAATTGACGATGCAAAAAATCAAAACAGCAAAGAAGTTATTTCTGTTGATGGCGGTAAAGTTGCCGTGCTAAAAATTCCGACTGACGAAGAGCTTGTGATCGCACTCGATACAAGTGAGATTGTTAGATCGCTCAAAGAAAGTGTGAACCTTACAGCATCCGTCTAAATAAAAATTCTTGAAATGAACTTAGAAACATTTTTACTTTCATTTATTCCTCTATTTGTGGCTATAGATATCATAGGTACTGCACCGATTTTTCTCGGCTATACTCATTCGATTTCTGATAGTGCTAAGAAAAAATTAGTGTTTGAAGCCGTACTTGCTGCTTTCGCTGTTGCATTAATTTTTCTTTTTGCCGGAAAGCTTATTCTTAATTTTCTTGGAATAACAATCGATGATTTTAGAATTGCCGGCGGAATAATTTTACTCATTCTTTCTATCAATGATATTATTGCCTCTTCAGAAAAAGTTAGAAATCCAGGAACCGACATTGGTGTTGTTCCGTTGGGCGTTCCTTTAATCATGGGTCCGGCAGCTTTAACTACAATTCTTATTTTGTTGGATAATTTTGGTTACATACCTACAATTCTATCAATGATATTAAATTTTATAATTGTATTGCTAGTGCTTCTAAATGCTAAGCTGATATTGAAAGTAATCGGTGATGGCGGTTCAAAAGCATTTGCAAAAGTGGCTTCATTATTTTTAGCTGCAATTGCCGTGATGATGATTAGAGTTGGAGTTCTGAATATTCTTTCGATGAATAGATGATTTTCTATTTAATATAGTAATAAATTTCTAAGCCAAAGAACAGTTCACAATGTGTCAAATGATAAAAATCAATCCGCCAATGGCGGAACAAATAAATCTCAACAGACAAATACAAAAAAAACTTAAAAATGTTTGAAATTTTGAATTTAGATATTGTAAATTATTTGGTATTTGCAAATTGGCTTTTGGAAGTTTCTATTAATTAAATCTTTGAAGAAAATCTCTAATAGTAAGTATAACATAAAATGAATTTAGGGCTAAATGGTAAAACCGCATTAGTGACTGCTTCCAGCAAAGGAATAGGAAAAGCAGTGGCTGATGAACTTGCATTGGAAGGATGTAATGTTGCGATCTGTTCGCGAACTAAAATTGATTTGGAAAACACTGCAGATGATCTTAAACGAAAATACGGAGTGGATATTTCCTGGAGCGTTTGTGATCTGAACAAATCCACAGATATTGAAAACACCTTTAACGTCGTATTAAGACAATTCGGCAAGATTGATATTCTGGTAAATAACTGTGGAGGTCCTCTTTCCGGATTCTTTAGAGATTTTAGCGATGATCAGTGGGTATCGGCATTTGAGCAAGTATTTTTAAGCGCAGTAAGGTTCAGTAATTTGGTTGTACCGGGCATGATTGCAAGACAGTGGGGAAGAATCATCAATATTACTTCTGTTTCGGTAAAGCAGCCAATTGATAATCTAATCCTATCTAACTCTTTCAGGAGCGGTGTAATTGGATTTGCAAAATCTTTAAGTAATGAATTCGCAAAGTATAATATCACTGTTAACAATGTTGCCCCGGGCTACACTTTAACAAACAGACTTTATGATTTAGCTGTGAGCCGGGCTAAGAGTTCCGGTTTATCACATGAAGAAGTTTTAGCAGAGATGGCAAGACAAGTTCCCATGAATCGTCTTGCACGTCCGGAAGAGATCGGTGCCTTAGTTGCATTCCTCTGTTCTAATCAAGCCGGATATATTACAGGTAATACAATACACATAGATGGCGGTTGGGTAAAA
>Ga0105106_10002962_pt1 | contig 12173 bp, 4 predicted proteins | sample PPLLaktember2015_5_FD_79109 | JGI IMG/M metagenome (GOLD analysis project Ga0105106, IMG submission 79109) | Freshwater sediment microbial communities from Prairie Pothole Lake near Jamestown, North Dakota, USA - PPLs Lake P8 Core (1) Depth... | ecosystem: Environmental > Aquatic > Freshwater >...
CGCGTTGGTGTAGCCGTCGAAGAGATCCGAGTCGGTGAAGAGGGCGACCGTGGAGTTGCGCTCCAGCCTCGCCCACATGGCCCGGACCTGCAGGATCTCCGGGGTGCCGATCTCGATGCCGAACCCCCAGCCGTCGGGCTCGGTGGTCGCCGAGAGCAGCGTCGTGTACTGCGCGAAGGGCCGGATCGGCCACTTCTCGCCGAAGGGCGTGAAGCTCAGGTAGGCGTCCACCACGCCCTGCTTGATGCGGCCGCTCGAGCGCGGACGTTGATAGAACTCGTCGAAGGCCGGCAGCTCGCTGAAGGCCGGGTTCTGGAGGATCGCGTCGCCGCCGTTGCCGAGGTCCGCGAGGATGAAGGCGTCGCGGATCGAGAGGTTGCGGTAGTCGTAGTAGGAGCCCCGGATCCCGAGCTTCAGCCAGTCCTCGATCTTCGCGAAGGTTCCGATCTGGTAGGCGAGCGCGTACGGATCGCGGTCGTCGATGTCCGGGAAGGTCGTGGTCGCGAACCCCGGCGAGGTGGGCGTCACGTTCACCGAGCCGACCTCCTCGAGGACCAGGAAGCCCACGTTGGCCTCGGTCCACCAGGTCTCCGGGAGGAAGTCGAAGCGGTAGTGGAGGGCCGCGCCCTCGGGCTGGATGTCCTCGTCCCACACCAACATGTCGCCGTAGAAGCTCTTGCTGCGGAACGGGTTCTCGAACTTCCCGGCCACGATCCGCAGCGCCGGCGCGATCTCGGGATGGAGCTCGATGTAGGCGCGGTCCAGGTAGATGCCCTTGGGCGCGAAGTAGTCGCCCAGCGTCACGTTGCTGCTCCGGTAGTCGACCACGCCCTTGCTGAAGTCGACGCCGCCGCCGACCACGTCGTTGCCGTAGTCGGTGCTGAGGTCGATCTCCTGGCCGGTGGCGATCCGGAAGCCGACCGACCAGTTCTCTCCCAGCCGCCGCTCGGCGCCGATCCGGAAGCGCAGGCGCATGCGATCGCGCACGCCCTCGGCCACGTTGTTCAGGAAGTCCACGTTGTCGACGCCGCGCTCGAGCTCGCCCTCGGGGCCGTCGGGATCGGGGATCACCCGCGAGAGCCGCAGGTCCCCGCGATCGATGCGCTCCATGCGCAGGCGCACGTCGCCGCCGACCACCCAGTCCTGGAACCAGGGGGGCGCCTTCTCCCGCTCGCGCTCCTCGTGCTCGTAGAGCGCCTGCCGGCGGTAGATGTCCTCGTACTCGTCGCCCGACAGGATCCCCTTCTCGCGCATCGACTTCAGCATCTCGGCGGCCGCGGGCGAGGGCTCCGGCCCGACCTCGTCGGCGGGACGCTCCCGCTTCGCCGGCTCGGCTTCCGCCTCCGGCTCGTCGTTCGCGAGCGCCGGCGGGGCCAGGAGGAGCAGCAGCAGGGCGGCCCAGGCCGCGAAGCGTTCCACGTGTTTCCTCTCCGTCAGAACTCGGCCTTCACCTGGAAGAACAGGTGCGGCGTCCGCTGGGTGTTTCCCGTCTCGATGGTGGGGAGGGCGAGGAACGCCTCGCCGCGCACGCTGCCCCACGGCGTCTCGAGGAGCGACGCGCGGGTGCCGATCCCGAGGCCCTGCAGGCGGTTCTCCGGCAGGTCGACGAACTCGTCGCCGACCTCGTCCTGCGTCTCCAGCAGGTAGAACTCGCCCACGTCGTAGAACATCAGGCCCTGGATCTTCTCGCCGAGGAATCCGCCCAGGAACCCCCGCAACGCCGGCGTGCGCAGCTCCACCTGGAGGTCCCAGCCGTGGTCGCCGAACGCCTCGCCCTCCAGGTAGCCGCGCACGCTGTAGCGCCCGCCGAGGGGGAACTGCTCGACGCTGATCAGCGGCTCGTTCGCGTACTGGCCGCTGAGGCCGACGACGAGGCTCGAGTCGTCGTCGAAGGAGGTGGTGGGCGGCGGCAGGTCGAGGAAGCGGCCCTGCGCCAGGGTCTGGAGCAGCGCGGGGAGGCGCAGGGTGGTGTCGACGTCGAGGCGGTAGACGGCGTAGGTGCCGTCCACGATGTTGTCGTCGGTGACGCCGCCGCGGTTGTTCTGGAAGTCCTCCTTGCTGCCGCCGGAGGCGATGGTGCCCGCGAAGTGGAAGTCGGTGCCCAGGCTCAGGGTCGCGAAGCCGTGCGGCCGGATCACGGTGCCCTGGTAGGCGACGCTCCACGGCAGGTAGCGGATCGGCGTCGCGATGGTGTTCGCGCCCTGGACGAGGGCGTTCTCGATCGACTTGTAGTCGACGCCCAGCACCAGGCCGTGGCGGTACCACTCCCAGTCGAGCCAGGGCAGCGGCAGGTCGAGGTTGTAGCGCGCGCCGGTGGTGAAGCCCTGGCCCAGCGAGTTGATCGACGTGTTCGTGGGGAGCACGCTCGCCGTGTCGGACCAGGCGGCGTAGGCGAAGAGACGGTCGTTCTCGCGCCACGGATTCGGCGCCCCGTAGGAGAGCACCCAGACCTGGACGTCGTCGAAGTCCTCGCCGGTGGTCGGAACGAACGTGTACTGGAGCGCGGCCTCGTGCTCGCGCTGCCAGAGGTTCTCGTAGGACGCGCGCACGGTCATCCGGTGCGTCGGGGTGCCGGGGGTCCGGTAGTTGTTCCACTCGACGGAGCCGTGCACCGGGATGCGGTCGTCGACCTTCAGCTCGACGTCCACGGTGCCGGGCGTCTCCCCCGCCGCGAGCACCGGCGTCACGCGCCGGTCGCGCGGGCGATTGGCGCGGGCGATGTCCTCCTCGAGGTCGGCGCTGCGCACCAGCGCGCCGGGCTGGAGGTGCGGGGTCGCCTCGCGGACGCCCGCCTCCGCGTACCAGTCGATGCCGGGATTGTCGACGTTCACCGCGCCGAGGCGGGCCTCGATCACCTCGATGCGCACCCGGCCGTCGAGGAGCGTCTGCTTGGGGAGCGTCACGGCCACCGTCGGGAAGCCGCGCTCCTCGTAGGCGGCCTGCAGCGCGTCGCGGGCCGCCTGGATGTCGCTCATGTAGCGGCCCTTGCCCAGATGGCGCTTCAGGACGTCCTGGATCTCGCTGGCGGGGATCAGCGTGGCGCCGACCACCTCGTAGGACTTCACCTCGATCTCGGGGCCGTCGGCCACGCCGCGCGGGAGCTCGAAGCTCTCGTCCACCTCGACCTCGGGCACGGCGATGTCCTCGGCCTTCAGCTTCTCGACGCCGTACAGCTTGCGCGCCGACTCGAAGCTCCAGGCGCCGTCCGCCGCGGCGGGCGGCGCCGCCATCGGGAGCGCGAGGCACACGGCGAGCAGGCACGCCGTACGCAGGCCGGGGGGGCACATCGGGGCGCACGATAGGGGGAAAGCCGTCGCGCTCGGTGACGCAGCCATGAATTCGCCGTTCATTCGAAGTGACGATTCCGAGAAGGCAACCCGGAGCGGCCCGAACGTTCGAGGCCCGGCCTCCGCTGGCGCGGAGGCCGGGCCTCTCTTGTCGTCGATCGCAGAGGCGCTCGTCGCGCCTAGTTGATCGGGCCGGGCGGCGCCGGCTGCGCGGGGCAGCCGACGGGGGCGAAGGACAGGCTGTAGGCCCCGTCCGTCACGTTCTTGCGCACCGCCACGCCTCCGAGCGCCGCGCTGCCGAAGGGCAGGTAGGCGTCGAAGCTCGCGAAGGCCGCCACGCTGGAGAGCGCGAAGCGGTGGGCGGTCTCCGCCGCCGTCGGCGTGACGTTGCCGCGGTTCGAGAGGGCCGGGTTGTTCGGCCGGCCGCCGGCGAGGGGGCCCCACCAGCGGTAGTGCCCGCACTTCACCAGCTCCTTCACGTCGTTCGTGTCGGGGTCGACGCCCTCCACGATCGCCGCGTAGGAGTTGACGGTGTCGTCGGCCAGGTCGACGTAGCCGATCGAGCCGGTGCGGCTCTCCACGCAGGTCACCACGTCGCCGTTCCCGCCGATCGAGAACGTCGTCTTGGTGCTCGCGCGGCTGCCGCCGCCTTCCAGGTTCTGGAGGCAGCCGCCGGAGGTGCCGGTCGAGGTGCCCACGGCCTCCGCCTTGGAGCCGCCGGCGTTCAGCAGCCAGGTGTTGCGGAAGGTCTCCTTGGTGCCCGACCCGGGGTCGCGCACGCACAGCGTCACGTTGTCGTTGGTCGTGTTGGCGTCTGCGCCGAGGTCGGCCCAGTTGCAGATCGCGCCCGAGCCCGGAGCGGCGAACAGGTTCTCCACCTGCGGGTCGTTGAGGGCGATCTTCTGGTTGACGTTGCCCACCCCGTGGACGTCGTTGCTCACGATGAACTTGAAGATCTGCGCGCCCTGCACGATCGAGTCCGCGAAGGACTGCGAGTTCAGCGCCGGCGAGATGAAGTCCGCCGTCGGCAGGTCCGCGTAGCCGGTGTCGCACTGGAGCGAGAGGTTGAAGGTCTCGTTCGACCCGCTCGGGCGCACCGTGGTCTGGCTGCCCGGCACCACGCCGACCCGGTCGTTGTCGATCTGGCGGTCGCTGTCGAGGTCCCACTGCACCACGCAGCGCTCGCTGAAGCCGCCGGCCTTCACGGTGCCCGCCGGGAGCGGGAACTCGTCGCCGGGGTCGCCGACCGAGGTGTCGCAGCTGGTGAGGGCCGCGCGCGTGTCGTCCGCCGTCCCGAGCGTGCCGTCGCCGCCCGCGCCGCCGCCCGCCACCGCGTCGTCGCCCGTGCCGGCGAGGCCGTCGAAGCCCTCTGCCGCCAGGAAGCCGATCGGCTGGGGGTTGGTGGAGTTCGCGCAGCGGATGCCGTTGCTCGAGCCGCTGGCCGCGATCCGGTACAGCACGCCGCTGGCGCCGCCCGGAACGCCGAGCTGGTTCGGGTCGGTGTTCGAGTTGCGCAGGTTGCCCTCGATGACGACGAAGTCCATCAGGTCTCCGCCGGTCCCGAGGCCGCCGTCGCAGCCGTCGAGGTTCGGGATGGTGCCGCCGGTGGCGCAGCCGCGGGTCACGCGGCTCACCGAGGCGAAGGTCGCGAGCGCCGCCTGCACCTGGGCGTTGAAGCACCCGGAGCAACCGCCGGTGCGCATCGTGTCGTTCGCCACGTTCGCCGAAGCGGTCGTGCCGAGGCCCAGCGCCGCGAGGGCGCCGGCCACGGCCGCGATGTGTTTGCGAAGCTTCATGATCGAGATTCTCCTTGGGTCGTTTGGATTCGCGTGTCTCGAAACTCAGGCGCGGCGCGAGCGGCGCTCGAGGGACGCCAGGCCCAGCAGGCCCGTGGCGACCAGGAACAGCGTCCCCGGCTCGGGCACGTAGCTGAGCTGCCCGCCGGCGAAGACCAGCGTGCCGAGCTGATCCACGGTGCGGCCCGGACCGCCGAAGTCCTCGTAGCCGCGCACGGCGCTGTACACGTCGATCTCGAGCGTGCCGTTGCCCGCGATCACGCCGGCGATCGAGAACGGCAGGTTGTTGGCGACGGCGTCGGTGCCGAGGCCGAGCGACGCCTGGTACGAGAAGGCCATGGCCGTCGAGATCGTGTTCGCCGCGACCTGACGGATCTGCCAGAACCAGGCGGCGGAGGACGCCGCGGTGTCGATGATGTTCATGGCGCCTTCGATGGCGAGATCCGTGAGCAGCGCCGCGGGGTCGCCCAGGCTCGAGAACACGATGTTCTCCTGGGGGAGCTGGCCGAAGCCGAAGTCCGGCGTCAGCCGGCCCGGCTCGTCGACGGCGAGGGCCACCACCTTCGCGCCGGTCAGGTCGCCGCCGAAGGCGGCGATGCCGGCGATGGCCGCGGTGAGATCGATCGAGCCCCCGGTCACGGCGGCGTCGCCCAGGTTCACGTAGAGCTCGGTACCGCCCTTCTGGATGACCACGACGAGATCGCCGTTGGCGATGGGGATCGCCTGGGCGCCCCCGGCGATCGCGGCCGCCGCCAGACCCAGCAACAGAGCAAGCTTGCGCACTCGGATTCTCCTCTCGGGGCCTTCGCGAAGAAGGCTGCTTGGGGTCGCGTCGCTCCGGCCGCCCTCCGCGGCCTCGCCCGAGCGGAACGTCGTCCGGGCGATCGAGCTGCTTCCACAAGCAGGGTGGCCCTGGATTCCGCGCCGTGGCGGCGTTCACGGAATCTTCGCGCGCCGCGTGATCGGGGTCCGGAATGCAGACGCCCGCGTCACACGAACGTGACGCGGGCGTCCGGGAGGAGCGCGCGCTATCCGAGCCGGCGACGACGCTGGCGAGAGGCAGCGAGCAGCGCGGCCGCCGCCGCGAGCATGCCGAGCACGGCCGGCGCCTCGGGCGCCGGCTCGAACGATACGTCCGTTCCGTCGATCGAGAGCTGCGCGAGGTTCAGGTACTCGACGTCGGGGCCCCCGAAGTCCCCGTAGCCGCGCACGGCGCTGTAGACCGGAATCGAGAGCCGGCCCTGATCGTCGAAGACGCCGGCGGTCGAGAAGGTGAACATGTTGGCGATCGCGTCGGTGCCGACGCCGACGACCGTCTCGTAGGAGTAGAGCTGCGCGCTCGCGACCAGCTCGGAGTCGGTCCCCGGCAGCTGGCGCAGCAGGCTGAACCAGACCGTCGAGCCCGCCAGGCCGACGTCGAGCGCCTTCATCGCGTTCTCGATCTCGAGGTCGCTGGGCATCGGGTCGGGAACCAGGCTGGTGTAGATGACGTTCTCGAGCGGGAAGGTGCCGCCGCAACAGGTCACGGTCCGCAGCGGGTCCTCGACGCCCAGCCCGACGAACTTGGCGCCGGCCAGGCTCCCGCCGAACTCCGCGACGTCGACCACACCGGCGAGGTCGAGCGTCGACCCGGCGGTCGCGGGCCCCATGTTGACGATCACCTCGAACCCGTTCTTCACGAAGACGCCGACGAGATCGCCGTCGTCGATCTGCAGGCCCTGGGCGGGCGCCCCGAGCCCGAACGCGAAAAGCAGCGTCAGCGCGCCGCGGCGCCATCGGTCGTGTCGGATCTTCACCTGCTTCCTCTCCTTCCGAGCGGCCCTCGCGGACGGCTCACCCCTCGTCGTCCTCTTCCTCGTCCTCCCCGCTCGCGGGGCGGGAGGTCACGTCGATCATCACGCCGCTGCGGCGCGACTGGCCGCCGGCGACGGCGCTCTGCGCCGCGGCCTGCTCCGCCGCGGGGCGCGAGGCCGCCACGGCCGTCTCCGCGCCGACCTTCCCCGGCCCGGTGTTGGACGCGACGGATCCGCCTCCCACCACAAGGCCGCCGGCGCTCAGGCTCGCGCCCTGGCTCACCGTGCCGCTGCCGATGCTGATGGCGCCCGACGCGGAGATCGTGCCGCTGATGCTTCCGCCTGCGTTGATCGAGACGTTGCCGCTCGAGCTGATGGCGCCCTGGCCGGCGTTGATGTTTCGGCCCGCCGCGATCGCGATCGTCCCGCCGGTGATGCCGGCGCCGATGTCGACGTCCTGCTCGGCCACGAGCTCGACGCTTCCGGAGGAGGCGAAGATGCCGCCGCCCGTGTAGCGGACCTCGGGCTGGTTCGTCTGCGGGCTGATCGCGATGCCGAGGATCTCGAAGGGCTCGGCGCTGCCCGCGCTGATCGAGCCGGTGCGGCTGCGCAGCGTGATGTCCCCGCCGGACAGCGCCGCGGTGACGCTGCGGCCGATGTCGAAGCTGCCGGCCACGTCGACGAAGATGCTGCCGCCGCCCGACTCGGCGGCGCTCGAGGCGCCGGGCGGGACGTAGAGCGTGAAGAGGCCGCGCTTGAACTCGAACCCCGCTTCGGGCTGGCCGCCGATCAGGTCGCCGCCGAGGCTCGTGATGTGGATGTCGCCGCCCTGCAGCGTGTCGATCGCCCCGCGGTCGTTCAGCTCGACGTTCCCGGCGGTGACGATGTCGATCGAAGCCCCGCCGACCGGGAGCGAGGCGTTGACGACGTTGCCGATCGTCTCGATGCCCCGGGCGCTCCCGCCCTGGATCGCGAAGTCCGAGAGACCGAGCCGTCCGCCGACGCCCGTGGCGCGCGCCGATCCGTTCGAGCCCTGCACGCCGACCGCGACGACCAGCGAGCCGGGGCCCGCCACCGTGACGCCCGAGAGCGGATTCGCCGGGAGGAGCGCCGTGAGGCCGGTCTCCCGATCGACCGCCTCACGAGCCTCCGCCGCGAACAGCGCGTCGCCGTAGGGAACCAGCACCGAGGTCACGTCGGAGGGCTTCGAGTGCTGCGTGACGAGCGCGACGTCGATCACGTCCGCCTGCTGGCCGTCGAACTCCTCGCCTTCCCCCGGGCCCGCGCGCAGGGTCGCGGCCTCCGCGAGGTCGAAGGCGATGCGCTCGAAGCCGAGCCGCGCATGGAGCGAGGCCGGCTCACGGTCCTGGGCGTGGGTCGGCCCCCGGCCGGTCTTCAGCGGCTGCTGCTCGGTGCTGAAGGGATCGTTCAGCTGGCAGGCCGCACCCGAGCGGCAGGCGCCGTAGTACGTCGCGTAGTCGAAGCTGGCGCCGATGCCGCGCGCGTCGAAGGCGGGATCGGCGTCGGACTGCTTCAACGTCGCGGTCGCGCCGCCGCCGACGCGCTGCCAGAGCGTGGCGGAGTCTGCGACGGTGATGCGATTGCCCGGCAGGTCGGGCCGGCCGTCGCCCGCGGGCTCGCGCAGGACCGCGGGCACCAGCTCGGCGGGCGACTGGGTGCGCGCCGTGATCACGATCTGATTCGCGGAGACCCCACGCGGCAGGACCCGCGGGTCGACGAGCTCGAGCACGTGCTCGCCTTCGGGCAGGTTGGCGACCGGGCCGATCACGCTGGCGCGCGCGGTCGGCTGGGTGAGGAGCACGCCGCCCTTTCCGGGGTCCGCCCCGCCGCCCACCTGCGGCGCCTCCGCGTAGGCGAAGCGCGCGCCCGGGATCGGATCGAGCAGGTTCTTGATGCGCCCGAGGTCGGAACGGTCCGCGGCTCCCGGCACCTCGGCGAAGAAGGTGATCTGCGCGCTCGCCGGCCGCTGCGTGGCGAGGCGATTGGTAGCGCGTGCGATGCCGGGGATCGGCGTCACGAGCTGGAGCTCGCCGGCCGCGGCGTCCACCCCGACGGCTCCGGCGACCGCGCGCACCTCGACCGTCACGGCGCGGTCTCCGGGGTTCAGGGCCGCCCCGGTGACCACCTCGAAGAGCGTCCCCCCCGGCGTCTGCATGAGCGTGCCGCTCGCGATCTCGATCGCGCTGCGCGCCTCGCCGCCCTCGGGCACGAAGCGCACCTCGCCGACCGAGAGGCGGTTGGCGAGCGCCGGGATCACCTGGGGAGGCGGGGGGTTGGTCGTGCACTGCTCGCCGGCGCAGCCCGCGGTGAAGATCCTTCCGCGGTAGTCCTCCACGCGCGTGCCGGCGGGAATGGCGATCTCCCGATCCTCGAAGCCCGGCAGCGCCTCGAAGGTGACGCGCACCTGCGCCGGCTGCGCGGGCGTGCGCGGCCCGAGCGAGATCGAGTCGCCGAGCACGTAGATCAGCCCCGTCGCGGGATCGCGCAGCTTGGCGCCGGCGGGGATGGAGACGTCGCGATCCGCCGCCGTTCCGAGCGACTCGGCGGCGATGCTGACGATGGTGTTGCTCGAGGCGGCGCCGCTCGCGGTGCGGGCCTTGCCCGCCACGTCGAGCGTCAGCCCTCCGTCGGCGGAGGGGAAGAGCAGGAAGTCCTCGAGCTGGACGAAGTCACCCGGGCGGCTGCCTTCCTTCCCCGTGCGCACGATGAGGCTCGGCGGCAGCAGCCAGACCAGCGGGTTCACCGCGCGCGAGCCGCCGAGCTTCGGATCCGGCAGGTCGGCCTGGTTTCCGATCAGCACCACGTCGCCGGCCTCGGACTCGAGGAGCGCGAAGTCGTCGTCGCCGTAGCTGGCGACCTTGGTGGTGCCGAGGTCGGCGCTCTCGGGGCTGTAGACGAGGCTCGGGTTCTCCACCGCGCGCACGGCCACGCCGTTGCGGCCGAGCAGATCGACGGAGCCCTCCACCAGGTCGACGGTGATGGGCTTGCCGAGGGTTCCGACCCAACCTCGGGCGCGGCCGCCGTCGACGAGCGCGGAGACCTCGAGGTCCCCGCGCAGGCGCTCGCGGGTGAGCGAGCCCGGCTGGTCCAGGCCGAGCGAGACGAGATCGGCGACGCTCTCGACGCCCGCCGGGAGCTCGTAGCCCGCCATCAACGTCGCCTCGCCGTTCCGGACCATGTAATCGCCGGTGATGTCGCCGCCCGCGATCACGATCACGCGGTTCTCGGGCGCGTCGGGAAGCGGCACCGCGCCCTGGTACACGAGGAACTGTCCGTCGGGGTCCGTGTCGTAGTAGACCGGCACGCCGAAGGCGCCGATGTGCGCGCCGTCGTAGCTGGTGCCCGTGCCGGCGGCGGTCCCGCCGCTGCGCTGGAGGCCCGTCTCGCGCGTGTTCACGTCGGCGCCGGCGATGACCACCACGTTCCCGCCGGCCTCGGTGCCGATGCCCAGCACGCCCTCGTCGCCCGTGTTGCCCTCGTTGGCGCGCCCTTCGTTGTGGGTGCTGACGACCGGAACCGGATCGAAGTCCGGCCCCTGCTGGGCGGTGCCGCTCGGGCGACCCGCTCCCCGGGCCGGAAAATTGGGACCCGGCTCGATCCAGCGATTCCCGACCCCCGCGTCGACGCTGCCGGTCTTCGCCCAGACGAGGACGTCGCCGCCGGCCGTCTTGGTGATGCGCCCCGCCGAGTCCGTCCCGTAGATCCCGCGCGTCCGGATCGCGGCGTTGCCGCCGCTCCCCGGCGTCGGCTGGAGCCGCACCGAGCCCCCCGCGACGACGCGCACGTCGCCCGAGCCGCTCTCGATCGCGGTGTCGACGCCCGGGCTCCGGCCGGCCTCGAAGATCACGTCGCCGCCGGCCTCGACGTCGACGTCGCCTTCGATGCTCGACATCCCCGCGCCGTCGGAGAGGATCACGTCGCCCGCGGCCACGCCGCGCGCGTTGCCGCGCGCGAGGCGCAGGCCGCTTCCCGCGCCGCCTTCGAAGATCAGGTCGCCGCCGCCCGCCGCCCGCGCGCCCGTCGCGGACTCGCCCGCCACGACCTCCACGTCCCACACCTTGCCGGTGCCCGAATCGCGGATCAGCGCGCCTTCCTCGAAGACGACGTCGCCGCCCGAGCGCAGCTCGAGGGTCTGGCGCCCGCCGCGCGCGCCGTTTCCGGGCTGCTGCGCGAGATCGATGCGCGCGCCGGCCTCCACCGAGATCTCGCGGTCCGCGGCCAGCAGCACGCTGCCGGCGCCCTGGAAGCGGGTGCTGCCGGCGACCACGATCTCCTCCGGATCGATCACGACCTCGCCGCGCTCGCCGCCCTTCCCCGCCTGCGCCGCGAACGTGCCGGCCACCTCGACGCGCCGCGCCGCCGACACCTCGGCGAAGCCGCCGTCCGCGCCCTCGGCCGCGGCGGACACCTCGATGCGCGCGCCTTCCTCCATGACCGCGACGCCGTCGGACCAGGCATCGACGCGGCCCGCGTCGGAGCCGGCGTCCTCCCCGCCCTTGGCGCGGGTCACGCTGCCCGCGGCGAGGGTCAGCTCGGCTTCGGCCACGAGCTCGATGACGCCGTTCTGCTCGCGGATCGCGTTGGCCTGAACCAGGCCGCCCTGGGTGACGACCTCGCCGCGCAGGCGGGCGAGACCGCCGTCGGCGAACAGCTTGCCGAGGTTCACCGCCTGGCCGCCGGAGGGCGCGGTGTACTCCACCGCGAAGCGGCGGCCGTCGGGCCGATCCGTGAGATAGACGGTGGCCCCGGCTTCGATCATCACCTCGCCCTCGGGCGAGACGATCACGCCGTCCTTCCCGTTCCGGACGTAGGGAGCGATCAGGTAGACGAAGCCGCCGCTGCCGCTCTGGATCGAGCCCTGGTTCACGATCTGCGCGCCGGGCGCGGCGCTCGCCGAGGGGTCGAAGCCTTCCTCGGCCGCGAGGTCCCGGCCGTCGACGGTCGTGGTAGCGATCAGCGCGTGGACGTTGACCGTCGCCTCCTTGCCGAACAGGATGCCGTGGGGGTTGATCAGGTAGACGTGGCCGTTCGCCTGCAGCGAGCCCAGGATCTGCGACGCGTCGCCCTGGAAGATGCGGTTGATGGCGACCGAGTCCTTGCCGGGCTGGTGGAACTGCGTGACCTCGCCGGGCGCGATGTCGAACGAGTCCCAGGTGAGCGTGGCGGAGTGGGAGCGCTGGTGGATGTCGACGCGCCCGGCGCCCTCGCGGATCACCGCGTTGCCCGAGCGCAGCTGCCCTCCCTTCGGGTTGGCGAGCGCGAGCGCGGGCGCGAGC
>Ga0105106_10002963_pt1 | contig 12172 bp, 10 predicted proteins | sample PPLLaktember2015_5_FD_79109 | JGI IMG/M metagenome (GOLD analysis project Ga0105106, IMG submission 79109) | Freshwater sediment microbial communities from Prairie Pothole Lake near Jamestown, North Dakota, USA - PPLs Lake P8 Core (1) Depth... | ecosystem: Environmental > Aquatic > Freshwater >...
CGGTAGCCGGCCAGGCCGTTGGCCGGGTCCTTGCACCACGCGAGGATCTCGTCGGTGGTCGCCGACTCACCCTCCCTCAGGACCACGAACGCCTTCACGGACTCGCCGGTCTTCGGATCCGGGATGCCGATCACGGCCGCCTTCGCGACCTTGGGGTGGTGGTACAGGACGTCCTCGACCTCCGTCGGGTACACGTTGAACCCGGAGACGATGATCATCTCCTTCAGCCGGTCGACGATGCGGAAGTACCCATCCTCGTCCATGATCGCCACGTCGCCGGTGTGGAGCCACCCGTTGATGATGGTCCTCGCGGTCTCCTCGGGGCGGTTCCAGTAGCCGAGCATGACCTGCGGCCCCCGGACGCAGAGCTCGCCTCGCTCCCCCGGTCCGAGCTCCTTGTCCGGATCCTCGAGGCTCACGATCTTGCAGTCCGTGTCGGGGACCGGCAGGCCGATCGACCCCGGCCGTCGCTGACCGTGCAACGGGTTGGCGTGCAGCACCGGCGAGGTCTCCGTGAGCCCGTATCCCTCCACGAGCGTGGCTCCGCCGGTGACCTCGTGGAAGCGATCGGCCACGGCGCTGGGCAGCGGGGCGCCCCCGGAGATGCATGCCTTGAGGGACCGGAGGTCGACCTTCCGTGCGAGCGGCGACTCGTTCAGGGCGATGAACATCCTCGGGACGCCCGGGAAGAACGTGGGCTTCTCCTTGCCGGCCTCCTCGATCATCGCGCGGAGGTCCCGAGGGTTCGGGATCGGAACGATCTTGCCCGCCCGCACGATCGCGACGTTCATCGAGGCCATCCCGAACGAGTGGAAGAACGGGAGCGGGCACATCACCACCTCGCGGCCCTCCTCGAGCTCGAGGTAGGTGACCGACTGCATCGCGTTGGCCACGATGTTGCGGTGCGAGAGCATGGCGCCCTTCGAGACGCCGGTGGTACCGCCCGTGTAGATGAACCCAGCCGGGTCGCGCTCGGGATCGACCTGCGCCGCCACAGGCGCCGGGCCGGCGGAGCGCAGCAGCTGGTGCCACCACTTCACCGGTGCACCCTTGGGCACCATCGGCCACGGCTTGCCCTGCGCCAGCTGGAGCTTCTTCAGCCTCAGCGACGGGGCGAGCTGCTTCTTGGGGAACGGCATGTAGTCGACGAACCGGGCGACCACCACGTTCGGGACCCCCACCTGCGCGAACACGTCCGCGAAGTCTGCGTACATCAGGTCCATCACGACGACGACCTTGGGGCCCGAGTCCCGGAGCTGATGCTCCATCTCCCGCTTGGTGTACAGCGGGTTGTTCCCCACGATGATCCCGGCGATCCTCGTCGTCGCGTAGTACGCGATCACGTACTGGGGGCAGTTCGGCATGACGAGCGCCACACGGTCGCCCTTCTGCACGCCGAGGGTGGCCAGGGCCGCGGAGACGCGCTCGACCTCGGCGAGCAGCTTGCGGTAGGGGAGGTGTTTGCCGTACCAGGCGATGGCCGGTTTGTCGGGGTATCGCCGCGCGGCGGCCTCGAGCATGCCGAATACGGAGATGTCCGGGTACGGCTCCAGGGTCGTTGGGACCCCTGGCGGATAGCTCTTGAACCACGGTCGATGCTCGCTCATGCAAGCATCATTCCACGACCACGGTCAGGCCGTGGCGGGCCAGGTAGGCTCCGGCTCGATGGGCATCGAGGGGTGGCCGGAGGACCTCAGGGCGGCGGCGACCCTGGCCGTGCCCCGGCTGGAGGGTGAGCTCCCGTTGCCTGGGCTCGAGGGTCCGGTCGAGGTCATTCGCGACCGGTGGGGGGTGCCTCACGTCTACGCCGAGGACCTGGACGACCTGTTCAGGGCGCAGGGCTTCCTCGTCGCGTCGGAGCGCCTGTTCCAGCTGGAGTTCCTGCTCAGGATGGCCGGCGGGCGCCTGTCCGGGATGGTCGGGGATCTCGCGCTGCCCCTCGATCGGTTCGCGAGGACGGTGGGCTGGAACCGCGCTGGGGCGCACGTCGCCGCGGGCTGGGACGACACCTCGCGCGGCATGATGACGGCCTTCCGCGAGGGCGCCCTCGCATGGCTGGAGGTCATGCCCGCGCCCCCGCTCGAGCACGCGGTGCTCGGGCTCGACCCCTGGCTCCCCGCCGACGACGCCTCCTGGGCTGCCGCCGCGGCGTGGATGGCCTGGAACCTCTCCGGCAACTGGGACGCGGAGCTCATGCGAGCGGAGATCCTCGAGCGCCTCGGATCCGAGGCGCTCGCTGACCTGTTCCCCGACGTCCCCGACCCAACGGATGTGCCGGTCACCGGCAAGGGGGCCCGGCCCTCGCCCATGGAGCTCCTCCGTGAGGCACCGTCCCGCCCGCCGGGTCAGGGGTCGAACAACTGGGTGGTCGCGGCGTCGCGGAGCTCGACCGGCGCGCCGCTGCTCGCGAACGATCCCCACCTCGCGGTCACCACCCCGTCGATCTGGTTCGAGTGCCACCTGTCGGCGCCGGACTACGAGGTCGCAGGGGTCGCGCTCCCGTTCTCGCCCGGCGTGGTGATCGGTCGCTCGCCGCGGCACGCGTGGGCGTTCACGAACGTGGGCGGCGACACGCAGGACCTGTACGTCGAGCGGCTAAGCGGGGACGGGACCGCCGCCCTGTACGAGGACGCCTGGGAGCCCGTCCGGGTGCACCGTGAGGAGATCGAGGTCCGCGGGCGCGCCGATCCCGAGATCGTCGGGGTGCGCGAGACCAGGCACGGGCCCCTGCTGGACGCCTACGTCGTGGGGATCTCGCGCCCCGAGGTCGTGCACGGCCTGCGGGAGACCTACGCGCTGCGATGGGTCGGCGCCGAGCGCTCCTTCGCACCCTCGACGCTCCTCGCCATGGGACAGGCGGAGGGCTTCGTGGCTTTCCGGGAGGCCCTCCGGGGGTTGGAGTCGCCCGGTCAGAACGTGCTGTACGCGGACCGAGACGGGGCGATCGGCTACCAGTGCACCGGCACGTACCCGATACGTCGCGAGGGAGACGGCACGGTGCCCGTGCCGGGCTGGACGGCCCGGTACGAGTGGACGGGGTGGATCCCGTTCGAGGAGCTGCCCTGGGACGCCGACCCGCCAGAAGGGGTCCTGGCGACCGCCAACGCCAGGATCCACGATGCGACCTATCCGCACCTGATCACCCGCGACTTCTCGCCCCCCTCGAGGATCCGGCGGATCGTCGAGCTCCTGCAGGCGACCGAGACCCACACGCCGCAGACGTTCGCGGCGATGCAGGTCGACACGGTCTCGATCCCCGCTCGCGACCTCGCCCCCGTCTTGTCGTCCGTCCGACCCCGGGACGAACGCCAGGACGCCGCGATCGCCCTCCTGCGGGGGTGGGACGGCGACCTCACGCCCGATTCCCCCGCGGCGTGCGTCTACGAGGCCTGGTGTCACCAGATCGCCGAGGTCCTCCTGCGGCCACGTCTCGGCGACGAGCTCTTCACGCAGGCGTACGGCCGCCCGCAGTCGAGCGGCTCCTGGCGCGCGGTCGTACTGCCTCGGCTCCTGGAGCGTCCCTCGGCCCGCTGGTTCGGCTCCGACGGCGAGGAGGCGCGCGACGAGCTCCTGCGGCGCGCCCTCGACGTCGCCCTCGACGAGCTGACCGAGCGCCTGGGCGCGGATCCGTCGGAGTGGCGCTGGGGCGACCTGCACCACGTGGTCTTCGCGGGGCCGCTGGCCATGCTGCCCGGACTCGAGGAGGTCTTCACGGCGGGGGTGGTCAGGGTGGGCGGCGACGACGACACCGTGCTGGCCGGCACGTTCGAACCGGAGCGCCGCTACGACGTCGTGGTGATCCCGTCGTGGCGGCAGATCCAGGATCTCTCGGGCCCCGATGCGTCGGTCGGCGTCCACCCGCCGGGGCAGTCGGGACACCCCGCGTCCCCACACTGGAACGACCTGCTCCCGCTCTGGGCCTCCGGCGGTTACCACGCGCTCCCCCTGACCCGCCTGGAGGTCGAGCGGGCTGCCGGGGGCTCCTGCAGGCTCGCTCCGCGGTAACATCCCGAGCGATGCCGAAGTCCAGGTCCCGACGGCGCGACCGCCGTCGTCCCTATGCGGCGGCGCCAACCAAGAAGCGGCCCAAGGCGAGCCCGAGGTGGTACGGGTTCCTCGTCCTCGGCCTGATGCTCTTCGGCGTCACGATGATCGTCCTCAACTACATGAGCATCATGCCGGGCGACACGCGCCAGCTCTGGCTCTGGCTCGGGCTCGGGTTCATCGCCGGCGGGTTCGTGGCCGCGACCCAGTGGCGCTGACGGGACGCAAGATCACAGGCATGTAACTTCCCACACCGTCTTCCACACCTGGGGGTTGTGCGCTCGGAGCAGGCGGGGGCTGTGGGAAACCGGGCCGGAGCGGTGGACAACCCGGTGGATGAGCAGGTGACTGGTGTGGACAACCTCTCCGCAGGCCGACCGAGTCTCAGGCGCCGGCCGGGCGACGCTCCACATCCATTGGCTCCCCGCAATGCCGAGGGACCTGGAGCTCACCGAGCCTCGTGACCCGGAACTCCGTCCCGCACTCGCGGCAGACCAGGAACACGTCCAACGCCTCGACGTCCTCGACCTCGGGCCGCTCGCTCGGCCCCGGACCGGACGCGGCGCGAAGCGCGGTGATGCCCAGCCACGCGATGAGCAGTGCGATCGCGAGCCCACTCACGATGACCGCGAACTCCACGCGACGAGTCTAGGCGCGCGGGCACGGCCTACGACGCACGGGGGGAGGTAGGCTCGGGACGTGGGACGGCTGTCCGTGCTCGTCGCCGTCATCTTGGGTTCGCTCGCCCTGCCCGGTTTCGCGAGGGCCGACGCGATCACCGTCGCGATCACGTCCCCGAGCCCCGGCTCCATCGTGACCGGAGCCGTCGAGATCGTGGCCGAGACGACGGGGCCGGTGACCTCCGTGGCGTTCGACGTCTCGATGGATGCCGGGAGCACCTGGGCGCCAATCGGGACGGACACCAGTCCCTCCGACGGTTGGAGCGCCTCCTGGGACCCGACGGGGCAGCAGGGCTCGGCGACGCTCCGTGCCCTCGCGACCGACGGCGTCATGGCCGCGACCGCGACCGTCGTGGTCCAGGTGGAACCCGGAGCGGGCCCGGTCTCCGTCAGCCTCTCCCGTTCCTCCTTCAGCCCGAACGGTGACGAGCGAGCGGACCGGACCCTGATCCGTATCCATCTCGAGGCGACCGCGATCCTGACGCTCCAGATCCTCGGGAGCGACGGAGCCGTGGTGCGCACCCTCCTGGAGTCGGTGCCGTCCGAGCCGGCTGACCCGGTCGTTCCCTGGACCGGCGACGGGGCGGACGGGCAGACGCTCCCCGACGGCCGCTACCGGATCGTCCTCGACGCGACGGACGAGCTGGGGACCGAGTGGAGCGCCCTGACTGCCGTCGTGCTGGACACGCGCGCCCCCAGGCTGCGGCGGTTCGGCGCCCGTCCGGACCCCTACCGAGGGGCGGGGAGCGTCCGCTTCTCCTTCCGCGTCGCGGATCGTGGTCAGAGGGTGAACGTCGTCGCGGTCATCGCCGACCCCGACGGACGACGCATCGTCGAGCTCCCGCCGAGCGCGCGCCGGCCCGGGGCGCTCCGTCTGGACTGGGATGGGATGGACGCCTCTGGGCGGCCGGCGCTGCCGGGACTGCACACGGTCACGATCCGGATGCGGGACGACGCCGGGAACGTGGGCATCTCGAAGCCCTACCCGTTCCGTGACCACCGACCGGTGACGAGCAGGGTGGTTCGGCGTGTCGGGAGCGCCGGGGACCGTGTCGCCCTGACGTTCGACGACTGCTACGACGTCGAGGCATGGCAGCGGATCCTCTCGGTCCTCGAGGCAACCGACGCCGGCGGCTCGTTCTTCTGCCTGGGACCCAACGTGCTGACCCACCCCGCACTCGCCCGACGCACCGTCGCCGCCGGCCACACGATCGGCGCCCACGGATGGGATCATTCGAGCGCTCCCTCCCTGTCGGCCTCCGAACTCCGCGACCGCGTGCGCCGTGAGGCCGGCGCCTGGTGGCAAGTCGCGAGGGCGACCCCGGTGCCCTTCTACCGACCCCCCTACGGCGAGTACGACGGGGAGGCGCTGGGAGCAGTCGGCGACGAGGGTTTCGCCTACACCGTGCTCTGGGACGTCGACCCCTGGGATTGGTCACGGCCGGGCGGATCCTCGATCGTCTCTCGCGTGCTATCGCGCGCGAGGAGCGGCAGCATCGTCGTCCTGCACGTGATCGATCAGACCGCGTCCGCACTCGCGGCGCTCATCGACGGGCTCCGGGCCCGCGGGCTCGAGCCCGTCACGCTGGCCGAGCTGCTCCGGCCGCGTTCGTGAGGCACACGCCGGGTTGGCCAACGGGCCTGGGCACATCGGGCCATTCGGCCTCTCGACGGCGCAACCTGGTTCGCCACGCTTGAGCCGTAGACGTTCTGCGTGGGGAGGATTGATACCAGGGGACGACCGCAGTGTCATATCGGCGTGTGCGGCTCCGGGATGCCCGTGAGCTGCATGTTCACGTGGTTCGAGGGGGGACTGGAGGGCACCGCATGAGTGAGTACGTCGAAGGCCTGATGGCCGATGTGATCGAGAAGAACCCGGGTGAGACCGAGTTCCACCAGGCCGTGCGGGAGGTGGCGGAATCCGTCGAGCTCGCGCTCGACCGGCACCCCGACTACCGCAAGCAGAAGGTCCTGGAGCGGATCATCGAGCCCGAGCGCGTGATCATGTTCCGCGTTCCATGGGTCGACGACCGGGGCGAGGTCCACGTGAACAAGGGCTACCGGGTCGAGATGAACAGCGCGATCGGCCCGTACAAGGGTGGGCTCCGCTTCCACCCCACCGTGTACCTGGGCATGCTCAAGTTCCTGGCGTTCGAGCAGGTCTTCAAGAACGCGCTCACCACGCTGCCGATGGGTGGCGGCAAGGGCGGCTCCAACTTCGACCCGAAGGGCCGGAGCGACGCCGAGGTCATGCGCTTCTGCCAGTCCTTCATGACCGAGCTCCAGCGGCACATCGGGCAGTTCACCGACGTGCCCGCGGGTGACATCGGCGTCGGCGCCCGGGAGATCGGGTTCCTGTTCGGGCAGTACAAGCGCGTCCGCAACGAGTTCACCGGCGTCCTCACGGGCAAGGGGATCGACTGGGGCGGCTCCCTCATCCGCCCCGAGGCGACCGGGTACGGCGCCGTGTACTTCGCCGAGGAGATGCTGGAGACGCGCGGCGAGACGCTCGAGGGCAAGGTCGCGCTCGTCTCGGGCAGCGGAAACGTGGCTCAGTACGCCACCGAGAAGCTCTTGGACTTCGGCGCGAAGCCGATCACGCTCTCGGACTCGAGCGGCGTGATCCATGACCCGGCGGGCATCGACCGCGAGAAGCTCGCGTACGTCATGGAGCTCAAGAACGTCAAGCGCGGGCGGATCGGTGAGTACGCGGAGCGGTTCCCGAGCATCACGTTCATCCCGGCCGACCCCGAGGCCGATCACAACCCGCTCTGGGACATCCCCGCGGACTGCGCCTTCCCGAGCGCCACGCAGAACGAGATCAACGCCAAGGACGCCGCGAACCTGCTGAACAACGGCGTCTACGTCGTGAGCGAAGGGGCGAACATGCCCACCGTCCCCGAGGGCGTCGAGCAGTTCCTCGCGGCCGGGATCCTGTACGGCCCCGGCAAGGCGGCCAACGCCGGTGGCGTCACGACGTCGGGCCTGGAGATGTCGCAGAACAGCCTGCGCCTCGCGTGGACCCGAGAGGAGGTCGACGCTCGTCTGCGCGGGATCATGAAGGCGATCCACAAGCAGGCGATGGAGACGGCCGCAGAGTACGAGACGCCCGGCAACTACGTGAACGGCGCCAACATCGCCGGCTTCGTGAAGGTGGCAGACGCGATGCTGGATCAGGGCATCGTCTGATCCGCGGACGGACGGTCGCGGCCGGCTGCCGCTGCGGCGGCCGGCCGCCCCTGGTGCGATCTACGGCGTCGAGGGAGACAGGACCCGGGTCGCACATCGGAGGGAGGACAGATGAAGAAGATCGAGTGCTTCGTGCAGCCGTTCGATTTCGACGCGATCGCCGAGTCGATGGTCGCCGCTGGGGTCGTGGGGATGAGCGTCACCGAGGTCAGGGGCTTCGGGGTGCAGCGCGGCTTCCGGCGAGGGGAGGACATCAAGCCGGGCTCCTACACCTTCCACCCGAAGACCAAGATCGAGGTGGTGGTCAAGGACTCCGAGGTCGACCGGGTGATCGAGGCCTGCAAGACCGCCATCAAGAGCAATCAGATCGGCGAGGGGAAGATCTTCGTCACCCCGGTCGAGGACGCGGTGCGAGCACGCACCGGCGAGCAGGGCGAGGCGGCGATCGTCTAGGGTCCGCCCCGCGACGTCAGCGGGCGACGAGGCGGCCGAGGGCCGCGCGCGCGATCGGTGCGTACCCGATGACCGCGGGAGCGGGGCCGCTCAGCACGAGACCGGCCGACCCGTCCGAGACCTCGTGCTCGATGCGCAGACTGACGGGGCCGGAGCGCACCACCCACGTCCAGGAACCTCGCGCCTCGTCCACCTCCAGGACCTCGAAGCGAGCGGTCACACCGAGCATCCCGACGACCTCGCCCTCGAGTCCGGGACGTAGGGGGCCTTCCGCACGGACCTCGCGGATGTGCGGCGCCCAGCTCGACCAGCGCTGAGGGTCCCGGTACCGGGCCCAGATCGTGTACTTGTCGGCGCCGCCGCGACGACGGACCCGCAGGGTGGTCACTCGCCCTCCAGCGCCCGACGCAGCGCTTCCGCGAAGCCCATCGGCTGGATCTCCGGGAACATCGTCCGCGCCGCACCGTCGTCGCGCACGACCATCTCGTGCGTCATCCCCAGGATCAGCGGGCGGGCGACGCTCCGCGGGACGGACGTCGTGAGCCCGCACCACAGCGACGAGAGCCACGGCGTCAGCAGCGGCACGCCGACCATGACGCGTCGCTTCCCGCGCATCCGTGCGAGCGTCTCCATCATCTCCCGGTAGGTGATGACGTCCGCGCCGCCGACCTCGACCACCGTCCGGCCACCGTCGAGCGCGATCCGGCGACCGGCGGACAGGTACGAGACGGCATCGGCGATCGCGATCGGCTGCGAACGGGTCTCGACCCACCTCGGAACGACCATCGCCGGCAGGCGGTGCACCAGGTCCGAGAGCATGCGGAAGGACGCGCTCTGGGCACCGACCACCATCGCCGCCCGGAACTCGAGGAGCGGCGGCCCCTCATCGGCGAGGATCTGGCCCGTCTCGTGCCGGCTGGAGAGGTGCTGCGACAGGGTGGCCTCCTCGTCCCCCAGACCCCCGAGGTAGATCGTCCGCTGCACCCCCGCAGCCCGCGCCGAGCGCGCGACGTTCAGGGCCGCCGCCCGATCCCGCTCGTCGAACTCGGCCGCGCCTGGCTCCATCGAGTGGATGAAGTAGTAGAGGGTGGCGATCCCCTCCAGGGCTCGCGGCAGGGTCTCGGGCCGAAGGGCGTCGATCGCCCGTGGCTCCGTGTCCGGGAAGCGCTCCCGGAGCGCCTCGGGCTGGCGTCCGGCGGGGATCGGGTTCGCTCCCTCGGCGACGAGACGGTCGACGAGGCGAGAGCCGATCGTGCCCGACGCTCCGGTGACGAGGATCACGCCCCCATGATGCCTCAGACCGGCTCGACCCGATAACCGCTGGGATGGCGGAACCTCGGGTCTGCCCCCCGCGTCCTGGCGTTCGGGATGATGGACACCGTGACGAGCGACGCACCGGTGCAGGCGGCGCACGATGCCGGGGGGCTCGAGGAGCTCTACCGGCGGCACGTCGATGACGCGCTCCGCCTGGCGTTCCTCCTGACCGGGGATCGCGGGCTCGCGGAAGACCTGACCCAGGACGCGTTCGTGCGGGTGCTGGGGCGGTTCCACGACCTGCGCAGCCGCGACGCCTTCTGGTGGTACCTGCGCCGCACGATCGTGAACCTGTCGAACTCCCATTTCAGGCGCCGCCGCGTCGAGCGCGCCTGGCTCGAGCGCCAACGCCCCGACCCACCGGCACCCGCAGGACACGACCTGGAGGAGCGCGACCGAGTGGTGCGGGCGCTCATGACCCTGCGTCCCGAGCAGCGCGCGGCCGTTGTCCTGCGCTACCTGGAGGACCTGTCCGAAGCCGACACGGCCGACGCGCTCGGCCGCCCCGTGGGGACCGTGAAGTCGATGGTCTCCCGCGCGATGGATCGCCTGCGCGAGGAGTTGGACGACGATGCCTGATCTCGAGACCCGGTTGCCCGAACTGCTGCGCCGCGCCGTGGGATCGGAGCCACCCCCCGACGAACGCCTCGAGCGACGCGTGCTCCACCGGGCCCGGCGACGTCGGGTCGTGAACGCCTCGGCCGCGGGTTTGGTCGTCATCGTGCTCGTCGCTGGGTCGGCCCTTGGCGTCCGGAGCCTGCTTCGGTCGAACGGAACGACGATCGCCGACGAGACGCCGAGCCCATCGCCGACCGCCCTTCCAGCGGACCCCTACCTGCCGAACGCCATCTGGCCCGAGGTCACCGTCGGCGGGCTCGCCGCCGCGCAGGCGAGCATCGATGACGGCCACCAGCCCTGGCGGCTCGACCCCGTGCAGACCGCGGCCGCGTTCGCGGTGAACGTGTTCGATTGGGACCCGGAGGACGTGGAGACACGACTCCTGCCGAGGGGGCCAGATGCCCCCGTCAGGGTGGTCGTCTCGAACCGGGGACTCGGACCTGGCGCGGGGAGCGCGGGCCCGCCCGCCCCCGAGACGGTGGTCCAGCTCGAGCAGCTTGGCCTGACGGGCGAGGGCGGCGTCTGGTCGGTCGTCGGCGCCGACAGTGGGCATATCGAGCTCGACACGCTCGAGCCGGGAGACACCCGGCTCTCGGGTCGGCTCGTCGACACGATCTCGGAGTGGGCTCCCGGTGTCTGGCTCCTCGTGGACGGCGAGCGCACCCCGAACGTCCTGACCCTGCTCGGCCCGGGCGGGGAAGGAACCATCACGCCCCGGGATCGGTTCGAGGTCGAGATCCCTGCCGACCTCGCACCCGCGGGCTCGGTGGTGGGCGTGGTCGTGTTCCTGTGGGATCCGGAGGGGACGCTCGTCACCGCCGAGGCGTTCCCGTACGTCGTCTCGGGCGGCCCGACGGGACCGACCGACGTCCTACCGGACGCCGTGCTCGCCACGCGGGACGCGATCGTGGTCGCCGCCGCGACCCGCGACTACGACGCGCTCGAGGCCCTGATCGACCCGGACCGGTTCTCGTACAACTTCGACGACGGGAGCAACCCCGTCCCGGAGTGGCGCACCGACCCAACCGTCCTCGAGGCGCTCGTCACGATCCTGCAGATGCCGTTCACGACGAACGAGGCGGCCTACCCGGACATCGCCGACGACTCGCCGATCGTCTACATCTGGCCGTCGCTGATGGCCTCGGACCTGACCGACCTCGGCGCCGAGGAGCAGGCCATGCTCGACGAGCTCGGCATCACGGAACAGGATGTCCGCGACATGCTCGATGCCTTCGGCGGGTACGTGGGGCCGAGGACCGGGATCGCCGAGGACGGCACGTGGGTGTACTACACGATCGGCGGGGACTGATCGGGCGCTACGACAGCGCGATGTGACGACGCAGGAAGTCCATGACCGCTCGCCACTGCCGCAGCTCCTCCTCGACGACGTACGAGGAATGCCCCTCGCCGTAGGTGTACACCTCGACATCCCCGCCCGCCCGTCGCAGGGCGTGCACGTAGTTGAAGGCCTGTCCGGGGACGCACCGCGTGTCGTTCTCGCCGATCAGGACGAGCACCGGTGCCTCCACGCGGTCCACGTAGGTGATCGGTGACCGCTCCCTGACGAACTCCGGCCGGGCGTGCACCACGCCGCCGACCAGGCTCCGATCGTAGGCCTGCAGCGACGGAGCCGAGTCGTCGTAGGACGCCATGTAGTCACCGACGGGCACGCCGGCAACCCCGGCCGAGAAACGGTCCGGGTGCGTGCCGAGCGCGAGCAGCGTGATGTAGCCGCCCCAGGACCATCCGCCGATCACGGCACGCGTCGGGTCCGCGATCCCGCGCGCGACCAGGTCGTCGAGGCCAGCGACCGTGTCCTCGACCTCGGGGAACCCGATGTTGCCGATGATGTGGTCACGCCACCGCTGGCCGTA
>Ga0105106_10002964_pt1 | contig 12171 bp, 15 predicted proteins | sample PPLLaktember2015_5_FD_79109 | JGI IMG/M metagenome (GOLD analysis project Ga0105106, IMG submission 79109) | Freshwater sediment microbial communities from Prairie Pothole Lake near Jamestown, North Dakota, USA - PPLs Lake P8 Core (1) Depth... | ecosystem: Environmental > Aquatic > Freshwater >...
AAGCGTATAATCCACATTCGCACCGGCGGGCCGTCAGCCACCTGACCGCCCGCCGGTTCGCATTGCGGTCCCGAAGACCGTCCGCCACCCCACCCCGCCTGCACGACCCCCGTCCGATGAACCAGATCGCCGAGCTCCTGCCAGCCGCGAACATCCTGCTGGACATCGACGCACCGTCGAAGTCCCGGTTGTTCGACGCGGTGGCCGCGCTCTTCGAAGCCCACGCCGGCATGGCGCGCAAACTCGTCGTCGACAGCCTGGGCGCGCGCGAAAAGCTCGGTTCGACCGGCCTCGGCCAGGGAATCGCGATTCCCCATGGCCGCATCAAAGGCTTGACCGAGGCAAAGGGAGCCTTCGTCCGCCTGAAGACGCCGATCGCCTTCGATGCGCCGGACGGCAAGCCGGTCTCCCAAGTGTTCGTCCTCCTCGTTCCCGAACACGCGACCGAAAAGCACCTGCAGCTGCTGTCCGAGCTCGCACAGATGTTCTCCGAAAAGAGCTTCCGCGAGCGCCTGGCCACCGCCTCCGACGTCGCGTCCCTCCATCGGCTGTTCCAGGAATGGACGCCCACGACATGAAGTTCCGGGTTCCCGGCCCGACCACCAAGGCATATCCGGCTCGACGACACGACGGCGACCGCGCGTGTCCGCCGACTCGCCGCGCCCCGCGCCTTGCGTGGCGTCGCGTCGCGGCCGTGCCCCCCCGCTGAGGGACCGCCCATGACGATGGGAACCGGCATCGTCCGCCAGGTCAGCGTCGAGAAGCTCTTCGCCGACAATCAGTCGCGACTCGGGCTGTCGTGGGTCGCCGGCCGTCAGGGCGGCAACCGGATGCTCACCGGCGAGGAATCCCTGCGACCGACGATCGGCCAGGTGGGGCACATGAACCTCATCCATCCGTTCCGCATTCAGATGCTGGGTGCGGCGGAAGCGGCTTATCTGCGCAGCCTGCCGCCGGAGGAGCTCGCGCCCACGATCAACCGGCTCTTCACGCCCGAGATCGCCGCGATCGTCGTCACCAACGGCGAGGCGGTGCTGCCGTACCTGCAGGAACAGTGCAACGCCCAGCACGTGCCGCTGCTCACCTCGCCGCAGCCCTCGCCGCACCTCGTCGACATCATCCGGCTCTACCTGTCACGGGTGCTCGCCGAGTCGACGACGCTGCACGGCGTGTTCCTCGACGTGCTGGAAATGGGGGTGCTCATCACCGGCGCGTCGGCGATCGGCAAGAGCGAGCTCGCGCTGGAACTCATCTCGCGCGGCAACGGTCTCATCGCCGACGACATCGTCGAGCTCTACCGGATCTCGCCCGACACGCTCGAAGGCCGCTGCCCGGCCGTGCTGCGCGATTTCCTCGAGGTGCGCGGGATCGGCATTCTCAACATCCGCACGATCTTCGGCGAAACGGCGGTGCGCCCGCGCAAGCTCCTGAAGCTGATGGTCCATCTCGAGGATCACAGTCACGAGGCGTTCTCCGAGCTCGACCGTTTGCAGGTCAACGCGACGTTCCAGGAGATTCTCGACGTGCCGATCCGCAAGGTGACCATCCCGGTCGCGGCAGGTCGCAATCTGGCGGTGCTGGTCGAGGCCGCGGTGCGCAACTTCGTGCTCAACCAGCGCGGCATCGACAGCACGAAGGAATTCATCGAGCGGCAGCAGAAGCTGATGGAGGACGGCGGCTGAAACGGGGTCGGGGACGAAATCGTCTCCGATCCCGATCCGCCGTGCGAATCGATGGATCTCCTGCTCATCGGCGGCGTCTCCGGCTCCGGCAAGAACGTGGCACTGGCCGCGCTCGAGGACGCCGGTTACTACACGGTCAACAACCTGCCGCTGCCGCTGCTTGCCGACACCACGGCCTATCTCGCGCGTTCCGGCCGCGAACGGCTGGCGATCGCGCTCAATGCCACGACCGAACCCGGCCTTGCCGGCCTTCCCGCAGCGCTCGCGAGTGCCCGTGCCGCCGGCTGGACCACGCGCTTCCTCTATCTCGAGGCCAAGACCGACACGCTGGTGAAGCGCTTTTCGGAGACGCGGCGCCGGCATCCGTTCTCGAGCGAATCGCGCACGCTGACCGAGGCCATCGAGTACGAGCGCGCACTGCTCGCGGAAGCACGCGAGCTCGGTCTGACATTCGACACCAGCGATCTTCCGGCCGCGTCGCTGCGGCGGTGGATCAAGGACTTCGTCAGCGTCGACGCCTCGAAGCTCACGCTGCTGTTCGAGTCGTTCGGCTTCAAGCATGGCGTACCGCTCGACGCCGATCTCGTGTTCGACGTGCGCTGCCTGCCGAACCCGCATTACGAGGACGCGCTGCGCCCGCTGACCGGCCGCGACGCGCCGGTCATCGACTTTCTCGAGACGATGCCCGAGGTCGAGCGGATGTACGGCGACATCTTTCACTTCGTTGGCAGCTGGCTGCCCGATTTCGCCCGCGACAACCGCAATTACCTCACTGTCGCCATCGGCTGCACCGGCGGCCGGCACAGGTCCGTCTATTTCGTCGAGCGCCTCGCGCAGGCGTTCGCGCCGCGTCACCAGGTGCTGATCCGTCATCGCGAGCTTGGCTGACCGGCGGTGGCACGCGCTGCGGCTGCGCGCACGTGCGGCGCGCCCCCGCATCCCACCGCGGGCCGACCGGGGCACGCGGACCCCCGCTGATACAATCATTCGATGGGCGCACCGTACACCGTCACGCTCGCGCTCACCGGCGCCTCCGGAATGGCGTACGGGCTGCGCCTGCTCGAATGCCTGCTCGCCGCCGAGCGCCGCGTGTGGCTTCTCTATTCGCCGGCGGCGCAGATCGTCGCCAGGCACGAGTGCGATCTCGCGATTCCGGCGCAGCCGCGCGAAGCCGCGCGCCTGTTTGCCGAACGCTATCGCGCCCGCGACGGGCAGCTCGCGGTCTTCGGCCGCGAGGACTGGATGGCACCGGTCGCTTCGGGATCGAACCCGGCAGACGCGATGGCGGTCTGCCCCTGCACGATGGGCACGCTCGGTGCGATCGCGCACGGACTCGCCGACAATCTGATCGAACGCGCCGCGGACGTGATGCTGAAGGAGCGGCGTCCGCTGGTGCTGGTCCCGCGCGAGACGCCGCTGTCGGCGATCCATCTCGACAACATGCTCAGACTCGCACACGCCGGCGCCACCATCCTGCCACCCGCGCCGGGTTTCTACGATCGTCCGGGGTCGGTGGCCGATCTCGTCGATTTCGTCGTCGCGCGCGTGCTCGACCAACTCGACGTTCCGCACACGCTCGGCCCACGCTGGGGCAAGGAGCGCAGCGACCCCGGCGCGATCCCCGGAGCCCGGGCCTGATGCTCGGTCGGTTCCGCGGAACGCCGGAACGCCGCTCGCTGCAGCTGCCGCTGTTTCCGCTCAAGACGGTGCTGTTTCCCGGCGGGATCCTGCCGCTCAAGGTTTTCGAGCAGCGGTACATCGAGATGGCCAAGGCCTGTCTGCGCGACACACGGCCCTTCGGCGTGGTTCTGCTCACCCGCGGCGAGGAGGTCGCCGCCGCGAAAGGCGTCCCGGACACGCCCGGTACACCGGAATTCGCGTCGATCGGCACGCTTGCGACGATCGGCGACTGGGACATGCCGCAACTGGGGATCCTCCACGTCAGGACGACCGGCGGCGCGCGATTCCAGGTGCATTCGCACGCCGTGCAGGACGACGGGCTCGTCGTCGCCGAAGTGACGACGCTGCCGGCCGAGCCGACCGTCGCGCTGTCCGACGCCTATCGACCGCTCGTGCAGCTGCTCGACCTGCTCGCCGAACGGATCGGCGCGCAGCATTTCCCCGAGCCGCGCCGTGGAGACGATGCCTCGTGGGTCGGTTACCGGCTCGCCGAGCTCATGCCGCTGCCGCTTTCCATCAAGCAGAGCATGCTGGAGATCAACGACGCCGAGGTGCGGCTGTCCGTGCTGCGAAGATTCCTGCAGCAGCAGGGACTGCTGTGAGGGAACGCGGGTTCGCTCGCATGCGCATCCGTGCGTCGGCCGCGGCGTCGCCAGCCGGTATAATTCCCGATTTCGTATCGCATCGACCGGAGCGACCATGGCTGGCCACAGCAAATGGGCGAACATCAAGCACAGGAAGGCCGCGACCGACGCGAAACGCGGCAAGATCTTCACCCGGCTGATCAGGGAAATCACCGTCGCTTCGCGGCTGGGCGGCGGCGACATCGGGTCGAACCCGCGGCTTCGCCTCGCCGTCGACAAGGCGTACGGCCAGAACATGCCGAAGGACACGATCGAGCGGGCGATCAAGCGCGGCGCCGGTGAGCTCGAAGGCGTCAGCTACGAGGAAATTCGCTACGAAGGTTACGGCATCAACGGCGCCGCGGTCATCGTCGACTGCATGACCGACAACCGCACCCGGACCGTCGCCGACGTGCGTCACGCGTTCTCGAAATACGGCGGCAACCTCGGCACCGACGGTTCGGTCGCGTTCCTGTTCAAGCACTGCGGCCAGCTCGTGTTCGCGCCCGGCACCGACGAGGCCAAGCTGATGGAGGCCGCGATCGACGCCGGCGCGGAGGACGTCGTCACCAACGACGACGGCAGTCTCGAGGTCATCACCGGCCCCTACGATTTCGTCGCGATCAAGGATGCGCTGACCCGGTCGGGATTCGCGCCCGAATTCAGCGAGGTCACGATGAAGCCCACGACGGAGATCGAGATGACCGGCGAGGATGCAGCGCGGATGCAGAAGCTCGTCGACGCGCTGGAATCGCTCGACGACGTGCAGGAGGTCTACACGTCGGCCGTGCTGGAGGATTCGTAACCGATGAGCCCCGACGCGATGCTGATCACCACCACGCCGACCCTCGAAGGCCGCCCGATCCGTCGCTATGCCGGCGTGGTGAGCGGCGAGGCGATCGTCGGCGCCAACATCGTCCGCGATCTGTTCGCGGCCGTACGCAACGTCGTCGGAGGCCGCGCCGGCGCCTACGAGAACGTGCTCGCCGACGCCCGCGAGACGGCACTGGCCGAGATGGCCGACGCCGCGCGCCAACTCGGTGCCAACGCCGTGGTCGGCGTCGACCTCGACTACGAGACGCTCGGTGAGGGCGGCAGCATGCTGATGGTCTGCGCGAGCGGCACCGCGGTCGTCGTCGACTGACCGATCCCGCATGGCGGCTGCCGCATACATGCCCGCCCTTCGGCGCCCCGGCTGCCGTGGCTAGCCACGCCGCGATGCGCCGCATCCTGGGCATCGACCCCGGCCTCCGGATAACGGGATTCGGCGTCATCGTGTGCCAGGGCAAGACCCTGCAGTACGTCACCAGCGGCTGCATCCGCACCGCCAGCGAAAGCCTGCCGACGCGCCTCGGCGTCATCGCCCGCGACCTCGCGCACGTCATCCGCGAGGAGTCGCCGACCGAGGTCGCCGTGGAGAAGGTGTTCGTCAACGTCAATCCGAACTCGACATTGCTCCTCGGCCAGGCGCGCGGCGCCGCGATCGCCGCCGCGGTGCTCGCGGGACTTCCGGTGGCCGAGTACACCGCCGGCCAGGTGAAGCAGGCCGTCGTCGGCGGGGGCCGCGCGCAGAAGTCGCAGGTACAGGAGATGGTGCGTCGCCTGCTCGCGCTCGCGGGTACGCCCTCGCCCGACGCCGCCGACGCGCTCGCCTGTGCGATCTGCCATGCGCACGGCGCCGAAGGACTGGGTGGCCTGCGCCGGACCGGGTATCGCGTGCGCGCGGGGCGCCTGGTCTGATGCGAATGCCGATGACGATCCGCCGCCCGCGCGCGGTGATCTTCGACATGGACGGCCTGATGCTCGACACGGAGCCGCTCGCCGCGCGCGCCTGGGGCGAGGCGGCCGCGGCGCTCGGCGTCGACTTCGATGACGCGCTCGCGCTGCGGATGGTCGGCTGCAATTTCGTCGACTGTTCCGCGCTCCTCCGCGCGCATTGCGACGCCGATTATCCGGTCGATGCGCTGCTCGGTTCCTGGCATGCCGCGTACGACACGATCGTCGAGCGCGAGGGCTTTGCCCTGAAGCCGGGTCTGCTCGAACTTCTCGACTGGCTCGAAGCCGCCGACATTCCCAAGGCGGTGGCGACGTCGACCCGGCGCGAGCGCGCACGCCGGAAGCTTGCGCAGAAGGCGCTGCTGCCACGGATCGCGGTACTCGTCGGCGGCGACGAGGTCGCGCGCGGCAAGCCGGCCCCGGACATCTTCATCGAGGCCGCGGCGCGCATCGGAGTGCCGCCCTCGGCATGCCTGGTGCTCGAGGACTCCGAGCCGGGCGTGCGCGCGGCCCTGGCGGCCGGGACGATGCCGATCATGGTGCCCGATCTCAAGCCTCCGGACGACGCGCTGCGCGCGCTGCTGCCGCTGGTTCTGGCGAGCCTGCACGAGGTCAGGAATCACCTCGACAACCTGCGTGCGTGACGCTCGGTTTCCCGGGCGGGACGCCTTCGCCTTCGTGCGATAATCGGCCGAACCTCGTGCACTGCCCATGATCGGTCGCCTCACCGGTATTCTCGTCGAGAAGAACCCGCCGCAGATCCTGCTCGACGTGCAGGGTGTGGCCTACGAGGTCGACGTGCCGATGAGCACGTTCTACAACCTGCCGGGAACCGGCGAGCGTGTCGTGCTGTTCACGCATCTGGTCGTCCGCGAGGACGCGCACCTGCTGTTCGGCTTCGGCAGCGAGAACGAGCGCCGTGCCTTTCGGCAGCTCGTGAAGATCAGCGGCATCGGCGCACGTATCGCACTGTCGGTGCTGTCGGGGCTTTCGGTCGCGGAACTCGCACAGGCCGTCACGCTGCAGGAATCGGGTCGTCTGACCAAGATCCCCGGCATCGGCAAGAAGACGGCGGAACGTTTGCTGCTGGAACTCAAGGACAAGCTCGGCGTCGAACTGACGGCCGCGGTCGGCGTCAATCGTGCGCCACCGCCGTCGTCGGACATCCTGAATGCGCTCGTCGCACTGGGCTACAGCGACAGGGAAGCCGTTGCAGCGGTGAAGAAACTGCCGGAAGGCCTCGCCGTCGGCGACGGCATCCGGCAGGCGCTGAAACTGCTGGCGAAGGCCTGAGATCGGATGTCGTCTGCGCACCAGGGAATCCTGCCGAAGCTCGCGATCCCGCCGGGGGTGTTCCGGCGCGGCATCAACCTGTGGCCGCCGTTCGTCGGCGCCGGCGTCCGCGTCGCCCGCGTGTCCGCCGACTATCGCGAGATCGACGTGGTCCTGCGGCTCGGCCTGCTCAACCGCAACTACTTCGGCACGCAGTTCGGCGGCTCGATGTTCGCGATGACCGACCCGTTCTTCGCGCTGATGATGTTGCAGAACCTCGGTCCTGGTTACGTGGTCTGGGACAAGGTCGGGTCGATCCGCTACCGGAAGCCCGGGCGCGGCGACGTGTTCGCGCGCTTTCGCCTCCCCGCCGCCGCGATCGCCCGCGCGCGCAAGGCGACGGCGCAGGGTGCGAAGCACGAGCCGACGTTCCGGGTGACGATCGTCGATCGCGACGAGGGAATCGTCGCCGAAGTGGAAAAGACGCTCTTCATCCGGCGGCAGCCAGAGGTTCCGCCCTCGCTGCCGGCACGCAAGCCTGCCGCCCGGCGCCCGCCGCCGAAGGCATAATCGCGCGATGGCGATCGAGAACGACGAGATCAACCGCATCGTGACGGCGAAGCCTGCCAGCGTGCAGGAGGAGGTCGTCGAGCGCGCGCTGCGGCCGCGTCTGCTCGACGAATACGTCGGGCAGGAGAAGATCCGCGGCCAGCTGTCGATCTTCATCGAGGCGGCGAGGAAGCGCAAGGAATCGCTCGATCACGTGTTGCTGTTCGGCCCGCCCGGCCTCGGCAAGACGACGCTTTCGCACATCATCGCGCACGAGCTCGGCGTCAACCTGCGCCAGACCTCGGGGCCGGTGCTGGAGCGCGCCGGCGACCTCGCCGCGCTGCTCACCAACCTCGAGCCGCACGACGTGCTGTTCATCGACGAGATCCACCGGCTCTCGCCGGTCGTCGAGGAGATCCTCTATCCCGCGCTCGAGGACTTCCAGATCGACATCATGATCGGCGAGGGACCGGCGGCGCGCAGCGTGAAGCTCGACCTGCCGCCGTTCACGCTGGTCGGCGCGACGACGCGCGCCGGAATGCTCACCAACCCGCTGCGCGACCGCTTCGGGATCGTCGCTCGGCTGGAGTTCTACTCGCCCGCCGAGCTGCAACGCATCGTCACCCGGTCGGCGGGCCTGCTCGGCATCGCGATCGATCCGGACGGCGCGCTCGAAATCGCGCGCCGCTCGCGCGGCACGCCGCGCATCGCCAACCGGCTCCTGCGTCGCGTTCGCGATTTCGCCGAGGTGCGCGCGGGCGGGGCGATCACGCGCACGGTCGCCGACGATGCGCTCGCGATGCTCGACGTCGACGGCTCGGGGCTCGACGTGATGGACCGCAAGCTGTTGCGCACGGTCCTCGACAAGTTCGCCGGCGGCCCGGTCGGCGTCGACAATCTCGCGGCCGCGATCGGCGAGGAGCGCGACACGATCGAGGACGTGCTCGAGCCGTTCCTGATCCAGCAGGGCTTCCTGCAGCGCACGTCGCGCGGCCGGGTGGCCACCGCGCTGTCGTATCGTCATTTCGGGATCGCGCCGCCCGCGCCCGGCGCGGCCGTCGATCTCTTCCCCGGCGAATGACGGCCGTCGCACATGGCGAGACCTTTCGCTTGCCGGTCCGCGTCTACTACGAGGACACCGATGCCGCCGGCGTCGTCTACTACGCGAACTACCTCAGGTTCATGGAACGCGCGCGCACCGAGTGGCTGTCGGCGCGGGGATTCGACATTGCCGCGCTCGAGCGCGAGCACGGCATCGCCTTTGTCGTGCGCCGGGTCGAGGTCGACTACCTGCGGCCGGCACGCCTGGGCGATCGTCTCGACGTGACTTTCACGCTCGTCGAGGGCCGGCGCGCGAGCCTCGTCGCCGACCAGGAGGTCCTGCGCGACGGGCAGGCGCTGATCCGTGCGCGCGTCACGGTCGCCTGCCTCGACCACGCGAACTGGCGTCCGGCGCGCATTCCCGCCGCCCTCGTACCACACATGGAGAACCCGGCTTGAACCTGCACACCGATCTCTCGTTCGTCACGCTGATCACCCAGGCGTCCGTCGTCGTCCAGGCCGTGATGCTGCTGCTGGTCGGGCTGTCGCTGTGGTCGTGGTGGCAGATCTTCATCAAGATGTTCCAGTTGAAGCGCGCGCAACGTGACACCGACGCGTTCGAAGACGCCTTCTGGAAAGGTGGTGATCTCAACGCCCTCTATCAGAGCGCGAACCAGACGCGCGACGGCGGCAGCGTCGAGCACATCTTCACCGCCGGCTTCCGCGAGTTCGCGAAGCACCGCAAGCAGGGCAGCAACACCGTGGTCACGATGGACAGCGCGCGCAGAGCCATGCGCGCGGCCTATCAGCGCGAGATCGACACGCTCGAAGCACATCTGTCCGGTCTCGCGACGGTCGGTTCGGTTTCGCCCTACATCGGGCTCTTCGGCACCGTGTGGGGCATCATGAATGCGTTCCGCGGCCTCGCCAACGTGAGCCAAGCCACGCTCGCCAACGTCGCGCCCGGGATCGCCGAGGCGCTGATCGCCACCGCGATCGGCCTCTTCGCGGCGATCCCGGCGGTGGTCGCGTACAACCGCTACACGCACGACGTCGACCGTCTCGCCGTGCGCTCCGAGACCTTCATCGAGGAATTCTCGAACATCCTGCAACGGCAAGGATGACCGAACGATGCGTCGCGCCCGCAAGTCGATCAATCAGATCAACGTCGTTCCCTACATCGACGTCATGCTGGTGCTGCTGGTGATCTTCATGGTCACCGCGCCGCTCGTCAATCCGGGCGAGATCGAGCTGCCCTCGGTAGGCAGCAAGCTCACCGCCCCGACGCAGCCGCTGGAGGTCACGCTGCGGACGGACCGCACGCTGTGGCTGCGCGATCAGCAGGCCGGCGGCCCCGCCGTGCAGCTGTCGCGCGACGCGCTTGTCGCCCGCATCCGCGCGAAGCAGGCGCGGCTGCCGGACCAGCCCGTCGTCATCGCCGCCGATCGCACGGCGCGCTACGAGGACGTCCTTGGCGTCCTCGACCTTCTGCAGCGCAACGGCGCGAGGCGGGTCGGGCTGCTAGCCCGCCCCCCCGGCGTGTGACGCGGCGATGACGCTGGATCGTCCCAACCGGCCGGCGCGCCTTCCCGGACGCTGGATGGCGTTCCTGCTGGCGCTCGCCGTGCACGCGGCGTTCATCGCCGTGCTGGTGTTTTCGATCCGTTGGCAGAACCGTCCACCCGAGCCGGTGACCGCGGAGCTCTATGCGCCGCCGGCGAGGGCGCCGGTGGCGGAGGCGCCGGAACCGACGCCGATCCCGCCGAAGGCGGAGCCGCCGCCGGAGCCGAAGGCAGAGCCCCGGCCGGAGCCGAAGCCCGAGCCGCCGCGGCCGGTGGCCAAGCCGGAGGCCAAGGTGGAAAAACCGGATCCACGCGCCGCCGAGATAGCACTGAAGGCGAAGCAGGAGGACGCGCGCAAGAAGCGCGAGGCTCAGGAGCGCGAAAAGAAGGAAGCCGAAAAGAAGGAAGCCGAAAAGCGCGAGCGCAAGGAGGCGGAACAGCGCGCCATCGACAAGAAGAAGGCCGACGAGCAGAAGCAGCTTGCCGAGGCGCGCGAGCGGCAGACGCGCGAAGCCGCGGCTATGCGGGCGCAGGCGGAGCGCGAGAAGGCGGCGCGCGACCTGCAGCAGCGAGCGCTCGATGCGGAAGCGGCCGCGCGCGCACGCGCCGAGGCCGACTACATCCGCCGGATCCAGACCAAGGTCAAGGGGAACGTGATCCTGCCGCCGGACCTCGGCGGCAATCCGGAGGCGATCTTCGACGTCGTCCAGCTGCCGACGGGCGAGATCATCGACGCGGTGCTGAAGAAGTCGAGCGGCGTGCGGGCGTACGACGACGCCGTCCAGCGCGCGATCGTGAAATCGTCACCGCTGCCGCGACCCGAGCGTCCCGATCTGTTCCAGCGCACGCTCACCCTCAAATTCCGGCCGCAGGACTGACCGGTTCAGGAGCACATCGCCGGCGGGCCCGCGGCGGAAGGGCGTGGGACCGGACGGCCGCGCGCGACCGTCACGACGTTTCGACAGGACGCGCCGTGTATCGCTCGCGCGGCCGCTTCTGGGTGATCTGGATCGCGGCCCAGCTCCAGTCTGCCCGCTGCTCGACCAGCTGCCGCAGCGCCACCGTGTAAACCGAGCGGCCAGTGGTCAGGATGACGCTGCGGCCCTCTGCGTACTCCGACGTCGGCACGATCAGCGTCTTGACCGTCAGGGGCTTGTCGGGGCGCGACGGGGGCGGCAGATACAGCCCGTCGAATCGCGCACCCATCGTCGACACATCGACGCCGTCGACGACGATCCCGGCGAGATCCTCGCGCGCATCGCGCTTGGCATGCAGCGGGACCGATACGACACGCTCGGCGATGATCGAGACCCCCGCCTCGACCTCATCGTTGGAAGCCTTGCTCAGGCGCCGGACGACGCCGAGCACCCAGTCGGTGACGTCGGACTGGCGCACCGCGACGAGCGCGCCCAGCGCCAGGCTTTGCCCGATGCCGCCTGACGCGGCGATCCGCAATCCGGCGACACTGCGATCCTTCACCTGCCAGAGCGGCTCGCTGAACGAGGCAATCGAAGCAGCCAGCGTGTCGTGCTCGTTCGCCGCGCGCGCGAGCTTCGGTCGCGGTCCGCCGGCAACCGCGTAGACCTCGATCTGCTCGGACCCCGGATCGCCCGCGTCGACGGCGTCCTGCGCCGCGAGATCGCGGCAGATGCGCGAAAGTCCGACGCGTACCCGCGCCGGAACGGTGACCGCGATTCGCGGATCGCGGCGCAGGTCGGCATTGAGGTTCGGCGACACCGCTGGTCGCATCTTCTCGAGGATTGCGATGCGCTGCTGATTGATCGGGCCACCCATACCCGGCTCGGCGACCTCGGCCTGCCGCAGCGCCTGGATGGCCCGTTCGAGCTGTTCGGCGAGTGGGGTCGTGTCGACATAGCGCAGCATCGAACCGCGGTCGTCGCCGGTCCGGCGCACGAGTCCTGCCTTGCCGGCCACGTCGACGAAGAACCCCTCCGGCGAGCGCGGCACGGCGTCCAGCGAGAGCTT
>Ga0105106_10002965_pt1 | contig 12171 bp, 12 predicted proteins | sample PPLLaktember2015_5_FD_79109 | JGI IMG/M metagenome (GOLD analysis project Ga0105106, IMG submission 79109) | Freshwater sediment microbial communities from Prairie Pothole Lake near Jamestown, North Dakota, USA - PPLs Lake P8 Core (1) Depth... | ecosystem: Environmental > Aquatic > Freshwater >...
ATTGGCCTGACAACGGGGGAGCTTCTTATACCGGGCAGGCGATCCAGCGGCCCGAATGGGCTTGCGTTGCAAGGCCCCGCAGCCTGGGCCATGTACGCAGCGATGGTCTGCGCGTGTGCCGTTCTGCTTTCGGTCTTCGCGGATCATTACGACCGGAGGAACAATGCGATTAGTTATCGCCGATTCGCTCAGATCGGCAAGATTCTTGGTTGGTCGCTCTTTTTTCTGTCGTTGGCGCTGTATGCCTTTGGGTATGACCGGCCGGGCCGCTGACCTGGACGTGTGCGTGAACGCTGACGGGCGTTCGGCAGGCACACCGCCCGGCCGCCGCCTCTGGCGTGGCGACCGGCGCTCGGTGCGGGTCAGGCGATCCGGCGCTTGCGACGAGCGACCGCGACGACGCCGAAAAGTCCGAGCGTCATCAGCATCCACGTCGACGGCTCCGGAACCGCAGCCGTCATCGTCACGCCGATCGTGAGGTCGTCGATGGCGATGCCGTCTCCTGACGTGCCGAGCGGATTGACGAGTAGCGCCGTGGTGAATGGCGTGTCCGAGAGGACGCCGAAGAAATTCACCGAGCTGGGCACCACCGTGCGCGGATTGACACTCAGCGTAGGAATGAGCACACCGCCGTCGAGCGATATGGCAATTGGGGGAATCGGATCGCCTGGAGGAAACGCGCTGTAATCGCTGAAAGACGTGCCGTAGAAGCCCAGCGCATTTACCGGGGCGCTGAACGTAAACAACAGGAAATTCGAGTCGCCTGTCGTTTCAACTTGCATGAAACGCGTTCCCGAAGTCGCAAAGTAGTCGCTGCTATTGGCTCCGAGCACTTGCGCAGCGGCGCCCGGAGGCGGATCCGTGATGACAGCGGTGACGGCCGTCGGGGGAAAGCTGACCGTGAGCTGGCTGGCGACGAACGGTCCGGGCGGCTGCGTCTCGAAGGTTTCCACGCCCAGGATAAGCGGCGGCAAAGCGAGCAGAAAGCTCGCCCTTGCTGCATCGGAATTCGGGTGCGCGCCGAACTGTCCGACGCCGTTATCGAAGCCATAGAACTGCGTGGTCGCCGCGTGCGCGGACCCGAGCGCCAGCGCAATCGCTCCGAGCGTCACCCATGTCGTGATGCATTGCAGAGCATTCTTCGTGGACTTCATCGTTTGGCTCCCCTGAGCGATGTTGCTCGAGACAGCACGAGCTTCAGCAACTATTCTGCGTCTGAAAACCGTGCGAGACAAGGTGCCGAGATGCCCGGGTCGGGGCGCCGGCAAACAGCGGAGTCCTGATACGATCAACAGGAACGGGTCGCAATGAGGCATTTGTTCCGCAATAGCCTGAGATGAGATTTTCCTGTCGATTGCCTTCGACAAATTCTGCGGAGAGTTGGCGCCGATGAGTCAGGTGAACGCCCTCGAGCTCAAAGTCCCCCCGCCTGGAGTCACGCTCCTGCTTGCAGCCGGGATGTGGCTTGCTTCGGCGGCGGTGCCCGCCCTCGCGATCGCATTTCCATGGCGCCAGGGCCTCGCCATCGGGATCGCCGGCGTCGGCGTCGGGTTCGCCCTGACCGGGGTTCACGCGTTTCACACGGCCGGGACCACCGTCAATCCGATGCAACCGACGGCGACCTCTTCGATGGTGACTTCAGGCGTCTATCGCCTGAGCCGGAATCCGATGTACGTCGGTCTCCTGCTGGCACTCGCCGGCTGGGCGGTGTTCCTGTCCCACGATCTGCCTTTTCTGTTCCTGCCCGCGTTCGTCATGTACATGAACCGCTTCCAGATCGCACCCGAGGAGCGGGCGCTATCGGCGAAGTTCGGCGACGAGTACGAAGCGTACAAGCGTGCGGTGCGGCGGTGGCTCTAACGCCTTATGTGAGCAAGGCGAGGGTCAATTGCGGCGTGGCATTCGCCTGCGCGATGATCGACGTCGCGGAATGCTGCGGGATCATGGTCTTGGTGAGCTCGGCGGTTTCCGCGGGCGACGCACCCTCCAGGCGCTGCATCCGTCGGCGCACCCGACGCGAAGGTCAGGCGCGCGGTGTCGCCTCGGTAGTGCTGCCGCGCGTGAGGAGCAGGAGCACCGCACCCACCGCGAGCACGCCGAGGCCCACGAGGGCATGCCTGCCGTGATACACGAGGCTCGACCACAGCAGGTAGCCGCACATCAGCACGAATATCGCCGGCACGATCGGGTATCCGGGCACGCGGAAAGGCCGCGGCGCATTGGGCTCTTTCGCGCGCAGAACGAAGAGCGCGATTCCCGTCAGCATGAAAAATCCCCAGAAAACCGGCAGCGAATACTCGACGAGCCCTTTGAAGCCGGCGTTCTGGATCGCGCCAAAAGCCACCAGCGCGAGGGCGACCACGCCCTGGAACACGATCGCCGTGCGCGGCGAGCCGCTCGCCTCGTCCCAGCGGCCGAGAAAGCCGAGCGCGCGCCAGTCGCGGCCAAGCGCGTAGTTGGAGCGCGCGCCGACGATCATCGAGCCGTTGACGGAGGTAAGCGCGGCGATTGCGATCATGATCGAGATGAGCTTCTCGCCGCCTCCCCCCCACACCGCTTTCAACAGGTCCGCCGCCACCGCGTCGGATCGCGCCATCGCGTGATAGCCGAGGCCTTTGAGATACGCGAGGTTCACCAGGACGTAGAGCAGCGCGACGAGGGATATCGAGTAGAGGAGCGCGCGCACCATGTTGCGCTCGCGGTCGCGCACTTCGGCCGAGATGTAGGCCGCGTCGTTCCAGCCGCCGTAGGTGAAGAGCACGAAGAGCATCGCGGTGCCCAGCCCTGCGCCCATGTACCAGGGCCCGCTCGCCCCCGGCGCGGCCGCAACGGGCGCTGCCGGCGCCGGCGCGAGCAGGAGGCCGGCGACGACGATCAGCACGAGCCCGCCCACTTCGAGCACGGTGAAAAGATTCTGCGTCGCCTTGCCTTCACGGATCCCGAGGTAATTGACGATGGTGAGCGCGCCGACCACGAGCGCCGCCCAGATCGCGGACGAATAAGCCCCGAGGTTGACGACTCGCGACATGTAGTCGCCGAAGAGATACGCGAACACCGCGATCGAGCCCGCGACGATCACCGTCATGCGCGCCCAGCCGTAAAGGAAAGCGAGCGGTCGGCCGAAAGCCCGCTGCAGGAAGTGGTATTCGCCGCCCGCCGACGGGAACGCGGTCGCGAGCTCGGCGTAGCAGAGCGCGCCGATGATCGAGAAGACGCCGCCGGCGATCCACAGCGCGATCAGCAGGGACTCGCTGCCGGACGCGCCGGCGACGATCGACGGGGTCCCGAAGATGCCGGCCCCGACGATGAGACCGACGATCATCGCGATCGCATCGGTGAGCGTCAGCGTCTGCCTGGGCGCTCCCTCCTGCGAGCCGGCGGCCACTCTAGTTGGCCTCGTCGGCGGCGCGCTTCAGCTCGCCGCGCTGCGCGAGCTTCGCGGTCCAGTTCGCCTGACGCGCGGACTTGCCTTCGCCGATGCGCACAGTGCCTTGCATGGTGTCTCCGCTCACGCGGCCGCTGAACTCGTGGCGCTGTCCGCCCGGACCGCCTTTGGCCTGCGTCGTGAAGGTGAGCTGCTCGCCGCTCATACGCCCGCGCAGCGGCACGTTCGCCGCGCCTGCCCGCACCGTGCCTTCGAGCATCTGGAAGAACTGCTCGAAAGCGAACTCGTAAGGCGCGTCCTTGCCTGAGCCGCTCACCTGGCCTTGCCACTTGCCCGCCACTTTGGCGGGCACAACCCAGTAGTAGATGTAGCTCACACCGGGCGTGCCGACGACTTTCTCGGGTACGGGTATGTCCTTCTGCGCATCGGGATACCAGTCGCCCATGTGGTAGTCGTGCGCGACCACGCGCGTGCCCGGCTTCAGCGCGAGGATTTTCGGCCTGAGCTTCAGGTTCATCTCGGGAAGGAGGTAGGTGGAAACGACCGTCGCCTTGCTGAGATCGGTCTTGAAGAGGTTCTCCTCGACGAAGCTCGCGCGGTCGGCAACGCCTTCTTTCTTCGCGGCCTCACGCGCGAGACCGAGCAGATAGGTATCGAGGTCGACGCCGAAACCGCGCGCGCCGTATTTCTTGGCGGCGGTGACGACGAAGCGGCCGTCGCCCGATCCGAGGTCGATCAGGTAGTCCTGCGGGCCGATCTTCGCCATGGTGAGCATCTCGTCGACGACGATTTGCGGCGTCGGCACGTACACCACGTCGCCGCGGCCTTCCTGCGCCGGGGCATGGGTTGAGAATGCGAACGCCGGCAGCGCCAGCGTGAGCCACAGTGTTTTCCAGTTCATGGGTAACTCCCTTCGTGATTCGCGGCGTAGGCCGGACTACGGGCCCCCGCATCGATGTTGATCCTGCCGCGCGCGACGCGCGTCGCCTGCCACTCCACGCCCGACTCCGCGTTCGGCACGCGTGATTTCCCTCTGATGGCGTCGCCGCTGATGATGCCCGAAAACTCCCTCACCGCGGGCGCCCCGTCGAGCTCGCCGCGCAGCGTGAAGAGTATCCGGTCTCCGCGCAGCCGCGGGTTCTCGAGCCGCGCCGGCATTCCGGCGATGCGCGCCGATCCGCGCAACGTCTGAAACGTCTGCTCGAGCGTGACGTCGTACGTTGTCGCTCCACCCTGCCCTCCCAGCCGCCACTCCCAGCGCCCGGCCGCGTTCGCGGGAACGATCCATAGGAATACCTCGCTGCGCGGCGGTCCGTAAGGCTTGTTCGGCACTGGTACCGTGACGTGCGCGTCGGGCTTCCAGTTTCCGAAATCGAACTCGTGCGAGACGACGCGGCTCCCCGGTTTCATTTCCGCGAATATGCGCGGGCGCAGCTCCAGGTTCACGCGCGGGAAAAGGTAGATCGTGAGCACCGTCGCGCGGTCGATGTCCGTGATGAAGAGATTCTCTTCCCGAAACTCGACCTTGCCCGCCACCCCCTGCCGCTTCGCCTCGCGCTGCGCGTCGCTCACGAGGCCGCCGTCGAGCTCGATGCCGAGACCGCGCGCGCCGCGCGTCTTCGCCGCGGCGATCACGATGCGCCCGTCGCCCGAGCCGAGGTCGATCAGGAAATCGTCGGCGCCGACTTTCGCGATTTCGAGCATCGCTTCGACGACGTTCATGGGCGTGGCAACGTACGGGACGTCCGCGGTCTGCTGCCCGAACGCACCAGGCGCCGCGACCAGCAAAGCGGCGGCAGTCAGCAGATTAAAGGCGCATCTCAAGTTCTTCATCACTCCTTTTCATCACTCCTTCTCATCACTTCTTGGGCAGCGACGCGCCGCCCACCTTGACTGCGCGCCACTTGAATCGCGCCTGCTGTTTCCCGACGCCTCGCGTCACTTCGCCTTCCATCGCATTGCCCGCCGCGCGCCCTTCGAAATAGAGCGACGCTTCGTCCTCGCGGTTGCGGCTGTCGACGACGATGAAGCGTATGCGGTCGCCGTCCAGGCTCGGTTCCCACAGGCCGCTCGGCTGCCCGTCCAGGCGCGTGAAGCCGTCGAGCTCCTGGTATTTCTGGCGCAGCTCCATGTCGAAAGCGAGCTCGCCTCCGGGCACGCCCGTGCGCACCTGCCAGCGCCCGCCGACCCGGGCCGGGACGACCCACAGGAAAACGTTCTTGCGTATCGTCGTTTTCCTGTCGGGCCGCCAATCCTCGAAATCGAAATCGTGCGCGACCAGGCGCGTGCCGGGCTTCAGCCCCAGCATGCGCTCGCGCAGCCGTCTCATGACGCCCGGCAGGAGATACATCGTCACCACCGTCGCCTGCGAAAAATCGGTCTTGAAGAAATCCTGCTGAAGGAATTTCACGCGCTCGAGCAGGTTCGCCTGGCGCGCGCTCTCCTCGCTCTGGTAGATGAGGTGGTCGTCGAGCTCGACGCCGACCGCGCGCGCGCCGAATTTGCGCGCGGCCGTGATCACGATGCGGCCGTCGCCCGAGCCCAGGTCGTAGACCACGTCGTTGGGCCCGACTGCGGCCATGCGCAGCATCTCGTCGACGACCACCTGCGGCGTCGGCACGAAAGGCACGTCGAGGAACTGCGAATGCGCGAGGCGCGGCACTGCGGCCGCGAGCGCGAGACCGCCGCCGACGAACCGCCTGCGCGAGAGGGCCATCCCTAGCCTTCCGTCAGCGCCGTGATCCGCGTCGCGCGCCACTTCGCTTGCTGCTGGCGCGGGCCGTGGCCCCAGCGCACGACGCCTTCGATCTCGTGCGTCGAGACGCGGCCTTCGTAGCGATAGGCGAGATGGTCGTCGTTCAGGACGAACTCGATGCGGTCTCCTGCGAGCCGCGGCTCGAAGGCGGGCAGGTAGCCTCCGGCGACTCGCGCGCCGCCGCGCACCTCCTGGTAGCGCTGGGTAAGCTCCAGCTCGTACTCGCGCGGCCCGTCCGGCAGCGCCACGCTGAGCTGCCACTTGCCGGCGGCGTGCGCCGGGACGACGTAAAGGTAGAAGTTCTTCGAGATCTGGACGTGCCGGTCCGGTTTCCAGTCGGAGAACCCGTATTCGTGCGCGACGATGCGCGTTCCCGGCTTCAACTCGGCGAGGAGCCTCGGCTTGAGCCGCTCCACTAGTGGAGTGAGCAAGTACATCGTGACCACGGTCGCGTCCCCGATCGCGGCTTTGAGCACGTCGCCTTCGCGGAACACCACGCGGTCGCCGACCCCTTCGCGCTGCGCCAGCTCGCGGCTTTGCGCGACGAGCTTTTGATCGAGCTCCACGCCGACCCCCCGGGCGCCCCAGTCGCGCGCCGCCGAGATGACGACGCGTCCGTCGCCGGAGCCGAGGTCGTATACGACGTCACCCGGCCGCACGGCGGCAAGACGCAGCATCTCGTCGACATTCCCCTGCGTGGAGGGAACGTACGGCGTCGGAACGTCGAGCGTGGCGGCGCCGACGACCGGAGCGAAGCAACACCAGAAAGCGAAGCTCCGGATGCGCACCTGCCAGTTCACTGCGGAGGCGGGATGAGCGTCGGAGGCGGCAGCGTGAAGTGGCGCGGCTCCCACACCTCGGTGCGTGCCGCGCTCCACGTCAGCTCGCGGGTGGGGGCGTTTTTTCCAAGCGCGCGCACCGTGCCGTCGAGCGCGTTGTTGACGATCTGCCCGCTGAATTCATGACGTGCGGCGCCCTTCGGGTCGAGCTTCGCGACGAACGACAGGCGGTCGCCGACGAGCTTCGCCTCCTCCAGCGTCGCCGGCTTGCCGTCCACCTTGAGCGTGCCTTCGACTTTCTGGAAATTCTGGTTGATCGAAAGCTCGAAGGTCCGCGCAGATGCGCCGTTGATCGCGCTTTTCCACATCCACCTGCCGGCAGCGCGTGCAGGAACGACCCAGTAGAAAACCTTGCTCTTCTGGTCGCGGCCGACGGGCTTGCCCGGCGCGTCCATCGTGAACGACTGGTCGGGAGGCCACTCGCCCATGTCGTAATCGTGGGAGACGACGCGCGTGCCCGGCTTGAGCATGGAGAGCAGCTTCGGGCGCATCATCAGGTTCACTTCGGGCAACAGGTAGATCGTGACCACCGATGCCGGCGAGAGGTCCGTATGATAGATGTCGCGCTCGTAGAACACCGCGCGGTCCGCGACGCCGTTCTTGGCGGCAAGGCGGTTGCTCAGCGTGACGAGGCGCCTGTCGAGATCGACGCCGAAGCCGCGCGCGCCGTGCTTCTTCGCCGCGGTGATGACCATGCGGCCATCGCCCGAGCCGAGATCGATCACGTAATCCCTGGGGCCGACTTTCGCCACTTCGAGCATCTTGTCGACCACGTTCTGCGGGGTCTGGACGTAAGGGGTGTCGCCGTAGTCCTGCGCGAGCGCCGGAGCGGCGAAGAGGCACGCCGTTGCGAAGGCCGCGACAGCGCGGCGGGAATGTGCGATTGCGTTCATCGTGTCCTCTGTGCGTGAGCGTCGGCGGCAGACGCGTAGCGCACTCGCGCGGGAGCAGCCGCGCTCGCGCCGGCGCGCTTGGCGCTCCAGTCGAGCTTCGCCTGCAGCCTCGCGCCCGCGAGGTCGGCCGTGCCGCTCACGATGTCGCCGTCGACCCTGCCGCTGAAATGGTGCTTGATCGGCGCACCGTTCAAGTCGGCCGTGAAATCGAACGAAAGCTGCTCGCCTGTCAGCTTCGCGTTCTGCAGCTTGACCGTGCGGCCGCCCACGCGCGCGGTGCCACTGACTTGCTGGAACGACTGCCCCAGCGCGATCTGGTAGTTGACGGGTTTGCCGCGGACCTGGAGCCGGGACTGCCACGTACCGGCGACTTTCGCCGGAATGATCCACAGATAGATGTCGCTGCGGCCCCCGGAGCCGCCGTATTTGTCGTGCGCGTCCAACTGCTCGTGGTGATCGGGTTTCCAGTCTCCCATGCTGAAGTCGTGCGACACGATGCGCGTGCCGGGGTTCAACTCCAGCAGCTTCGGCCGCAGATCGAGATTCACGCGCGGGAGCAGATACATCGTGATGACGGTCGCCTGCGTGAGATCGGTCTCGAAAAGATCGCGCTGGTAGAAAGCGACCTTGTCGGTTACGGCCGCCTTGCGGGCATTCTCGTTCGCTTCGGCGATGCGCGTCGGATTGAGATCGACGCCGAAGCCGCGTGCGCCATACTTGGCAGCGGCGGTGACGACGATGCGCCCGTCGCCCGAACCGAGATCGATCAGGTAGTCGCGCGCTCCGACCTTGCCGATTTCGAGCATGCGGTCGACGACGTTCTGGGGCGTCGGTACGTAAGGCACGCTCGCATCGGCCGCGTGTGCCGCAGGCAGCGCGGCGAGCAGCGCCGCCGCGGCGCCGGCGAGCGCGGCGCGGCATGCCCGCAGCGGGTTGAGCAGATGATTCGGAGCCAAGGATTACTCCTGCTGGTCGGCGCCGGGAAGCTCCCGCTCGCGCCTGTGATAGATTTGCAGCCGCTCATTATAGCGACAGCCACTGCATGCTGCTCTACGCGATCATCTTCATTTCGGGAGGCGCCATACTCGCGCTCGAGCTCCTCGCCTCGCGCATCCTCACGCCGTATTTCGGCGTGAGCCTCCACATCTGGACCGGGATACTTTCCATCACGCTGGTGTCGCTCGCCCTCGGCTACTGGCTCGGCGGACGGCTCGCGTCCGGCCGGCGCAAACGCGCTTCGGGCATGCCGCGCCTGCTCCAGCTCTACGCGCTCATGCCGGCGATCGCCGCCCTTGCGATCGTCGCGGCGTGCCTCGTCTATCCCCTCGCGTTCGGCGGGCTCGCCCGCGCGAGCCTGGTTGCCGGCGCCTTCGCGGCGTCCCTGGTGCTGCTGTTCGTGCCGCTGGTCGCGGCTTCGGCCATGAATCCGCTCCTGGTCGCAATCCTGATCGAGCGCGAGAAAAGCGGCCGCACGGGGGATGCCGGCGCGGGCAAGGTGTTCTTCGTGAGCACCATCGGGTCGGTCGCGGGGGTCGTCGTCACCGCGTTTGCCGTGATCCCTTACGCGAGCAACTTCGGAGCGGTCCTCGGCGTCGCGCTCGTGCTCGCGCTGCTCACGCTCGCGCTTCTGGGCCTCGTGCGCGAACCGGTCGCAGGCCGCGGCGGCGTGGGGGCGGCGGCGCTCGCGGCGGGACTCTCCGCGGTCGCGCTCCTGATCGGCGCCGATGCTTATACCGGCAGGCTGGGACCTTTCGCCTACGCGGGCGCGCAGTGGCGCGTCGAGGCGAGCTACCGATCGCTTTTCGGGACGGTGAAAGTGCTGCGCAGCGCGCCCGAGGCGCAAAGCGAACGCTTCCAGCGCATGTACTTCCAGGACGGGCTCACGCAGAACATCGTCGACTCGGCGCAGCGCTCGACATCCTTCTATACGTATGCGCTCGAAGGGCTGGCACGCGCCTACCGCCCGCAAGCGCGCTCGACACTCGTGCTGGGCCTCGGCGCGGGCATGGTCCCGATGGCGCTCGCGAGATCGGGCGCGGCCGTGGAAGTCGTCGACATCGACCCCGTGGCGGCGCGTGTCGCACGCGACTATTTCGGTCTGGAGCCCGGCCGTGTGCGAATGCACGAAGCCGACGCGCGAACCTTCGTTCGCGATTGCAGCGGCGGCTACGACGTGGTGGTGGCAGACCTCTTCCACGGCGACGGCACGCCGGACTATCTGGTGACGCGCGAATTCTTCCGCGACCTCCGCCGCTGCCTCGCCGGTCGCGGCATCGCGGTTTTCAACACTTTCGCCGACTTGCAGCGGCCGCAGGCCTACGCGCACCTGCTCGCCACGCTCAGGTCCGAGCTGCCGCACCTCGCGCTGTACCGCCCGGAGGGGCGCGGCGAGCTCGTCAACAGCTTCGTCGTTGCCGCCGCCGAGCCGCTTCCGCAAACTTCACGGGTGATACTCGAGCACGTGCCGCAGCGTCACGAGCGCACCCTCTGGAACATGCTTTCGGCGCCGCTGCCGCTCACGCCGGCGCTTTTCGCCGGCGGGCGCATCGTGACCGACGCGGTGAACCCGGCAGCGCACGATCTCGCGCAAATGCAGATGGTGTACCGGCGCTCGGTCGTCGAAGGCGCGCCGCGGGGACTGCTGGTCAACTAAGGATGCTCTGCATAACATCCGTAATTGTCATTGCGAGCCTCCAGTTTCGAGGCTCGAAACTGCACACGGACCATGAACTCGGGGTAGATTTGGGCGTTGGTGCTTTGCGCAAGCAGCGTGGCCGCCTGCTCCTTTGGTGCCTCTGGTGCCCGGTTGCGAGATTGGCTCTGGTCGCGGACGAGTGCACATTTTGGCGAGCCTAGCTTCCCGTTGGAAAGATTTGTCTTCCTCAGAACGCGATTGGGCTTGCGCCAAAGCATCGGAATCGCGTGATCCGAGGAGAGTGTGATGAGTAATTTGCTGGTGGTGGACCCGCGAGCGGCGTTCGTGGATGTTGGCAGCGAGCAGATGCACGTGTCGGTGGGCGGCGAGCGCCCCGAGGTATTTGGGGCCGTGACCTCGCAACTGCATGCGCTTCGCGACTGGCTGTTGGGCCAAGGTGTGCAGTCGGTGGCGATGGAGGCAACGGGTGTGTATTGGCTGCCGTTGTATACGGTGCTGGAGGCCTCGGGGCTGAAGGTGGTCATGGTCAATGGCCGTCACATGCGCAACGTTCCGGGGCGCAAGACCGACATGAGCGACGCGCAGTGGGGTTCTACATTGCACATGCATGGGCTGCTGCGCGCGGGCTTCGTGCCGCCGGCTCACATCCGTCGGCTGCAGGACTACCTGCGCCTGCGCGCGGAGCATGTCAGTGCCGCAGCAGGCCATGTGCAGCACATGCAAAAGGCGCTCGAGCGCATGAATATCAAGCTGCACGATGAGATTAGCGACCTTGCCGGGGCGAGCGGCCAGGCGGTGGTGCGTGCGATCCTGGAGGGTGAGCGCGATCCGGCACGGCTGCTGGCGTTGTGCGACAAGCGCATTCAGCGCAGCAAGGGCGAGCGGGTGGAGGAGTCGCTGCGCGGCACATGGGCCGAGGAGCATCTGTTCGCGCTGGCTCAGGCGGTGCAAAGCTGGGATCACTATCGCAGTCAGATCAAGGAGTGTGATCGGCGCATCGAGCTGCTGCTGCAGGAGTATGACTTCGATGACGCGCCGCCCGCACCGGGTGCAAAGAGAAAGGCGCGCAAGGGGCCGGGAAAGAACGCCCCCGAAATTGCGCAGCTGCGCGAGACCCTCACGCATATCTGCGGCGGTCATGATCTGAGCGTGCTGCCTGCGCATACCGAATACAGCGTGCTGCAGCTCATCGGCGAGGTGGGCACCGATCTGACCAAGTGGCACACTGAGAAGCACTTCACCTCGTGGCTGAGCCTTGCGCCCGGAACCCATCAGAGCGGCAAGCGCAAACGTTCGGTCAAACGCAAGCGCAACCGAGCCGGCAGACTGTTCTGCGTCATGGCCCGCTCTCTGGCGCGCAGCAAGAACATTGCCCTGGGAGGCTTCTACCGGCGCATGGCCGCACGGCGTGGTGGCCTGGTGGCCAATGTTGCTTTAGCCCGCAAGCTGGCAACCCTCTTCTGGCGTGTCATGGTCAAGGGCATGGACTACGTCGAGCACGGGCTCCAGCATTACGAAGCAAAAGTACTTCAAGCGAAGCACCGGGCGCTCCAAAGTCTCGCTAAGCAGCTCGGCGTAAGCATCGCGCCCGCTTCTCTCACACCATGAAAATACAAAGACATACAGCATGAGTTCATGGAAAG
>Ga0105106_10002966_pt1 | contig 12171 bp, 12 predicted proteins | sample PPLLaktember2015_5_FD_79109 | JGI IMG/M metagenome (GOLD analysis project Ga0105106, IMG submission 79109) | Freshwater sediment microbial communities from Prairie Pothole Lake near Jamestown, North Dakota, USA - PPLs Lake P8 Core (1) Depth... | ecosystem: Environmental > Aquatic > Freshwater >...
TCAAATTTAAATCCCGTTTTAATTAGGGATAATTACGAAGTTTATTCAGACGGCGAATTGCAGCCGGAGTATACTTTTAGAAATCCCGATTTCAATTTTCAAGAATTCAGATCGAATTTTGTTATAAGGTGGGAATATCGCCCCGGCTCGCAGATCTATCTTGTCTGGTCGCAGGACAGGAGCAGATTTGTTAATCCAGAGGATAAATCGGTTTATAATACTTTCCAGGATATTTCAAAAATCTATCCTAATAATATTTTCCTTATTAAAATAAATTACTGGTTTTCGATTTAAACTCACTCTATAATCTCTCTCAGAGAGAGACTTATTATCAGTCATCTTTTGCAACTTACTTAAACTTAGTACAATTATACTCGATCTCCTCAAGATTAAATTCCCGCAGCAGAATTCTCTTTCCGGATTGTGTCAGACTGCCTCAGCGTATGATGCAATTTTCCTTCCGCTGAAATCTTTATAGGCAGGTCACAGCTGAATCCTTATTGACTGCATAATCCGCTCTCCTACTTCACGGTTTTCGGGAAAGTCCAGATTTGTCCACAATATTTGAATCAGCTTTGAACCGCTTTTAAAAAGTTCGGCAGTAATTACAGCATTCTTTCCCTTCATTTTAAATTTTCCTGTTATTTTTCTCCCTTCCAGATAATGTTTGTAAACCGGGGATGCTTCGTAATCGAGTCCGCTCACATCATCATCTGCATCCAGACTCATCATCATTCCCTTAACTGCACCGTCAATATCTACGGACAGACCTTCAATATTTTCAGACCTGCTTACACCCAGGCAGAGAGCCTTAGAGTCATACTCATAGGTATTCATATACTTTACAAACGGCTTAATAAACTTGGGAAGATCAACCTCTGTTTCCGACAGCTCAAAAGGAGATTCGAACTTTATTCCCAGGTATTCGCGGTTCCTCCATTTTGATTCTTCAAAAGAGGTAATTTCAGGGTCATTAAATAATGCATCATATGCAAGTTTGCCTCCTATGGCACAGATAACAAAAATCATTATTGAAACAACTAATTGGACCATAAACCGCCTGAAAATTATTTTTTTATATTTTTAACATCGCTTATCGCTGTATTCAGTTGGATTAATATTCACGGTACACAATAAAGATACCAGTTCTTAAAAACTATAATAAATTAAATTTGGGGGCATTTCAGATATCATATTACACCAATTTTGTAAGTTTTTCATAGACCATTAATGGAACGAATACTTCGCGCGGAAACCTTAATTAAACTAGCAGGAGCCGAATAAACGGAATAAGCAGAATTTAAAACGGGATAGAAAAAAAAAGACAGGTTGAGGATGTCCCTACAATTTGATCCTGAGCAGTTCAATGTTTAACAATTTAGACTGTTCAACTAGATCTTTATGCATGTATTTGTTTCTTAGAAGAGACGTAGTTCGATTTGCCTGCGGCCAATCGGCAATGAGAGTGGTGTATAATATTGAACCTATTACCGGACAAAGTCCCACAAGAATAAAGCCGTAGCCGGGGAAAGTGTGATAATTTTCGGCGAGAGCCCATGCAAGGAGAGCACCAGCGCCGCCGCCTAATGCTGAAAACGCGGCTGTACCCCAATATGATACTTCAGGATTTTCTGCCTTTGCAATCCAATAAACTCCGGCTGCAGCTCCTAATAAGTATGATGATATAAAAATAGAACCGATTCCGATTTGATCAACAGGCTCGTCCCCTGCACCAGTATATAAAAGAAGACCTGGCAGAAACGAAAATCCCATCCCTATAATAGGACCTAAAAAAGCCTGACCGAATACATTTCCCTCTGAATGGTGAGACATTTGATTTGACTCAGCCAAAGTATTACTGAATACTTCAGAAAGTTTAAAATTATAGTCAAGATCCGGTAGATTGTGTGACGATAAAGTAAGAAGACTTTGCGGATAAATATAGGAGTAAATGAATAAAATAATTATTAAAACTTTCTGCATGAATATTCTCCCTTTAGAAAGAAATGTTTTGAAAGATCATATGATTTTTAGAAATCATACTCATAATCAGGTCTAAACATGGCAACAAGTATTCCTAAATTAATCTGGTAAGAAAGCTTTCCGAGATCGTTCCGGAGGTGGTTATAATTATTAAACAAAAGACCTATATCGCACCTGAGCATAATATTTCCCTCCGGCACAACTTCCGTTTCAATGAAATTATGGAGAAGGTAATCAGTTTTTAATCCAATTCCGAGGCCGTAAACACGAGGCAGCCCGACATCGAGAGAATTTTCTTTTACTTCATAAGATGTTGTATTTACTTCGGAGTAAGTCAATCCCAGGTAAGGATTCATGTATAAAACCCTGTGCAGCTTGAAGAAATAACCGGTTGATAATGCATAAACTTTATGATCAAAATTAGTACCTGCCGGCATTAACTTGTTATCATAGAAAATGTCCGAGCCTGATTCAAAAGTGAATATCCCGAAACTGAAAGAAAGAGAGATGCCGCTCCAGTAAGTATCACAATACATTATAAAGTTACCCCGCTCCTCAAAAAAATTCCTGGACTTTCCGTCATAATCATAGAAGCCAAAACCTAATCCGAACATTATGCCCCTTTTTGACAACGCTTTTTTATAAATGAAATTGTACCTGACAATATTCAGAAAAGGAGAATCCGGATGCTTCCGACTATATTCAGTTGATTTATTATTAAAATCATCTGCAGTTTTTAAATTTTTATTATAAATGAAATCAAAAAAATCCCAGGCATAATTGTGCTGAGGGTATTTCTGTTTCACGTCTTTAAACTTATTTCTGAATTCCACAAGCAGAAAATCCAGCACATTAATCTCAGGCAAACTGCCGGTGATGTTGTAGATTTTTGGCTCATGGAATAATAATTCAGGGAGATAATAGTCATAATGCACATACGCATCCCTAAGGCCAAGAAACTTTTTACTATTCTCCTTGTCAATCAGGAAAGAAATATTTTCTTTATAGAATTCAATGAAAAATCTTTCGGGATTTGACAGCCAGTTAATCGACTTGAATACAGAGTAATCACAGTGCCGGATAAATCCTTCCAGACTGTCACTCTCATCATGTTTTATGAATTCTATAATTCTTAGCCTTGCCTGCAGTCTCTTGGTTTTCAAATCAATCGCTTCCTGAATTTTTTTCGAATCGAAAAGAATTACAGAATCCGGTCGAATAATTTCCTCCTGTGCAATCAAGAAGGGTGAGAGAAACATGAATGAAAATAAAAATATTTTTATAAGCGTCTTGAATCCCCTTTGCAAGCAGAGTTCTCCTCTTTTTATTTTCCCGCTAAAAATTCGGTTTTTGAGTGCTTGTTGCTGACTGCAATTTACAAATTTATTCACGTTTAACAAATGAAAAAATATTTGAAAGCCGGAATATGCTTTCAAATCGGCGGATATTTAAGCCGGAAATTTCTTATTTTTATAAAGACTTAGAGAGGCCAAGCATGGAGAGATTACTAAAATCTACAGATTTAAAGAATCTATTTTCAGACATTTTAAACAATGCATTTGATGCAATTATTTTTTACCTCCCGGTAAAAAATAAAAAGGGTATTATTATCGATTTTGAATTCGTTTACATGAACGATTCAGCTTTTAAATTTCTTTCGGGTACAAGGGAAAAGTACATAGGGAAAAATTTTCTTACACTTTTTCCGTATGCTGCAATCGACGGAATGTTTGACGCATTTAAAAAAACTGCCGAAACCGGAAAACCAACCGAGGGTATTTATTATTACGAAGAGGGAGAATATAAAGGATGGTATAGAGATTCGGTAGTTAAACACGGGCAGGGGATAATAGTTTATTTCAGGGACGTCAGCACCCAGAAATCTCTTGAACTTGAAGTAGAAGAAAAAACCAAGGAATTAGAAAATTTGTTAAAGGAAAAAGAAATACTCCTCAAAGAAACCCATCATAGAATTAAAAATAATCTTCAGCTCCTGGCCAGCATGATTAATCTTCAAAGCAACAATATTGAAGATCAGCATTTCAGGGAGATGTGTAATGTAACCCGGCAGCGGATAATTAATATTGCAAGAATTCACCAGGGCTTTTATGAAAGCAGAAACTATTCATCCATCAAGTTTAATAAATTCATAAGGGAAATAGTCGAATCGCTGTTGGAGCTTTATATCCCGGACGATAAAAAGATTAAAATAAACTATGAGATTGAAGAAGTGGACCTGGGGATTAATTATTCGGTTAATATCGGGCTGATTGTGAATGAGCTTATAACCAACTCTATTAAACATGCTTTTAATGACACTTCTGCCGGAAAAATTAAGATAATTGTAAAGGAGCTGGGCGGCAGTCTTAAGCTGCTTGTGGAAGACAACGGGAAAGGTATCCCTCCTGATTTTAAAATTGAAGAATCAAATTCAATAGGTTTAATGCTGGTTGAATCGCTTGTAGAGCAGATGAACGGAACTTTAGAATTCACAGGTTCATCCGGGACAACTATTAAAATAAATATTCCAAACATTCCCAAAATTAAAGATGCAGTTTGAACAGTCATTTTTAATTGTTTCTGCTCTGGTAAATAAGCCTGGATATCATCACAGTCGACAAAAGATTCTATCCTTTCTTAATTGCATTATCTTCTTTGTATGAGTTTTACCTAAAGCTTTCCACGGATTTTTCCCGCTCACAGAGTGCTGCGCGGGTAATAATCAGCTCTTTGTAAATTTGGGCAAGCTTTTCCACATCCCCTTTTTTAGACGCCTTAAACATGTCTCCCTCAAGTTCAGCAACTTTGAGCCGGGTGTAATAGTCCAACATTTCTTTGAGATGAGCTAAAACGATTTTACCCGTTAGGATAGGGTGGTTGTTAGTGACATTCGCATCAGGGAACTTCAACCCGTGTTCTAGTTCCACCTCCAGACTTTGCTGAAACTCCTCAACCGGAATTTGCAAAGCTTCAGATCCAACGGCAGTCTGGATAATTCTGGCCTCTTCGGATTGTACCTTAATTTCCGTCAGTTTGGTCCAGTCACGAATACCAAGCTCCTTACACATACGCTGAACTTCTTTTATGGAAATAAAATCTGTAATGTTCATTATTCCTCCTAATTAGTAGTGATCTTAGTAACCTTCCTGTGAAACCAACTTTTTTTAAGTAGATACACAGAGTTATTTAAATATATGTGTAATGGTTGGTCTCGATCCTATTGCTGAACGCTATTGTGAAAAATATTGTCGAACTTTCGCCGCGATCTGACGATCTGTCATCTTGTCAACAGTTTCAATGCCTATGATGCGCCCGCCGAGGTTGCTTCTTTCAAGACGTTCTTTTAGTTCACCCTTTGCCTCACCAGGACCAAATATCAGAATAAATTCTGCATCACGAATACTCGCGATTACCGCATCGTAATAAATGTTGAGATGCCCCGTAAAAGTTTTTTGGCGGCTATCACTTCCAGGCACTTGCTGCGATTCATAAGGACCCTTAAGAGGTGAATCACCTGAACGGCGGAGCTGTTTTTCTACCTTCGAGATTATCAGTCCTATCTCTTCCCCTTTGTCAGTAACAGCCACAATAATAGCCTTCCTATGGTCAATCCACAGGCCCACTTTTGTTTTCATCGATATCTCCTTTGTCTACTAGTTCCACCTAATGGCAGCCCAGAGCTGCACTGCCAATTACACGCAACTTCTTTTTTATTTATAAAAATGTTTCTTAGAATAAACTACCTTAAAGAGCAACTTTTTTTGTAAACACAACTTAATAAATGCAGAAACACCGCACTGAAAAACGTTGTCAGTGTTGAGCGGAAGGTTAGGCAATTTTAACAGCTTTCATTTTTTTTATTACTTTCTTACTACTTCCATTATTCATCCTATTTAATATAATTGCAGTCAACCAGCCAATCCCAATCATTCCTAAACCAAACAATGAATAAGATATTTGCCACGGTATCCCGCTTGTCATTATGCTGAACTCTGACATACCACCAATACTGGCTACCAAATTTAACGGAAGAAATATTACATTTATGATAGTAAGTTTTTTTAAGAGAACATTCATATTATTATTAACTAAATTTCCTCTCGCATCCATTAAACCGGAAAGAATAGTGGAATATATCTCAGCTTGCTTATAACATTGATTATTTTCTATAATTAAATCATCAAGCATTTCAATTTCTTCAGGTGTGAAACCTATTTTCTGGGCACTATTATGTAATTTAATAAGAACAGTATTATTTGCACTTATAGCATTTATATAATAAACAAGGCTTTCGCTAAGACTAAACATTTGAATTAGATATTTGTTTTCAAGAGACATATTTATTTTATTTTGAAGTTCTTTTGACATCATATTAATTGCTTTTATGTGGTCAACATAATGGCGGATTGTATAAAATAATATCTTTAGAAAATAATCGAATAGAGAATTTACCTTACTAAATTCTCTTCTGTCATATAACTCATAATCATCCGTTAGTATTACAATAATCTTTTCCTTTGACAGAATTATTCCGATTGATGAAACTATGAAATGCAGTTCGCTTTCGAACGAATAGTTTTTAGGACGTTTCCAAATAATAAAAGTATAGTCTTTCTCAAACTCAACACGCGAAATTTCATCTGCATCAAGAGATGATGATAACGTATGCTCATCAAAATCCAAATTTTTTAAAATACTTTGCTTTTCTTTTTCATCCGGATCTATATAAAAGTCTATTAAATTATCGTCCCTATTGGTAAGAACAATTATTCTATCTACAATATCAAATTTCTTGTGCATTGTTAAATCTCCTTTCTAAAAGGGTATTGGCTATAAATTTATGAATTACCTAACGGAGTTGCCGCTAACCGGCAGTCCAACACAACAATGCCGAATACTGCAACTACTTTTTATTTATTAAAAATGTTACTTAATACGACCTACCTTAAGAAGCAATATGGTTATATTACCAAATACAAAAATTAGAACAAAACCGCACTGAAAACGTTGTCCGTGTTGAGCGTCTTGTTAGGACTCCTCATAAAATTGGAAACTATTTAGAATAATATTTTTTCATAGGATCAAAATAAAAATCTTTCCAGCCTTTTTTATATTCATTTGCCTGACCTGCAGGAATATCAGAATGCTCAATATTAATTTAGTTCCTTTATCAACATTCACGAAAATTAATTCAACTTTAGAATCAGGGGTCTCTTCCGGGAAATCAGTTGTCCTCCAATTTTGTAAAATCCTTTTATTTAAATCTAATTCTATTGTCTTCCCGGTAATATAGCCGTCCCAGGCTGTAAATTTTCCTCCAACCTTCGGATTTATTTTTGCAGAACTGCCGGTAAAGTTTGTATGCTCTTTATATCTAACCAGGCATCAAACAAAGCTTCCGGTTTTACATTTAAAACCACAGAGATTGTAAATTCATTTTTCAAAGCGTATCATATTTACATTTTCATAAGAATTATCTCTTTACAAAACCTATTTATTCCTTTCAAAACAAAATCTATTCCTTTAGAATCTCAATTTTATCCATTTGAAACATGATTTAATCCTTTAGTAACTAAATCTGTTCCTTTAGAAATAATATTCATTCCACCGGAAATTTTGATCATTCCTTTAGAAATTTTATCCTATCCTTTTGAAAATTTATCTATCCCTCCCGTAAATCTGATCATTCCTTTAAAAAATCTGTTCGTTCCCCCCGAAATTTAATCCCTATTCTAAAAAAGTTGATACGGGAAAGAAATAAGTTCTCACCACTCTTTAAAAAATGAAAACGAGTCTTTAAAACCTCCTCACGAATAAAATCAAAATTCTCACGGGAGATTTTAAACCCCTCACGAGTCATTTTTTACTTCTCGCGAGTCTCCCAAAAGCCCTCACATACTCTTTAAATCATATCTGTCCAAAATAAAACGAACTCACTCTAATCTCTCTCTTAAAAAAAAGAGAGACTTATTATCAATAAAGCAATAAATGATTAGGTTCTGACAGAATTTTAACACCGGGTTTTGAGATTTAATAAGCCCTTCTCTTTGTAAGAGAAGGTCGTCAGACTCCGACTGAGTTCATAGAATCCGTTAGATTCTACGGAATCTAACGATCTGTCCGTAAGACCTCGGCGGTCTTTCGAGACCGACGGGCCGGACTCTGGCGAGGTTGGGATGAGTTCCAGAGTTAGACAAAAACATTTGAATTAATTTATTATTGATAATATTATCATTCAAAAATATTTTGAGAAGTATTTCTTTAAATATTAATTCCACTGGAATAATTTGCTGTATAATATTAATTTTCCTCAAATAAAAAGTGAAAACTTATGCTGCGTTATAATTTCAGCAGGATATTCAGAATAAAAGGGATTTCCAAACCCGGCCCCTACTTAATGGAAAACGGATTTAAAAGAAATACCGCTTTCAAGATAGCCCGCAATAGCGTTTATGAATTGAATAATGTGCACCTGGAAAAGCTTTGCATTCTTCTCTGCTGCACCCCTAATGATCTGCTGGAATGGCACCCCGATAAAAACGTCAAAGTACCTGAGGATCATCCTATCAGAAAGCTTCTGCCCGCTGAAGCAATAATTGATCTTAGAAATATTATGCAGGATATTCCGGTAGAAAAGATAAGCGGACTGGTGCAAAAGATTGAAGAGTATAAAAAATCTTTCCGCCAATAGACATAATATTTATAAATCTTTATTCTTTTTCGCTGAGTTTCGGTAATATAAAATAATGAAGCATAAGAAGTCGCTGCAAAATAAATATCCTCCCTCCGAACCCTGTTCGTGTGAAACCTGCCTTAATTACTGCAGGCGTCCGGGGTGGTGGACAGTCGATGAGGCCTCCAAAGCAATCGATGCAGGGTATGCGGAGAAAATGATGCTGGAGATTTCTCCCGAATTAAATTTCGGCGTGCTTTCACCGGCATTTAAAGGATGCGAAGCTAATTTTGCTCTGCAGGAATTTTCGAATAATTGGTGTACTTTTTTAGAAAATAATTTATGCGGACTGTATGGCACAGGCTTTCAGCCTATCGAATGCAGATTCTGCCATCATAACAGAATTGGCTTGGGAATCAAATGCCATCTGGACATTGAAAAAGATTGGAAAAGGCCTATAGCCCGGGTGCTGATAGATAAATGGATCAAGCTGATTAATTTTAAGGGGGCTGCCGTTTATTATTCGATGATTAAGAAAGGGTGATTGTTTTATTGTTTAACTGTTAAATTGCTGCGGGAAGGTTTGTTGTGTTTTTTAATTGATTTCTGTTCTTCAGCAATTTGACAATTGAACAATTTAGCAATTAAAGCTGTTCAACTAAACAGTAAAGCAATACAGCAATTTTGACAATGCAGCAATTAGGCAATTCAAATCGGCCTTTCAGTCCCGAATCCGAATAAAAGATTAATCGCGGTAATTAAATCCCCTTCCTCGCTGAATTTAATTCTTCCATCAAAATTTTTTCCGAATGTGAAGGAGATTTTTTTATTCTCCCCGAAGTAATAATCAAAGATTAATGCAGCTCTCCATTGATTATTGTATTCATCTGAATTTGAAAATTTCCTAAAAATCCCTTCAAGGGATATTGCAAACTTCCGTTGATTATCATAAATGAATCTGCTGCCTATGTCAATGCAGTTAAAGCCTGAATTTTTCGGAACAGCTAAGAAGCGGAAAACGCCCAATGTGCTGAAATTTGTCCATTCATATCCGCCGTTAAGCCAAATTCCGTACCTGTTAAATTCCCCTTTGTTAAACTTCTGCTGAACAAAATCGAACATAAGTCCGCCTGCAAAATCAATCTTCCACCCGATCCTTCTCACTTGAAGAGTGCCCAAAATGCTGCGGATATTTTCTGCTTCTGCCGAAAACGGTTCGGTCAATTCTGTTTTAATTTCATCTTCAATCTTTTCATTCCGCAAACGGAGTTTTTCTTCTACGATTTTAATTTCTTCAGGCGTAATTTCCGGTCGAGTCAACATTCTTCTTAAAGAGTCAAGGATTTGATCATTCTGCTTTCTCTTAACAATTTCATCCTGGAACATTGTGTTAATGAATTTCATTTTTATTTGGATTGAATCGAGCCGGGCAGAATATTTGTTGAACAAAGTATCAATAGTTCCCCGGAGAAGGGAAAATCTTATTCCCGCTGCAGCAGATGTTACAGACATGGACGGTCCCCCGGGCACATCAAATTCTTCGTTAGAGGAAGCTAAAGAAACCGAAAATGTCTGCAGAAAATTTTCAAGCACCGACCCTTCCATGCTGTATTCTTCAAATGTCAGATCCGGAGCCCCGATTAACCAGTACGGGGCGGCTTCTACTGCATAATTTAAAGGTACTAATGCAAAATTTTTAGCCTGATTAAGAATGCTGACCGAAAAATCGGATACCGAACCCGGGCGTTCTACGGATGCAGGCTCTTTCTCCATTAAAACAAATCCCGGCGAAGCAGGAGGAAGAAGCATGTTTAAGGAAATTTCTTTTTTGATTAACTCTTCCTGGGGAAAGTTTGCTCTGTTGATAGGTACTAACAGTAGAAAGAATAACAGAAGATTTATTTTGTTTGAATGATTCATACTCTGCTTTCAACTTAACACCGGGATTAAGGGTCTGTTGCATAACAATTTAAATATCATTATTAAATCCAACTAGTCGAACAAAATTTAGATTATCTAATAAAAATATTTTGACTAATACCTGTTCTATAATTTGAGCTGCTTTATTTGTTTTTCTATACATCTCCCTGATTAACCTTTTCAAGTTTTGGACAGAAGCTATCATAAAGGATTTTTTCTGCGCCTTATCTATTCCTCTTGTCATAAATTTCCTTAACCCATGATAGAGTTTTCCTTCAGCAAATAGTCCCTCGGATACTGTTTTTCTTATTATACTTGCGCGCCTAGCTTCCGGTGTTTTCAATCTTTTCTTTAACCTTTCATATTCTTTGTAGTAAACCGTTTGACTAATGGTACGTCTTTTCGCACTAGGGCAACATTGGTGTTTTATTGGACAGCTTAAGCAATCTTCTTCATTGGCTTTATATCGCTTCCTTTGTTTTATCCTTTCATAACTATAATAACTTAATTCCTTCCTATTTGGACATACATACACATTCTTTCGCTCGTCGTATTTAAACTCTTTATTCTTTATTTCCCCTTTGCTATTGGCATACTCTTGGGTTGGAATATATGCCCTTACCTCTCTTTGTTCAAGCTCTCTTAGATTTTTCCCTGAACAATATCCTTTGTCGGCCGATATTTCTTCTATTTTTAATCCTAATCTATTTATTCTTCTTTCTGCTCTTTCATAGACTTCAACTAATGTAAGTGAATCGCCTCTGTCTGCATAAGTAGTTAATACATCGGTTATGATTTTCTTTTTACTATCCGCGCAATAATGGGTTGAGTAATATAAATCGCTTGGTTTTCCGGGTTTACTTGCCATTCTACTATCTGGGTCAGTTCTGCTTTCATAATTATGATTTCTTTCTCCCTGTTTCTTTTTTGATTTTTCTTCCACCTCTTCTTTGTTCCCAGTTTCTTCATCTTTTCCCTTTTTTTCTTCCTCTTCATTTTCTTCATAGCTTCTTTTTATAAATTCTTCTAATGTTAATTTGGGCGCTTTTCTTTCTACACTTTCCAAGGAGGCGTTTGCTTTTACCAGTGTTGAATCTATTGATTGATGCTTTCCTTCTATTAATCCCGATTGATAACATAGCTCCAGTATTTTACTAAATATCATTTCAAACATCTCTTTACTCATTAATCCTCTTGTCCTTGATATCGTTGAATGCCACGGCAGTTTTTCATCTATATCATATCCTATAAAATATCTTGCTGCTAGTGAATCACTGGCTTTTCTTATTTTCTCTCTATCGGATATTATGTTTTCAAAATACCCAAACAATTCTAACTTGAAGAATACTACTGGATCGATTGACGGTTTTCCTGTCTTCCCATATAATTTTTTGCATTCTTTATAAACAAATCTCAAATCTAAGAACTTATCTATTTGTCGATATATGTTTTCTTCAGGCACCAGATCATCAATTGTGAAATTATACATTAATTTTGGTTCGAATTTTTTTTTGCCCAACATTCTTTTGTTTCTTTTTGTTATTATTGGTTTCAATTACTCAATAAATATACCGAGTTATGCAACAGACCCTTAA
>Ga0105106_10002967_pt1 | contig 12170 bp, 9 predicted proteins | sample PPLLaktember2015_5_FD_79109 | JGI IMG/M metagenome (GOLD analysis project Ga0105106, IMG submission 79109) | Freshwater sediment microbial communities from Prairie Pothole Lake near Jamestown, North Dakota, USA - PPLs Lake P8 Core (1) Depth... | ecosystem: Environmental > Aquatic > Freshwater >...
ACCCGCCCCCCATAAGAGATTGAGTATAAAAATAAATAGAAATATACCGCGCCGAAGCCCGTAAGCATTACGCATCCATACTAAAATAACATGTTGTGTCTACATTGTCAATGTCAAAGTTACTTGCGACAAGTCAAAGCGCGTGATACACTAATTGTATGGCTACCGCCAAATCTGTATTAATCGTAACTGCAACCGCTGGGTTTGGAGTATTGATCCAAAAAACCCTGGAAGCAACCGGTCTATATAAGGTGATGCCGGTAGACAGTGATCAGGAAGCTTTGCTTTGCATTCAAGCAGTCGCCTTTTCCGTCGCCATTTTAGACTCAGATTTACCGAATGAGGGTCTTCTCCCGCTGGCAATCAGCATGCGTCAAAAATCTCCTCGCATGCGTCTTATCTTCATTTGCACTAACGAAGATCCCATACTTCCATCAATCAAAGCATTCCATCCGGAAGGGCTCCTGTCGAAACCTCTGCATATGCCCGAACTGCTCGAAACGGTTGGTAAAGTCTTGCAAACCCCATCAGAGGTGGTTAATTCTGCTCCAAAATCAGCTTCCAGTCCACCTGTTGCAAATCAATTGCCACTTAATCAACGATCAATTCCTTTAGGGCTGCAAGATGTCAACCAGGCAGTACAGCGTCTCGCCCGCCTGATGCTCGATTCCGATGCGCGGGAAGCCTTGATATTGAAAGATGGCTTGTTGTGGGCAAATGCCGGACAGTTTCCCAAACCGGCTACCCAGGAGTTATTTGAGCGCCTGTCCACTTTCCTTTATGGTGCTCCCGATCCGACGATTCCTGGTGGCAGCCAGCGCAGCAACCGCGGTGACATGATCCGTTTGATACGCCTCGAATCCACCAAAGGCGAATACCTGGTCTTCGCCACCTCCCTGGACTCTGGCATGGTCCTTTCGTTAGCATTCGATTCAAGTACTCGATTCAGCACCATCCGCACGCAAGCAGGTTACCTGGTAAAAGCCTTGGTCTCCCCACCCGAGACCCAACTATCTGCAGTTCCGCGTGCACCAGACTCGCAGACCACATCTCAAAGAATTCTATACCCTGGTCTTTCGCACCCAAATAAATTGTCATCACTACTGAATGACATTCCTACACCTTCAACTCACAAGGATCCTGAAGGTCTACCAATCTCAACCCATATTCCTGAGGGGTTCACTGATGCTTCCGCGCCTGTCCCTCCAGATAAAGGGCAGATAGCTGCGCTGGATGCCCCAGTTGGATTGGCAGATACTCAACCAACACATCCACTTCCATCGCAACGCCAATCAAATCCCATCCCGACACCCAACCCAGCATTGAATTTGCGTCCCATCTCCCCCTCCATGCACAGTCTGACCTATGCCGGCATGCTTATACCCAGGCTGCCCAAGCACCAACTCAACGATGATCTGGCTGCGCGTTTGGGTGAATGGTTAGGTCAGCTTTGCCTGGCATTTGGTTGGCAGGTAGAGCAGATCAACGTCCAGCTTGAATATTTTCAGTGCATCATCCGGGTCAACCCCTTCACCTCTCCCAGTTATCTGATGCGCATCATCCGCCAGCAAACTTCCCAGCGTATCTTTAACTCATTTCCGTTGCTTGCCCAGGATAATCCATCCGGTGATTTTTGGGCACCAGGGTATTTGATCATATGTAACTCGCAGCTTCCCCCAGAAAACATTACCCAACTATTCCATAAGCATACCCGGCAGCAGCAAGGTGCGTACCAGCCGGTCAGACAGCAATAAGCCTGTATTTCATGCCTCCAATCCTTTATCTGTTAGATGGTCATGCGCTTGCATATCGCTCATTTTTCGCCCTAACGCGAGGTGATACCAGTGCTTTTACAACCACACAGGGAGAACCAACCGCTGGTGTTTTTGGTTTCACATCAATATTGCTGCGCTTGATGGAACAAGATCACCCTGAATACCTGGCTGTCACCTTCGATACTGGTAAAACTTTCCGTGACGACATCTATCCGGAATACAAAGCCACCCGGGAAAAGATGCCCGATGAGCTGCGCACCCAAATCGATCGGATCCGCCAGCTTGTGGATGCATTTAACATCCCTCGTCTGGAAGTAGAGGGCTACGAGGCTGATGACGTATTAGGTAGTATAGCCACCCGCGTAGCCGCGCAAGGTTTTGGCGTGAAGATCATCACCGGTGACCGAGATCTGCTTCAGTTGGTCACCGAGCGAATTCTGGTAAACCTTCCTGGAAAAACCTTGGCGGATGCGAAAGATTACTTCCCAAAAGACGTGGAGGAATATCTGGGTGTCCGCCCGGATCAGGTAGTAGATTACAAAGCATTGGTAGGTGACAAATCCGATAATATTCCTGGTGTAATGGGCGTGGGCGAGAAAACATCCACTACATTGCTTAAAACTTACAACACCCTGGATAACATCTATGCCCATCTGGGTGAAATCTCTGAAGCCACCCGAAAAAAGCTGGAAGCCGGACGGGATTCCGCCTACCTCAGCCAGAAACTGGCTACAATTGTCACTGATCTGGATATCACCCTGGATATGGAGATGGCCCAGACATCTCATTTTGATCCAGTCAAGGTCGAGGTTATCTTTCGTCAATTAGAATTCCGTTCCCTGATGGGCCGTTTGAAAGTCTTATATCCTATCACAGGAAAAGATGCAGCAGCCAAATCCCAGCAGATGGCATTGTTCTCGACCGGAGAATCTGCTCCAGCCTCTCGCACAACTGCACCGCCACCAGATCAAGGGATCGCCTGGGAAGTGGTCACTACCAGTTCTGCCTTGAGATCCCTGGTGAATCAGCTAAGATCCGCTGAGCAAATCTCGGTTGATACTGAGACCACCTCCACAGACCAGATGCGAGCTGACCTGGTGGGCATATCTCTAGCGATAAAACCAAATAAAGGATATTACATCCCGGTCGGACATCAGCCCGAAATGGGTGATCAGCTTCCACTCCAGGAAGTGATCACCGCACTAAAAGGTCCTCTGACAGATCCGCTTCTACCGAAGATCGGGCATAATCTGAAATATGACTTCGTTGTCCTGGCGCGGCATGGTCTCCGCATGTTCCCGATGACCTTCGACAGCATGGTGGCTGAATGGTTGATAAATCCCACCTCACATAATTTAGGTTTAAAAAATCTGGCCTGGGTGCGATTAGACCTGAAGATGACCTCGATCGAGGAGCTGATCGGCAGCGGAAAGAAACAACGCACCATGGCTTCCGTCCCCATACAAGAAGCAGGATCATACGCAGCTGCCGATGCGGTTGCCGTGCTGCGCTTGCAGCCGGTCCTGCAGGTTGACCTTAAACGTCGTTCTGCGGACAAACTCTTCCAGGAGCTCGAAATGCCGCTGGTAACTGTCCTGGCAGATATGGAAATGGCTGGCATACTTCTTGATTTGGCCTTTTTGAAACATATGTCAACAGAACTGAACGGCCGCTTGGGAGACATAGAGCATCAGATCCACACGCTGGTAGGGGAATCCTTTAACATCAATTCTACCCAGCAGCTTTCACAGGTGCTGTTCAATCGATTAAAACTGCCACCTCCTGACCGTACCCGCCGGACGGATAGTGGTCATTTTTCAACATCCGCAGATGTGCTGGAAGGATTACGCGGCCATCATCCAATGGTTGACCTGGTGTTAGAATTTCGTGAGCTGTCCAAGTTAAAATCCACGTATGTAGACGCCCTGCCGCTGCAAGTAAACCCACAAACTGGACGGGTACACACATCATACAATCAGGCAGGTGCAGTCACCGGGCGTATCGCTTCATCAGAACCAAATCTGCAGAACATCCCCATTCGCAGCGAACTTGGACGCCAGGTGCGCCAGGCTTTCATATCTGACCCTGACTGGGTGTTGTTGTCGGTGGATTATTCTCAGGTAGAGCTGCGAATTGTGGCACATCTGGCTAATGACCAGGCAATGCTTTCCGCTTTCCAGGCGGGACAGGATATCCATGCAGCGACCGCGGCTGGCGTTTTTAACTTCCCCCTTCAACAGGTAACAAAGGATATGCGCCGCCACGCCAAAGCGATCAATTTCGGTCTCATCTATGGAATGAGTGCCTTTGGTCTCACCCGCACCAGTGATCTTACCCTGGCAGAAGCAGAAAATTTTGTCGCAGCCTACTTTCGGCAATTTCCAGGTGTCAAATTCTACCTCGACAATGTGCGTCGGCAGGCTGCCAGCCAGGGTTTTGTGGAAACAATTCTAGGCCGACGACGATATTTCCCCAATCTTAAATCTCAAACGAATGCCAACATCCGTGCCCGGGAAGAGCGGGAAGCCATTAATGCACCAATTCAAGGCAGTGCCGCAGATATTATGAAGATCGCCATGCTGCGAGTACCACCCGCCCTACATAAAGCCGGTCTGGCTGGACGCATACTTCTTCAAGTTCATGATGAGCTGGTTCTGGAGTGCCCCACAGATCAACTGAAGGCTACTGCTAACCTGGTATGTCAGGTGATGGAAGATGCTTACGAATTGAAAGCTCCCCTGCAAACAGAAGCCCGTTATGGTCGCAACTGGGGTGAGATGACTGTCTTATAGAACAGGAACCCATGATGACCGGAAACCAAGACCGCTTTCAACAAGCAATGAACCAAGGCCACACCGCTGCCTGGGATCAGGCCTGGGATAAAGCCGCTGAATTTTACCGGCAAGCACTGGAGGAGATCCCAGCTCACCCAAAAGCCCTCACCAGTCTTGCACTGGCATTGTATGAAATGCATGAGTATCAGGATGCCTATAAATATTATCAGCAAGCAGCCGCCCTGACACCCAATGATCCGATCCCACTGGAAAAAATTGCCAAGCTGCTGGAACGGATGGGAAACCTGCCCCAGGCCGTCCAATTTTATATGAAGGTTGCGGAAATGTATGCCCGCAGCCGGGAAATTGATAAAGCCATTGCGAACTGGTCGAATGTGATCAGTCTCAATCCCGAGCACCTGGCTGCCCACTCACGGCTGGCTTTGGTTTACGAACGGATGGGTAGACAGCAGCAAGCCGTGAACGAATTCCTGGCGATTGCCAGCCTGCACCAGCACAATAGTGAAGAGCAAGAAGCCGTGCAGACGATCAATCATGCATTGCAAATCCTGCCTGAGAGCAAGGAAGCCCACCAGGCATTAAATATACTAAAAGCTGGCAAAGCACTCCCCATACCCCACCGGCCTGGTGGAGTGACCGGACCAATGGTGATGGAAAAAGTCCGTCAGCTCGATACACCAGGTACAGTGGAGGAGAAACACTCCCATTTAGATCCCATCCTTGCGGCGCGCCAGAAAGCGCTTACCTTGCTGGCCGACTTGCTCTTTGAACATCCCTTCGAATCGCAGTCATCACAATCCCGACTGGGTCTCCAGGCGATCGTCAAGGGTACCGGGATACAGGAACATAATGTAGATCAAACCAAGATCCTGCAGCATGTCAGCCAGGCGATCGACTTGCAAGCCAATGGTGAAGACAGCCTGGCGATCGGTGAGCTGGAACACGCAATCGATGCCGGTCTGGATACCTCAGCTGCGTTTTTTGATCTCGGATTCCTGCTATCGAAAACAGAACGAATTGAGAGCGCAATCCGCACACTGAGGCAAGCAGTCACGCATGAATCTTTTGCGATGGCCACACGCCTGCTGCTTGGTAAAATTTTATCCTCAAGGGAACTCTATAAAGAAGCGGGGTTGGAATATCTAGAAGCCCTACGCCTGGCAGATTCTGAAAGCGTCTTGCCCGAACAGGCTGAGGAGTTGCGCCAGCTTTACGAACCAATCCACGAAGTAATCTCTCACCAAACCGATGATGTGCTGCAAAAACGCCTCTGCACTAACATCAGCGAACTGCTCATTCGCCCCGATTGGCGTAACCAAATGCTTAAAGCCCGCCTTCAACTACCCACTCAACCAGAAGGGTACCCGCCCATCCCCCTGGCTGAGATTCTCACAGAGGCACGCAGCAGCCAGGTGGTCGAGTCTGTAGCCAGGGTGAAGCAATTAGCACAGGAGGATAAATTACGCACTGCAATGGAAGAAGCCTTCCATGCCTTAACTTTTGCGCCTACCTATCTCCCGCTACATATTTCCATTGGCGACCTGTTGGTACAGGAGAATCGCATTCAGGATGCTGCCCGTAAATACACCGTCGTGGCAGAAAATTATAATGTGCGCGGAGAAACCAATCGGGCGATCGGGCTGCTGCAACGTGTAATTGAACTTTCACCTGTGGAAATTGAAGCCCGCAAGCGTCTGATCGAATTGATGACAGCGGGTGGTCAAACATCTGAGACGATCAATGAGTATCTCAAGCTGGCCGAGACCTATTACTCCCTGGCTGACCTGGGTTTGGCCCACAAAACTTACAATCGTGCTTTGCGTTATACCCAACAAGTCAATGCCTCACGTGAGATCAAGGTTAAGATCCTTCACCGGATGGCGGATATTGACATGCAAAGCCTGGATTGGCGTAATGCACTGCGGGTTTTTGAGCAGATCCGCACCATACAGCCTGATGACGAAAAATCCCGTGAGATGTTGGTAGATCTTAACTACCGGCTGAACCAACCAACCCAAGCTCTCAGTGAGCTGGATAATTACATCACATACCTGATGGAAACCACACAGGCGGATAAAGCATTAGAAACCATATCTTCTCTGGTTGCTGAACACCCGGACCATCCGGCACTCCACCGTCGACTTGGAGAAGTCTACCGTTACCTCGGCAGGAATGAGGAAGCCATTGGTCAACTAGACATCTCGGGGAAAATGTATCTCCAGACAGGAGACAAAGCGGACGCGGTTGAAGCTATCACGGTGATCCTGTCCCTCAATCCCCCAAACGCGGCTCATTACCAGCAAGTGCTGGAGCAGTACAAAGCTGCCCAGAGCAGCTAATTCTATTATTTCCAGATGCGGAAAGATGTCTCGGTCGAGAATTCCAGTTCGTTGGTGCGTACAACCACGATCACATGAACCAGGCCAGCTGGTTCGTCCTGCACAATGAACGATACATCCGAAACCCCATTCGAGTCAGTCAAAGGCATACTAAAATCTTGGACTTCGCCTGAAGGCAGCTGGATCCGGATCACAACTTGAGCGCCTGGCACAGGTGACAAAGTCTGGTTCTGAACAACCACAAACACTTGCTGCAACCCGTTGGGCGGCATCACTGAATGGTCTACGAAAGCATTGACCTGAAGTTCCAGCAATTCAGAAAGTACGGCATCCTGGTTGGGTTGAAGCAGGTTCGTATCTTCCCCGATTTGAAAGAAGTATAACGATCCGAGATCGGTAAGCAGTACCTGCTGCGCGGCTGCCAGCTCAGGTCGCCACTCAAACCTGGCACGCTGGAAATACTGCACCAAACGCCCATTTTGGCGGATAAGCTCAGATACCGGGTAACCAAACCGGGCAATCCCACCCTGACCGTCAAAATATCGAAGGAAGGAATAACAGACCTGTAATCCACCTTCTGGTATCGCCCGGCAGGCAGATGGATTGGTGGGATTCATTACTGGATACCCCGGTCCATCAAGGTTATAGAAGTATTCTCCGAGTGGGGTTAGTGTCACCCGCAATGCGGCGGGATTTTCCGGATGGAATTCGAACCGGACACGTTCGAAATATTGGATCATCGTGCCGTCTGGATCATTGGAGTGGTTTGCTTCGAATGCATCCGTGATTGGGTAGCCGTATACCTGTTCAGGATTCGGGATGCTTTCATATGCGGCTAAGAACTCACCAGAAACCCAATGTCCGGTCTCAGGAAATGAACGGGTATCATCAACCTGAGCAATTGCAACCCCCCGGCCAATTACCAGGATCAGTATGAATAACCCACCGAATATAATCCTAATATTTCGCTTATTCACAAACATTATTATATTCCTTATTGCGTATAGCACAAGTATTTTGAGGATCAATTTAACAAATGATCGACAACTAATGAGGTTTGTTGTAGAATAATATCCGGCTCGGCGCGTTTTAGTTCATATTCGTTTCCAAATCCGCATAATACAGCAGCTGTCTGCGCTTTTGCAGCCTTGCCAGCCCGGATATCCACAACAGTATCACCGATCATAAGGCATGCTTGGGCGGACAATCCCATCTGCTTGGCTGCCCACAACACCGGATCCGGGTATGGTTTGGTGTGGCGGCAAGTCTGAGCTGTGGCGACGCAAGCAAAGTATTTCGTCAGATCGAATTGGTCTAAAAAGCGCTGAGTGGTGCGTTTACCCCTGGCACTGACAATGCTCATAGCGTAATGCGGTGACAGCTGCTCCAGCATCTCATGAATCCCCTGCATCAGGATGAACGGGTCTGCCTTCCTGCCCAGTCCAAGACGGTAGACCAGCTCTCCCAGGGACTCAATTTCCTCGTCAATCCCTAATCGGTCGGGCAACCCGAACAAGAAATTACCCGGTGTCTCGGTAGCCATTACCAATCTGCGGGCAATTGGGTGGGGGTCTTTATTTCCAAACAGGAAGCGCACAGACCCGAACCAATGATGCAGTTTACTCACGAACATATCATCAGTGTCGCTAAGCGTGCCATCCACGTCAAAACACAAACCCTTTATACGTGTCGCATCAAGCGCCATGGTTTCACCACCACCTGATCACCCGAATACCAATAGGACAGCTCCGCCGACCAGTAAAAGACTCAAACAAAGGGTCATCACCAAAAGGATCACACCGATCGAGATCAATACTCGTTTTCCTGTTTCCGACATCCTTACCTCCGGCGGGATTGTAACCGTCTTTTTGGGTATGAGCAATAGCATTGTTTTGACAATCTAGGATAAAATATTAGCAAAGGATATCACCATGCAGAGCCGTTTTCTTGTGTTACTTATGATCGGTGATATTGTTCTTGCTGGGCTTATCACACTGATTGGCTTTGCCACCCATGAGACGATGACCACCGCCGGTCTCCGAATGCTGTCTACCTTGGTTCCACTCACGCTAAGCTGGCTGCTGGTCGCACCCTTCTTCGGTCTCTACACACCGGCCATCGCAGCTGATCCGCGCCAGCTATGGCGGGTGATCTGGGCGGCTGTAGTCGCAGCCCCTCTGATGGGTTGGCTTCGCAGTCTCTGGTTGAACCAGCTTATCCAGCCGACCTTTATCCTGGTGATGGCTGGAGTGTCAGCTCTGGCATTCTTCATCTGGCGGGGGGTCTACTGCATCTGGATGAGGAGAAAGTAGCCATCCATGGATGAAGCAGCGCTGATCCATGCAGCCCAAACCGGCGATTTGGATTCCTTTAATCATCTGGTACTGATCTATCAGGACCAGGTTTATACCCAGGCATACCGGATGATCAATGATAACGCTGCAGCTGCTGATGCGACTCAGGAAGCATTCATCTCGGCGTACCACCACATACATTCTTATCGGGGGGGGTCATTTCGCGCCTGGCTGCTACGGATAGTTACGAATGCCTGTTATGACGAGATGCGCCGCCGTAAACGACGTCCCACAGTAGCTTTAGAACCTGTGGATGAGGATGGCGAAGAGATCGACTCCCCACGTTGGATGATAGATCCCGGCGATTCGCCTGAAACACGGGTCGATCGCCTTGAATTACAAAATGCTATACAACACTGCCTGGAAGAGCTCCCCGATGATTTCCGCCTGGCTGTTGTCCTAGTTGATGTGCAAGGGATGGATTATGGTGAAGCCTCTCAGGCGATGGGCAAACCGCTCGGCACAATAAAGAGCCGCCTGGCACGAGCACGATTACGACTGCGCGATTGCCTGCAGGGTTTTATGGAACTATTACCCTCCGTTTATCGTCTTGGGAATGGGTAATACTAATGAGTAACCACCAGATCTCCCTCCATGAAAGTGAACTACTTTCCGCATACATAGATGGCCAGCTCGATAATCGGCAGCGGATTGCTCTGGAGAGGCGTCTGCGAACTCATCCTGAGCTGCGGTCTCACATTGAAAGTCTTCGACAAATCCGCCTCATGCTGCGCAGCCTTCCCCGTTTGCGCGCTCCGCGAAATTTCACCATATCCCCACAAACCGCCGGGATACGTCCTCCTTCCCGGTTGCCGGCAATCTTTGGCGCGGTTTCAGCCTTCTCGAGCGCCTTGCTGGTTTTGCTGATGATTGGTAGTATATTACTCCGAGATTCTGGGCAACCTACGGTCGGATCGGTTAGCGTTCCAGCTATGGCTGATGATAGTGAGATGTTCTCCGCCGAAGTGCAAGAAGCTGCGATTACAGAAGACTTTTCTGTAGCCATGGAGCAGTCACAAATTATGGAAACGCCAATGTTAGGCGTGCCTGGCCCCCAAATAGAGGAAACCAACGGCTCGGTCGAACCTGAAGAAGTAGAGAGCCTGAAGCTTCCAGATTTACCAACCCCAACAGCAACCCCGGCACCTCCCACATTAACTCCAATACCTACTTACACACCTACTCCCTCATTTACATACACGAGTGCCGGGATCGAAATGCTGACCACGCCCACTTCATCACCCACCCCTACTGATACATTAACACCACTTCCCAGCCCAACAGCAACCCTTATCCCCACCGCTACACCTTTACCATCTATGACACCAACCATGGTCATTCCAAGCGCTACTCCGATGGTGCTTGCAGTTGCTGCTACCGAGCCTCCAATCGAACCCCTGATGCTTGAGAGCCCGTCTGTTCTGCCGCGCGGTGAGCTTCCCACTCCCGAAACTCCCCCAGCCGCTTCCCAACTCCCAACTGCCTTGCTGATCGGAGAGATGTTCCTTATGGCGGTCGCAATGCTGACCGGCTTGATCGCCCTGATCCTTTTCATCCGTTCACGGCGATGATCGCAGACGAGGTCAATTTCTGCCCTCGCTGTGGTACTGCGCTGATCACAAAGTTGTGTTTTGGACGTTCTCGCCCCATCTGCCCGGCATGCGGATGGGTATTTTTCCCAGACCCTAAGGTAGCCGTAGCTGTACTTATCCTGGAGCAAAATAAAGTACTGTTGGTCCGCCGCAGTAATGATCCCCAGCGTGGTCTATGGACTTTACCCGCGGGTTTTATGGACGCGGGAGAGGACCCTGCTCGCGCTACTGAGCGTGAGTGCCTGGAGGAGACCGGACTGATGGTCCAGGTTACCAGTTTAATGGACGTGATCCCAGGACAGGCACACACGCGCGGCGCAGATATTCTGATCGTATACTATGCCAATATCCTCTCGGGTACACCCCAGGCAGGCGATGATGCGGATAAAGTCGATTTCTTTGACCTGCTAGACCTGCCGCCATTGGCCTTCTCATCCACGTACCAGATACTAGCTAGAATACAGCCGGGATAGTTGAATAGTTGATTTTTCCTCATTCAAAGCATAGAAAAACTATAATCTGTATATCCAGCAATTATGGTACACTAATTCGCTAATTATTTCTACATCCTAATAGACCTAAAAAGGAGAATTAAATTTATATGAAAGCCTCGCCCGTGAAACCGTTCTTGTGGTTGATGTCCCTTATTGTGGTGGTCAGCCTGGCCTGCGGTGGAACCGCCGCCGTGCCAACCGCCACCCAGGCACCACCCCCCACCAATACCCCTCTGCCGCCTCCCACAGATACACCCGTTCCTCCTACACCCACCACACCACCCACCGTCGCACCCACGGCAACAACGGAATCTGCTCCTCCACCTCCGCCGATTGACCCGGGTCCCGCCCTGCCCGCCAACTGCATCGATAGCGACGACGCTGGATATATTTCCTGCTACGATGACACCGGCTCGATCGTGGTGGATATTCCCGATTATTGGACCGATGTCAACGGCGGTGAATGGGAATATGATAATGAAATCATCGGGGTTGCTATCTCAGCCGCCCCCAACCTGGATGACTTCAATGCCTACTTTGATGTTGAAGGTATGTTCTTTGGCGCCTCAGATACTTTTGCTACCATCGGTGGTTATGTTCAGTTCCTGGATTATTACACCGACATTTACAGAGGTGATTGTGATCTCGTAGAACGTGCAGATTATAATGACGGTGTATACCGCGGAAAAGTAGATATTTATGAAAACTGCGGCGGCCGGGGTGGTTATGACACCTATGTGCTTTCAGCTGTGGACATTGTAGATCCAACCGCAATGATCATCGTACTCATGATCCAGGTGATGCCTGGCGATACCTTTACA
>Ga0105106_10002968_pt1 | contig 12168 bp, 7 predicted proteins | sample PPLLaktember2015_5_FD_79109 | JGI IMG/M metagenome (GOLD analysis project Ga0105106, IMG submission 79109) | Freshwater sediment microbial communities from Prairie Pothole Lake near Jamestown, North Dakota, USA - PPLs Lake P8 Core (1) Depth... | ecosystem: Environmental > Aquatic > Freshwater >...
GGAGAGGTTTCATCATATTAGGAAATATGCTAAAATGAAAAGTTCCTGAACCTCGGAGAGGTTCCATAATATTAATGAACGATATAAAACTAATAATCAGGGTTTTCGTAAAACTGATTTTGATGGAACCACTCCGTGGTTCAGAGTGTATTTCTGGCAGGTAACGTCTATTTTGGTGGAACCACTCCGTGGTTAAGAACAGATGTCTGGCAGATAACATCTGGCTTTGTTTAAAAAGGCCGCTTGTTGGTTTTGGATTGTGGAAAGTTCCTTGCAGACGCGCAGTGACAGGCCTCCGGCTTTAATACAAAAATTGTTTATGGCATCATTAATAAATTATATACCAGAATGTTAAGAAAGATGTGTATAAAGATTAGCCTGGGGGAAGGAAGGGGGTCTTTTATCAGATTAATGCTGGAATTTCAGATCTTCATCATTTGCCATATTGGTCAGGGCAACATAGATCATTCTGGCAACATCTTCCATTATATCGATTGTAACAGCATCGGGATCGTCTCCCGGGAGATGATAATAAACTTTTTTGTACCCGCCCGTTGTGCCTAACGACATTGTCCTGAAGCCAACCGAGCTGAAATTGTAAGAATCGCTTCGGGGACGGCCGTAATATCCTGCCGGTTCAGGCGCAGAACTACGGAACGGCCTGTGGATATATTTTGAATTTGCATCTTCAAAGTAGGTAAGGAGCTGCTTATATGGCGCCGATGCGCTTACGGCCAGTCCGGTACCGTTACCAACCATATCCAGGTTAATGAATGTGATTGTCTTATCCTTTGGGAAAAGCGGATTTTGTGCATACAGCCTGCTGCCGTGAAGCCCGGTTTCCTCGCCACCGATAAACAGGAACATAACGCTTCTCCTGAGCTTTATACCTGATTGTGCCATTGCTTTTGCGGCTCCCATGATATCGACAACCCCGCTTGCATTATCGAGAGCGCCATTTACTACCTTACCTGCATTGCCAACGGCATCCAGGTGGCCTCCGATTATAATAACCTCATTTTTCAGGACAGGATCGCTCCCCTCAATAATCCCTATGACGTTGCATGCTTTACCCTCAGGGTGCCGGGTAGTGTTTGACTTGATTGTCATGACTCTGCGGGTGTTGAATGAGGCCGGCTTGAATGTCTTTCTTATCTTGCTGGTGATCTCCTGGTTGGATGTCATTGATCCTGCAAAAATATCGGCAAGCGGTTGAGGTCCTATTCCACAAACAATAATTGAAGGATCATACGATATATTCGGATTGCCAAGAGCTCCGTCGATATAGAGGAAACCGGCTGCACCGTGCCTGACGGCATTTTCAAGTTTATACTGATGGTAACAGTAAGCCACCCATTTTTGATATTCGGGATTTCCGGGAGCTGTATAGGGAACATCCCTGTTCACGAGAACTATCTTTCCCTTAACATCAATACCTTTGTAATCATCATAGTTCAGTTCGGGAGCCGTTACTCCAAAACCTGCAAAAACTACTTCTGCTGTAATGGTCCCGGTTCCGGAATTCATTCCCGGATAATATTCATCAGGGTAACTGTAGTGCTTTGTTATTTTCGATCCATCAGGCTGACTGATATCAAGCGACAGGCTGCCGATATCATGTACAACAGAATAGGGAGCATCGAACCATTGAAAATAGCTTCCGTTTTTCAAGCCCGGTTTTACACCCCACTCACTGAGCCTGGATGCTACCCATTCTGCACTTGCAATATACTCAGGTGTTCCTGACAGACGCCCGTTAAATTCTGGTGAACATAACTTTTCCATCCAGATCATCATCTCTTCGCTTGTAATCTTATGGAACTGGTCAAGAAGCTTAGTTTCAAGATCTTCCTGGGCTGGAAGCAAAGTAATATTTAAGATTAAAATTGCAGGGAGAAGGATTTTGTATCTGTTCATATTGATTTATTTGGTCGCTAAATATATTGAATTTTATTTAACACAATTTGTTGGAGTTGTTAAAGAAAGTGAAATCATCCCGCACCCCGCAACCCATAACTGTTTCTTATTATTAACTACTTTTACAATAAAAAGCATGGACTATTCAATTCTTGCTAAAGCTCCCCTCTTCAGGGAACATACTGAAGAACAGATCAGATCAATACTTTCGGCGGTTCCTCACCGTTTAAGGCGATTCAGTGAACGATCGCTGATTGCACAAAGCGGTGATACCGTAAAATCGCTTATGATTGTGATGAACGGGACAGTAAAAGGAGAGATGATCAATCTATCAGGGAGAGTGATTAAGATTGAAGATGTTCCGGCGCCGGGAGCCCTCGCCGCAGCTTTCATGTTTGGAAGCATGAATGTTTTTCCTGTGAATGTCGTGGCGGTATCCGATACCGAATTGCTGATCATTGAGAAACCTGATTTTCTGAGACTGCTTATGCAGAATGACAGGCTCCTTATTAATTTTCTGGATATGATATCCAACCGGTCGCAGTTCCTCTCGGAAAAGATAAAATTCCTGAATTTCAAGACGATCAGAGGAAAGCTCGCTCATTACATCCTTCAGAAGGCAGGCGAAACAAAAACTGATATAACGCTCGATATGACCCAGAGCGGCCTGGCGGAGTTTTTTGGGGTTGCCCGTCCTTCAATAGCCAGGGCAATAGGCGAACTGGAAAGCGATGGAGTAATTGAAACCAAAGGCAGATTTGTAATAATACTTGACAGGAAAAAACTGCTGACACTTACGAATGATTGAACCTCAACGTGGTACCTGATACTATTCAGACAATTATTGCTGTTCGGGCAGGATTATAGTAAAGCAGGTTCCCTGACCATCCTTGCTCTCAACGCTTATCTTCCCGTTATTTATCGTTACCAGCTCGTGGCAGAGTTTAAGCCCGAATCCCGTCCCCTTCTCATTTTCAGTGCCGGGAGTGCTTTCGACCTCTGTAGATGTAAAAAGGTATTTCTGCTTGACCGGAGGAATCCCGATGCCGTTGTCACAGATCTTAAGAACAATACCTTCACCTGTAAGGGTTTTATCTTTTAAAAGGATGCTTATTCTTCCCCCACGGTGAGTATATTTTACGGCATTTGACAACAGGTTCCTTATAATAATATCCAGCAGATCCTTATCAAAATATGCTTTTGAATTGCCTATCTGAGTGAAGTTAACCGATATATCTTTTTTATCGGCTGTCTCTTTGAAGATGCTCATATTGGTGAGCACTATATCGGCAAGATCGCGTCGTTCGGGCGAGAACTTTATCTTGTCCTCCTGACCCCTTCCCCAGACCAGCATATTCTCGAGCAGGCTGATAACCTGCTGGGCATATTGGATACTTGCCGCAGCAAACGTATTGTATTTGTCCCGGTATTCTTCCTCCTTCAAAAGATTAAGCATATAGAGGATATTTACCACAGGACTTCTGAGGTCGTGTGCAATCAATGAAAAAATCCTGTTTTTAACCTGGATTGTTTCAGATAATTGCTTATTCTGAAAAGCGATCCGTATATTCTGTTTTTCAATCTCTTCATTACGCTTATTGGTTTCCTGGGTTCTTTCCTTCACCATTATTTCAAGGTTCCGGTTCATATATTCGAGCTCATTTTGCAGCCTTTCTTTTTCGGAAAACGATTTCACCCATCTGTAAAGCAGTAATACAGCCTGGAGAAAAACAAACAATACCAGTGCAAAAGAAAGCACATAGCCCGGGGAGTCTTCCACTTTTCCCAGCGAAACTCTGACATCATGGATTGCAGCAGCCGACAGCAGTCCAAATGCAATAAAATAGACAAGGTCTATTGCGTTTTTTTTCAGCATTCCCTTTATGGTCTGGGTGAATGAATATACCATGAGAAGGATCAGCGACGGGTAAATAATGAATGTCATGTAGCTGAAGACCTTTACCGGGAGGAACAGGGTAAGTATCAGGGCAATTGCAAGGATTATAGTTATTATACGTGTAATAATGCCGAAATATCTGGTCGGATACAGATTTTGTGCAAACCAGTACCACCCTGTCAAAATACAGTAGAGTCCCACGTATTCGAATCTTACGATCCAAATCCAGTCAATTCTTATAATACTGAGAATAAGAAAATTAGAAGTAAAAAACGGCCTGAAGGCGAGCCCTGTCGTTGCAAGGCTGAAAAATCCCATCCTCCGGTCCTTGGGATAAATAATAAAGAAAAAAAGAAAAAATGCCGAAAACCCGAGTAAAAGACTTACTGTCGCCCAATCCCATGCCCAGGATGCTGCATAACGCTTCTGGACCTCAGGGAATGTTCCAAATCTGATCGGCAACCAGAATCCGCCGCGGCGGTGATGGAAATTGGCAACATTAATTAATATTGTGACAGAATCGGACCCGGGCTCGAACCTGAAGAAATTCCTTTCATACCCCGGTTCGGTTTCAAGTTCTGTTGTGGCCGGAATGCCGTTTCCGGTCATGTATTTGTCATCCACGTAAATATCGTACGAAGAATCGAATACAGGCATATCAAAAGCTATCGTTTTTTTAAAGCCTTCCGGGAGAAGTATGGTAAGCCTGTAGGTTGCATACCCCATGCGGGTGGTTTTTACCTGCTGAGGAGAATAATCAGTCCAATACGACGGGATCTTTCCGAAGCAGTCGGGCTTATTCCTGCGACCATCAAAATCATGGGGCCTCAGAATTTTGTTCCAGAAGAATTCCCATTCACCGTTTAATTGCAGGATAAACTTTTCCTTGTTTTCAAGCCCCCTCAGATCAAGAACACCCTTTTCGGCTATGGGTGTAACGGCAGTTGATACAAAGCACGCTGAAAAGGATACGATGAACAGTACGGAACTTAACTTGCGGAATATCATCTGAGATCAGGAACAATGAATAGCAAAGATAATCCTTTCTTAAATACGTTAAGAAGCAAAAAAAAAGGAAAGATAGTTGGGAGTTATCTTTCCTTCATTAACCTAAACCTGATCGTAGAATTTGGCCGAACGGCCAGTGTAGAAATCTTAAATGTCTTTATTTTGCAATATCTCTATTGTCAAGTAAAATCCAGTAAAAAAAGAACTGTCCAAAATATATTTTAAAATTGCTTCTTCTGTTTTCTAATATATAGACGCCTGAGAAGCTATTTTGTTGCAACTGTTTATGTTAATGTTTTGTTAATCATTTGTTAAGATATCCTATTTATAAAACAATCAGACAGATAAAATGTTCTGGATTGTTAAATTTTTAATTTATTTTTTTTTATTTATCTGATGAATATTTAACAGGGAATAGCTGATTTTGTTCAGGCATTGTGATGGCTTCAACTATTATTTTATCCTGAATCTCAGAGAATCAACAGTATAGGATGCAAAAATTCCCAGTCCGTCTGTTATATTTGAATATACTGGTGTTACCTCCGTGAACGGATTCTCTCCGTCATTATAATTTCCGAGCGATTTATGATACAAATAATATCCTCTGTCAGTATTGAACAGTGTGATTTCCAGGAACGAGGAATCAAGTGAATAATGATCAGTGGTGCAGCTGAAGTTTGTTAACCTGATAATTTCCCTGCCGTCCATGCCTTCATCGGAAAAAAACTCTTCATCAAACCAGGGGACACTTATTACCTTAAATACCATCCCGTTATTTGCATCTGTAAAATAGCCGACAGATCTGCCTGAAATCCGGTAATAGTTTTTTTCCCCTGCAAAATCAGATATGGCAAGCCTGAATTCAAGGCTTCTGAAAGTGAAGGGTTCCGGTGTGCGGGATTGAAGAAGTACGGAAAAAGTATCGGCTTTAATTGTAAAATCCCTTTCTTCTGGTACTGTACAGGAAGCCTCTGCGGATAATCCATCGCCATTTGAGATTTCAATCGAATATGTTTTCCCGTATTCCACAGCCATCTTTTTCCTGTTAATCCTTAACCCGCAGTCTATTTTTTCGAGAGTAGTTTCATACGTTCCGTCCGAAATGGTCCCTGATAGTTCTCCAATTGAATCTTCAGTATTTAATTCCCCGAATATTTTCCTGTTTGAAGAGACGTAAAAATAAGAAATGGTGTCGGAGGGAGATATAAAGGATGTTACGGCCAGCTTTTGCCTGAATTCGGGGAGTTTCAGGCTGGTGACATCTCTTTCGCATGCAATTAGAGAAACAATCGTTGAAAGAAGCAGATATTTGGTCTTCGGGTATAGCATCTGTTAAAATCTGAATGAGTAAGTAAATGATGGAATTATGGGGAAGAGGCTTACTTGTCTGAGAAGTCCGTATTCCTTATCATTTACAACCTCATTGCTCGTATAATAAAAAAACGGATTCATACGATTATAAAGATTATAAATTGAGATTTCCCAGGTCCTTTCACCCCATTTCTTTTCCTTCTTAAATTGTATTCCGGCATCAAATCTGTGATACGCCTTCATCCTGAATCCGTTTTTTTCACCAAAATCTTTTACCGTTTCTCCGTATCCCGATTTCTGGTCATAGAAATAATAAGCAAAATTGACGTTGTCAGTCAGTTGATGCATTGGAGCTTCAAATTCCGAAAGCGGAAGTGTGACTGCATTTCCTGTGCCGTATACCCAGGTTCCGGAGAGTGAGATATGATCGCTGATCTTATAAATTCCGACAACAGAGATATCATGACGCCGGTCGTACCTGGCATAGAATTTCCTTCCGAAATTAAGGGAATCAAATTGCAGCTGAGTCCACGACAATGTGTAACCGATCCAGCCGTTTAACCTGCCCTCCTTTTTCTGAAGCAGGACCTCAACTCCATACGACCAGGCACGTCCTGCTGTCACATTGTTTTCCCATGTATTTCCTTCAGACGAAGCAGGGTTATCCAGGTGCAGGAACGAGGCCCCCTCTTTATATCCTATTACATTTTTCATGGTTTTGAAGTAACCCTCAACAGATAGGGCAAGAACAGGCTTGTTCAGGTCTTTCACCAGTCCAATGGCAAATTGGTTTGATCGCTGGGGTTTGACCCTGTTGGTGGTCGGAACCCACAGATCGGTCGGAAGACTGATCCCGGTATTCGATATCATATGAATATACTGATTCATAGCAGAATATGAGGTTTTCAATGCCAGGCCATTTTTCAGCCGCCAGGCGACTGCCAGTCTTGGTTCGAGAAAACGATACTGTTTTTCGGATGCGAGGAAATGGCTAAGTCGTAACCCGCCGTTTATTTTCATGGCAGAGAGGGGCTGCCATGTATCTTCAGCATAAAATCCCGATTCAAAGCCGATGGAATGAACTTCATCCCGCTTATTTATCCCTTCACCTTCATCAATCTCCACATAGGCATGGGGGCTGAACCTGTGCAGGATACTTATCGCACCGGCTTTGATCCAGTGCCTTGGGTTTGGCATGTAATCAAGATCATATTTTATTGTAAAATCCCTGATTCCCGAGTAATATTCTGCGTAGAAATCCTTGCCTTCCTCCACAAGTTTGTATTCATCATAGATCCCGAATGAGTAATTGCTGAAGACCAGCGATGCATTTGAAAACAACTTGCCGCTGAACAGGTGATTCCATCGCAGGGTTCCTGTCGCGTTGCCCCATAGAAAGCCCACATCCTCTTTTAGTCCTGCGGTGTAGTCCTTCAGATAGAATTTATCCTTGCCAAAATAGCCGCTCAGGTACAGTTTATTCCGGCGGCCAAAATCATAATTGACCTTGGCATTCAGATCATAAAAGTAATAACCCGTATTCTGCTCATCCATAAGCTTAAGCACAGGCCGCAGGATAAGGTCGGCGTATGTCCGCCGGCCCGATAATAATATTGAAGATTTGTTTTTCTTCAGCGGACCTTCAACGGTAATCCTGGATGAGATAAGTCCGGTTCCTCCCTCCCCGTGCCATTCCTCTTTATTGCCTTCCTTCATGTTTATCTCAAGGACTGATGATAAGCGGCCGCCGAATCGGGCAGGGAAACCGCCTTTTGTAAGCTCTACACTTTTAAGGGCATCGCCGTTGAAGAGTGAGAAGAATCCGAAAAGATGACTTGCGTTGTAGACGATTGCATCATCGAGTATAATGAGGTTCTGGTCAGGTCCTCCCCCGCGCACGTAAAGACCGCTCGAGCCTTCGGTTCCCTTTTGAATGCCGGGCATTAACTGGAGCACCTTAAGAACGTCCTTCTCACCCAGGAGTGAAGGCACATCCCTGATCTGTGAGACCTGCAGCTTCACAGTGCTCATTTTCACCGATTCGCTTTGCCTTTCGGTACGTTCTCCCGATACCGTAACCTCATCAAGTATGTTATTGGCTTTCAATTCAATATTAAGCTCAACATCGTTCCGGAGGCTGAATCTTACTGAGCGCGAAGTGTATCCCACGTAAGAGAAGACAAGCGTTGCCGAGTCCGAGGCGGGCAGGGTAATTGAATAGAATCCGTAGGTGTTTGTGACAGTACCGGCGTCTCTCGTTTCGAGGTAAATATTGACCCCGATGAGTGACTCCCCGCTGACCGCTTCCCTTACATATCCGCTTATTGTATACTTTGCGGCATACTTATCCTGTCCGGCAGCAATGGTAAAGAAAAAGAGAAATATGGTAACGGTCAGGCAAAACTTAATAAGAGTTTTGAATCTCATCGGGACGAATGTATTAATTTTATTCTTTTATAATCATCCTAATGACAAAAGCGATAAAAAATATTTAACTTGCCGCCAATTAACTGTTAATGATTTTAAAGCTGAAATACAGTTTTATGATGCAGCGTCTTGGCCGGAGGCTTTATCACTGCCTGATGTTCTATAACCTTTAGATCGTTATTGATTCCCGAACAATATCCGGAATTATTCCCGGCATTTTGCCCCCTTCCCCCTAAATGAAGTTTTAAAATTAATTCTGATATCAAAACAAATGAAAGGATTGATTTTCAGCATAAAGAAATACTCTGTTCATGATGGTCCGGGCATCAGGGTTACCTTCTTCATGAAAGGTTGCCCGCTTTCATGCCGGTGGTGCCACAATCCGGAAGGGATCTCACCGCTGCAGGAGTCTGTTGTTCAGACCAGGAAGGTTGGAGATAAGGAATTTCATGTTGCTGAAACCGCGGGAAAATACTATGATGTTGAAGAACTACTTGAAATTGCCGGAAAGGACAGGATCTTTATCCAGAAAAAAGAAGGGGGAATAACATTCTCAGGCGGCGAACCGTTGATGCAACCGGAATTCCTGCTGGAAGCGCTTACCGCATTCAGGGAAAACGGGTATCATACTGCTGTGGATACTTCAGGGTACTCTTCACCTGAAAATTTCAGGACGATTTTGCCTTTTACCGACCTTTTCCTGTTCGACATAAAGCATCTGGATGAGTTGAAGCATATTGAGCTTACAGGAGTATCAAATACCGGGATCCTTGAAAACTTCAGGCTGATATTGAAAAGCGGCAGGGATATAATGGTAAGGATACCTGTCGTTCCCGGGATAAATGACGATGATGAGCATCTTAAACAGCTCAGGGGGTTTTTTTCTGAAGCAGCCTGCTTCAACCTCAGAAAAATTTCACTGCTTCCTTACCACACGATCGGTTCATCAAAATACAGGAACCTGAACCTCAATTACAGGATGAATGATACAAAACAACCTTCACCTGAAAGAATGAAGGAATTAAAGGAGTACTTTTCGGCGACAGGGATAAAAGTTAAGATAGGTGGATAAGCAGTGGACCTCTCCCCAACCCCTCCCCCGGGGTGGGAGGGGCTAAAAAACAGTTACTTAAGTCCCCCTCTCAATTCGGGAGAGGGGGATTTAGGGGGTGAGGTAAGGAAACATAAAATGTAAATTAATACTGGTAATAAATGTTAATCGGAACTATATGATACTATCTGAACGGGTCAAAAAACTAAGGGAACAAAGCCTCAGGGCAGTCGAGAAGATATCGGCAGAGCGTGCAGTGCTGATAACGGAATTTTACAGAAGCGATGAGGCCCGTGAATTATCGGCTCCGGTCAAACGGGCAAAAGCCTTTGAGTACCTGTTAAAGCACAAGAAGATTTGCATAAGTGACGGCGAGCTGATAGTGGGGGAGAGAGGACCTGCTCCCAAAGAGACGCCCACCTATCCCGAAATCAGCCTTCATTCGCTTCAGGATCTTGATATACTCAATTCAAGGGAAAAGGTGTTTTTTAAGGTGGACGATGAGGTACGGAGGATCTATGCGGAGGAGATTATTCCTTACTGGAAAGGGCTTAGCAACCGCGACAGGATAATGAGTCTGATGACAGCCGATTGGCTCAATGCCTATAATGCCGGCATTTTTACTGAATTTCAGGAACAGCGTGCTCCGGGCCATACCGTCCTGGGATATAAAATGTTCAAAACGGGATTCCTGGAATTAAAGGAAGAGATAAGGCAAAGCCGTTCAAAACTGGACTTCTTTACCGATAAGGAAGCGTTTGACAGGGCTGAAGAGTTGAAGGGAATGGAAATAGCCTGCGACGCCATTATGATGTATGCCGGCAGGCACGCAGATGAACTTGAAAAACGGGCAGTTGTGGAACCTGATCCAAAAAGGAAGGCCGAATTTTCTGATATGGCGGCCGTGTGCCGCAAGGTGCCTGCAAACGCTCCCGGAACTGTTCACGAGATGCTTCAGCATTACTGGTTCATCCATCTGGGAGTGATAACGGAACTTAATCCCTGGGATTCCTTTAATCCCGGAAGGCTTGACCAGCACCTGTACCCTGTTTACCGCAGGGAGGTGGAAGCCGGGACCCTTTCTTCGGCTGAACTCGACGATCTTCTTGGTTGTTTCTGGATCAAGTTCAACAACCATCCTTCCCCTCCAAAGATGGGTGTAACTGCAAGCGAAAGCAATACCTATACCGATTTCTGCCTCATAAACCTCGGTGGAGTTAAACCCGACGGAACGGATGCTGTAAACGAAATGTCGTATATTCTGCTTGATGTTATTAAGGAGATGCGAATACTTCAACCCAGTTCAATGGTGCAGATAAGCAAGAAGAATCCCGACATGTTCATTCACAGGGCTCTTGACATAATCAAGACCGGTTTCGGGCAACCGTCGTGCTTCAATTCAGAGGCTATCATCCAGGAACTGCTCCGGCAGGGGAAAAATATTCTCGATGCCAGGAACGGAGGTGCATCGGGATGCGTTGAAACGGGAGCTTTCGGTACAGAAGCCTACTGGCTCACAGGCTATTTCAACCTTACCAAGATCCTTGAAATTACACTTAACAACGGGTTTGATAAACGTACGAACAGGCAGATTGGCCCGGCAACGGGGTATGCATCTGATTATAAAACTTTTGATGAATTGATAGAAGCCTTCAGAACTCAGGTGAAATTCTTTGCAGAGGTCAAGATCAGAGGTAACAATCTGATAGAGAAAACCTTTGCGAAATGGCTTCCTGTCCCTTTCCTGTCGCTTCTTGTCGAGGATTGTATCCTGAACGGAAAGGATTACAATAACGGCGGAGCCCGTTACAATACGACATATATCCAGGGTGTGGGTCTCGGAACAATTACCGATATCCTGACATCGGTCAGATATAATATATATGATAAGAAGAACTATACCTGGACAGAATTAAACAGTGCAATTGATGCCGATTTTATTGGTTATGATAATGTCAGGTACGATCTCATATACAATACACCTAAGTACGGGAATGATGAAGATTATGCTGACCAGCAGGCTGCAACTGTTTTCGAGATATATTATGATGCCGTGAACGGCAAGCCGTCAACAAGAGGCGGAGTCCACAGGATAAATATGCTGCCGACGACTTCACATGTATATTTCGGCAGTGTTACAGGCGCCACTGCCGACGGGAGGAAAGCATTCACTCCTCTTTCCGAAGGGATCTCTCCAAGCCAGGGAGCTGACAACCAGGGGCCAACGTCGGTAATTAAATCGGCTTCAAAGATTGATCATCTGCGTACCGGCGGTACTCTTTTGAACCAGAAATTCTCCCCGCAGTTCTTCGAAGATGAAGAGAGTTACAATTGTCTGACATCCCTGATCCGAAGTTATTTCATGCTCGACGGCCACCATATCCAGTTCAATGTGGTTAATGCCGCAACCCTGCGCGATGCACAGAAACATCCTGAATTATACCGGGATTTGATCGTGAGGGTCGCCGGCTACAGCGATTATTTCAATGATCTGGGCGAGGATCTCCAGAATGAGATCATCAACAGGACCGAACACGAGGGGGCAGAGGTGTAATTA
>Ga0105106_10002969_pt1 | contig 12161 bp, 13 predicted proteins | sample PPLLaktember2015_5_FD_79109 | JGI IMG/M metagenome (GOLD analysis project Ga0105106, IMG submission 79109) | Freshwater sediment microbial communities from Prairie Pothole Lake near Jamestown, North Dakota, USA - PPLs Lake P8 Core (1) Depth... | ecosystem: Environmental > Aquatic > Freshwater >...
ATCGCGCGAGCCGCGGGCGGCCCGCCGCGCGTCGAGTTCCGCGATGGTGCCGCGCTCGGCTTGCCCACCGGCGCGCGCGCCGACGACGGGCAGACGGTGCTCTACGGGATCCGTCCCGAACATTGCAGCCTGGCGGCCGAGGGGCTGCCGGCCGAAGTGATCGTCGTCGAACCCACGGGCGCCGACACGCAGCTCTACTGCCGTGCGAACGGACAGCAAGTCACGGCGACGATCCGCGATCGCACCGACTGCCGCCCCGGCGATCGGGTGATGCTGACGCCCGACTTCGCGCGGGCGCACCTTTTCGATGCGGCGAGCGGGGCACGTCTCGCCGCGTAAGACACCATCCGGGCATACAACAACATCACGCCCACAACTGAAGGAGGAAGTAATGAGTGAAGTCAAGCGTCGCAAGTTCCTGCAGTCGACCGCCGCCATCGCCGCGGGTGCCGCTGTCGGTCCGTTCATCTGGGTGAAGGACGCAAACGCGCAATGGAACAACACGCCGGAAAAGGGAGCCAAACTTCGGGTGCTGCGCTGGAAGCGCTTCGTCCAGGGTGACGAGGACCAGTACCTCGCCAATGTGAAAAAGTTCAGCGCGAAATACGGAGTCGAGGTTCGCGTGGACGCCGAAGGCTGGGAGGACGTGCGACCCAAGGCGGCGGTCGCGGCCAACACCGGCGCCGGCCCCGACATCATCCTGTCGACGAATGACGACGCCAACCTCTATCCGGAGAAGCTGCTCGACGTGACCGATGTGTGCACGTACCTGGGTACCAAGTACGGCGGCTGGTATCCGGTCTGCGACCCGTACCTCAGACCCGACGGCAAGAAGTGGATCGGCGTTCCGCTCGGCGTCGCAGGCGTGTGCATGGTCTACCGCGAGAGCCATGTCAAGGCGGCCGGGTTCGACAGCTTCCCGAAGGACACGGATGGCTTCCTGAAGCTGTGCAAGGCGCTCAAGGAGAAAGGCACGCCTCCCGGCTTTGCGCTGGGAAACGCGACGGGCGACGGCAATACCTGGGCCTACTGGCTGCTCTGGGCATTCGGCGGCAAGCTCGTCGACAAGGACAACAAGGTCGTCATCGACAGCCCGGAAACGATCAAGGCGCTGGAGTACGCGAAGGAGCTCTACGGCACGTTCGTCCCCGGGACGCTGTCGTGGCTCGATCCCAACAACAACAAGGCGTTCCTCGACGGCCAGATCTCGCTGACCAACAACGGGATCTCCGTCTACTACGCAGCCAAGAATGCCACCGATCCGAAGGTCAAGGAAATGGCGGCCGACATCAACCATGCGAACATGCCGATCGGACCCGTCGGCCGGCCGACCGAGTTCCAGCTGTTCTTCAACCAGATGATCTTCAGGTACACGAAGTATCCGAAGGCGGCCAAGGAGTTCCTGCGCTTCATGATGGAGGCCGAGCAGATGGACCCATGGGTGCAGGCGGCGATCGGCTACGTGACCCCTGCGCTCAAGTACTACGAGAAGAACCCGATCTGGACCGTCGATCCGAAGCACACGCCGTACCGCAATTCGATGGTGAACATGATTCCGTCGGGCTACGCGGGCAAGATGGGCTACGCGTCGGCCGGTGCGCTGTCGGACTTCATCGTCGTCAACATGATCGCCGAGGCCGGTTCGGGATCGAAGACGCCGAAGGAGGCCGCGGAACGGGCGCAGAAGCGGGCGGAGCGCTACTACAAGGTCTGATGTGCCGTTGACCCGCCGGCGTGCCGCGGAGGTTCACTCCCTCGTTGCGGGCGCCGTCATCCCCACGCAGATCGGGCGTCGCGTTCCGGCGCCGCCCGGTCCGCGTCCCGGCGGCCGCTCTGCGGGGCCGCCGCGATCGGGCGCCGGTCCGTGCGCTTCGAACCGCGTGACTTCGCCATCTCGGTGATCGCCTGATGCGTGCGCCGCATAGCGCGCTCTCCCGTGCGCTTGACAACCGGCAGCTGCTCGGAGCGATCTTCATGCTTCCGGCGGCGGCGCTGCTGCTGCTGTTCCTGACCTATCCGCTGGGCCTCGGCACGTGGCTCGGATTCACCGATACCAAGATCGGGCGGGCGGGCGAGTGGATCGGGATCGAGAACTTCCAGTTTCTCTGGGGCGACGAGGTCACGCGCCTCGCACTGTTCAACACGCTCTTCTACACGACCGTGGCCAGCGTGATCAAGTTCGGGCTTGGGCTCTGGCTCGCCTTGCTGCTCAACAAACATCTCCCGTTCAAGTCGTTCATCCGCGCGATCGTGCTGCTGCCGTTCATCGTGCCCACGGCGCTCTCGGCAATTGCCTTCTGGTGGATCTACGACGCGCAGTTCTCGATCCTGAGCTGGACGCTGGTCAAAATGGGGCTGATCGAACGCTACATCGACTTCCTCGGCGAACCCTGGCTTGCCCGGTTCTCGACGATCGCCGCCAACATCTGGCGCGGCGTGCCGTTCGTCGCGATCTGCCTGCTCGCGGGCCTGCAGACGATCTCGCCGTCGTATTACGAGGCCGCGAGCCTCGACGGTGCCTCCGACTGGCAGCAGTTCCGCTTCGTGACGCTGCCGCTGCTGACGCCGATCATCGCCGTGGTCATGACGTTCTCCGTGCTGTTCACGTTCACCGACTTCCAGTTGATCTACGTGCTGACCCGTGGCGGGCCGCTCAACGCCACCCACCTGATGGCCACGCTGTCGTTCCAGCGCGCGATTCCCGGAGGCAGCCTGGGCGAGGGCGCGGCGATCGCCACGGCGATGGTGCCGTTCCTGCTCGCCGCGATCCTGGTGTCCTACTACGGACTGCAGCGCCGTGCGTGGCAGCAGGGGGGGGCCGACAAGTGAGCGAGAAGGTCGCGGCCGCGGAGTCCGTCGATACGCAGGGAATGAACTATCTCGTTTCGCTGCCGCGGCGCATCGTCACCGTGTATGTGCCGCTCGGCGTTTTCCTCGTGGTACTGCTGTTTCCTTTCTACTGGATGGTCGTCACGACATTCAAGCCGAACGAGGAGCTCCTCTCGCGCGCGGGCAATCCGTTCTGGGTGAACAATCCGACGCTCGCGCACATCAAGAAACTGCTGTTCGACACCGCTTATCCGGACTGGCTGTGGAACACGATTCTGGTTTCGGTCGTGGCGACGGTCCTGTCGCTGTTTGCGAGCGTGCTGGCGGCCTACGCGATCGAGCGCTTGCGTTTCAAGGGCTCGCGCTACGTCGGCATGAGCATCTTCCTCGCCTATCTCGTGCCGCCGTCGATCCTGTTCATTCCGCTGGCCGCGATCATCTACAAGCTCAACCTGTTCGACACGCGGCTCGCGCTGATCCTGACCTACCCGACGTTCCTCATCCCGTTCTGCACCTGGCTGCTGATGGGGTACTTCAAGTCGATTCCGTTCGAGCTCGAAGAATGCGCATTGATCGACGGCGCGACCCGGCTGCAGATTCTGATCAAGATCATCCTGCCGCTCGCGGTGCCCGGTCTCATTTCAGCCGGAATCTTCGCGTTCACGTTGTCGTGGAACGAGTTCATCTACGCGCTGACGTTCATCTCGTCGTCCGAGGTGAAGACCGTGCCGGTGGCGGTCGTCACGGAACTCGTCGAGGGCGACGTGTACCACTGGGGATCGCTGATGGCGGGCGCATTGCTGGGATCGCTGCCGGTCGCGGTGCTGTACTCGTTCTTCGTCGAGTATTACGTGTCGGGATTGACGGGGGCGGTGAAGGAGTGAACCGGAGAAGGTGAGAAGGTGAGGACGACGCGTTGCGACGAGGTGTTCGTCCCATGCGCGCGTTCACGCTTTCACTTTCTCGCCCTCCGACGTCCTCGCCTTCCCCCCTTTCACCGTGTCGAGCGGTAGAATCTCACCCTCAACGCACGACGGAGTAACCCCATGACCATCCAGGACACCATACGCGACCAGGTAACGAAGCACGCGGTCGTGCTGTACATGAAAGGCACCCCGCAGTTTCCGCAATGCGGGTTCTCCGCGACTGTCGCCGAGATTCTCAAGCGTTGCGGCGTCACCGACTATTACTCGGTCAACGTCCTCGAAGATCCGGAGATTAGGCAGGGGATCAAGGACTTCGCCAACTGGCCGACCGTTCCTCAGCTATACGTCAACGGCGAGTTCGTCGGCGGATGCGACATCGTTCGCGAGATGTATCAGGCGGGCGAGTTGCAGACGCTGTTGTCCAAGGCGGCTGTCTGAACGCCTGACGAGCGTTGTCGGCACAATCCGGTGCGGCCGACGGCGCCGGGAAAACGGGTCGCGCTCGCGACCCGTTTTTGTTTTCGGCAGGGCCGTCGGCTGGAGCGGACGCACCATCACGGTGCTCCTAACGCACCGAAAGCGGGCTGATGCCGCAATCTCGCTGGTCGCCGTACCGGCATAGTCATTGCAAATCAATGGCTTGATGACTTGGCACGGAGCCTGCTCCCGAGTTGTGCATTTTAGGGCAGCGATGCCCGATCCAGAGCGGGGGCGACACCTAGCAGTCATCGCCACAACCCGACACCGCCGATCCAAGCCACCGCCACCGGGGATTCCATGGAAGCAGTCAAAGCTGGCAACGACACGCTGTTCATTCTGCTGGGCGCGATCATGGTGCTCGCGATGCATGCTGGTTTCGCGTTCCTCGAGCTCGGCACCGTGCGCAAGAAGAACCAGGTCAACGCGCTGGTGAAGATCATCGTCGATTTCGCCGTGTCGACGATCGCCTACTTTTTCATCGGCTATGGCATCGCGTACGGCGTGCATTTCTTTGCCGGCGCGGAGTCGCTCGCGCAGAAGAACGGCTACGAACTGGTCAAGTTCTTCTTCCTGCTGACCTTTGCCGCGGCGATCCCGGCGATCGTTTCGGGCGGCATTGCCGAGCGCGCCAAGTTCAATCCCCAGCTCGCCGCCACATTCCTGCTGGTCGGGTTCGTCTATCCGTTCTTCGAAGGCATCGCCTGGAATCAGCACTACGGGATCCAGGGCTGGCTCAAGGCGACCTTCGGCGAGGAGTTCCACGATTTCGCGGGGAGCGTCGTCGTCCACGCGATGGGGGGCTGGGTGGGTCTCGTTGCCGTACTGATGCTGGGTGCGCGCCGCGGCCGCTACTCCAAGGAAGGTGGCGTGTCGGCTCATCCGCCGTCGTCGATCCCGTTCCTGGCGCTGGGTGCATGGATCCTGTCGGTGGGCTGGTTCGGGTTCAACGTCATGAGTGCGCAGACGCTGGAAAAGATCTCGGGCCTCGTCGCCGTGAATTCGCTGCTGGCAATGGTCGGCGGGACGCTGGCCGCATTCGTGGCCGGTCGCAATGACCCGGGCTTCGTCCACAACGGCCCGCTCGCCGGGCTGGTCGCCGTCTGCGCCGGCTCGGACGTGATGCATCCTCTGGGGGCACTGGTGACCGGCCTCGCCGCGGGCGGGCTGTTCGTGCTGTTGTTCACGCTCACGCAAAACCGCTGGAAGATCGACGACGTTCTCGGCGTCTGGCCGCTGCACGGCATCTGCGGCGCCTGGGGCGGCATCGCGGCCGGGATCTTCGGATCGAAGGCGCTTGGCGGAATGGGGGGGGTCGCGGTCGGCTCCCAGATCGCGGGAACGCTTCTCGGCGTGCTGGTCGCGCTGATCGGCGCGGCAATCGTCTACGGTGCGCTGAAGGCGCTGGTCGGTCTGCGGCTCGATCCCGAAGAGGAGTTCAACGGCGCCGACCTCACGATCCACAAGATCACGGCCACCCCGGAGCGCGAGCCGTCGTGGTGAGGCGAGCGAAGCCCGTCGGCGTCAGGTCCGCGCCCGCTGGATCCGCTTCACGCTGGCGACGCGCCGCATGCCGCGCATGACGTGGGCGAGGTGCCGGCGATCCTTCACCTGGACGCTGAAGAACATCGCGATCATGCCGCCGCCGTCGGACTTTTCCATCGACACGTTGTCGATGTTTCCGTCGGCGTCGGCGATCGCCATCGCGAGCTCGGCCAGCAGGCCGCGGCGGTCGGCGACGAGCAGGCGGATGCCCGCGTCGAACACGCCCTGAATGTCCGGCGCCCATTCGACATCGACGAGCTGCTCCGGGTCGGGACGCTGCTTCTTCAGCGTCACGCATTCGCGCGTGTGGACCAGCAGGCCTTGACCCTTGCGGAACTGACCGATCACCGCGTCGCCGGGAATCGGGCGGCAGCATTTCGCGTACTGGATTGCCACACCCTCGACTCCTCGCAGTGTCAGCGCCGAATGCCGGCCCGACCCGGCGTCGCCCGCCGCCGTCGTCACGGCGGCTTCTTCGCCGCCCTTCGCGGTCGTCCGCGTGAGGGCCTGCGCGACGACGAACGACAACCGCTTGCCGAGGCCGATATCGGCGAGGATCTCGAGCTGGCTCTTCGCGCCGTACTCGCGCTGAAGGCTCTCCCATCGCTCCCACGTGATGGCCTCGGGCGCGACCTTCAGCGTCGACAGCGCCTGATCGAGCAGCCGCTCGCCGAGCGCGGCGGATTCCTTCTGCTGCAGCCCCTTGAGGAAATGACGGATCCGCGAACGCGCCTTGCCGGTTGCGACGAACGACAGCCACGACGGATTCGGGCGCGCCGTCGGCGCGGTCAGGATCTCGACGTGGTCACCGTTCTTGAGCTCGGTGCGCAGCGGCAGCAGCTCGTAATTGATCCGCGCGGCAACGCAGTGGTGACCGATGTCGGTGTGCACGCCATAGGCGAAGTCGACGGCGGTCGCGCCGCGCGGCAGCGCCATGATCTTGCCCTTGGGCGTGAACACGTAGATCTCTTCCGGGAACAGATCGCCCTTGATGTTCTCGAGGAACTCCTTCGAGTCGCGCGATTCCGACTGGATCTCGAGCAGGCTCTGCAGCCAGCGGTGCGTTTCGCGCTGCGCCTCGGCGAGATCGAGCTCGCCGCCGGTCTTGTAGAGCCAGTGCGCCGCAACGCCGGCCTCGGCGACACGGTGCATGTCGTGCGTGCGGATCTGCGCCTCGAGCGGCGTGCCGAACGGTCCGAACAGCGTCGTGTGCAACGACTGGTAGCCGTTGGCCTTGGGAATCGCGATGTAGTCCTTGAACTTCCCCGGGATCGGCTTGTAGGCGCCATGCAGCACGCCCAGCGCCGCGTAACAGGCCGTCCGGTCGGGCACGAGCACGCGCACGCCGTAGATGTCGAACACCTGCGAGAACGTGTAGCGCTTCTCGCGCATCTTCTGATAGACGGAGTAGATCGTCTTCTCGCGTCCGGTCACGGCGGCCGCGATGCCGGCTTTGGCGAATCCCTCGCGGATGACGTCGAGCAGGCGGTTCATCACCTCGCGACGGTTGCCCCGCGCCGCCTTGATCGCGCCGGACAGGATTCGGAACCGCATCGGATAGAGGTGCTTGAACGCTAGATCCTGCAGCTCGAGGAACAGTGCATTCAGGCCGAGCCGATTGGCGATCGGGGCGTAGATGTCGAGCGTCTCGCGCGCAATGCGCCGGCGATGCGGCGGCGCCATCGCGTCGAGCGTGCGCATGTTGTGCAGACGGTCGGCGAGCTTGATCAGGATGACGCGGACGTCGCGCGCCATCGCCAGCAGCATCTTGCGGAAACTCTCCGCCTGCGCCTCCTCGCGCGACGTGAACTCGATCTGGTCGAGCTTGGACACGCCGTCGACCATGTCCGCGACGGGCTTGCCGAACGTCGTTTCGAGCTCGAGCTTGGTGACGGAGGTGTCCTCCATCACGTCGTGCAGGAGCGCAGCGGCAAGCCCCTGCGCGTCGAGGCGCCACTGGGACAGGATGCTGGCGACCGCCAGCGGATGGGTGATGTAAGGCTCGCCCGACTTGCGGAACTGGCCGCGGTGGGCGGTGTCGGAAAACTCGAACGCGCGCTCGACGAGCGCGATGTCAGGCGGCGGCAGGTAATTGCCGAGGTGTCGGGTGAATTCCGCGATCTCGGACATTCCCCGCCGCTTTCATCACCTTCGCCGTTGCCGCATCAGGACTGCGGCTTCAGCAGCATCTCGATGCCGACCTTGCCCGCGGCGATCTCGCGCAGCGCGATCACGGTCGGCTTGTCGCGGTCGGCGTCCACGAGCGGGGCCGAGCCGGCCGCGATCTGGCGGGAGCGATTGGTGGCCGCCAGCGTGAGCTCGAAGCGGTTGGGAATCTTGGCAAGACAGTCGTCGATCGTAATGCGAGCCATGGGCGCCTCGGAGTGGCTAAGGATTGAGATCAGGGAGCAAGCAGTCGCTGCAACAACTGCGCATGCCGCACCACTTGTCGAGCGGCGGTCAGCCGGGCGGCGCGGACAATCGCGCTCAGGTCATCGACCGCCCTCGCAAAGTCCTGATTCATAATAACATAATCGAAGTCGGCGCAGTGGCGCATTTCCTCGCGCGCGGCCTCGAGTCGGCGCGTGATCACGGCCGGCGAATCCTGGCCCCGTTTCTCCAGGCGCTCGCGCAGCGATTCGAGCGACGGCGGCAGGATGAAAATCTGCACCGCCGCGGGCATCAGTCGGCGAACCTGCGCGGCGCCCTGCCAGTCGATTTCGAGCAGAACGTCGTGTCCGCGCGCGACCTCGTCGGCAAGCCATGTCGCGGACGTCGCGTACCAATTCCCGTGCACGTGCGCATGCTCCAGGAACTCCCCGCCGGCCTTGAGTTCGAGAAACCGCGGCTCGTCGACGAAGTGGTAATGGACGCCGTCGTTCTCACCGGGCCGCGGCGCGCGCGTCGTGTAGGACACCGAAAGGCGGATGCCGGATTCGCGCTCGAGGAGCGCGCGGACAAGGCTCGTCTTGCCGCCGCCGGAGGGCGCCGCGAGCACGAAAAGGCATCCCGAGGCCGGCGGCGCCTTGGTCGGCTGGCCATCATTCATCGCCGCGCGTCATCCGATTGTCGCGATCGCGAAGCGGCGCCCACTCGTGAGTGCCGCGGTTTCGCTGGACGAGTGCCGCGCTGCCATGGTCTTGAACCGGCTGGCTGCGGCGTGGGTCTTGCCTTCGTTCCCCGCGATGCGCAAGTAGCTACTCGAGATTCTGGACCTGCTCGCGCATCTGCTCGATCAGGACCTTGAGTTCGAGCGATGCCTGGGAGAGTTCGGCGTCCACCGACTTCGACCCCAGGGTGTTCGCCTCGCGGTGGAGCTCCTGCATCAGGAAATCGAGGCGCTTGCCGGCGCTGCCGCCGGCGCTCAGCACGCGGCGGACTTCGGCGACGTGCGTCGTCAGGCGCTGGACTTCCTCCGCGACGTCGATCTTCGTGGCGAACAGCGCAAGCTCCTGCTTCAACCGGTCGTGGTCCGGGTCGAGGCCCGCTTCGCGCAATCGCGCGCCGAGCTTCTCGACGTACGCCGCGTGGATCGCCGGAATACGCGGGGCGACGCGCGCGACCTGCGTCTCGATTGCGGCACAGCGTTCCTCCAGTGCCGCCGCGAGCTTCACACCTTCGCGGGAGCGGGAGGCGGCGAGTTCCGCGAGTGCCTGGCCGAGAAGCTGATGCGCACGCGCAGCGAGCTCGTCGGGAGGCACCGTCGGTTCGGCAAGCACGCCGGGCCAGCGCAGGATCTCGGCGACGGAGAGCGGATCCGCGCCGGGCGCGAGCCGGACGACCTCGGCGGCCGCAGCGGCCAACTGGCCGACCCGAAGTCCGTCGACCGCGAGTGTCGCCGCGCCCGGCGCGCTCCGATTGAGCGAAATGCGGCACTCGACCTTCCCGCGTCTCAATTCGCCGGCAATGCGCTCCCGGAGCGATGATTCCTGGGCTCGCAGTTCGTCCGGGAGCCGCAGCTGGAGGTCGAGATACCGGTGATTGACGGAGCGCAGCTCGACCGAGAGGGAAACCCCCGGCAATTCCGCGGCAACCGCGGCGAAGCCGGTCATACTGAGGATCATCGCGGAGATTCGCCGGGTTTTGACAACTTTTCCGGCTTTACTTTGGGCAGGTTCATCCGGAGAATGTATGCGTTATCCGCTATTGGTGCAAGCGCGTTGCGGCCGGTTGGCACGCGATTTGCGAGCGTTGTCCGCGGATAACCACTAGCATCGGCGCCCATGGCCGTCACCAACCAAGCCCTTCCCGGAAGCTACCAACTTCTGAACTACCGGATCGACCGGCAGATCAGCCGCGGCGGCTTCTCCATCGTCTACCGGGCGTTCGACGAAACCGGCGCCCCGGTCGCCATCAAGGAGTATCTGCCGTCGTCGCTGGTGCTGCGCACCGAGGGTGACATCGTCCGCGCCAGTTCGGCCGAGAACCTCACATCGTTCCGCTACGGGATGAAATGCTTCTTCGAGGAAGGCCGCGCGCTGGCCAAGATCAACCACCCAAACGTCGTGCGCGTGCTCAATTTCTTTCGCGCCAACGAGACGGTTTACATGGTGATGCGCTACGAGCGCGGCCGCACGCTGCAGCAGCAGATCCAGATGCGCCAGGACCAGATGTCCGAACGTCTCGTGCGTCACGTGTTCATGCACCTGCTGAACGGATTGCGCGAGGTGCACACGCACAAGTTGCTGCACCTGGATATCAAGCCGGCGAACATCTACCTGCGCACCGACGGCAGCCCGGTGCTGCTCGACTTCGGCGCCGCCCGGCAGACGTTGACGACCAACCGTCCCAAGCTCGCGCCGATGTACACGCCGGGCTTCGCCGCGCCGGAACAATACCGCGACCCGGACCGGCTCGGACCATGGACCGACGTCTACGGCGTGGGTGCCAGCATGTTCGCTTGCCTCGCCGCATTCGCACCGCAGGCCGCGGACGCGCGGCTTCAGGAAGACCACCTGGTGTCCGCGAAGAAGATCTGGTCCGGCCAGTACTCGGACAACGTGCTCGAGGTGATCGACTGGTGCCTGCGCCTCGATCCGCTCGAACGGCCGCAATCCGTCTTCGCGCTGCAGAAGGCGATCCGCGACATCCCGCCGAAGAAGCGCAAGCTCACGTTCATCGCCGCGGTGAAGCGCAAGCTGTTCAGTGAAATCGGTGCCTGACGCCACCCGGAAACGATGCGTTTCACGATATTCCAGGAAAGCCGCAAGGGGTCGCGCAAGGTCAACCAGGACCGGATCGCGTACACGTACAGCCGGGACACCCTGCTGCTCGTCGTCGCCGACGGTATGGGAGGCCACGCGGGCGGCGAGATCGCCGCGCAGATCGCCGTCCGGCTGTTCATCGAGCGCTTCCAGCAGGAGGCCAAACCGGTCCTCAAGAATCCGCTCAAGTTTCTGCAGGACTCGATGCTCCGTGCGCATGCGGCGCTGGGCTCGTACGCGAACCAGTTCTCGATGCTGGAGACGCCGCGCACGACCTGCGTCACCTGTATTGTCCAGGCCGGGCATGCCTATTGGGCACATGTCGGCGACTCGCGGCTCTACCTGTTCCGGCAGGGAGGCATCATCGGCCAGACGAAGGATCATTCGAAGGTGCAGTACCTCGTCGACCAGGGCATCATCGGCGCCGACGAGGTGTCCGCGCATCCGGACCGCAACAAGATCTTCAGCTGCCTGGGTGGCCTCGTCGATCCGGTGATCGACCTCGGCAAGCGGACGCCGCTGCGCAACGGCGACGTGATCGTGATGTGCACCGACGGGCTTTGGAGCGTGCTCGCCAAGGAAGAGATCGCGACGTGGCTCACGTCCACGCCGATCCTCAAGACCGCGCCGCAGATGATGCGCGAGGCGGAGAAACGCGGCGGCGCCGACGGCGACAACCTGTCGGCGATCGTCGTTCGCTGGGGTCCGGAGACGCTCACCGACGAACCGTCGACGATCACCGAATCGCTGGGCCTCGGCCAGTTCGAGACGCAGATCGACCGTACGCTGACGCTGACCGAGCGCAAGGGCACGCAGCGCGACCTGTCCGACGACGAGATCGAGCATGCGATCGCCGAGATTCAGGCGACCATTCAGCGTTACCGGAAATAACGGACACCCGATGCGCCAGATCATCATCGACACCGAAACCACGGGACTCGACCCGAAGCAGGGACACCGCATCATCGAGCTCGCGGGACTCGAGGTCGTCAACCGCCGTCCGACCGGGCGCACCGTGCACTTCTATCTCGACCCGGAACGCGACATCGACACCGGTGCGACCGAAGTCCACGGCATGACGTGGGAGGACCTGAAGGGCAAACCGAGGTTCCGGGACGTCGCGCCGGAGTTCCTCGAGTTCGCGCGCGGTTCCGAGTGGATCATCCACAACGCGCCGTTC
>Ga0105106_10002971_pt1 | contig 12157 bp, 8 predicted proteins | sample PPLLaktember2015_5_FD_79109 | JGI IMG/M metagenome (GOLD analysis project Ga0105106, IMG submission 79109) | Freshwater sediment microbial communities from Prairie Pothole Lake near Jamestown, North Dakota, USA - PPLs Lake P8 Core (1) Depth... | ecosystem: Environmental > Aquatic > Freshwater >...
GTCTTCTGGTCAGGGATGCCGGATCTGAACTACACCAATCCGGCTGTGACCGCTGAGATGGAGCAGGTATCCCGTTTCTGGCTTGATGAGGTGGGAGTAGATGGTTTCCGCCTGGATGCTGCCCGTCACCTGATCGAAGAAGGCGAAATCCAGGAAAATACGGAAGCAACCCATGCCTGGTGGCGTGAGTTCCGCAGCACATATAAAGCCATCAATCCAAACGCGCTGACTGTGGGGGAGATCTGGACGACCAATTATGCCGTGGTAGGCTACGTGAAGGGTGACGAGCTTGATCTGGCTTTCAACTTTGACCTGGCGTCATCGATCTTGAATTATGTCACCAGCGCCGATGCCGAGGAATTATCGGCATCCATGAGCCGCAGCTTCAGGCTGTTCCCAGCCGGGACTTATGCGACATTCCTGACCAATCACGACCAGGAACGTGTGATGAGTGCATTCTTTGGAGACAATAATCCATCCCGGTTGGCAGCCGGTGTCTTGTTCACTGGACCAGGAGTCCCGTTTATTTATTATGGAGAAGAGATTGGGATGACCGGAACCAAACCTGATCCCAGCATCCGTACGCCAATGCAGTGGTCAGCTGAGCAGAACGCTGGATTTTCCACCGATTCACCCTGGAGCTCGATCAATCGGAATTTCACCGAGGTCAATGTCTCCGCCCAAAATGAAGATCCCGATTCGCTGCTCAGCTACTATAGGACGCTGATCCACCTGCACAATAATCACGCCGCCCTGCGGGTTGGAGAATTTGTTGAGCTAGAAACCGGTTCCGAGACCGTGCTGGCATTCCTGCGGGTCAGCCAGGAAGAGACTATCCTGGTCCTGGTCAACTTGGGCGATGAGGCTGTCGCGGATTACCAGTTATCGCTCAATCGCGGGCCTCTTACTGGGAATTATCGTGGAACTATCCTATTGGGCGATGGACAGGTGAGCAATTTTGACGCAACCGCCAATGGTGGATTGGAAGCCTATCAGCCATTGCCAGAAATTCCCGCTCAAAGCACTATTGTCATCCAGCTTCAGGGAAGATAATCAGGAGGCAATCCGTTTGTGAACCACAATCCGGTCAGTAGACGCCGTTGGGCGATCGCTGGCATTGTTCTATTGGGATTGGTCCTGCGCTTATGGTCAGCCTGGCACCTACCGGTAGATTATGATGAACCCGTTTATCTGCAGGGAGGGTTTGATTACGCTCTCCTGATGCTGGATGGTGATGTGCAAGGCATCCTTGACTATCGGGAAACTTATGAACACCCACCATTGGTCAGGCTGTTGTATGCTGGCGGGATCCTGGCTCAAGGACCCGGAACGACCTGGGAAGCAGGTCTGACCAGCAGCCGGATCATCTCGGTGGTTTTTGGGACGCTGGCAGTTGCCCTGGTTGCCGGGATTGATCCTCTGGCGGGTTTCTTGTTGGCCATTCAGACCCTGGTGGTGAAATACACCAGCCAGGCATATCTGGAAGCCTTGCCGTTGTTCGCTATGATTGCGGCAATCATCGCTCTACGCCGATCGAAACACAGTCGGGACGGCTGGTTGTGGTTGTCGGCAGGCGCACTCGGTTTGACCGCCGCGGGGAAGTACAGTTATTTTCCGATCATGATTGTGATCCTTTATATTTTTTTTGTTGAGAAACGCTATTCGCTGATCGGGCTTGTCTTGTACCTGGGGGTAGCTGGGATCACTTTCCTGGCCCTGGATCCAGCCTTATGGCAAAATCCGGTCGAGAGATTGGTGGAATCGCTGCGCTTTCACACCCAATATGCCCAGGGTGCACATGTGCAGGAGGTGGATTATCCCTGGTATCAGCCCTTCTTGTGGATCTCCAGGTCGTGGGGTTTTGACTGGCATCCGGACGTGATCTTCTATTTTGGGATCGATGGTCTGATCGCCATTTTTGCAATGGGTGGATTGATCTTTTCCTGGAAACACCAGCGCTGGTTGTTCGTCTGGGGAATAACGGGGTTATTATTTTTACTGGTCTGGCCGACCAAATGGCCGCAATATACACTGGTTTTGCTTCCCGCCATGTGTTTGCTGGCAGCCCCCGCGGCGAGATTTGCCCTCCAGAAGTTACGCGAGCAGGAGACCTATTGGGAGTGGTTCGGTAATATGTTCCCACGGCCGAGCCGTAAATTCCTGATCGCTATGGGTATGGTAATCCTGGCCATGGTCCTCATCGGGGGGATCAATGCGTTGATGCTTGGTATCGGTAGTATCGGCTGGTCGGAAATCTCTCCCAGGACTACCGATCTGCCCAGTGAGATGGTATATGACCTGGAAGCTCTACCAGATGGTCGCATGCTGATTGCAACCGAGAACGGTGCCGCCATCTGGCAACCTGCCACGCAAGAAGTATTATTAGATCAGTGGGAGGTCATCAATCCTCAGAATTCACCACTGCCGGCCAGCCGGGTTTTGTCTTTGGCATATGGCTCTGACGATGTGCTCTGGTTGGGAACCACCAATGGCCTGGCCCGAGTAGAGGGGACTCACTGGAAAGTCTTCCAGGAAGTCGAATTGGGATTGGAGAATGACCAGATCAATGGGCTGGCATATGGCAGCGATGGAAGATTATGGCTGGCAACGATGGCCGGCGCTGCGGTCCAGGCACCTGATGGTTGGACAACATATACGATCGACAACTCTGACCTGGGCAGCGATTCGGTCTTTGCTATTGCGGTTCAATCGCAGCCAACGGGTGAAGTGGTCTGGTTTGGTACCCTGACAGGCGTTTCTGCATTTGACACATTTACCGGAGAATGGCAGCAGTTCAATGCCCAGGACCTGGACCTTGGATGGGGTGGAGTGTCGGACCTGCTGGTTGACTCTCAAGGTAGGGTATGGGTGGCAACTTTGGGAGGTGGGATCAGCCGCTATTCAGATGGAAACTGGACAACACTGACCACTACCAACTCAGAATTACCGTATAATAACGTTTCTGAGATCGCCGAAGTACCTGCAGGTGAGTATTGGATTTCGGTGTCGAGGCCGGATGAGACCGGTGGTTTAATTGTGCGGGTGAGGGGAGAGGATTGGCATGTTTTCCGTCCCAATTTAACCGGGTACATGGGTGGTGAAGTGTTAGCGGTCGAGGTGGACTCAGCAGGTCGTCATTGGTTTGCAACCCGCACGAAGGGAATTAATATTTACGAGGGGACTCGATAGCAGTTGGACGTTAGAATCAGCGTTGAGTGGCACCTTATTCAATGGTTGTATGGAGGTAATCATGAAAACTAAATTATTGACCGGATTGAATGTCCTACTGGTATTGTCTGTACTCCTGGCGGGCTGCGGGGGAGGTGACACAACGGAAACGTCGACTTCCGCAGGAGATCAGCCGATCTACCTGGCGATAATCTGGCATCAGCACCAGCCAGTGTATTTTAAGGATCCGGATACTGGGATATATGCCAAACCATGGGTGAGAGTACATGCCACTAAAGATTATGTGGATATGGCAGCCATGCTGCAGGAATATCCGGATATCCATGTCACCTTTAACCTGACCCCCAGCCTGATCCGTCAGTTGGATGATTTCGAAGCCGGGGCTAAAGATTTGTATTGGGTGACAGCGGAGGTGCCAGCAGAACAGCTCACTCCAGAACAGCAACAATTCTTGCTGGAGCGTTTCTTCGATACAAACCGGAAGATCATTGCCCGCTTCCCACGTTACCAGCAATTGTTAGAGATGCGCGACAATGGGGATGAATATTCTACCCAGGATTATCTGGACCTGCAAATTCTATTCAATCTGGCCTGGGTGGACCCGGATTGGTTGGCAGTTGAGCCTCTGGCTGGACTGGTCGCTAAAGGTGAGGGATTCTTGGAGGCTGACAAAGCTGTGCTGTTTACGGAACATGAACGCCTGATTGGTGAAGTGATCCCGATCCACCGCCAGCTGCAGGAGGCCGGGCAGATCGAGGTCACCATGACCCCCTTTGCCCACCCGATTCTGCCCTTGCTGGTGAGTACGGACCTGGCGTTGGAAGCGCTGCCCAACCTGGAATTGCCTGGGTCAAGTTTCGCCTACGGGCAAGATGCGGTTGCCCAGATCGAAATGGGCGTGGAATTGTATGAGCAGCATTTCGGCCTCGCACCGCGCGGAATGTGGCCTGCGGAAGGCTCCGTGGCGCAGGAGATTGTCGGTATGGTCTCGCGCGCCGGCATTCAATGGATGGCGTCCGATGAAGGGGTCCTGGCAAGTAGCCTGGGAATGAGCAGTTTCACCCGCGATGCGGGTGAGGTGGTCACAGAACCAGATGTCCTCTACCGTCCATATTATGTGCAGGGCTCGCAGGGAGATCCGGTTGCAATGGTTTTCCGCGACGTGGTCATTTCTGATAAGGTAGGCTTTACGTATTCGGGTGTCAGCGGTACTGCAGCTGCCCAGGATTTCATCAACCGCATCCATGCTATTCGAGATGAGCTGATCGCCCAGGGAGTGACCGGCCCGAACCTGGTGTCAGTGATACTGGATGGAGAAAACGCCTGGGAATATTATGAGAACGATGGAAAGGAATTTTTAAACTCACTTTACAGCCTGTTAAGCGAAGATCAATTGATCCGCACGGTGACGCCCAGCGAATTTCTGCAGCTGGCACCCGAACAGCCTGCCCTGGATGATCTGTGGGCTGGGTCCTGGATCAGCCATGATTTCTCGACCTGGATCGGAGAGGATGAGGAGAACCGGGCGTGGGAATACCTGGCGGAAACCCGCGCTGTCTTGGCGAAATATGAACAGGGTGTTCGTCAGACTACCCCTGAAGCTCTTGCTGAGGCGCAGACTTTGATGTACATCGCTGAGGGGTCAGACTGGTTCTGGTGGTATGGCTCAGACCAGAATTCTGGCAACGATGAATCGTTTGACCAACAATTCAGAGAGACGTTGAGACAGGTCTACCTGGCGCTGGGAGAGATACCGGTGGCGAGTCTGGAAATACCGGTTATCCCACTACAGGCAGTGACGGCGGACCTGGCCTCCACCGATCTGCTGGAGGTGACCGTGGATGGAAAAGTCAGTGCCGGTGAATGGGAAGCAGCCGGGGTATACGTGGCATCCGGCGGAGCCATGGCTGCGGCAACACCATACTTCGTTGACCTTTCGTACGGATTCGACCGGTCCAACCTGTACTTTAAGGTCACCATTAATCCAGATTACTCATCATTGTCTGGTTATGATAGCATCGAAATCTACCTGACGGCTCCTGGCAGCGGCGAAAGCAATAACTTCAGCCGTAATGGCACACTGTTGGGTTTCAGGGCTAACCGCCTGGTCGAGATACACTTTGAAGAAGGTGCACTGGCTGAGGTAAGCGTCTCAATTACAGCTGGAGGTGAAGCTTGGGGCGATCCGGTCGCCTTAGAAAACGTGGCATCAGGTGAGGATCTGCTTGAACTGGCTGTGCCGTTGGCGCAGCTTGGGAATGCCGAGACGGGTGATCGGATCAACCTGCGAGCTATCCATGTCGAACCCCTATCTGGCTTGGAAGGCACGGTGGACACAGACCAACTTCCTGCTGCGGGTCCGGCTTTGTTAGCCGTGCCAGATCTGGGAAATATGACCATCCTGTTGGATATCACCGATCCAGCCGATGATGACTATGGTCCGGGTAGCTATACCTATCCTCAGGATGCGGTATTCCCGGCTGGCTGCTATGACATCTTGAACTTCCAGGTCGGGATCGATGGCGACAATTTGGTATTCAAATTCAGCATGGCTGGCGCAGTGGAGAATTCATGGGGATCGCCCAATGGGTTATCCGTCCAAACTTTTGATATTTACATTGATACGGATAGCAATGGCGAGGGAGGCAGCTCGCTCCTACCTGGGCGTAACCTGGCTGTGGAGGAAGGCATGGCCTGGGACTACGCTCTAACTATCGAGGGATGGGAATCGGGTTTGTTTGTACCGAGCGATGGGGGGGCTGAACGCATCGCCACTGGGAGCGAGATGCAGATCGTAGCAGACCCAGGCCAGCAGCGGGTTACCGTACGGATCCCGTTGGCACTCCTGGGGACCGATCCGGAGACCTGGAGCTATGCTGCTATGGTACTCAGCCAGGAAGGCTATCCAGCTGGAGGGGTTATGCGGGTGAGGGATGTCAATCAAAATGCCGAGCAATGGCGGTTCGGCGGGGCGCCGGCTGGCTCTACCAATCACACCCGGGTGATCGATCTGGTGTGGGCAGAGCCTGGTCAACAGGAAACCTGGTTCAGTGCGTATACGTCCAGTACTGCTGGGCAGACTGAATTAACGGATGTGGATTTTGCTCGCATTGGCTTGATCGCCCTCGGCGAATAGTATAATAGGCGGTACGCTGGACGATCTTCCCGGGAGCGGTGGGTTCCCTACCAGCTCTCGGGAAGATTGCGCCTGACGGAATGGTTGATGAAATATTGGTACTTGATTTCACTGATAGCACTTTTTGTGGGGTTTTGGTTGGGGGGGTGTCGTCGCGCACCAACTTCTGAGCCAACTGAAACCCCGATATCTTCAAACATTGAACCGACCGGATTGCCGGTCAGTCCGACATCCAGCCCAGAGGCCTATCCTGCACCATCTCAGGGTGCGCCACCTTCAGCGACAGCCTATCCAGGACCGCTTGCTACTGCGACCAGTCAACCAGCCTATCCAGGACCGCTGCGTACCGAGACGCCTATTTCGTCCAGCCAGACAGCTCTGGCTCCTACCGTGGCTGTTTGGACACCCACGCAAACTATTGCGCCACCTTCCGAGACGGCGACACTGACTGGTCCCACCGCCTATCCTGGTCCGCAAAACACTCCGACATCATATAATCCATATCCTGGACCGATCGTACCCACACCTACCGCATATTCCGCGTACCCCGGACCAGGAACGCCGACGGTGGTCCGCAGTCCGACGGCTGTAACGACTGTTAGCCCGATGCCATCCATCACTCCGCACGTTAGTGCGACCCCAGGCGGATCAGTCACCCCGCCTGTTATCCCGATTGAGATTCCTCCAATTCCTGCTGTATCTCCACCACCTCCAGGCAGCCTGGTGAGGATCTGGCACTCCTGGAGTACTGAACGAGCGTTGGCTTTTGAGACCGTTGTCGATGCCTTCCAGGATGTCTATCCAGACATCCGGTTTGACATAACCATTATCCCTCAAGTCGATCTGCGCGACCGATACGAAGCAGATGCCTACAATGGCGGCGGTCCAAACTTGCTATTAGCTCCAGCAGAATGGGGTCCCTGGTATTATGACAACCATCTGGTTGCCGATCTTTCTGCTTATACATCGGATGAATTTTTGGCGCATATCTACCCGGCTGCCCTTGGAACCGGTCAATATGAAAGCGCGCTGATAAGCTTGCCGATTGCCCAACGTGGAGTAGTGTTGTATCGTAATCTGGATTTGATCCCAGACGCACCGCAAACCTTTGATGAGTTAATCAACATGGCACAAGCCGCTACGCGCGGTGGTAACCTTGGAGCCTATTTTGATCGAGGAGCCTTTTATTCCGCGGGGAACATTTCCGGATTGGGTGGTGAGTTGATGGATATTGACCAGAAACCGTTATTCAATAGTCCAGCTGGATTAGGTTGGTTGGATTTAATGGCAGATTATGATGTTGCAGGCGCGGTCGGGTTGAACACCAACCGGGACTTTGATTTGTTCAGCTCAGGCAGGATAGGCTTTATCGTCGACGGCACCTGGCAGATCGCAGCCCTGGAGCACGCGTTGGGGACGGAGAATTTTGCCATCGACTCATGGCCTGAATATGGCTCCGGGCACCTTTCAGGTTTCGTACAAACCGAAGCTGTGTATTTGAATCCCAATACGGTAGACGGTGACCAGATGGCGGCGATGCTCTTCATGGGTTTCCTACTTACACCCGAAGTGCAGCAATATCTGGCTGAGTATGGTCTGATTCCTACAGTGGTGGATGCCAATCCGCGTCCGTTCCATATTGCCGAGGCAGTGACAGCGCTGGCAGTAGGAACGGCTTATCCACCAGTTGCCGATCCACATATACTCACGGCATATTGGGAAGGGTTAGAACTCGCTATCCAAATGAGATTCACCTACCGGGATGATGCACAAGTGGCATTACAAAGTGCAGAGCAACACGTATTAGTGCGATTGAGAGCCCTTACTCCATAGCTGCAACGAGGCCATATGACGGTTCCAGAGTGGGTGCAGGATGCAATTTTTTACCAGATCTTTCCTGACCGTTTCGCAAATGGTGACTTGAGCAATGATCCACCCAATGTACAGCTCTGGGAAGCGCCACCTACCACCTGGGGGTTTCATGGGGGCGATCTCCGCGGCATTATCCAGCATTTCGACTATCTCCTTGATCTGGGGATAAATGCCATCTATTTAAACCCAATCTTCATGGCAACTTCTAACCATCGTTACAATACGTCCGATTATTACCAGATTGATCCCAAGCTTGGAACGATGCAGGATTTTCATGACCTCCTCTCGGTAGCACATCAGCACCAGGTGAGAGTGGTGCTGGACGGTGTGTTCAATCACTGTGGACGTGGTTTTTTTGCTTTCAATGACATCCTGGAAAATCAGGAGCATTCTCCATATCTGGACTGGTACTATGTGAAAGGTTTTTCGGTGGAGGCTTATGCGTCCGGAGCTGCCCGCGATTATTTGGGCTGGTGGGGGATGAAGAGCCTGCCGAAATTCAATACAGGCAATCCAGTGGTTCGCCGGTACATCTTGGATGTTGCCCGCTACTGGATCGAACAAGGCATTGATGGCTGGCGTCTGGATGTGCCGAATGAGATTGATGATGATTCGTTTTGGGCAGAGTTCAGGCATGTGGTCAAGAGCGCCAATCCGGATGCCTATATCCTGGGAGAAATTTGGACGGCAGACCGCCGGTGGGTTGGCGATTCTCACTTTGACGGGTTGATGAACTACCCCCTTCGGGATGCCTTGCTTCGCCTGATGTACTTAGGCTCAAAGGATATTCCTTACTTTGCGGAGAAGATCGAAGGACTTTTAGATTATTACCCTCGTGAGAATGCTTATTCAATGTATATGACTGCCGGTTCGCATGACACAGAACGCCTGGTAACGAAAGTGGAGGGCGACCTGGACAAAGTCCGCCTGGTGTACTTATTCCTGATGGCATACCCCGGCGCACCGGCAATCTTCAGTGGAGATGAGATTGGTCTTACTGGTGGAAAAGACCCCGAGTGTCGGGGAGCGTTTCCATGGGATCAAAAGCGTTGGAATCAACCTTTGCGGGAGTTTGTAAAACAGCTGATTGAATTACGCAAACGGTTGATAGTCTTACGGCGAGGGGATTTTCGAAGGGTATGCATGGATGTAGACAATGCCGGCTATGCATTCGCACGATCGACGTTTGATCACCAGGTTATTGTAGCGATGAATACGGGTCCTGACCAGCGGACGCTCCATATCGCGGTTGAAGGTGTGGGATGGAATGAGGAAATGACTTTACACAATTTGATCCAGCCTGAGGTAGAATATCAGGTACATAATGGCTTTGTGGAACTGGAGCTGCCCGCCTGGGGTGGCGCATGGATTTCGAACAAGGTGGAATAAGGATGGATCTAAAATCTCTTCCCCAGCAAACCTTGCAGCCTACCCTTTTTAATTATGGTGAAGCGACCAATGGTGCGCTGGAGTTGTTCCCAGCGGTATGGATCGCGACAGAAGCTCTTGTTTCACCTGAGCTTGCTCTCCGTCAACAGGGATTATCCCAGTTAAATGAATTAGGCGCACCGCGGTTATCACCCTTGGTGGCAGCTGTGCTGGCAACGCGCCTGACAGAACCTGACCTTGAACTGCGCCGCCAGGTAGTTTATACATTGGGGGATATTCTGGCACGCGATGAGGTGGGACGGGCCGCGCCAGAAACTGTCAGGCAAATAGTTGTCTACACACTCAGTCAAATGAGGCAGAGACCGCTCTTTGCCTTGCTTCAAGTGGCAGTGATTGACCCAATGGCAGCCGTGCCAATATCCCGCTTATTGAATGCCTGCCCGTATGCTGGGCGTCACATGGCAGATATCCTGTCGGAACGGAAACACCCACTGGCAATCCGCAGAATGGCCGTACATTTCATCGGTCTGGTGGGCTATCTGGAGGCCATCCCTTCCCTTGAGCGGTTGCTTACTCGCCTGGAAGCCAGGGTGGTCGGCCAGCATATGATGCCTTTTGCCCCTCAAGCCCCGATCGATGAGGTAGATCTTCTGCCTGAGATCAGAGCAGCCCTGGCAGACTTGCGGGCTCCCTGACCAAATCGAAAATAGAGAGGAGCAGCACTTGAACGCCGCTCCTCTATTCTTGAGTAATATTAACATTCTTTAATAGGGCAAGGGACTCTTACAGTTTGGGCATTTGCCTTCACCGGTCTTGATCACGAAACCACAATTCGGGCATGTGCGAGGTTGTGCGCTGCCGAGTGGCGCGCCACAGGCGATACAGTTCGGCTCGCCAACAGGATTGGCAGTATTGCAGTAATCGCAAACCATTCGTCGTAAACGTTCTGATAATTCATAGGTGGCATTAGCGCTGCGGGCGACACTGACGATCGTCTCCCAAATTTGCTGGTTAATCTGCAAATTCTCGATATCCTGAGCGAGGTCGTCCAAACGACCAACCAGATTGAATGGATTGCGGATAGTAGCCAGGGCAGTTGCTCCCAGACTGGCCGCCACTCCTAACCAGGTCTGTTCTCCTATGCCCACTGCAACCCCATCCTCTACTTTTTGCATCGTGACCGTGGTAGCGGTTTGCCCACCCGAACTGGCGCCATGACGGGTGGCGATCTGGACGACAATCTGCTGATCATTCCCAAGCTGTTGAGCACGAAGATTACCGCGGTTGAAACGCGCGATCAATGAGTGGGCGAAATCAGTTGGGGTAAGCGTACCATGAAAAATGCGCTGTTCCATAAAATCCTCATATTATTATACGTACAATGAAATAATCGGTCGCACCTGTTTACCCAGGGAAATACCTTGGTTCAGGCTATTCTAGAGTAGATTATAATCTGCCTTACTGGAATAGGGCACAGATTCCATGAGGTATTAACCGGAGGAGTTTGAATGCTGCAACGTTGGTTCAGGTTATTCTGGGTAGCTTGGTTGGTTATTGGGTTACTTGGATTAGTTTATTTGCCAGGCGGTCAAGCCCGGACACTCGCACAACAACCAACGGTTGCCATTGCCACTGTTACTAGCAGTCCCTTTGGACCCATGGCAACGGTTAATTCAGACCAGGATCAAATAAACGTGCGTGGGGGACCCAGTACAGACTATCCGATCGTGGGGGTGCTGGTAGCGGGTCAACGCGTCCCGGCGTTGGGACGATCAGCCGGAGGTGATTGGGTGCAGATCTCATATCCAGGGATCGAGGGTGGCGTTGCCTGGGTTTATTCATATCTGGTAACGGTGAATGGGGAATTACCGATCATCGAGCCACCAGCAACCCCAACCCCAAGGGTGACTCCAACAATTGATCCAACCCTGGCTGCCCAATTTGTGATTGAGATGGTTCCCACTCGATTACCCACGTTTACTGCACCACCACCAGTTATTGCACCTACCTTCACCGAGCCGCCCAGTCAGACGAACGCAGCCGGGGTTCCGATGGGTTTCATCGTGATCGGGATGGGGGCTGTCGGTCTGTTCGGATTAATGATCTCCTTCTTCAGAGGGAGATAACAAAATGGGGCGTCCTGTTTGGACACCCCAGATTATTTGAGATGGTAGATTACTTAACCGCAGCCAGAGCAGCCGCTGCCTTCTGAGTCATCAGAAGATTGACCGCAACCACAAGAGACGACATTCGGATTGTTGATCTTGAAGCCTTTACCGGTTGGGTCATCGACAAAATCAACGGTTGCGCCATTCAGGTATTGGATAGAAACCTCGTCAACCAGTACTTTGATCCCACCAAATTCCGTAACCGTATCCTCCCGCCGAGTGTTATTATCCAATGACATTCCATACTGAAGACCTGAGCAGCCTCCCCCGGAAACGAAGACTCGTAATCCATAGTCTTGCAGGTTGCTTTGGTCTATCAGTTCACGCACGGCTTGTACAGCCGGTTCAGTCAGGGTAATAGGTTGGATTGCGATTTGTTCAATTGGTTCCATTTTACTCTCCA
>Ga0105106_10002972_pt1 | contig 12153 bp, 11 predicted proteins | sample PPLLaktember2015_5_FD_79109 | JGI IMG/M metagenome (GOLD analysis project Ga0105106, IMG submission 79109) | Freshwater sediment microbial communities from Prairie Pothole Lake near Jamestown, North Dakota, USA - PPLs Lake P8 Core (1) Depth... | ecosystem: Environmental > Aquatic > Freshwater >...
AGGGGTGGATCGCTGGCTTGCAGATGGCAGCGCTCTCATTGCAAAACCACGAAGACCCATCTGGCTTCATCCAATCTTTTTCAGGCAGCCATCGGTTTATTTTAGATTACCTGCTCGAAGAAGTACTCGATCGCCAACCCCCAGAAATCCGCGATTTTCTGCTCAAAACATGCATCTTGAAGCGGCTGAGCGGCCCTTTGTGCAATTCTGTGATGGCGATACCCAACAGCCAGGCAGTATTGGCGGCCCTAGACCAGAAAAACTTGTTCCTGATTCCCCTGGATGAGCATCGCCAGTGGTATCGCTACCATCACCTTTTTGCAGATTTGCTCAACATAATGCTCGAACAAGCGCACCCTGGGCTGGCGGCGGAATTGCACCGCCGGGCGAGGGCCTGGTACGAGGCCCAGGAACTCATCCCCGATGCGATTGACCACGCCCTGGCCGCCGGGGAAACGGAGCAGGCCGCACGCCTGGTTTCGACGAATGTGCTGGCGCTGCTGGAATGTGACGAGGCGGCGCCTATCTTGCAAAAAATAGACGCCATTCCCGTCACCGAGTTGCAGGCGCACCCCTGGCTGGCTATCGCCCATGCCTGGCTGAGCACGGTGCATCCTCAGAAATCGCTCCAATTGCTCGCGTTGAGCGAAAAGACCCTCGCCTGCCTGCCCGAGCAGGAGCGCCAGCGCCTGGCAGGGCATCTCGCCGCGGCGCGTATCACCCTGTACCACGCGGAAGGCAACCTCGAAGAAACGGTGCATCAGGCGCAGTTGGCCGAGCAGCTGCTGCCTGCCGAGGAAGTGGCAGTGCGCGCCCACGTCTTGAGCACCTGGGGCGATATTTTGTCCAAAGACCAGCACGACCCCGCCGCCATGCCCATCCTGGAACGCGCCCTGGGTCTGGCGCGGCAGGCCGGCAATCCCCAGGTGGCCATCAATGCTGGCGCCGCCCTGGGGCTGGCCCACCTGGGAGCCGGACGGCTGCGCGCCGCCGAGCAAATCTGCCTGGATTTGCTGGCGCTGATTGAAGATTATCAACGCCGCCGCCAGCAGACACCCTTGGCAGCCTCCATCTGTTATACCCTGTTGGGGCGCATTCACCTGGAGAAAGGCGAGAGCGAAACCGCCATCTACTGGGGACGCAAGAGTCTGGCGCTCAATGAACGCCACTCGGCTGCTGACACTGACCCATTGAGTCTGGAATATCTGGCGCTGGCCCTGGTCTTTAGCGGTGAATTGGAAAAGGGCGAGCGCCTGTTCCAACGTTCTGAACGCGCCGCCCAGAAGGTTTCAGCCTGGTGGTGGCAGATGACCACCGCCCTGGCGCTCGACTCATTTCTGGATGGTGAATCGCTCGAAAACCCCCGGGTGCAGGCCCAGCTGAGCGCGGTGCGAGAGCGTGGGGCCGAAATCCCGCCCCAGGTGCAGGCCCGGCTGCTAGTCAAGGAACAGCGCCCACAAGAGGCTCTGACCCTGATTGCAGCCACGCTCACCGGGCTGGGCGACCAGCCCTCCGGTACACTCGTGCGCCTTTTGATCCAACGCGCCCTGGCGTTCCAGGCCCTTGGGGACGAAAAAGCGGCCCTGGCAGCGCTCAAAACTGCCCTGGAACAAGCCGGGCCTGAAGAGCGGGTCTTTCCTTTTGTGCGAGAGGGCGAACCAGCAGAAAAATTACTGCACCGGGCGCTGGCAAAATCGATTTGCCCGGAATTTACCCGCAAACTGCTGGCCTTTTTCAAGGTGCGGGGTAAGCCGCGGTCGCTTCTGGCCGCGGAGGGGTTGATTGAGCCCTTGAGCGCCCGCGAGCTAGAAATCCTTACGCTGCTGGATGGGCCGCTTTCCACGCCTGAGATCGCCAGACAGTTGGTAATCTCAACCTATACCGTGCGGGCACACATCAAGAATGTTTACAGCAAACTTGGGGTTCACGGGCGCAGTGGGGCGGTGAAGAAAGCAAAGGAATTCGGGCTGTTAGCCTGAGTAATCTATCTGCAACGAAAATCCCTGTCGGGCCGGCAGGGATTTTTTAATTTACCCTATTTTAGGGGATGACAAACCGGGGCGGAAGCGTTAATCTATGATCAACACACAGTGATATGGAAAGGTACACAGATGCCTGTGATCTATGAAATCCGTATTGAAGGCCAGCTCAATCCTGGTTGGTCGGATTGGCTGGACGGGATGACCATCACCTTGTTGGAAAGCAGCGAAACCCTGCTCACCGGGCCGCTGGCTGACCAGGCTGCCCTCTTGGGTTTGCTGATGAAGCTCCACAACTTTGGTCTGCTGCTTCTCGCAGTAAAGCGAAGTCCGATGCCCGCCTCAGGATAATCCGGGCTGAGGGCAGCCAGCCCTAAGTCCATTAGAAAGAAAGTGCATCAAAGTCATGTCGCCAATCTATGAAGCCAAGGAGCCAGCAAAGAAAAATGGAAAGTGAAGAAAGACGGTTGGAAATTGATATGAAATGGCAATTTCCACCTCCATTGCCTGGATGCTGGCGCAAACCATCGTGTTGGGCAGGGAGTATACGAGATAAGAGAGGAATTTTCTTCGCAATCTAATCAAGGAGAAATATCATGAATAAAGTAACCGATTGGATCAGGCGTCATCAAATCGTGGCCTTCTTTCTGGCGGGGATTGCTCTCTGCTTCGGAACGCTGTTACCGGTAATCATCGTCATCCCCCAGGAAAGCATGATCGGTCAGATCCTGGGTTATTATCTTGCAAAGATAGGGGTTTATAGTCCTGTTCTTGCAGGCATGTTTGTTGCGCGAATCGTCCAACCTGGCCGTCAGCGAGTATCCTTGACTCGACGAGTATTGGTTTTCCTGCCCGTATGGTTCATTGCTGTAATAATCCATATCGCCAGCTTTAAGCTTACTGCTCCATCCGATAGATCCTTGATCGGTTTGATCGTGCTCTCACTACCCGTCGCGCTTCTGCCTGCTCTGGTCATAACATCGGCGATTTCAGGTGCTGATGGCGTCAAACAGTTGTTGGCAACATTGGTCAGACCAAAAGGGAATATTTTCTACTACTTGGTCGCTTTGCTGACATTCCCAATCATCCATATCGTTGGCACTGGGGTCACCAATATCCTGAATGGCGACGCATGGTTTCCCCGGGTGATCCAGGGAGCCGATTTTGTTTTTACCACCTTCATTACCTTCTTCTCTGTGCTCCTTTTCTCCGGTGGTATTAATGAGGAGGCAGGCTGGCGCGGCTTCGCTCAAAGAAGGCTACAAGTGAAATACAGCCCCCTGGTCGCGAACCTCATCTTGTGGTTCCTGATGGTGATCTGGCATATCCCAAACGATATTGTGCAGTATCGGTACGGCGGATACATACTGGCACGGGTTGCACTCTACCCATTTATCACAATCCTGTTCGGCTGGATCTATAACCGAACCAAGGGAAGTATATTGGCTCCGGCGATTTTCCATGCATCCATGAACTCCATGAATCCATTGATGGGGACATTTCCGATTTCTACTGCAGGAAACATCCTGTTGGTTAGCCTCGCCGTGATTGCCATTGTTTACGACCGCATGTGGAAGAAACTACCCCCCGACCACCCGGCGGTGTACCACTCCATTGCCTGGGTGCTGGCGCAGAGCAGCGTTTTAGGCGAAATGTCGCCCCCAAAACCAAATGTCGCCTGAATGTCGCCCATACGACGTTGTGATTTCGAGCCCGATTACTATAATGGAGATAAAATTCGAAAGGAGTAAAAAAATGAACCAACCTCAACTCGGACTCAAAGTCGTAGAACTGCGCCAGCAAAAAGGGCTGACGCAAGAACACCTGGCCGAACTATGTGAAGTCAGCGCCCGCACCATCCAACGCATCGAAAGCGGAGAAGTGGACCCGCGCGCCTATACCCTGCATTGCCTGGGCGAAGCGCTCGAATTCGACTTCGGCGAGGAGAACACCAACAACGAAAATCTCTGGCTGACTATCCTGCACCTCAGCAGTGTGTTCTGCATCGTGATCGTCCCACTTCTGCTGTGGTCGTGGAAGAAGAATCAATCCTACAAGATTGATCAGCATGGACGCCTTGTGCTCAACTTCCAGATCACCATGACGTTGTCGCTCTTCGCCGCATTATTCTTCATGCTCGTTGGCTTGCCTGCATTAGTCCTATTGAACTTGGATATGGGAGAGGGATTTGTCATACTGGCTTCAACCCTGGCAGTATTCAGCATCCTTCCCTTCATCTTCATTGGCATTTTCTGCACCTATCAGGGCGTGGTCAATGCCATGCGCGCGCTATCGGATAAGCCGATTCGGTATGCGCTCAGCATCCCGTTTATGAAGTAAATCAACCAGGTGACAGTCATCTTTGCAAAGCACCCCCGAAGCGGAGCGAAGTAGGGTAAAGATGACTGTCACCTAAGGAGAAATATGCTGATCATCGGCTGGCTCTACAATCGTAGCAGAGGGAGTATCTTGGTCGCAGGTGTGGCCCACGCGGCCGCCAATACGGGCAATGCGGTTTTCTCCAACATGGATCCGCTGGTTCTCGTCTTGACTCTGGCTGTCGCTGCGCTGGTGATGATCCTGGCCGACCGCATGTGGAAGAAACTTTCCTCCGACCACGCGGCGGTGTACCAGACCCACGCATTGGCGGGCTGAAGATCAAAAGCCATATCTGGTGAAAGAAAGAGAAAAAAAACAATGGAAACTCCAAACAACAATGTTCAAACGGAAAAAAAAACCAGCTTTACGAGCATCCCTGGCTGTCACTTCTGGCAGTGGTGGCAACCTTAGTTGTGTCAAGCATTTTGGCAAGTAATGTGGTCATGTGGATAGGATTATTGCCCTTTTCTTCCACTGGTCAGTTTGCCCATACAATAACGTTTCAAATTCTGACGGTCTTCATCTTCGTGCCTTTCGTTTTACGCCTCCCGAAGGGTAAAAGCACGTTCAGGCAGTATCTGGATGATATAGGCTTGACCAGGGTGCAGCCGTTCGTCCGGCTCGTACTGCTGGCGTTCTCCTGCTACATCATCCTGGCGCTGTCACAGGTCGCGGCGTCATTTGTGTACCGGTTCTCTGAAGGATTACCAATAACCTGGAGTTTTGTCCGCCAGGTGTTCGATCTGTCGGGCGACCTGCCTCCCGGTTCGCCGAGCCTTCTCATCTCCTTCCCATCCATCTTTGAAGAGGCCGTGTTCAGAGGCATCGTGCTGACGGTTTTCCTGGGAAAGTATTCAGAACGCAAGGCAATCATCTTCTCGGCGCTTGGCTTTGGGCTCGTCCATCTGCTCAATCTGGCAAGCGGGCGTGAACTGGTGTGGGTGATGGGGCAGGTTGTTTGGGCTTTTATCCTGGGCTTGTTTTACGGATACGTGTTCGTCAGGACGCGCAGCCTTCTGCCTTTGATGATCGTTCACTACCTGGGTAATGTGTTCATCAGCTCGTTGACAGGCTATATGCAGAGCAGGGCATCCATTGAGATGCAAGCTCTCTATGGCGTTATATTTTCGCTGGGTATTGTCCCAACAACCCTGATGATCCTATGGACCAGATTCTTCGTTTCAAGATGGCCACCCAGCGGTCAGTCTCCAGTATCCAGTGAGACAAACGTTGAGCATAGGAGATCTGCTGGCTGGCCCTTGCTGATGACCATGCTGGCGCTGCTCTTGAATGGATGCAGCACATCGCCGGATACTCGCGCCATCCCACCGACAGCCATCCCCACGGCTACCATCTCGCCCACGAACACGCCGACGCCCTCGCCCACGCTGCAGCAGGTACAGGCTGACGACATCATCTTTTTCACTGCAGATGGCGTGAGTTTATCCGGTACGTTGTTCGTCGGCGAGGAGAAAGAGGGCATCGGGGTGGTGCTGGCGCACATGGGCGCGCACGGGGCTGATCAAAGCAGTTGGACCTCGTTTGCCGAACACATCGCCGGGCGGGGGTTTGGCGCGCTCACGTTCAACTTTCGTGAGGATAGATCCAAGCTGGACCTTGACGTGCGGGCAGCCATCGGACTCCTACGTGACCAGGGCTACCAGCGCATCGTCTGCATGGGTGCCAGCATGGGAGGCACCGCCTGCCTCAAGGCTGCCATGGATACGGACCTGGCCGGGGTAGTGGTCATCTCCAGCCTCTGGACGACCGGCAGCGGGCCAATCGGCGGCCCGCTGTTCGTGAGCCGCGAGGAACTGGCCCAACTCACCCTGCCCAAGCTCTTTGTGACCACCGAAAAAGATGGGCACAGCGTACCTGCCACGATGAAGTCCATGTACGAGGCTGCACCGGAGCCAAAAGCCTTCGAGATATTCCCCGGTGAAATGCATGGCACCGATATCTTTGCCACGCCTCAGGGAGATGAGTTCCGGGACCTGCTGGTGGATTTCCTGGTAAGGTTGCGCTGAGGAGAAAATCCAATGTTTACACACCAAATCAAAATGCTTTTCTGCATAACGATCCTGCTATTGGTCGGGTGTAGTTCATCGGCGAATGTGACACCAACTCCTTCAGCGCCCGCGACACCAATTCCTTTACCGGCAACGCCCGCGCTCGTTACGCCCACCGCCAAAACGATACCCGCCTTCGAAGAAGCGGATTGCGCCTTTGAAATCCCCGAGGGCTTCCAACCCCGCTGCGGGTATCTGATCGTCCCTGAGGAGCGCAGCCAGCCGGATGGAAGAATGATCCGCCTGCACGTTGCCATCTTCGAGAGCACCAACCCCCATCCCGCGCCGGATCCGGTGATCCACTTGATTGGCGGGCCGGGATCTTCCGCGCTGAATAGCGCGCGGTGGATCCTGATGAGGGGCGGGGCCGAGATCCTGGCACAGCGCGACTATATCCTGTTCGACCAGCGCGGCACGCAATACAGCGACCCATACCTGTACTGCCTGCCGTACGACGAATATCTCTGGGATGCCCACGAACAGAATTTGAGCCTCGCCGAATACTATGCCGGGGCGCTCCCCTTATTGGATGCCTGCATGGAGGATTGGCAAAACCAGGGGATCAACCTGGCAGCCTACAACAGCGTCGAAAACGCCGCGGACGTGAATGACCTGCGCCTGGTGCTTGGATATGAGCAAGTCAACCTTTACGGCATATCCTACGGCACGCGCCTGGCATTGAACGTCATGCGCGACTACCCCGAAGGCATCCGCAGCGTGATCATCGACTCGGTCTTCCCGCCGCAGGTCAACCTGGACCTCGACATTGCCGCCAATGCAACCCGTTCCCTGGGTAAGGTCTTCGAGGCTTGTGCAGAAAACGAAGTCTGCGCGGGCCAATACGGTGACATCGAAGCGAAATTCTATGCGGTCATTGACCGGGTGGAAGCCGCGCCCGTTCAATTGGAGATCTATGGCCCGTATCGCGAAAACCCCTACACGGTGTACCTCGACGGCGACCTGTTCATTGATACCATCTTCGGCGCGCTCTACTCCATGGTCTCCATTGCAGACATCCCCCACTTTATCCAGGCAGCTTATACGGAATCGTATGCCGAGCTTACCGAACCCATCGGGGGTGCGATCGGTTCCCCCGCCAGCACGGGCCTGTTCTGGTCTACCACCTGCGGGGAGGAAATCCCCTTCGAGATCGGCGTGAAAGAGGATCCCGAAATTGCGGCCGCTATCCCCATCGTACTGCGTGAACACTTCACCGAACAATATACTTTGAATGTGTGCGCACTTTGGAATGTTCCTCCCGCCGCTTCCCTTGAAAATGAAGCTGTGATCAGCGACATTCCCACGCTGATTTTTTCTGGCAAATATGATCCCATCACCCCGCCGCACTGGGCGCAACTTACCGCGGAAACTTTAAGCCTCCATTACTATTATCAATTCCCGAACCTGTCGCACGGCGTCATGCGTTCCAACGCGTGTGCGCTTCAAATGGGGCTGGCATTTCTAGCCGATCCACTCCATGCCCCGGACTCGTCGTGTATGAACGAGCTGGGCAGCGTGGAATTTCGCTGACCGCTGGGCCGGTTGGGCGCGGCTAGTGAAGTCTAAGGGTCTAAAACGGGCTATAACTATTGCTTTCCCCGATGACCCGGAGGCAGGCGAGTTGCTTATGCCCCAACACCCGCAAAGCACCGCAGCCCCCACAGGTTCCGCCGGATCGTCGGTGATATTTCAAGCCCTACCGTACGGGCGTCCATCAATCCTTGCAGGCCTGGCAGTGTTTTTGATATCCCCCATTCTGGGGGATGACAAACCGGTGCAAAAGCGTTAATCTATGATCAAGATGGTTATGGGTTATTTATCGGACGGAAAGGATGAACTCAAACATGATTCTGACTGACCAGCCTTGGTCTCCCATCCATACTCTCGCTGTCAAGAACATCACCAACCTGGATGTTTCACCCGATGGTAAAAGCATCGCCTTCACGGTCATGCAGGCGGCGCTGACCTGTGAGCCAAGCAGTTTTCAATCCCAGGTGTATCTCGCCGACGCAGATGGCAGCCAGCAGGTGCGACTGACCAATCACCGTGGCAATGACTACTGGCCAAGCTGGGGAGGCTCCAATTCGCCATAGCGCATTCACAATTTCGCGTCTCTCCCGCCACGCAAGAGAATTCATAAAATATGGGGAACTGGATACTGCAGTTTTCGGCGATGACCTTACTTAGGCATCCTTCGTGATGACTGGCTGAAAAGACAAGAGGAACATGCATGAAAGATAAGATAACAATTCCGGACTCTCCGAACATTCCCGGCCTGACCTTCCGCCGCTTCCAGGGCGAGGCCGATTACCCACTGATGCGATCGCTCATCATCGAGAGCATGCGGGCTGATCAGATCGTCGACCAGCCCACCGTGGAAGAGGTTAGGGAGTGGTGCACCCCGTCGGAGCGTTTCAAACCACGCCAGGATCTGCTCTTTGCTCTGGCGCAAGGCGCCGGGGAGCAGGCGGTTGTCGCCGGATTCAGCCGGGTCGACTGGTACACCGGTGCGGAAGAGACCCGGCTGTATTCCCAGGAGAGTTTTCTGCTCCCGGAATGGCGCAAACCCGGTTTCTGGTCGGCGATGGTGAGGCAAAACGAACGTCGCTTGCAGGAGGTCGCGGCCGATCACCCGGCGGTCACCCGGCGCGCCTTTCAGGTCCGGGCCTCCGCCTCCCAGACGGAATGGATCGCCACCCTGGAGGAAACCGGCTACCGGTCGGTGCGCCGCTTTACCAATATGCGCCATCGACTCGATAAAATCATCGACTGGAAACTACCGGTCGGGCTGGAAATCCGCCCGGTACAAGCAGACCAGATGCGCAGCATCTGGGAAGCGAACCGGGACTTGGAACTGGAGGTCTTCGAAACCAACGCGGAGAGGTGGACGGAGGAGCGATATCGTGCCTGGCTGGAAGACCCGTCCCACACCCCGAAACTCTGGCAGGTAGCCTGGGAAGGGGAACAACTGGTCGGCATGGTGCTCAATCACATCAATGAAAACGAGAATCAAGTAACAGGCGCCAAACGCGGTTACACCGAACATGTCTTCATTCGCAAGGCTTGGAGACAGCGCGGCCTGGCGATCACCCTGCTCTCCCGCAGTCTGCACCTTCTCAAGGACCAGGGCATGGAAGAAGCCGTGTTGGGTGTCGACATGCAGAATGCCAGTGGAGCCTACGAATTCTATCAAAAGATGGGCTACCAGACATTCAGCACGGACATCTGGTATCGCAAGCCAATGGAATAACCCGGCAGGTACTGCCAAAGAACGAGTCGAAAGGAGAGTACTTGTGGATAAACTGGCATCTGTTCCTGTGGAAAGCGGAGGGCAATCCCTTCTCTTCCTGGGAGTACTGGATCATCCAATACGCGCTTCACATTACCACTGCGCTGATCATCGGCTGGGTCTACAATCGCAGCAAGGGTAGCATCCTGGTAACAGGCATCACCCACGCGGCCGCCAATACGGGCAATGCGGTTTTCTCCAGCATGGATCCGCTGGTTCTCGTCTTGACTCTGGCTGTCGCCGCGCTGGTGTTGATCCTGGCCGACCGCATGTGGAAGAAACTCCCCGCCGACCACCCGGCGGTTTATCAGGCTCCGGAACTGGCTGGCTGAAGACCATCTTCGCCAGCAAACCGGGAGCTGTACCCTGAGGAGAATGATCATGTTACAAATTGTGCCCCTGAATGAAGAACATATTGAAGATGCTGCCCGCCTGGTCAGCGATCGCTATCAACAGTTGTGTCTACAGGTCCCCGACCTGCCACAGCGTTATTCCGACATCGGCAACCTGCTGCCACTTCTGTTGAATATCTTGAAAGCAACCGGCAATGGCGTGGCGGCGATCTGCAATCGCCGGCTGGTGGGCTTTCTCACAGGTTGGCAGATGCCCACCTTCCGGGGGCAGAGAAGCGTATACAGCCCCGAATGGGCAAATGCGGCTGACATGGAAGATAGCGCACGCATTTACCAGGAGATGTACACCCATCTTTCTTCCACCTGGCTGGCCGAGAAATATCTGGCACACTACATTAGCCTGTTTCCCAACGATATCCATGGCCTCCGGGCGTGGAACTGGCTGGGGTTCGGGATGTTCGCCATCGATGCGCTACGCAGCGTGGAGCCGATCCGGGTTGACAATGTGGATGCCATCATCCGGCGTGCAGACATACAGGACATCGAACAGGTCATCGCCTTGCACAATGACCTGTGGAGCTACATCAAAGGACCCCCGGTCTTTCTCTTGAACGAGAAAAGGGATCGGCACTACTATCAAGAATGGCTGCAATCCCCTGATAAAGTAGTCTGGCTGGCTTGCACAAAGGATGAGCCAGTGGCCTTCATGAGGCTGGGACCAGCGGATGATGATGTCTGCACGATCATTGTCGACGAGAAGACCACCAGCATCTATTCGGCTTTCACCAAGGAAGAAGCGCGTCGGGGAGGCATCGCCTCGGCATTGCTTGCCCACGCGCTTGATTTCGCGCGCCTCTCTGGCTATCAACGCTGCGCAGTGCCCTTTGAGCCCATGAACCCGCTTGGAACGCGCTTCTGGCTTGAGTACTTCAAACCGGTTTGTTTCTCAATTCTCCGAATTGTTGATGACAGATTGATCTGAATCCAAGAAAGTTATTACAAATCAACGAGCATTGACTTTCACAATAGAAATGTACTGTGTCAAGATAACATGGAGGAGAAAATCCATGGCGATTACTGACAATCACTGGTCACCACAAGAAACCCTCAATATTCGGCGGATCACGAGCACAGATGTTTCGCCCGATGAAAACAGGATCGTATTCACAGTCAACCAGGCTGTGATTACTCCGGAGAAGGATAGCTTCCTGGCTCAGATCCATCTGGCTGTGACAGATGGTACACCGCCCAGGCAACTGACCAAAGGATAAGAATGGTATCCAGTTTCGTATCCATGGAAATTACAACTGGGAATATAACGATCAATTATTCATCAAGTTGTAAGCAGTCAAGCAGATTACAGTACGGAAAGGAATGTTTTGTAATGTCTCTCTCAAAATTCGCCAGGCATCACCCTGTCGGCTTTGTCGTTGTTTTGACAATCACCTGGGTTGTGCTGTTATTGGTTTTAATGATCATTGCTGCAACTGTGCTTCACAAGCCGTATGGCGATGCCATGACGGTTTCCATCGGGCGCCTGGCTGTCACAGCCTCTGTTCTCCTCCTGGCATGGCGCATGGATTGGCTGAAAGCCTCCGGAATGTTCAGGTCGGGCAGTGGGCGAATCTGGCTGCTGGCCCTGGGAGGCTTGGTCTATTTGTCTGGTGCAAGCCTGTACTCGTTCTATGGCAAGGTTGCCTTCGATCTTTCGAGCCTGCTGCAACTGCCCGATGCCCGCGCAGCAGTCGCAACCCATTTCGTAGCCGGGCTGAGCGAAGAGATACTGTTTCGCGGGCTGCTGCTCTATGCGCTGATCCGCGTCTGGGGAAACACGCCCCGGGGTATTCTTGGGAGCGTGCTCCTTGCTTCTGCCCTCTTCGCACTGGTACATCTCACCCAGGTGTTCACCTATGGAGTATCGCTAACCTCCGCCCTGCTTCTGATCCTGCAAACATTTATCCTCTCCTTCTGGTGGGCAGCGCTGGTTGTTATGGGGCGCAGTATCTGGCCCGCTGTGATTCTCCATTTCGTGGTCAATGCGGTCGTGGCTGTGCAGGGTCTGACCGCGCCAATGGTGGAGCCTG
>Ga0105106_10002973_pt1 | contig 12150 bp, 11 predicted proteins | sample PPLLaktember2015_5_FD_79109 | JGI IMG/M metagenome (GOLD analysis project Ga0105106, IMG submission 79109) | Freshwater sediment microbial communities from Prairie Pothole Lake near Jamestown, North Dakota, USA - PPLs Lake P8 Core (1) Depth... | ecosystem: Environmental > Aquatic > Freshwater >...
CGGGTATGCCATGAAACTCCGACAGGAACTGCTGAATGGCCGAGCGCGCCGCTTCGGAGTCGTCGCACCCGACATACAGCTCCACGCGATTGCACGTGGACACGATCGTGGCCTCGTGGTGCACGCCGGATCCAGACAAGGCGGCCAGCGCGCGATCGACACCACGAGCCGAGAAGTCGAGCCGCTCTCGCAGCTCGACCGGTGCGGTGCGATGACTGACGCCAACCAGAAGCAGCTGCATGTCAGAAATTGTGGCTCGTCGTGAAGAAGTAGCTCACCGCGACGAAGTTCAAGAGCACGATTCCGAATCCGACGGCCGAGAACCACGCCGCCCTCCGGCCTCGCCATCCGATGCGCTGGACGTACAGCTCAAACGAGTAGACGGCCCAGCACAGCACTGCGATGAAGATCTTCGGATCTGCCAGAGACATCGAGGCCGCCGCCGAGCCTGCCGACGGCAGTTGCGAAGCCCAGATGCCGCCGGTAATGAGGCCAAACGTCAGAAACAGCCAACCGATCTTCACCGCCCGCAGGTTCATTTCGTCGAGCGTGTTCAGCGAGGGCAGCCGATCGTAGAAGAAGCCGAGATCCTTTGCCTTGATTTCCTTGAACTGCAGCACGTAGGTAATCCCGAGCACACCGGCCAGCGCGAAGCTCGCATACGCGAAGAGCAGCGACGACACGTGAACGCCGAACCACGGGCTTTCGAGAATGGTCGAGCGGGGCTCGTTCACGGTGCTGAACGCCGGAATCGCTTGAAGCGCGACGAGCAGGGGAAGGATGAAGACCCCCATCGCACGCTCCCCGGTCGTGAGCTCCACGTAGAGATACGACAGCGCGAGCAGCCAGACAAACATCAGGATGGCCGACGTCGCGCTGGAGAACGGCACATGGCCGACCCGCATGGTCTCCATGCCGATGACGAACGTGTGGGCAAAGGCCGCAAGCACGAGCAGCACCGTGGCCGCGCGGCTCGACCCAAAGGTGCGACGTGCGAATTGCACGGCGTAGGCCACACCCGCAACGGCGTAGAGCACTAGCAAAAAGGCGTTCATTGCCATGATTATCAGCGAAAAAGGGGTCGGGACCCTTTTTCTAGCGAACGGCTGCGGCCGCCAGGGGCGCGAAGTATCCCTGCTTGGTGCGCGCCTGCACGTTCGGACGGCTTACGCGAACGACCAGTCGCCGCCAGGCGCCATCGCGCCGGGGATTCTTCGAGGTGTAGCCGATCGTGTATTGGCTCGACAGCTCGTCGTAGATCTGCCCGTACACGGAGGCCAGGCTCTTGATGTCGGCGGGGAAGAACGCCCGCCCGCCAGTGTCGGTCGCCAGCTGGCGCAACGCGTAGGTTGCCTCGCGGAATCCTTTCGACTGGCTCCCCGACCCATCTTCCATCAGGCCAATGGCGTAGATTGCCGTTTCCGACCGGCGCGCCAGATCGAGCACGTCCTCGAAGGAAACCAGGCTCGACGTGTCTTCACCGTCCGACAACAGGACGATCGCCTGGCGCCTGATTTCGTCTTCCTGACGCACCGGAATTTTCTTCAGGCCTTTCAGGGAGATGTACAGGGCGTTGTTCAGCGACGTCGATCCGCCGGCGACGGTCTTGCGGATCGCCTGTTCGAGCTCCGCAGAGTTGCTCGTAAACTTCTGCAACACTTCTGCGCGGCTGTCGAAGCCGATCACTTCGCCCAGGTCGGCGGGTCGCAGTTTGCGCACGAAGCCGATGGCGGCGTCCTGCGCGATGCTCATCCGATCTTCCATGCTCGAGCTGGTATCGATGAGCAGCGACAGCGCGACCGGCAGATTGGTGCGGTTGAAGAGGGTGAGATCCTGCTTCACGCCGTCTTCGAAGATCTCAAAATCCTTTTCAGTGAGGTCGGTGACATAGCGGTTGGTCGAATCGGTGACCGTGACATTCATCGAGACGACGTCGATGGCCGATCGGAACGACGGCTGCTGGGCGGCTGTCAGCAGAGGCGCCGCCACAGTCGTTGCCAGCGAGAGGACCATCAGCGCCTTCAACTGCATAGGGTTGCCAAGGCCAGTATAGGTTCGCCCTCCAGGTGCGTCAAGCACGCTGAGCGCCCAAAAACCCTTGTGAATCTTAGATTTGCGTTTCTTGACGGTTGCGTGCCCCCATGCTATAAACACGCCGTTTCCCACGTACGTTCGTCGTCCGGCGGTCCAGGCTCCACACGATGCCCAACGCGTATATTCCGATCTTCATCTTCCTGCTGGTCGCCATCGGGTTTGCTCTTTTCACCCTGATGATGTCGCAGCTGGTACAGTCGAAGAAGTACAACAAGGTCAAGCTCGAGCCGTATGAGTGCGGTATCGAACCAGTCACCGATGCGCGCGATCGATACAGCGTCCGGTACTACCTTGTCGCCATGCTTTTCGTCATTTTCGATGTGGAAACCGTCTTTCTGTTTCCCTGGGCGGTTATCGTCGACGAGCTGGCGCTGTTCGGCCTGATTGAAATGATCGTATTCCTGGCGATTCTGGTCACCGGATACGCGTACGCCTGGAAGAAAGGCGCCCTCGACTGGACATAGCGCACACCGGGTGTGCGGGCCCCGCGACAAGAAGACAAGAAAACGATGACTGAAGAGCCCAAGGAACCCAAAGCGGCCGGCGACCAGCCTGCGAGCGATGTCCAGGGAGAACCGCTCAAGGGCGAAGTGTCTCGTGCAGACGCTCCCGGCGCCGGCGCGTCGGCCGCGCCGGCGACGCCGCCCGCGGCAAAACCGGCCGGCCCGGCCGCTGCCAGGCCCGCAGCGTCGGGCGCCGAAGCACCTGCCGCGAAGCCGGCGCCGGCTGCGGCAAAGCCGGCGCCTGCCGCCGCAAAGCCGGCAGCTCCCGCAGCCAAACCGGCCGCCGCGGCGGCTCACGACACCAAGCCTGCGCCGCCGGGAGGCCCGACCGATCCGCCTCCGCCGGCCGGCACCGAGATCCCGTCTTTTATTACGGCGTTGCAGGCCGCTGTGCCTGGCGGAGTTGAACAGATCAGCTTTTATGTCGGCGATTGGACGGTAATCGTCCCCGTCGCAAAGCTGCTCGAAGTGGCCCGGTTCCTGCGCGACGCGCCCGAGGCCGCCTTTGACTTCTGTTCGGACGTCACGGCCAGCGACTGGCCGCCGAGGCCCCAAAGGTTCGACGTCATCTACTGCCTTTTCTCAATCCGCCATCGGAGGCGCGTGCGGATGAAAGTCCGCGCGGGCGACGGCGAACCCGTGCCGTCGGTCAGCGGCATCTGGCCGGCCGCCAACTGGCTCGAGCGCGAGGTTTACGATCTGTTCGGCGTCAACTTCACCGGTCATCCCAACCGGAAGCGCATCCTGATGCCCGACGACTGGCAGGGGCACCCGCAGCGCAAGGACTATCCGCTCGAAGGGCCGGGTGAGCTGCTGATGGAGAACCCGCTCGACTGGTTGAAGCTGAAACAGGCGCGGGAAGAGGCAGAGATTGAATAGAGAAATCAGGTGATGTCAACAGAAACCCGGCAGATGTTCGACACCGAAGAGCTGGTCATCAACATGGGACCGCAGCATCCCAGCACGCACGGCGTGCTGCGCGTGGTGCTACGGCTCGATGGCGAGAAGGTCGTCGACTCTGAGATCGTCATCGGCTACCTGCATCGCGGCATCGAAAAGCTCAGCGAGAACCGCAACTGGACGCAGATCATCTTGCTGACAGACCGCATGGACTACGTGGCGGCGGCCACCAGCAACGTCGGCTACTGCGAGACGGTCGAGAAGCTGATGCAGCTCGAAGTGCCGCGGCGGGCCCGGTACATCCGGACGGCCATCTGCGAGCTGCAGCGCATCGCGAGCCACTGCCTGTGGCTCGGCACGCACGCGATGGACATCGGCGCGATGACGGTGTTCCTGTACGCGTTCCGCGAGCGCGAGCTGATTCTCGATCTCTTCGAGGAGTACTGCGGCGCGCGCCTCACCTACAACTCGATGCGTATCGGCGGCCTGCCGCTCGACATTCCGGTCGGCTGGGACAAGAAGGTGCTCGAGTTCTGCAACATCATGTCGGAGAAGGTGGACGAGTACGAAGAGCTGCTCACCCAGAACCGCATCTGGCTCGAGCGTACGAAGGGCATCGGCGTCATCAGCGGGGAAGACGCGGTTGCGATAGGCCTGAGCGGCCCACCGCTTCGTGGCTCGGGTGTTTCGAAGGACGTGCGCAAGGACGAGCCCTACGCCGCATACGACGAGCTGAAATTCGAGGTGCCCATCGGCACCGCCGGCGACACGTACGACCGTTACCTGGTGCGCCTTGAAGAGTTCCGGCAGTCAGTCAAAATCATCCGGCAGGCGATCGAGGGCCTGCCCGAAGGGCCGATTGTCGGCAAGGTCCCGCGTCTGATCAAGCCGCCGGCCGGCGAGACCTACCACGCAATCGAGTCGCCGAAAGGCGAGATCGGGTACTTCATCGTCAGCGACGGCAAGTCGACCAACCCGTATCGATTCCGAGTCCGTCCGCCCTCGTTCTGCAACCTGCAGGCGCTGCCACAGCTCATCAAAGGGCACCTCGTTGCCGACGTCGTTGCGCTGATAGGCTCGATTGACGTCGTGCTGGGAGAGGTGGATCGGTGATCGATACATACCTCATCCCTCTGGTCAAGATCCTCTTCGTGCTCAACGCAACGCTTCTCGGCGTCACCTACATGGTGCTCCTCGCGCGCAAGGTGATCGCCTGGGTGCAGGTGCGTCTTGGGCCGATGCGCGTGGGGCCTTATGGCGTGCTTCAGCCGATCGCCGACGCCATCAAGCTGATCCTCAAGGAAGACATCACGCCCACGCGCGCTGATAAGTGGGTGTTTACGGCGGCGCCCATCATCGTGATGGTACCGGCGCTCATCACCTTCGCGGTTATCCCGTTCGGACCAAGCGTTCACCTTTTCGGGCGCGAGATTCCGCTCTACATCACCGACATCAACGTCGGCCTGCTCTATATCGTGTCGGTGGCGTCCATCGGGGTCTACGGCATCATCCTCGGCGGCTGGGCGTCGAACAGCAAGTTTCCGCTGCTCGCCAGCCTGCGGGCATCCGCGCAGCTCATCAGCTATGAAGTCGCCGTTACCATGACGCTCGTCAGCCTCATCATCACGGCCGGCTCGCTCAGCATGGTGCGCATCGTCGAGGCGCAGTACAGCGCGAACCTCTGGTACATCTTCGTGCAGCCGGTCGCGTTCGTGTTGTTCTTCATCGGCGGCCTGGCGGAAACCAACCGTGCGCCGTTCGACATGGCGGAAGCCGAGCAGGAGCTAACCGGGGGGTTTCACACCGAGTACAGCGGGATGCGGTTCGCGCTGTTCTTCCTCGCCGAATACGCCAACATGATTGTCGTCTCGGCGGTTGCCACGACGCTGTTCCTCGGAGGATGGCTTGCGCCGTTCCCGAACGTCGAGTGGCTGAACTTCCTCGATTTCATCCCGGGCTGGATCTGGTTCCTGCTGAAGACGTTCGTCTTCCTGTATGTCTTCCTGTGGGTGCGCGCAACGCTGCCGCGCTACCGGTACGACCAGCTGATGCGGCTGGGGTGGAAGGTTCTGATTCCCGTCGCGATTGCCAACCTGCTCGTGACAGGGATCGTGAAGGTGCTTCTGTAGCGTTATGGGCGAAGCCATCGCGTTTTACTCTATCGCGGCACTGATACTCGGGTTCGCCGTGCTCGTCGTGAGCACGAGGAACACGGTGCACGCCGTGCTGTTTCTGGTGCTCAACTTCCTGGCGGTCGCGGCGCTCTACGTGCTGCTGACCGCGCAGTTTCTCGCCGTCATTCAGGTGCTCGTCTATGCCGGCGGCATTGTCGTCTTGTATCTGTTCGTCGTGATGCTGGTGAACCTGAAGCGGCCGCCGGAGGATCATTCGGCGCCGCAGCGCCATCCCTGGCTGGGCTTCGCGCTGTCGGGTGTCGTGCTGGCCCAGTTGGCGGCGATCCTCATGTTTGGCGGGTTCGGCGCGCCAACCGACACGAGCGCCGCCCAGACGAGCGACCTTGCGCTGAACAACGTCGAGCGCATCGGCATGCTGCTGTATTCCGATTACCTGATCCCGTTCGAGGTTGCGTCGATGCTGCTGCTCGTCGCGATGGTCGGCGCCATTATTTTGGCAAAGCGCGAGCTGTGACAGCCGCGAGCGGCGCGGGGCGCAGGGGCCCCCGCAAGCGAGCGGCATGGAGCGGGTGTTGGGGCCCCGCGACTGAAAAATGATGATTACACCGACTCATTACATGCTGTTGTCGGCCGCGCTCTTCATGATTGGCGTCGCGGGCGTCATGCTGCGCCGCAACATCATCGTCATCTTCATGTCGATCGAGCTGATTCTGAATGCCGTCAACATCAACCTCGTCGCGTTCTCGTATCAGCTGCAGAACGGCATCGGGCAGGTGTTCGCCATCTTCGTCATCGCGGTGGCGGCTGCCGAGGCGGCGGTCGGGCTGGGCATCATCCTGGCGTTTTATCGCAACAAGGAAACGATCAACATCGACGAAATGAATTTGATGCGGTGGTAACGGCGTGATTCACGAAGGGCAGAGGGCACAGGGCAGAGGGCAGAAAAACCGATGGATTTGATCTGGTTGATTCCAGTCCTGCCGGGGCTGGGCGCGCTCGTCAACGGGCTGATCGGCATCCGCTCGTTCAACAGACAGACCGCCGCGCTGGTGGCGTGCGCGGCGATGGCTGCGGCGCTGGGCCTGTCGCTCTTCGCGTTCTCGCAGTTGCTCGGCCTTCCTGCCGAGGCCCGCGACCACGTGGTCAATCTCGGCTACTGGATTCCGCCGATTCCGCTTGCGACCGCGGAAGGGATCGGGGCGTTCGAGGTTCCCTGGGCGTTCAGGCTCGATCCGTTGTCCGGGATGATGATTCTCGTGGTCACGGGCATCGGCTTCCTGATTCACGTCTATTCGACGGCGTACATGCACGACGAGCCGCGCGGCGGATATGCGCGCTTCTTCTGCTACCTGAATCTGTTCTGCTTCTTCATGCTCACCCTCGTGCTGGGGAGCACCTTTTTGACGATGTTCGTCGGCTGGGAAGGTGTGGGCCTCTGTTCGTACCTGCTCATCGGTTACTGGTACGAGAAGAAAAGTGCATCGGACGCCGGCAAGAAGGCATTCATCGTCAACCGGATTGGAGACTGGGGTTTCGTCCTCGGCGTCTTCCTCGTCTTTTACACGTTCGGGTCGCTCGATTTCCGCGTGGTGGCGAATGCCGCCGCGTCGATGCCGGTCGAGGCGGAGTTCGGCGTCATTTCGCTCATCTGCATTCTGCTTTTCATCGGCGCCACCGGTAAGAGCGCGCAGATTCCTTTGTATGTCTGGCTGCCCGACGCGATGGAGGGCCCGACGCCGGTGTCCGCGCTGATTCACGCGGCGACCATGGTGACGGCCGGCGTCTACATGGTCGGCCGCAACGCCGTGCTCTTCGGCCACGCGCCAATCGTCGCGCAGGTAGTGATGATTGTCGGCGCCCTCACAGCGCTCATGGCGGCCACCATCGGCCTCGTGCAGTACGACATCAAGCGCGTGCTCGCGTACTCGACGGTCTCGCAGTTGGGTTACATGTTCCTGGCGATGGGGGTGGGCGCATATGCCACCGCTCACGGATGGCCGCACATCGGCCTTGCGGCGTTCGCAGCAGGGGCATTTCACCTGATGACGCACGCCTTCTTCAAAGCCCTGCTCTTCCTCGGCAGCGGGTCGGTCATCCACGCGATGGCGGGCGAGCAGGACATGCGAAGGATGGGCGATCTCAGGCGCTACATGCCGGTCACCTACATGACGATGATGATCGGCACGCTGGCGATCGCCGGCATCTTTCCGCTCGCCGGGTTCTTCAGCAAGGACGAGATTCTGTTCCGCGCGTTTCTCTCGAACAAGGTCATCTGGGGCTTCGGCGTTGTCACCGCGCTGATGACCGCCTTCTACATGTTCCGGCTGATGTCGATGACGTTTCTCGGCAACTACCGCGGGCCGGCGTGGGAGCATGCGGCGCCGGCGGCGGCGCATGCCGCTGCTGCGCACGGAGTCGCGCATCCGGGTGATGCTCCTGCGCATGGTCAGGCGCACAAGGCGCAGCACGACGTGTCGCACGGTCCGGCCGGCGGCCACGGTCCCGCTCACGGCGACACTGCCGCGCACGATTCACACGGGCACGGTCCATGGCACGGACCGCACGAGTCGCCCCGGGCGATGACGGTGCCGCTGATGGTGCTGGCCGTCGGCGCGATAGTGGCGGGCTTCGTGAGCATTCCGCCCGCGCTGGGCGGCGGCGCGGTGCTCGAGCACTTCCTCGAGCCGAGCTTCATCGCGGCCGAATCGGCGACGACGGCAACGGAGGGCGCGGCGGCTCAGGCCGCAGAACCCGTCGCGGCGGCCGAGGCCGCGGAAGCCGCGCATGAAGAGCCGCATATCTCACATGCCGCCGAGCTCGGCCTGATGGCCTTCTCGGTGATGATCGCGCTCATCGGAATCGTCACCGCGTATCGCTTCTACGTGACGTCGCCGCAAACCGCCGATCGGCTGAAGGAGAGCTACTCGGGCGCCCACAATCTCCTCTACAACAAGTACTACGTGGACGAGCTCTACGATGCGACGTTCGTCAGCGGCACCAAGAAGAGTTCGGTCGGCCTGTGGGCCTTCGATCGCCGAGTTGTCGACGGCGCGGTAAACGGCTCCGGGTGGCTGACCGTGTTCATGTCCTGGGTATCGAGCCTCATCGATCGGTACGTCGTCGATGGGGCGGTGAACCTCATAGGGCGCTCGTCGGAAGAATCGAGCTTCGTGTTCCGCCGCTTCCAGACCGGACTTGTCCAGAATTACGCCCTGCTGATGCTGGCCGGCGTATGCGCGTTTGTGAGCATTTACTTGCTCGTGAGGTAGTCCCGTGACGAATGTCGCTGGTTTCCCGTTGCTCTCGCTCATTCTTTTCCTGCCGCTTGCCGGCGCGGTGCTGCTGCTGTTCATCCCGAAGGAGAGCGGCAGCCTGATTCGCTGGATCGCGAACCTGGTCGCGCTCGCCGGATTCCTGGTCTCCGTGCCCCTCTGGTTCTGGTACAACCCGCAGGACCCCAACTATCAGTTCGTCGAGCGGATGCCGTGGATCCCCTCGATTGGTGCAGAGTACTTCCTCGGTGTGGATGGTTTCAGCGCGCTGCTCGTACTGCTGGCGACGCTGTTCGGTTGTATCGCCATCCTCTCGTCGTGGACCGCGATTACCGAGCGCGTGAAGGAGTACTACGTCTTCCTGCTCGTCCTGCAGACCGGCATGGTGGGTGCGTTCGTCAGCCTCGACTTCCTGCTGTTCTTCCTGTTCTGGGAGGTCATGCTCGTGCCGATGTATTTCCTCATCGGCATCTGGGGGAGCGATCGCCGCCTGTACTCGGCCATCAAGTTCTTTCTCTACACGCTGGTCGGCAGCGTGGTGATGCTGCTCGGCATCCTGGCGTTGTATTTCTACAACCAGAGCGTGACGGGCGTGTACACGTTCGACATCACGCAGTTCCAGCAGTTGAACGTCCCGTTCAACCTGCAGTGGTGGGTGTTCCTCGCGTTCTTCCTCGGGTTTGCGGTGAAGGTGCCGATGTTCCCGTTCCACACGTGGCTCCCCGATGCGCACACTGACGCGCCGACGGCGGGCTCCGTCATCCTGGCGGCTGTCCTGCTGAAGATGGGGACCTATGGGTTCATCCGATTCTCGCTGCCCATACTCCCCGACGCGACTCGTCATTTCGTTCCGATGATGGTGACCCTGTCGATCATCGGCATCGTGTACGGCGCGTTGTGCGCGATGGCGCAGCAGGACTGGAAGCGCCTGGTCGCGTACTCGAGCGTCAGCCACATGGCGATGGTGATGCTGGGGATGTTCGCCCTCAACCCCGTCGGCATCATGGGCAGCATCGTCCAGCAACTCAATCACGGCATCTCGACCGGCGCGCTCTTCCTCCTCGTTGGCAACGTGTACGAGCGTCGCCACACCCGCCTCATCTCCGAATATGGCGGCTTGTCGAAGGTGATGCCCGTCTACGCCGCGGTGTTCCTGATCATGACGATGTCGTCGATCGGCCTGCCGGCGTTGAATGGCTTCATCGGCGAGCTTCTGATCCTGCAGGGTGTGTTCGTCGCCAACCGGATCTGGGCGGCGTTCGCGGCGAGCGGCGTGGTGCTCGGCGCGGCGTACATGCTGTGGCTGTATCAGCGGACGATGTTCGGGAAGATCGAGAATCCGAAGAACGAGCATTTGCACGATCTGAACTTCCGCGAGTTCGCGACCTTCGTACCGCTTCTGATCCTCGCCGTGTGGATTGGTCTCTATCCGAAGCCGTTCATCGACCGTCTGCAGTCGTCGGTCGATCGCGTGGTCGTGCGGATCAATCCTGAGTATCGAGCCGCGGAGGGAACCGTGAACCCGGCACCCGGAACCGCGAACGCGGCGCTCGGAACCGGGATCCAGGGACAGCAGGGAGCTCGCTAGTGCCCGCCGGCATCAGTCTCAGCGACTTCTACTACCTTCTGCCGGAGATCGTACTCACGACCGGCTCGCTGGTCCTGCTGCTCGCCGACCTCATGGTCCCGCGCAACAGGCAGTCGATTCTGGCGTGGGTGACGCTGGCAGTACTGGGCGCCACGGCAGTGGCGCTCGTGCCGGTTGCCGGCGCCAACGTTCAAGTGTCGAGAGGGCTGATTGCCGTCGACACCTTCGCCTTGTTTTTCAAGGTGCTGTTTCTGATTGCCGCCGCGCTGACCGTGCTGATGAGCGTGCGGTACCTCGAAGTCGAGGGAACCAGGGCAGGCGAGTACTACTTCCTGATTCTGTGCGCGACCCTGGGCATGATGTTCATGGCCGGCGGGACCGACTTGATCACGCTCTTCATCGGTCTCGAGACGATGGCCATTTCGTTCTATATCCTGGCCGGGTTTCTCAAGCCGAGCCGCCGCTCGAACGAGGCGGCGGTCAAGTATTTCCTCCTCGGCGCTTTTTCGCTGGGCATCCTGCTGTACGGCATGTCGCTGATGTACGGCCTGACGGGCACCACGAACCTGCGGATGATTGCCACCGCGCTCGCCGGGCAGGAATCGGATCCGCGGCTCATTCTCGCGGTGATCCTCGTAGTCGCGGGCATGGGCTTCAAGATTGCCGCCGTGCCGTTTCATATGTGGGCGCCCGATGTGTACGAAGGCGCGCCCACGCCAATCACCGGGTTTCTGTCTGTCGGGTCAAAAGCGGCATCGTTTGCGATGCTGCTGCGCATCTTCATAGAAAGCCTTCCCACCATGCGCGTGGCGATGTCCGCGACTGCGGCATCGGGCGCGGCGGCTCCCGAGATCGGCTGGGGCATGCTGTTCTACGTGCTCGCCGTCGTGACGATGACGGTCGGGAACTTTGCGGCGCTGACCCAGAGCAATCTGAAGCGGATGCTCGCCTATTCGTCGATCGCGCATGCGGGATATCTCCTGATCGGCGTGGTAGCCGGTACCGACCGCGGTATCACGGCGATGCTCGTGTACCTGTTCGTGTATGCCTTCATGCAGCTCGGCGCGTTCACCGTGCTCGCCCTCATGCGGCGTCAGGACGTGGTCGGCGACGAGCTGAAGGATTTGAACGGCCTCTTCTTCCGTCAGCCGTTCGCCGCGCTGGCGATGCTGCTGTTCATGCTGTCGCTCGGCGGTATTCCGCCGACCGCGGGCTTCATGGGGAAGTTCTGGCTGTTTGGCGCGGCAATCGAGTCTGGGTACATCTGGCTGGCGGTCATTGGCGTCCTGAACAGCGCGGTGTCGCTGTATTACTACATCCGTATCGTCGTGTACATGATGTTGAAGAACGAGCCCACCGGCTCGGAGCCGAAGAAGACGCCGGCATTGGCGTTTGCGCTGGGGGTGGCGGTCGTGGCGACGCTGCTGCTTGGCATCTATCCTCAGCCGCTGTTCGAGTTCGCGCAGGCCTCTGCCGCGACCCTGGGGGCCTCGCCCGCCAGCCAGATACTGCGTTGACGGCGAAAAGGGGACCGGCCTTTTTTCGTGAAAACGCGCGGAATTGGGCCTGAAATAGCGGATCGTGCGCTGGTGAACTTTTTCACAAGGTATGCTATATTCAGCATGCCCGACGAATCGGATTTCCTCGCTCGGTCTTTC
>Ga0105106_10002974_pt1 | contig 12149 bp, 9 predicted proteins | sample PPLLaktember2015_5_FD_79109 | JGI IMG/M metagenome (GOLD analysis project Ga0105106, IMG submission 79109) | Freshwater sediment microbial communities from Prairie Pothole Lake near Jamestown, North Dakota, USA - PPLs Lake P8 Core (1) Depth... | ecosystem: Environmental > Aquatic > Freshwater >...
ACCATCGGCTCACGTGTGGGCTCGTGACCCTCGACGTTCACCTTCGGCAGCCATTCGAGCCACGTCGGCAGGTACCAGTTGCGGTCGCCGAGCAGCTTCATGCTCGAGGGGACCAGGATCGAGCGGACGATCGTCGCGTCCATGAACACGGCGACCGCCAGGCCGAGACCCATCTGCTGGAGCGGGACCAGGCGGCCGGCCGCGAACGCCGTGAACACCGCGACCATGATGATCGCCGCGCCGGTGATGATCCCCGCCGTCGTGCGGAGCCCGTACGCGACCGCCTCGCTGTTGTCACCGGTCTTGTCGTACTCCTCGCGGATCCTGCTCAGCAGGAACACGTGGTAGTCCATCGACAGGCCGAACAGGATCGAGAACAGGAGCAGCGGCAGCCACGCCTCGATCGACTCCACCGCCTGGAACTGGAACCCGATCAGGTTGAAGAAGTCCAGCGCGAACTCGTGGATCGTCTGCAGGAACGCGTTGGACTGCCGCTGGAACACCAGCACGATCGCGCCGTAGGCCGCGCCGACCGAGAGCAGGTTCATGATGACCGCCTTGAGCGGCACCACGAGCGAGCGGAACACCACCATCAGCAGCAGGAACGACAGGCCCAGGACGAACGCGAACACGATCGGCTGGTAGGTGTCGGTCTGCTCGAAGAAGTCGGTGAAGATCGCGGGGAAGCCGCCGACCAGCACCTCGGCGCCCGTGCCCTCGAACAGCGGTGGGATCACGTCCTCGCGGAGCCGCTTCACCGCGTCGGTGGTCTCGTGGCCGAACGCGTCACCCGCCGGGATGGCGCTCACGACCGCCGCGGTGTCGTCCTCGTTCGGCTGCACCGGCGCCTCCGGCGCGAACGCGGCCTCCGCCACGATAGCGGCCTGCAGCTCGCCGATCGCCGCCTGGACCTCGGGAGACGCGAGCTCGCCGCCGACGTAGATCTGCACGGGGTCGGTGCGCCCGCCGGCCGCGAACTCCTCGGTCAGGACGATGAACGCCCGCTTGGAGTCCACCTCGTCGGGCAGCGTCGCGGCGCTCGAGGTCGTGCCCTTGTCGATCGTGAAGTACAGGGACCCGAGCCCGCCGAGGATCGTGACCGACAGGACCAGGAAGACGACCGGGCGCGCCATCACGGCGTTGGTCAGCTTGTCCCAGAAGCCACCCTTAGGATCGTGCCCACCCTCCATGCGGGCGCGCTTGGAGAGCCGCGGCCAGTTGATCCGGTCCTTCAGCAGCCCCATCAACGCGGGGAGCAGCGTGAGGGACGCGGCGATCGAGGTGAGGACGACCAGCATCGCGCCGGCCGCCATCGAGCGGAAGATCGTGTTCGGCATGATGAACATGCCCATCAGCGCGACCACCACCGTGAGACCGCTGAAGAACACGGCCCGGCTCGCGGTCGCCCCGGACGCGCGGATCGCGCCGTAGGGATCGAAGCCTTTCTTCCGCTCCTCGCGGTAGCGGGCGAGGATGAACAGCGAGTAGTCGATCCCCACCGCGAGCCCGATGCTCGTCGCGATGTTCGTCGTGAAGAGGCTGAAGTGCACGCCGGAGAGCCTGGCGATCACCGCGATGAACCCGAACGCGATCGGGATGGCGACCAGGGCCATCGACAGCGGCAGCAGGGCGGCGATCAGCGCCCCGAAGACCACGATCAGCACCACGAGCGCGATCGCGATGCCGATCATCTCGCTCCGCTGCAGGTCCTCCTCGGCGATCTCCGTCGTGTCCGCGTTCAGCGTCGCCGGACCGGCCAGCAGCAGGTCGAACCCGTCGGCCTCCCGGAACCCGTCGCGCACCTCCTTCAGCTGTTCGACGGTCTCGATCTCGGCGTCCACGATCGGGACGGACACGAGCGTCGCGCGTCCCGCGGTGGAGACCAGCGCCTCGGCCTGGGCGGTGAGGGCCGCCTGCTCCTGAGGGTCGGTGGCCTGCTCCGCGAACGCGGCGACGTCGTAGTAGGTGAGGACGTCACCGGCGATGACCTCGTCTCCGAGCCCCATGACCGCCTGCTGCACCTCGCGAACGTAGGCCTCGAACGTCGGGTCGACCACCGGCAGCGTCGGGTGCTCGACGATGAAGTACTCCGTGTCCGCCTGCTCGCCGGTCACGTTCTCTTCGATCAGCTGCATGGCCTGCCGGGACTCGGGGTTGTTCGTGAAGTCGATGTCCGTGGTGAGCGAGTCAGCCAGGAACGCCTGGGAGGCCGCGCCCATGCCGGCCACCAGGAGAACCCACACCACGATCACCCGCCACGGGTGCCTGCTGCTCGCGGACGCGAGCGACTCTGGATTCAACCGCATCTGCTCCCCCCACTTGGCTGTCCGCCCGCATCGCCCGGGCGTTCCGTCCTCGGATGACTTACGATGTACGGCAGTATAGGCGTACGATGTAAGGCGTCAACCCTGGAGACGGCCCGCATGCGACGGACGAACACGATACCTGGCGGAAACGAACGGACGACGAACGGTCGGCGACGGCCGCGGCGTGAGCCCCTCACCCGCGAACGGATCGCCGAGGCGGCCATGCGCGTCATGGACGCGGAGGGTCTCGAGGCCGTCACCATGCGACGGGTCGGGCGCGAGCTGGGCGTCGAGGCGATGTCGCTGTACGGCCACGTCCGGGACAAGGAGGAGATCCTGTCCGGGATCATCGAGGCCGTGATGGCCGAGTTCGAGTTCCCCGAGGACCACCCAGACTGGCGCGAGGCGGGCCGGCGCACCGCCAGGGCCTGGCGGGCGCTGCTCAAGGCTCACCCGAACGTGATGACGCTGATGTCGCACCAACGCAAGCCGATGACCTCCCTCGTGGCGCTCCGCCCCATGGAGCACGCGCTGGCCATCCTGCGCCGAGCCGGTCTCTCGGAGGAGGAGACGGTCCGTGCGTTCCGCGCGCTCGGCGGCTACATCCAGGGCTTCGTGCTCGCCGAGATCGCGAACATGTTCGGCGGCGACGCGCAGGTCGACCCCGAGGACCTCGCGGACCTGCCCCTCGACGAGCTCCCGGAGCTCGCGTCGCACCTCGAGTTCCTGTTCCACTGCGACCAGGACGCGGAGTTCGGATACGGGCTCGACCTCATGATCCGCGGCCTCGAGGCCCGCGCCGCCTCCGCCTGACTCAGGCCAGCCCCAGTTCGGAGCCCACACGGCCGAACACCTCCAGCGCCTCCCGCAGATCCTCCTCCGTGTGGTCCGCCGTGACGATGGTCCGCACCCGAGCCTGCCCCTTGGCCACCGTCGGGTAGACGATCGCCGGCGTGAAGACCCCCTCCTCGAACAGCCGTCTGGCGAACGCCTGCGTCCGCTCCTCGTCGCGGGTGATGACCGGGGTGATCGGCGTCTCGCTCATGCCCGTGTCGAACCCCAGGTCGTGGAGCCCCGCCTTGAGCATCGCCGTGTTGTCCCCCAGCCGCTCCAGGCGCTCGGGCTCGTCGCGGATGATGTCGAGCGCCTCGAGGCACGCCGCCGTGACCGCTGGCGGCGTGCTCGTGGAGAACAGGTACGGCCGCCCGCGGTTCACCAGCCACTCGATCAGATGATGCGGGCCCGCGATGAACCCACCCAGCACCCCGATCGCCTTCGAGAGCGTGCCGACCTGGATGTCGACGCGGCCGTGGAGACCGAAGTGGTCGACGGTCCCGGCGCCACCCGCCCCCAGCACACCGGAGGCGTGCGCGTCGTCGAGCATCATGATCGCCCCGCGCCGCTCGGCAACCTCGACGAGGTGGGGAAGTGGCGCGATGTCCCCATCCATGGAGAAGACGCCATCCGTGATCAGCAGCTGGCGGCGGCCGGGCCGTGCGGTCTCGGCCAACAGCGCGTCGGCGTGCTCGGCGTCCTTGTGCTCGAACACCTTGATCTCGGCCCGCGAGAGGCGAGCGCCGTCGATGATCGAGGCGTGGTTCAGCCTGTCGCTCACGATCACGTCGTCCCGGTCCAAGATCGCGGCGACGGTGCCCGCGTTGGCCGTGAAGCCCGACTGGAACATCAGGGCCTCCTCGGCGTGCTTGAAGTCGGCGAACCGGCGCTCCAGCTCCTTGTGCATCGACATGGTCCCGGCGATCGTGCGCACGGCGCCCGATCCGGCGCCGAGCTCCGTCGCGGCCCGTGCCGCCGCCGCGTTCATCCGGGGGTGGCTCGCGAGCCCGAGGTAGTTGTTCGAGGCGAGGTTGATGACCTCGCGCCCGTCGAACCGAGCGCGGGCGCCCGTCGGGCCCTCGAGCGTGCGTGGGTGCAACGCGAGGCCCTGCGTCTCGAGCTCGGCGAGCTTGTCCTTCAGGTAGTCGAGCGCGGTCATGCTTCGTCCCTCCGGTCGGACCTCCGCCACCCTATCGCCTGGCTGGCCGGGCTACGATGGCCCGCGTGGAGGTGGAGGCGTTCCTCGCGGACACGGTCCAGGCGGCGGGCGGCAAGCTGTCCGCCTTGGGCATCGGCTGGCACGTTCTCTCGGCTCCAGGCTTCCCGGCACGCCACGACCGCATCGGGATCGGCGTGCTCGTGCGGATCACCGAGGAAGCCGAGCGCGGCCCCCATCGACTGTCCGTCCGCCTGCGCGGCCCGGGGGACCAGGCGCGCGCGCTCGGACGCGGGAAGGAGGGGCGTGAGCTCGACCAGCTCGACGCACCCTTCGCCGTCACAGGGTCGCCAGGAGCCGCGACGGCGACCTTCGCGCTGAACTTCGACGGGCTCGTGTTCCCCGAGCCGGGCGCGTACACGTTCCTGATCGACGTGGACGGACGGGAGGGCAAGCGACTGCCGTTCCGCGTCCAGCGCCCACCCGCACCGGCGCCGTCGGAGGTGAGTTCGGGCGGCTACCTCTGAGCCGACGGCTCGTGGGGGAACATGATCACCTTAGCCGCGTGACCCGAGGCCGCCGTCGCGAAGGCCTCGTCGAAGTGCTCCAGGTCGAAGCGGTGCGTGATGACTGGCGTCACGTCGACCCTCCCCGTCGACAGCAGGGTGGTGGTCTGTTGCCACGTCCGGAACATCTCGCGGCCGGTGATGCCGAGGATCTTCGCCTCCTTGAAGATCACCTGATCGTTCAGGTCCAGCGTCACCGCGCCGTCGGGGAGACCGAGGAGCGACATCCGCCCGCCGCGCGCGAGCATCCTCGTCCCCTGGTCGATCGCCCGGGCGTTGCCCGACATCTCGAGCACGACCTCCGCCCCGTTGCCGTCGGTCTCGCGCAGCACGATCTCGACTGGGTCCTCGGTCTTGGGGTCCACCAAGAGGTCGGCGCCCATGGCCTCGGCGAGCTTGCGCCGTTCGTCGTTCGGCTCGATCGCGAAGACCTTCCACGCGCCCAGGGCTCGCGCGATGCCAACGGAGAAGAGCCCGATCGGTCCGCACCCGATCACCGCGACCGGATTCGTGAGGAGATCCTCGCCGCCCTCCGTCCCGAACGCGGCGTGCACGGCGTTGCCGAACGGCTCCATGATCGAGGCGACGTCCGGGTGGATCCCCTCACCGACGATCCAGGCGTTCGCTGCCGGGATGACCACGTACCCCGCGAACACCCCGTCGGTGTCGACGCCGAGGATCCGCAGGTTCTGGCAGATGTGCGCCCGTCCGGTCCGGCACGTGGAACAGTGCCCGCACGCGATGTGCGTCTCGGCCGCGACGAACGCCCCGGGACGGACGTGGTGCACCTCGGGGCCGACCGCCTCGACCGTCCCGGCGACCTCGTGCCCGAAGGTCATCGGGATCCGCCGGACCCGCCCCTGCGCCCACTCGTTCCACTCGTAGATGTGCAGGTCGGTCCCGCAGATCGAGGTCGCGTGGACACGGACGAGGACCTCCCCCTCGCCGGGTTCGGGGACCGGGACCTCGACGAGCTCCGCTCCCGGGCCGGCTCGGATCTTGCGGAGCGCCCACATCGTCTCGCCCATCGCGCGCAGCCTACCCCAGCGGCGTCCAGGCCCCGGAGCCGCCCGGCCCGGAACCGATGGGCCGAGGCTCCCGTCCAAGGCGCGTCGATGCCAGGATGCACCGAGGGAGGTCCAGCATGCGGAAGGCTCTGACGACCCTGGCGCTCACCGTGGCGCTCACCACGGTCGGGTGCGGCGGGCTGAACGACAGCGGAGACGGCGACGGCGGCGGCACCACGGGCGATGCAGGCATCGAGCATCCGTCCGGCGCGGACGAACTGGTCCTGCGATGGGAGTACAGCGGTGGCTTCGTGCCCTACGAGTACGACCTCAGACGGATCCCGATGTGGTCGCTGTTCGGCGACGGCACGGTCGTCGTCCTCGGACCCATGATCGAGATCTATCCGCCGCCCGCCTGGCCCGGCCTGGTCGCGACGAGGGTCTCCGAGGAGGGCGTGCAGGCCATCCTCGAGGCAGCGAAGGACGCCGGACTGATGGACGGGGACGCCTCGTACAACTACCCGTGCATCGCCGACGCGGCGGACTCGGTCTTCACGACCAACGCCGGGGGCGGGACGAGCGTGGTCAGCGCGTACGCCCTGTTCGACGCCCAGGCAGGCTCGTGCCCGGGCGTCGACGAGAAGGCGCGGGCCGCGCTCGCGGGATTCCAGACGAAGCTCGGCGACCTCGCGAGCTGGCTCCCAGAGGGCTCGATCGGCCCGGAGGAACCGTTCGAGGTGGAGGAGCTCCGCGTGTACGCCTTGCCGTACGAGGGCGACCCCGAGCTGCCGCAGGAGCCCGTCGCGTGGCCGCTCCGGACCCCCCTGGGGGAGTTCGGCGACGAGGTGGCCGGCCAGACCGAGGGGATGCGCTGCGACGTCGTGGACGGCTCGGAGCTGGACACGCTTCGGCCGATCGCCGAGGGGACCAACGAGCTCACCCCGTGGACGAGCGAGGGAGCCGAGTACCGGCTGATCCTCCGCCCGCTCCTCCCGGATGAGCACGGCTGCTGAAGCCAGGGCTTCCCTTCCGAGTGGTGAGCGCTCTATGCTCCCGCCCTCATCCCCGAGGAGAGAGGGGGCTCGGATGGGAGGTTCGGTACGTCGGAGCTTCGCCCTCGCGACGTTGCTCGCGCTGGGCGTGGGGTCCGTCGCGTGCTCGAGCGACGACGGAGGTGGCACGGTGGAGGTGACCCTCCAGGAGTTCGCGATCGCCGCGACCCCGACGTCGATCGGCGCCGGAGAGGTCACCTTCGAGGCGACGAACGACGGTCCCGCGGATCCACACGAGCTGGTGGTCTTCCGGACCGACCTGGCTCCGGACGGGCTGCCGACCGGCGACGACGGGGCCGTGGACGAGGAGGGCGAGGGCGTGGAGCTCATCGACGAGATCGAGGAGTTCCCCGTCGGTGAGACGCAGAGCATGACCCTCGACCTGGAAGCGGGCAGCTACGTCTTCATCTGCAACATCGTGGAGGAGGAGGACGGCGAGCCCGAGTCCCACTACCAGGAAGGCATGCGGCTCGCTTTCACGGTCGAGTAGCGCTGCGATGGGCCGGGACCGCCCGCGTCCCGGCCTCCGTCGCGTCCGGGCCTAGAACCTGCGCCGGGCGGGCCGCCGCAGGGAGGAACGGCGCCCTCCTCGGGAGCCCGAGAACACCACCCTGGGCGGCGCGATCGTCATCCCTTCGGATCGGAACTCGTCGTGCAGATCCAGGCGGGCGGCCATCCGGCTCACGTCGCCCTGCTGCTCGGCGGTCACCAGCGTGACCCCGGTGCCGGTTCGCCCCGCGCGCCCGGTCCGCCCCACCCGGTGCACGTACCCCTTGTCGTCCTCGGGCGGGTCGTAGTTCACGACGTGGCTGATGCGCTCGAGGTCGAGCCCGCGAGCGGCGACGTCGGTCGCGACGAGCACGTCGACCCGACCGGTCTCGAAGCGCTCGAGCGCCCGCTGCCTGGCGGGCTGGCTCATGTCCCCGTGCAGCGACTCGACCTTGATGTCCTTGGCCCTGAGCTTGCGGACGAGGCGATCGGCCCCACGCTTCGTGCGGACGAAGACCAGGGTCAGCTCGCCGTCGTGCTTCAGGATGTCGACCAGCGCCTCGACCTTGCCCTGGGCACTGACGGACACGAACCGGTGGTCCACCTCCTCGACGGTCTTCGCGTCGGACTCGATCTCGTGCCGCACCGGATCGCTCGTGTACGCGCGGGCGAGGTTCCCCACGGCGCCGTCGAGCGTCGCCGAGAAGAACATGGTCTGTCGCTCCCTGGGGACCCGGCGGACGATTCGATCGACCTGCGGCTGGAACCCCATGTCGAGCATCCGGTCGGCCTCGTCGAGGACGAGGATGCGCACGCCGTCGAGCTTCACCATCCCTCGGGTGGAGATGTCCTCGAGTCGGCCGGGCGTCGCGATGAGCACGTCCGCGCGGGCCGCGCCCCTGCCCTGCTGCTGGACGCTCGTTCCGCCGTAGGCCACGCCCACGCGCAGCCCCTTCGCCCTGGCGACGTCGGTGAGGTCGTCGGCAACCTGCTGCGCCAGCTCGCGGGTCGGCACCAGGACGAGCGCGGATGGGTGGGCCGACCCGGGCTTCACGCGTTCCACGATCGGGATCGCGAACGCCAGCGTCTTGCCCGATCCCGTCTGGGACTTCGCGAGCACGTCACGCCCCGCGAGGGCGTCCTCCATCACCAGGTCCTGGATGGGGAACGGTGCGACGATGCCCCGCTCCGACAACGCGTCGATGACGGCGCGGGACACGCCGAGGTCGTGGAACGACCGTGTGGTCATGTTCGACTCCTTCTCCTCCGCGGGATCGCCCGCGGCTCGGTTCGGGGAGGTTCTGCCAGGCCCCGAGACCGCCGGAAGGGGGAACGAGGAAGCGAAACCTCACGGGACGACACCCGTCGTCCCTACGGGCCAAGGGTACCAGGGACTCAGAAGCTGACGAGGATCGTGACCATCGCGAAGTGGCAGGCGGCGGCGGCCACCATGAACGCGTGCCACACCTCGTGGTACCCGAAGACCGTCGGCGCAGGGTCCGGGTGACGGGTCGCGAACACGATCGCGCCAACCGTGTACAGGACGCCGCCGACGATCGCGAGCACCAGCGCCGCAGGAGACATGCCCTGGATCATCCGGGGGAGCGCGATCACCACGAGCCATCCGAGGACCATGTACAGGGCGCCCGTCAACACGTTGAAACCGTCGATGCGAACCAGCTTGAGCACGATGCCGGTGGCAGCGCCGGTCCACACGATCGAGAGGATCACGATCGTCCAAGGGCCATCCAGGGCGAGCAGCGCGACCGGCGTGTAGCTGCCCGCGATGAGCACGAAGATCATCGAGTGATCCAGCCGCTTCATGCGGCGGAGGGCCGGCGGCGTCCAGCGGCCGCGGTGATAGGCGGCGCTCGCGCCGAACAAGGCCACGAGACTGATCGCGTACACGGACGCCGCCACCCGCGCGACCCAGCCGTCCGCCACCAGGACGAGCGCGACGCCGGCGGGGATGGAAACGAAGAACGCGACCTGGTGGATCCGGCCGCGCCACAGAGGCTTCGCCAGGGGGGCGACGGCGTCCATCGCCGTCATGCTACCTCCGACGGATATCGCCACGCTCGGCGCGGAGCGCCAGCTCACCCTCGATGCGCTGCACGATCGACCTCGCGGAGATGCCCGCCCACTCGCGGAGCTCCTCGGGCGTGCCGGAGCCGGGCATCGCGCCGACGCCCAGCTTGACGACGCGGCCGGTGAGCTGTGGCGCATGGGCGAGTCCCGACAGGACCGCGTCTCCGAGCCCCCCCTCCAGCCAGTGGTCCTCGACGACGACGAGCAGCCCCGTCTCCTCCATCGCCCGGATCAGCGTCTCCGCGTCGATCGGCTTGACCGAATAGGCGTCGATCACGCGGACGTGCACGCCGTCGGCCTCGAGCCGGTCGGCCGCATCCAGGGCTTCGAACACGGTCACCCCCGCGGCGATGACGGTCGCGAGGTCCGACGAGGTCGAGCGGAGCACCCTGCTCCCTCCGATCTCGAAGGTCTCATCCGGCCCGTAGAGCCTCGGCGTCTTCTCCCTGGTGGTGCGGATGTAGGAGATGCCGGGGAGGTCGGCCATCGCCGCGGTGAGCCGGGCCGTCGCGTTCCCATCCGCCGGGTACAGCACGGTCGAGCCGTGCACGGCGCGCATCATCGCAAGGTCCTCGAGGGCCATCGGCGACGGTCCGTCCTCCCCGATCGATACGCCCGCGTGGGAGCCGCACAGACGCAGGTTCGCGCGGCTCACCGCCGCCATCCGGACGAAGTCGTAGGCGCGGGTCAGGAAGGCGCCGAACGTCGCCGCGTACGGCACCTTGCCCAGGACCTGCAAGCCGACCGCGACACCTGCCATGCACTGCTCGGCGATGTAGATCTCCACGAAACGCTCGGGCGCGACCGCCTGGAAGTCCTCCGTGTAGGTCGAGTTCGAGACCTCGCCATCCAGCACGACCACGTCGGGAAGGGCGGCGAGCGCAGCCAGGGTCTCGCCGAACGCCTTCCTCGTGGCGACGTCGCCCTCGTACGCGGGCAGCTCCACCGGTCCGGGCTCCGTGGACGGCGGCGGGCCTGGCTCAGGCTCCGGCGGCGTGATCGTGATCGAACGCGGGCCCCCGAGCTCGGCGATGGCGCGCTCGGCCTCCTCCCGCGACAGGGGCTTGCCGTGCCAACCCTCGCGATCCTCCAGGAAGGACACGCCGTTGCCCTTTCGGGTCTGCGCCACGATCAGGGTCGGACGCTCGGCCCGCTCGGCGGCGGAGTAGGCCTCGTCGATCGCGGTGACGTCGTGCCCGTCGATCAGGGTTGCGTCCCAGCCGAAGGCGCGCGCGCGCGCGGCGTACGTCTCTCCCTCCCATCCGAGCATCGTGGGACCACGCTGACCGAGCCGGTTCATGTCACAGATGCCGATCAGGTTGGCGACGCCGTGGTGGGAGGCGTTCGCCATCGCCTCCCATACCGAGCCCTCGGCCATCTCCGAGTCCCCCATGAGGACCCAGGTCCGCGCCGGGCTCCGATCCAAACGCATCGCGAGCGCCATGCCGAGTCCGATCGCCAGTCCCTGTCCGAGCGAGCCGGTCGCGACATCGATCCAGGGCATGTCTGGGAGCGGTGCCGGATGTCCCTGGAGGGGGCTTCCGAACCCCCGGAACGACATCAGCTGCGCGTCGTCGATCGCGCCGATCGCCTTGAGCACGGAGAACATCAGCGGTGAGGCGTGGCCCTTGGACAGCACGAACCGATCGTTCCCGCGAGCCTTGGGCTGGGCGACATCGACCCGGAGGTGATCCGAGTACAGGACCGCGAGGAGGTGCGCAGCGGACATGGACGACGTCGGGTGTCCGGAGCCAGCCTCGGTCGAGGCCCGGATCCCGTCGACGCAGAGCTGCGCCGCCAGCTCGTTCCACAGCCCGACCCGTTCCATCCCGCCCCCGATCGACGAAGCCGCCCAAGCTTACGGGATGCCCGTCGCTGCCAGAGCCGGCGCCGCTGGTACCCTGGGGCGCATGCCTGACTACCGAGAGGTCCGGGTCGAGCGCCTGTACGTGAAGGTGCCGAACACCGACAAGCTCCGCAAGAACGCGGCCGGCCGACACCGGCACCTGCTCGCCGACGGCTGGCGTGAGGTCGAGCGCTCGCAGGAGCCGGACCACGTCCGCGTGCGGTACGAGCGCACCGGCCATCCACCGCTCAAGGCGCGGCTTCCGCGACCGGAGAAGGAGCAGTTCCGGTTCGAGCGGCGACCGCGTGGCCGAGACGGCGGGCGGCGCGGCGGCCCCAGGCGCTGACCAACGGGATCGTAGCCGAATATCCTTCGGCATCTGAGGTTCTCTGCCGGACGAAGCGCGCTATCATGGCTATTCGGCTGAAGGAACAACGCGCCGGGCCTCCGGCGCAGGCGAGTGATGGGGGTCCGACATGAGCGACAACCTCGAGACGACGCCGCAGGTCAAGACCCGGCCGAAGCGCGAGGTCGGCAAGGCCCACGCCGCCGAGCAACCGTTCGAGTACCCGCTGGAACGGGCGTACGTCGAGCCGGACTGGACCCGCCTGCAGGGGTTCGCGGACGTCACGACCGAGCAGTGGGAGTCGGCGCAGTGGCAGCGAGCCCACACGATCAAGAACCTGGTCGAGCTCAAGCGAACGCTCGGCGACCTCCTGGACGATGCGCTCTACGCGGACATCGAGCGCGACCAGCAGGAGCGGGCCACGATGTCGATGCTCATCCCGCCGCAGATGGTCAACAC
>Ga0105106_10002975_pt1 | contig 12145 bp, 10 predicted proteins | sample PPLLaktember2015_5_FD_79109 | JGI IMG/M metagenome (GOLD analysis project Ga0105106, IMG submission 79109) | Freshwater sediment microbial communities from Prairie Pothole Lake near Jamestown, North Dakota, USA - PPLs Lake P8 Core (1) Depth... | ecosystem: Environmental > Aquatic > Freshwater >...
CTCCGCCTTGATGCCCTGCTCCTTGAACACGGCGCCCCACCTCTTGATTTCTCTGTTCAGGTGAGCGGTCATTTCCTCGGGCGTGCTCGCAATCACGTCGAAGCCGCGATCCTGCCAGCGCTTCACTGCGTCAGGCGTCTTCAACACCGCCCGTACCTTTTCGTTGCGCGTCGCGATGATCGGCGCGGGTGTTGCCTTCGGCGCCGCGAGGATCTGCCACGTCGTAAATTCGTAGCCGGGGAGGCCTGCCTCCGCCATGGTGGGAATCTGCGGTGCGCTCGGGTTGCGCTTCGCGGCGGTGATGCCGAGCGCTTTCAGCTTCTTCGCCTGGATGTGCGGAAGCGCTTCGGGGATCGCATTGACGAAGTACAACTGCGTCTCGCCGCTGAGTGTCGCGATCGTCGCGGGGCCGCCGCCCTTGTAGTGCACGGCGACGAGCTTGATCTTCGCCAGATTGTTCAGGAGCTCGCCGGCGATGTGCGGATTCGTCGCCGCGCCCGCGGTGCCGTAGGTGATCGCGTTCGGTTTGGACCGCGCGAGCGCGATCAGATCCTTCATGGAAGTGACCGGCAGGGAGGGATGCGACACCAGGACGGACGCCACCGAAGCGAGAAGTGAAACCGAAGCGAAGTCCTTGACAGGGTCGTACGGCACCTTGCTGTACGCGAACTGGTTCGTCACGAAAGGCAGCGTGTTGACGAGCAGCGTATAGCCGTCGGGCGCGGCGTTCTTCGCGAGCGCGGTGCCGATCATGCCCGAGGCGCCGCCGCGATTGTCGATGACGACCTGCTGGCCGAGCGGCTTGCTCAGATCCGCGCCGATCAGGCGCGCGATGAGATCGACGCTGCCCCCGGGGGGAAACGGCGCGATGATGCGGACCGGCTTCGCGGGGTATTCAGCGGCGAATGCAGCCGCGGTGCACACCAACAGCATGGATGCCAACACTCGTTTCATGACCACCTCCTCGTGAGCGCATAGGATACGGCATAGCGACCAGACGTCACTCCACGCGCACCCCCGATTTCTTCACCCACGACGCCCACGTCCTCACGTCGTTCGCGATCTGCTTGCTCAGCTCCTGCGGAGAGCTGCCGACGTACTCCGCGCCCATCTCGCCCAGCCGCTTCAGCACGTCCGGGCGCTTGAACACTTTCACCATCTCCGCGTTGAGCTTGTTGACGATCGGTGCCGGGGTCTTGGCGGGCGCGATCACGCCGTACCACTCCCTGATGTCGAGCCCGGGGGGCGGCGGCACGCCGGCTTCAGCCATGGTCGGCGTGGCGGGCAGCGCCGGCATACGCTTTTCGCTGGTCACGGCAATCGGTCTGACGCGCTTCCCGTTTATGAGGGGCATCGCGGATGGCATCGAAGTGAAGCCGAAGGTGACTTCGTTGGCCGCGAGCGCCGCGAGGGCCGGACCCCCGCCCTTGAACGGAACGTGAATCATCTGCGTGCCCGTCAGGCCCTTCATCACTTCGCCCGCCAGATGATGCAGGGATCCTGCCCCGGACGAGGAAAAAGTGGCCTGGCCCGGCTTTTCCTTGGCCATGCGGATCAGATCCTGCAACGTCTTCACCGGTGAGGCCTGGGGCACGACGATGACATTCGTCACCCACGCGAGCAGCGAAACGCCCTTGAAATCGCGCACGGCATCGTAGGGGAGATTCTTGTAAGTGCTTACGCTGATGGTGAACGGACCGCTCGGCACCATCATGACCGTGTAGCCGTCCGGCGGCGCCTTCGCGACCATCGCCGCCGCAATGGTGCCGCTCGCGCCGCCGCGATTGTCGACGACCACCGGCTGGCCAATCGACTCGGGCATGTGCTGCGACAGGATGCGCGCGAGGATGTCGGTCGCGCCGCCCGGCGGAAATCCGACCACGAGCCGGATCGGGCGCTCGGGGAATTTGGCTGCGGGGCCACCCTGCGCGTGCGCAGGCTGTGCGGAGAACCCTGCACCGGCGAGCAGCACTGCGACGACCGTTACTGTCCTCATGACTCCTCCTTTTCTTTTATATGAACACGCATCGACTGCGAGAGTCAGCTTACCAGAGCGGTGGACACCGGCGCGAGGTTGTTCGTACCATTGGGCGACACGCAGCGGAGTGAGCAATGGCGAACGATCCCACGCAACCGATCCCCGTCGACGAGCCGGACCGCCCACCGCAGGAAGGCGTCGGCCTCTGCCTCTCGGGCGGCGGCTATCGCGCGATGCTGTTTCACGCCGGCACGCTGTGGCGGCTGTACGAATGCGGCTGGCTCGCACGCGCGGACCGGATTTCGAGCGTCTCGGGCGGCTCGATCGCCTCCGCGATGCTCGCGCTCCGGTGGAACGCGCTCACCTTCGATCCCGCGCGGATCCATGACGATTTCGTCCCGCGCGTGATCGCTCCGCTGCGCAAGCTCGCGGGCGAGACGATAGACGCCGAAGCCGTGATACTCGGCATCGCGCTTCCCGGCCAGATCAGCGGGTGGCTGGCCGCGGCGTATCGCAGGTTCCTCTACGGCGACGCGACGCTCCAGGATCTGCCCGACGCGCCGCGCTTCGTGATCAACGCGACGAACGTGCAATCGGGTGCGCTGTGGCGCTTCATGAAGCCGTACATGCGCGATTACCGCGTGGGCAGCGTCGACAAGCCCGACGTGTCGCTCGCCGACGCCGTCGCGGCCTCGTCGGCGTTCCCGCCGGTGCTCTCGCCGCACGAGATGGAGCTCGATCCCGACGATTTCGCGCCCGGCAGCGGTCTCGACCTGCAGCGCGAGCCCTTCACGAGCAAGGTCGTGCTGACCGACGGCGGCGTCTACGACAACCTCGGCCTCGAGACCGTCTGGAAGCGGTACAGGACGGTGCTCGTGAGCGACGGCGGCGGCAGGATGCAGGCGGAGGAAGAGCCGAAAGCCGACTGGGCGCGGCATTCGAAGCGCGTGCTCGACCTGGTCGATCACCAGGTGCGGTCGCTGCGCAAGCGCCAGGTGATCGATTCGTTCAAGTCGCGCGAGCGCACCGGCGCCTACTGGGGCATACGCACCGACATCGCAGACTACGGCCTGCCGACGGCGCTCCCGTGCCCGTTCGAGCGCACCATCGCGCTCGCCGACACGCCCACGCGGTTGAAGCGCATGAACGCCGGGCTCCAGGAGCGGCTGATCAACTGGGGTTACGCAGTGTGCGACGCGGCGATGCGCAGGCACGTCGATCCGGCGCTCCCGTGCCCGGCCGGTTTTCCATATCCCATCGGAGTCTGACTCGCCATGGCCATCGCAGTCCCGCGCACGCTCGTCGAATACATCCTGCTCGGCCCGGAAGACGATCGCCGCCAGCTGCAGGATTCCCCCATCCTCGGCGACGTCTGGTTCCAGTTCGCGTCCGAGCCCGACGCGCGGCTCGAGCTCCTCATCACGCCGTACCGGGAGCAGGCGGCGGGCAGGGTCGCGACCACGCTCGCGAAGTACATCAAGGACGGCGACATCGCGTACCTGCAGGGGATCGTCGCCGCGCGCCTCACCTTCGAACAGGTGCTGCATTACGCGGTGCCGCTCAGCAACTGGTGGAAAGAGAAGCGGATCGACGAGTCGATCTCCAGATACGTCCAGGAGCCGGGCAGGTTCCAGAGCGAGCTCGAGCAGATCCTCATCGGCTACGACCCGCGCGAGCGCACGCGGCGCGTCGACGCGGCGATGCAGGACCTCGAGACGCATAAGCGCTACATGAGCCTCGCGGGGCTGATCCTGTGGGCGGGCGCGCAAGGTAAACGCCGCGGCAAGCCCGAAAGCGTCTTCACGAAAGCGATCGCGCCCGACGTCGTGCAGGCGGTGCGCGCCTTTCTCGCCGGGTACCTCGGCGACAAGGACGCGCTGCACGCGGTGTGCGAGGAAAAAGCGCCGATCTGGTACGTGTCGCTCAACCGTACGGCGACGCCTGCGATCTCGAAATCGGTCTCGGCAGTGAAGGCGGACGCCGCCCGCACGCTCTTCACGGTGAACTGCAAGGACCTCGTGTGGGCGATCGTGGACTCGGGCATCGACGCGACGCACCCCGCGTTCAGGAACGCCAAAGGTGAGTCGCGGGTGGAGAAAGCGTTCGATTTCACGCACATCCGGGAGATCGTGAGCCTCGACAACGAGGACGACGCGACCGCGAACGCGCGTATCAAGAAGCTCCTCGCGCGGAGGCTCGCACACGACGTTTCGGCCGGCGACGTGCGCGCGCACCTGAAACAGCTCGCAGCCGACGCCGCGAACGGCCGGCCGGTGAACTGGGGGCTCGTCGAGAAACTGATCGAGATCGATCCGGCGACGCCCCCGCCGACGAACCACGGCACCCACGTCGCCGGCATTCTCGCGGCAGACAGGCGCAGCCTCCCGGAGGGCGCAACGGACGGGGCCGACGGCATGTGTCCGGACATCAGGCTCTACGACTTTCGCGTGCTGGCGCCGTCGCTCGTCGAAACCGAGTTCGCGGTGATCGCGGCGCTGCAGTACATCCGGTTCCTGAACGAGAACAACAGCTACATGACGATACACGGCGCGAACCTGAGCCTCTCGATCCGCCACGACGTGCGGAATTACGCGTGCGGCCGCACGCCGGTGTGCAACGAGTGCGAGCGGCTCGTGAACAGCGGGGTCGTGGTCGTGGCCGCCGCGGGCAATCGCGGCTACCAGAATTTCGAGACGAAGGACGGCGGCGTCTACGAGAGCTATGCCGCTTTCAGCATCACCGATCCGGGCAACGCGGACGGTGTGATCACCGTCGGCGCGACGCACCGCTACTGGCCGCATACCTATGGCGTGAGCTTCTTCTCGAGCCGCGGACCGACGGGCGACGGGCGCATGAAGCCCGACCTCGTTGCGCCGGGCGAGCGCATACGTGCGCCGCTGCGCAACAGCGAATGGGGCGATCTCGACGGCACCAGCATGGCCGCGCCGCACGTGAGCGGCGCGGCGGCGATGCTCATGGCGCGCTATTCGGAGCTCGTCGGCCAGCCGCGCCGGATCAAGCAGATCCTCTGCGACAGCGCCACCGACCTCGGCCGCGAGCGCAGCTTCCAGGGCCGCGGCATGCTCGATGTGCTGCGCGCGTTCCAGAGCATCTGACGAGAGCGGGGAACCATGATCTTCAGCCTCGAGGTGCGCCGCGCCCGCAAGGGCGATTGCCTGCTGCTGCATTTCGGGACCAGCAAAAAGCCGGGCCTCGTGCTGATCGACGGCGGCCCGAGCAAAGTCTACGGGCCGCATCTCAAGCCCCGGCTCACGGAGATCCGCGAGGCGCGCGGCCTCGGACCGGGGCAGCCGCTGCCGGTGGACATGCTCATGGTGAGCCACGTCGACGACGATCACATCAAAGGCATCCTCGATCTGACGCGGGAGCTGCGCGAGACGCCGCAGGGACAGGCGCGGATGCTGCGCATCATGCGGCTGTGGCACAACAGCTTCGACGAGCTCATCGGCAAGGACCCCAGGGAGCTCACCGCGGCTTTGGGGAACTGGCAGTTCGGCGCGGCCGCTCTCACGGGCGACCTGCCCGACGACGCGGCGCTCGCCTCCGGCGAGAACGACGAGACGGTGCGCGACAGCCTCATGGTGCTCGCGGGCATCCCGCAGGGCCATCAGCTGCGCGGCGATGCGCAGGCGCTCGGCATCCAGCTGCCCGGGAAGCTCGTCATGTCCGGTAACAAGCTCAAGATGGGCACGGTCCAGTTCGTCGTGGCGGGTCCCATGAAGGCGGAGTTGAAGAAGCTGCAGGACAAGCACGACAAGTGGCTGAAGGAGAAGAAAGACGAAGACGCCGAATCGGCGCTCGCCGCATACGCGGACGCGTCGGTGCCCAACCTCTCGAGCATCGTCGTCTACGCCAGGTCGGGTGACAGGACGATGCTCCTCACCGGCGACGCCCGCGGCGACGGGATTCTCCGGGGGCTCGAACAGGCAAAGGTGATTCCCAGGGACGGCAGCCTCGAAGTCGACGTGCTCAAGATGCCGCATCACGGCAGCGCGAGAAACCTCGAGCCCGACTTCTTCGAGCGCATAGGCGCAAGGCACTACGTCTTCTCGGGCAACGGCGAGCACGGCAATCCCGAGCGCGAGTCACTCGAGATGCTGTTCGCAGCGCGAGGCGACAAGCCATTCGAAATCCACCTCACTTACCCCGTCGACGAGATCGACACGGAGCGCGAAGCGGACTGGAAAAAGGAACAGGCGAAAGAGAAGAAACGCGGCGGCAAGGTGCGTGAGGACTGGTCGCCCGAGAAGCACAGCCTTCGGGCACTCTTCGCGAAGACCCACCTGCGCCCCGACCAGAAGATCCGCATCGTCGATGCCGGGAATCCGCACCTGATCGAGCTTGGCGACCCGCTGGGCTATTGATCGTCTCGCAGCCAGCGCGCGAGTAGCCCCTTCAGCGTAAGCCGAGCACCCGTTTTTTCACCGCCTCCGGCGTGCCCTCGAGGTCCATGTCCGCCAGCGACGGCCCGCACTTCCAGGCGTCGACGCCGAGCAGCACGGCGAGGATCTCCGCGAACCCGCGGTGCAGCGGCACTGCCATCCCCGCCTGATCGGCAAGCTGCACGCACGGCACGATGGCGTAGGGCAGGTCGTCCGCTGCCCACGTGCGCCAGATGTCGGGCTGGAAGGGCGGGAAAGACTTGTAGACCGGGTTCTGCATCGCCTCGTAGAAAGTGTTGCTCCTGAAGCCGTAGTACTGCTCGATCGCTTTCGCCATCGGCGTGTGCTCGACGCCGTAGGCCTCGCACACGCGCTTGCGCTCCGCGTCGAGCGCGTCTCCGAGCACGCCCGCCGCGGGCACGACGCCCTCCTGGTAGAAGCCGAACTTCCTGCCGTCGATCTTCGCGCGCTCCATCGCGCCGACGTTCGGCAGCACCATCGCCGGGTGCACGATCAGGTTCAGGTTCTCGAGCCCGGTCTGGAGCACCGACGACGCCGCCGTGAAATACGGGAAGAGGGGCTTCAGAACCGCGAGCGCCTCGTCCGAGCGCGAAGCCGGCACCGTCGCGATCTGAATGCCGCTGCGCAGCCCTTTGGGCGTCACCACCGTGCCCTCGATCCGCGCGGCGTGCGTCGGCGCGGGCGCTTCGGTCACGAGCACGTCTTCGCGGCCCGCCTTGCGCAGGAGCGGAGTCAGGCGCGCAGCCGGCAGGTAACCGTGGCTCTGGACGTGCACGACGGCGCCGCGCGCGAACTCGGGAATCATCGCGCTGAACTTCTGTTCGAGCTGATGCATGTCGACTTCGATCAGCACGGCCTCGGCGTCCTTCAGCGCCTCCGCAGTGGTGTCGCAGACTTTGTCGAGCTTCGCAAAGCCGGTCTTCTTCGAGATGAGGTGTTTCGCATCGCCTTCGACGGTGAAGCCTCCCGCCTTGCGCACCTCCGGGAGCTGGTCCTTCTGCTCCGGAAAGACCGTGTAGCGCACTTCGTGGCCCGACAGCGTGAGATCCGACGCGCACACCGCGCCGATCGCGCGCGCGGTATTACCGATGACTGCGACTTTCGACATGCAGCTGCTCCTTTGGTAAGCCCTCCGCTCGCCTGGCGTTGCTATTGGGAGGAGGCGGTTTTCCGGTCGACCAGGTTGCGCTTGAGCCAGTCCTGCATGTCGCTCCAGACCCGCGCAAGCTCCTGCTCGTTGGGCATCTCGAGCGCGTGCGGCAGCTCCAGCGTGACCACCGGGATTCCCGCTTTCAGGCCGCCAAAATTTCCGAGTGATCCAGGATAGACGCCGAGCCGATGCAGGTGCAGCCGTCCAAACCGTAACGGAGGTTGCATGCCGTGTGGCGGCCCGTCGAAATCGAGAACGGCGTAGGGCGCGTGAACGGAAACGATCACGTCCGGTTTGAAGGTCTCGATTTCATAATGGAGCCACGCTGACTCGGGCTCGGAGCGGGCCGCCGGGCCGGGAAAGCGGCGCGGATCGCGGCCAGTGGAAACCGACCAGTAACGAGCGGCCTCGCTCGACCAGTTATCGGTAGGGAAATTGCGATTGAGGTCGACGCCGCGCGCGTTGACGCGCGTCGGCGGTTTTGCGAGCAGGCCGTCCGGGTTCAGCACCGGAATCACGCGCCACTGATACCGGGCGGCCTCGCCGGACGGCTGTTTCAGCAGCTCGATCCAGCGAAAGACGATCGACACCGAGGTCAGCTCGTCTCCATGAATGCCCCCTATGACGAGCACGCGCGCAATGGACGGCTGCGCCGGCCTGAATTCGTGGAGCATGATGTGCTGGCCGTTCACGGATCTTGCCCACGGCTTGAGCTCTGCCGATACGCAGGTGTTCAATTTGATCCGCGGGATGGCGCGCGTCACGTCTTTGCACCAGTTGTGCAGATCGCTTTGCGCTGCGGCCGTGGCAGCCTCCGCGGCCGAAACGGTCGTGTGTAGTGCCAGAAGGACAGACAACAACAGCAAATGGAGTCGCATCTCGTCTCATGCTCGGTGCCTCGGACAACCGAACTTTAACCCGACGAGCGGCCCGCTCCCACAGCGGATGTCGATTGCACGACCCTTCGGGCGTCATCGCCGCGCCGGTTGATGGGGCCATGCTAAGCTCGACACGGCAGCGGAAAGTGCAGATCCGGCCATGGGCAGCGCGTTCCCTCCGACAACGAAAAGGAGCCGGCATGAGCATAGAGCGCGTTCCTGGTGGCGGTAGCGCAAGCTACAGCAAGGCGGTGGTGGTCAGCGGTGCGGGTAGAACGGTGTATGTATCGGGAGGGCTCAGCCCCAAGGGCTCGATGGCCGACCAGGCGAACGCGTGCATCGATCAGATCGAAGCGGCGCTCCGTGCCGTCGGGGGCTCGCTCGAGCACGTCGTTCGCATTACGGCGTGGCTCACGCGCCTCGACGAGTACGGCGAATACAACCGCGTGCGCGGCGAGCGCTTCGTTGGAAACCTGCCGGCGAGCGCGGCCGTGCAGGTCGCAGGCCTCCTCCAGGGGGCGCTCATCGAGATCGACGCTGTCGCCTTTATTCCGGATTGACGGGGGGAGGCACTTCAATGCTCGCTGGCGTGTATTACTTTCCGACTGACTATGGGATCGATATCGCGGAGCTTGCCCGCGCGCTCGAAGAGCGAGGCTACGATGCGCTGTTCGTCTGCGAACACACGCATATTCCGACGAGCCGCAGAACGCCGTTCCCCGGCGGCGGAGAGCTCCCCAGGAAATACAAACACACGCACGATCCGTTCGTCGCGCTATCGTTCGCCGCAGCCGCCACGCGTAGGCTGAAGCTCGGGACCGGCATTGCGCTGATTCCGCAACGCGATCCGATCGTCACGGCCAAATCCGTGGCGAGCCTCGATCAACTGTCCAATGGGCGCTTCATCTTTGCGATCGGGGGCGGCTGGAACGTCGACGAGATGGAGAACCACGGTGCCCGCTATGAAACGCGCTTCAAGCTGCTCCGCGAACGCGTGCTCGCCATGAAGGCGCTGTGGACCCAGGAAGAGGCGCAGTTTCACGGCGAGTACGTCGACTTCGGTCCGGTCTGGATGTATCCCAAGCCGAAACAGCGGCCGCATCCGCCGATCCTGATCGGCGGCGAGTCCGACCATACGATCAAGCGCGTGGTCGAGTTCGGGGACGGCTGGTTTCCGCGACCGCGCAACAACTGGGAGCCCAGGAGCGCTGTTGCCCGTTTGCATGCCGCGGCAAAAGAAGCGGGGCGCGATCCGGCCACGCTACCGATTACGGTGTTCGCCGCTCCGCCGGACCGCGAGAAGCTCAAGCCTTACCGCGAGGCGGGCATTCATCGTGTGCTATTCGAGGTTCCGGATGTAAGTCGCGACGAGATCCTGCGAGTGCTCGACAGGAACGCGCCGTTGATTGCGGAGCTTGCCATCGCCTAGAGAACAGCTTCGGCGACGACACGCAGCGCATCGATGCCGGCGCCGCCCAGCAGCATGGTGCCGATCGCGCCGTCTTTCGAGTTCTCCTTCCAGACTTGCAGCCGATCCCTGATGCGTTCGGGCGAGCCAACCAGCGCGATCTCGTCTATGAGGTTGTCTGGAACAGCGGCGATCGCTTCGTCGCGGCGCCCATCCAGGTAGGCATCCTGGATCTTCGCGGCCGCCGCCTCGTATCCCATACGCCTGACGTAGTCGTTGTAGAAGTTCTTGCCGCGCGCGCCCATGCCGCCGATGTAAAGCGCCATTCGCGATTTGATGGCGTCGCGGCAGGCCTGCAGGTCCGTTCCCATCGCGACAGGCACGAACGGAGCGATGTCGAAGCCGGCCAGCGTCTGCCCCTGTCCCGCTGCCAGCCTCCCTTTGAGCACGGGTTCGGTGACCATGCCGGTGCGCTCGGGGCTCATCATGAACGGCTGTACGCCGTCAGCGACCTCGCCGGCGGTGCGTAAGCCCGCAGGCGTAATCGCGGCGGTGTAGATCTGAAGATCGGGGTTCGGATGCAGAATGCTCTTCAGCGGCTTGCCGAGGCCGCTTGCGTCCGCACCCGCGTAGGGAATCTGGTAGTGCTCGCCCCGGTGCGTGAGCGGGGCCTCGCGTGCGAGCACCTTGCGCACGATATCTATATATTCTTTCGTGCGGGTGAGCGGCTTACCGTAGGGCACGCCGTGCCAACCCTCGATCACCTGCGGCCCCGACGGGCCGACGCCGAGGAGGAACCGGTCGTTGGACATGGCCTGCAGTGTCGCCGCCGTCATCGCGGCGCAGGCCGGGGTGCGGGCCGGCATCTGCATGATGCCGGTGCCCGCTTTGATCCGGTCGGTACGGGCCAGCACCCAGGCGATCGGCGTCACCGCATCCGTGCCGTAGGACTCGCCCGCCCACACCGACGTGTAGCCCAGCCGCTCGGCCTCCAGCACCAGATCCATCCGCGGGCCGCCGGGTTCTCCCGCATATCGCAGTAGTATTCCTAACTTCATCAGCACATTCCTTTAGGTTGCAGATGCGTGTTTTGATTTGCGGCGGCGGCGTGATCGGAGCTTGCACCGCCTATTCCCTGGCTCGGCGCGGCGTCGATGTCACTGTCGTCGAACGAACGGAGGTCGCTTGCGCGGCTTCCGGCAAAGCGGGTGGCTTCCTGGCCCTCGATTGGTGCGCCGGCAGTCCGCTCGATGCCCTGGCGCGCCGCAGCTTCGCTCTGCATGCCGAGCTTGCCAGTGAGATGGACGGCGACTGGGCCTATCGCCGGATGAATGCGTACAGCGGTTTCGTAGCTCGTGATCGTGACGCGCGCAGAAACGAACCCGCGGCGCTCGATTGGCTTTCCGATGGGACAGTCATTTCTCATCGAATCGGCACGCCTGACACGACGGCCAGCGTTCACCCACGCAAGTTCACGAGAGCGATGATGCGGGCGGCGCAGAAACATGGAGCGCAGGTGCGTTCGGGACAGATAACCGGTGTGGTGCGCCGGGGCGTCGAACCGATTGTGACAGGGATCGAGGTCGAGGGCGCGGTCATCGAAGCAGATGCTACCGTGATCGCAATGGGGCCTTGGTCGAAACTAGCCGCAGAATGGCTGCCACTGCCCGAGGTGTTCGGACAGGTAAGCCCGAGCATCGTCTACGACACCGGGGCGGACGTGCCCGCCGACGCACTCTTCCTCGAATTTCAGGACGCGTCCGGAGACGAGCTGACAGTCGAGGTTTTTCCCCGCGCCGACGGCAGCACGCACGTCTGCGCCTTCTCGGGCGCAGCAGCGCTGCCGCCCGACCCGGCTCACGTCGCACCGGACCCGGATGTGATCGAAAGTCTACGCTCGTTATGCGAGCGCCTGTCGCCCGCGTTCAGCGCGGACCGCATCATCGCGAAGCAGGCATGCTTTCGTCCGATCACGCGGGACTACTTGCCGCTGATCGGCCGGGTGCCGCGTATCGAAGGCGCTTACGTCGCCACCGGCCACAACGTATGGGGCATTCTCAATGCGCCGGCAACCGGAGAAGCGATGGCGGAGCTCATCGTCGACGGCAAAGCACACGCCCTCGATTTGAACCCGTTCGATCCCATCCGTCTTGCCCGCGGGTAAACTGCCCCTTTGTTTCAAGACAGAAATAGTTCGAGTGAGCTCCATGGTTACGCCTCCCCTCCGTCGCCGTATCAAGTTCTGCGATGTGGCTATCGGCCAACGCTTCTATGACCCGGTCAGCGAGGAATATTTCGTGAAAGAAA
>Ga0105106_10002977_pt1 | contig 12140 bp, 14 predicted proteins | sample PPLLaktember2015_5_FD_79109 | JGI IMG/M metagenome (GOLD analysis project Ga0105106, IMG submission 79109) | Freshwater sediment microbial communities from Prairie Pothole Lake near Jamestown, North Dakota, USA - PPLs Lake P8 Core (1) Depth... | ecosystem: Environmental > Aquatic > Freshwater >...
CAAACCCTTGACGCGGACTCGGCCGGTGTGGTCTTCTCTTTCATGGGTGGCGTCTCCTTTCATCCCGGCGGCTACCGGGCGTTGGTTGAAGTCGAACTCCAACCGAAAGGTTACGCCGCCTTCCTCATTTACACACTTTCTGATCGTACCTCCGTGAGTTTGATTCAATCTTCACGCGCGAACTTCTGGACCGCCAGAAGGTTGTTCTACCGCTTTGGGTAGAGGTAGCGCAGCGTGCCGTCTACGAGTACAGCCCTAGTCTGGCAGATAGGGTCGCGCTCCAGTGATCGTCAGGGATCCAGCAGGTCGCTGATGCGCTTGCGTCTGAGATCAGAGGTGCTGGCTAACCAGGGGCTCGAGGGCAGCGCCTTCGCTTCTCGGCGCCTGGTCAATCGGAACGTTGGGCGTCTCGGCTAACGCGGTTGGAAGGTGCACAATGGCACCATCGGTGCTAGCTGTTCGAACACGCTGCTGTTGAACGGCTGGTCGCTCTACGGAGATTCACTTGATGGCTGGACCGGCCGGTATGGTTGGTGCATTCTGGGTGTTGCCTGGGCGGCACATCATTGGTGAGACGTGCAGCCTGTCACAGGCTGATCGAGTAGGGGACAACTACAACGGTCGCGCTGGTCACGAATCCCTGTGGTCTAGCTTGGCCAAGCCTGCATCTCTTTTCGGCCGAGGCTACAGCACGGTACCCCGCGGGCGGGTTTTGTATCGCGCCGACGAATCGCAATTCGTGGTCTTGGCCGCACCGGAGATCGTCTCCAACCCAGAGTCCCGACACGCAGTGGAGATGTTTTACGGGCTATCGGGTGCCGAATATCGCACGCACTGGGAAGCCGACCCTCACTATGTAGCGCAACCGGATCTTGTCGACGAAAGCGATGACTGCGACGGAACGTAGGAAGGTCGGTTGCCTTTGGGTCCTCGCATGGGCTATTTCGACGCCAAACTATTGCGTGCAGCAGACGCGCGTGAAGCTGCGTCCTACCTTGCCAACGATGTGCCCACGCGCCGCTGATGCAACACGTTTTGGGCCGAATGCTGATATGTCCACATTTCTCCGAGCATCGTTAGATAGTGATGCGATGACGAGGGCAGCGCGCTCGCGCACGGTCCTCCTCCGGTGTCTGTTCTTGCTAGCGGTGTTTCTGCCCCTGCCGGCTAGCCCGGACAAGCTGTCGACTCCACCCCGGGTTGGCATTTTGGTCCCACCCATCCCGTCGATCTTCGAAATTCCATTGCTGGACAGCTTGCGCCAACTTGGTTACGTCAATGGCAATACCGTCATCCTCGATATACGACGCTCCGAGGGACCCCAGCAGGAATGGTGCAGCTTGGCGGATGATCTCGTGCGTTCGAAGGTGGATCTCATCGTCGCCATCGGCACGCCCGCGGCTCGCGCTGCGATGGACGCGACAACAACGGTCCCGATCGTGTTTGGCGTTGGGGACGCCGTGAGCACCGGTCTCGTAACCAGCCTGGCGAAGCCTCGCGCGAATGGCACCGGATTGACGACCATGTCAACCGAAGTGAGCGCCAAGCGCCTGGAGCTGCTGCTCGAGATCGTGCCCAAGGCGCGCAGGGTGGTCTATCTATATAACCCGGCGAGTCCCCTTGGGCCGCTCATGCGCGAGGAAGTGCAAGACGCCGCAGCGGCGCTTCACATCCAGGTAGACCTCATGGAAGCCAAGGATGCACGAGAAATCCATGCAGCCCTGGAGAGAATATCCCGGAATCCGCCCGATGGGTTCCTGGTCAGCAGCGAAGTGCTCTTTATACCGAGCCGCGACCGGATCATCCAGACCGTAGCGAAAGCCCGGCTGCCGACGGTGTTCCCTTGGCGCGTGTATGCCGTCGAGGGTGGTATCGCGTCCTACGGTGCAAGCAATGAGGAGGGTATGCGCCGAGTCGCCGCATACGTCGATCGAGTCTTGAAGGGCACTAGGCCATCCGAGCTTCCGATCGAACAACTCTCCACATTCCATCTGGTCGTGAACCTGAAGGCCGCTAAGGCGCAGGGGATTACGATCCCGGAGTCGTTCCTCCTGCGGGCCGACGAAGTAATCCGACGGTGATAGGAACCAGGCTTGGATTCCTTACCGGATTGGCCTGCACATGGTAGCGCGGTCTTACTCTGACCTCGATGCGCACGGCTGCGCCTTGACCCGCCACGATTTCAACCGCGGCGGGAGGCGTTACCACGACCACGCTCGTCCCTTGGGCGAAGCTCGGCGCCGCCGCGGCCGACCAAAGCATCGCCGCCAGCATGAGGTGAGCAGGCCAGCGGCAGCACGCTTGGACGACAGCGTTCATTTGATTCCCAGCAATTCATTCAATTGCTGTTGCAGCTTGATGAGCTTGGCGTCGAAGTCGCCTGTATCCAGCAGCGAAAAGAACTGGATCTTTCCCTCTGGATCGATGAGCAAATTCGATGCGATCATGACTTCATCGCGCGCCAGATCGGGCAGCACGTCGGGCGGTGGGGCGAAGTCTTTGGCGACCAAGCCGTCGGCGTCAAGCAGTACGGGAAAGGTGCGTCCGAACTTCTTTGCCATCTTCGCGACCTTGCTCTTGCCTTCCTTGACGTCGATGATGACCACCGCTACGCCTTTGTCGCAGTAGTTTTCATGCAGTTTCTCAAGGTGAGGCGCTTCCGCCCCACAGAACGGGCACCAGGTCGCGGCAAAATGGAGCACTACGAATTTACCGCGAAGATCGGTAAGCGCGAGCATCTGGTCGTCTATTCCTTTGAGCCGGAACTCGGGTGCGACCGCCCCCGGAGAGCGCCGACGTGGTGCTGATGAAGAGCGATCCCTTCGACGTGGTCGGCACGATCGTGCTGTCGCGCGCCACGCTGCGCAAGATGCACCAGAACCTGTGGTGGGCCACGGGCTACAACGTGGTGGCCTTTCCGCTCGCCGCAGGCGTGTTCTATCCCTTCCTGCTCTCGCCGGAGATCGCGGCGCTGGCGATGTCCGGCAGTTCCGTGCTGGTGGCGGTGAATGCGCTGCTGCTCAAGCGCACGCGGCTGGAGGGCGTGGGCAGAACAGCGGCAGGTTGACCATGTAGGCGATCGAGCGGCTCTCCAGGGCTTGCGCCAGCCTCTCCAGGAGCCGCTCAAACATTCGGCGCTCGAGCCAGGCGCAGCTTGACTGGCAGCGTGTCCGGACCCTGATCCAACGCGCCGAGTGCACGGGCGTGCTGGTACATCGCTTCGAACAACCGGAGATTGCGTTCGAAGTCGGGAGGGGACGCCCGGCTCTCGTCGTCCTCGAAGCGCTGCAGGATGTGTGGATTCTTGACCATTGCTCAGGCGCTATTCTACCTTCGGAGTGTGGTTCGCCTCAGCTTGGCTGGGGTCGGCTCGAACCCACGACTCTCTGGTTTTAGATAAACGCGTCACAAGACCAGGTGCGCGGTCCTCCTTCATTCTCCGGCTCATGCGGTCTACCTCAGCTAAATGTGGGGCGGTCTATCCTGCCATGGCCGCATGGCGATCACGCGCGAACCGATATCCGCGGCCTCCTCGCGGTTGTGCGTGACGTAGACCAACGTAAAGCCAAGCTCCGCATGCAGCCTCAGGATCTCCCGGCGCAGGTACCGATTCAGCTCGAGGTCCAGGCTGGAGAGCGGCTCGTCCATGAGCACGACAGCAGGGTTGGCGACCAAGGCGCGCGCCAACGCGACCCGCTGCTGCTGCCCGCCAGATAGCTCTCCAGGTTTTGCCTGGGCACGATCGGCCATACGGACCATCTCCAACGCTTCCCGGATTCGGGCGGGCCTGTGAGCAAGGTCGGTCCGAATGTCGTAGCGGAGCGCAAATTCGAGGTGTTGGGACACTGTCATGTGTGGCCACAAGGCGAGGTCCTGGAAGACCATGCCGATGTGGCGCCGCTCGGGCTCAACCAGGTTACGTCCGCCTTCTGCGACCGGACTGCCGTTGATAGTGATTGCGCCCGAATCGGGCACCTCGAGGCCGGCCACCAGGCGCAGCACCGTGGTCTTCCCGCAGCCGGACGGTCCCAGCAGCACCACGCGCTCGCCACGCTCCACCGACACCGAGATCCCATCGACGACCGCACGGCCGTCATACGCCTTCGAAACCGCACGCAGTTCGATAGCGCTCATCGGTGACTTCCCACGGCTCGAAGCAACGAACCCAGAATGGCCAGCGAGATCAGGGTGACAGCCACCAGGATGACGCACAGAGCCGAGATGAGGCTGGGGGCACCGTTGGCCATGAGGGTGTAGATGCGCGCCGGCAGCGTATCCTGCCCGGCCGGGTAAACCAGCATGGAAGCGCCGAGATCGCGCAGGCAGAAGATGAAGCCGATCAGCCATGCGGCGATAACGCCCGGCAGAGCAGCGGGAAGCACTACGTATGCGATGCGCGCCAGCCACGGTGCGCCCGTCATCTGTGCCGCCTCTTCGAGCGATTGCGGTACATTGCCCAGCGTTGCCAGGGTGATACGGCTGCTCAACGCTGTGTACTGAGCAAGGTAGGCGAAGATCACCATCCCGGCGGATGCATAGAGGAAGCCGGTGGCCGGCCGGTTCCATAGAGCGATCAGTCCCACCCCGATTAACGTCCCTGGCAGTGTGAACAGCAGCAGCGTCAGCGTATCCACCGCGCGCCAGAGGCGAAGCGCGCGATGATGAATCAGATAGCCGCAGAAGAACCCGAACACCGTGAGCAGGGTCGCGCCCACTGCGGCAAAGACCAGGCTGCGCGCCAGGCTATCGGCCGCCTTGTTCCATGCCTCCGGATAGGCGAAGGGTGATAGAGAAGACACGACCAGAGCCAGGAGCGGCAGCACGACCATCGCAGTCGCCAGCAAGCTGACGGCGAGTAGCGCTGGCACCCGCCAGCGGCCGAGCGGGACGAGCAGCATTCGCCTGCCGGGCGTTGTCGGTCGCAGCCTGTAGGTCTTTTCGCGCAGGTAGCGACGCTCGAAGGCCAGTACCAGGAGGGTGACGGCGAGCAGCGGGCTGGCAGCCGCGGCTGCGGCGCCAAAGTCGTAGAAGGCAGAGAACTGGGTGAGCGTTTCGACCGGGAAGACGGCATAGCGCAGGAACATCGGTGCGCCGACCTCGCCCAGTGCAAGCAGGAATACGAGGATGCCCCCGAACAGGATGCCGGGAAGAATCGTCGGCAGCGTAACGTAGCGCAGGGTCGCGGGCCACCGGGCGATCAGCATCCCCGCTTCCTCGAGCCGTGGATTCACCGCGTGCAGATAGAAGAGAGTCAGGATCATCACCACCGGCATGAACGCGCTGACCAGCACCCACAGGCAGCCGGGCAGCCCGAACAGCCACCCCGACAGTAACTCCAAGGTCCGTGCCGGGATGACGTGCACGAGCACGCCGTTGCTTGCCAGCAGGTTGAACCAGCAAACCGCGAGGATATAGGGCGGGAAGAGCAGCGGAATCGAGAGCAGCACCGCCAGCGTGCGGCGCAATGGCAGGTCGGTCTTCCCGAGCAAGAGACCGAGGGAGACGCCCAGCAGCGTGACACAGCCTGCGGTCAAGGTGGCAAGCGTCAGGCTATTTCCGATCGGCGGCCAATGCTGCCGGCCATTCGCGAACAGCTTTTCGTAGACGCCGAGCGTCAACCTGCCGTCGACGATGATGCTCTTGCCGAACATCGCCGCCAGCGGCAGCAGGCCAACAATGACCAGCACGACGACGACCACCAGCAGCGTGACTCTCCGCTCCAAGTCAATGCCCCACCCAGTCCCTCAACAGGGGCTGGATCGCCTGCATCTTGGCCGCCACAGTCGCGTAGTCCACCTTCATCACCTTCAGAGCCTCCAGCCGAGGGACACCGGGCGGCGTGTCCACGCCGGGGTGGAGCGGAATCTGCGCCGCATCGGAATAGGCGAGCTTCCTCTCGGTCTCGCGCGAGAGCAGGTAGTCGATCAGCTTCTTGCCCGCCTCCATGTGTGGGCCGCCGTTGATCAGCAGCACGGCGTTCGGAACGATGAAGCACCCCAGGCCGTCTGCTTCCTGGTCCGGGTAGAGGCCCTCCACCGGCCGCCCCTGTTTCTGACGGCTGTGCACGTCATCGCTGTCCACCAGGGCGAACTGAAAAGTGCCGGCGGCCACCTGATCGGCACTTTCGCCGTTGCTGGAAGAGATCTGGACCCCGTTCTTACTCAGGGCATCGAGGAACGCCTTGGCGCGGTCGTCCCCCCACACCGCGAACAGGGCGGCCATGTGTGCGGTAGTGGTACCGAACAGCGGGTTGGCGATCACCGCCTTGCCCTTGAAGTCCGGGTCGGTGTAGGCCTGGATGGACGTCGGTTTGTCTTTGAGCCCCTGCCGCAAGATCAGTATGCGTGCCCGTGCGGAGAACCCCGTCCAGTGCCCTTCGGGATCGCGGTACTGCTCCGCGATCCCGTCCGCACTGGGTGAACGGTAGGGCGCGGACACGCCCTGCTGTCGCAGCGCCTCGGCACGAATCGGCTCGTTGGCCCAATACACATCGGCCTGGGGGTTCGCCTTCTCGGCGATCAGCCGGTTCATCACACCTGCGCTCTTGGTCTCCTCGGTGTCGTAGACGGCCAGCACCTTGATCCCGGTGTCGCGCTGGAAGTCCTTCAGGATCGGTTCGGAGAAGACTTGGTCGTGGCTCACGTAAACGACAACCGCGTTGGCGGATTCCGGCGTCAGCGCACGCCACAGCATCACCCCGATCACTACGGCGAGCACGGCAAAGGAGAGTCTGCGTTTGCTCATCGGGGCAATCTGGACTGGAATCGGGAGGGCTTGTGACCCGGCTGGCCGGCTCTGCGGGATCGGGGGGTCAGGACTTGGGGGGCCAGCCGTGCGGCTCGTTCTGACAATACACGCACCAGGCGTACAGCGCGTCGTACATGACCATCCCGTGCCTCAGCATTTCGTGATCGTCACTGAAGTTGTGCGACAGCCCCAGCGAGATGGCAAACAGGCCTGGCGCCTCGGGTGCCAAATCGAGGCGCGATGTATCCGCGCCACGCACGATCACCGCGAGCTGCGCCAGGGGCGTATCCCTCAGCTGGTACTTTTCCAGAAAGGCGTCGAAGCTGCACCGCTCCCGCACGTGCGACAGTTCCACGCCGGGGATGTCATAGGGGATGGCCCCGGTCTGCTCCGCCACGCGCAATACCTCCTTGGACGGTACGAACAAGAATTCCGGCGCTTGGTCGATGAAGCGCGCGATCAGCCAGGGGCAGGCGATGCGGTCGATCTTCGGGCGTTCGCGCGTGACCCATTTCATGGAGCGTTACCCCAGAGAAGCTAGTTGCCGCCCCAGGACAACTCGTCGAAGGCGGTGACGCTGTCGGCCTTGGTCCACACCCCGATCGCGCCGGGGCCGGCGATGTGATCGTCTTCCAGATCGATGTACTGCCTGCCGTCGAGCAAGACCCTGATGCGCTTGCCGGCGAACTCTACGCGCAGCGTGTGCCATTCGTTGGCCTGCACAGGTGCGTCCACGTACTTGATCGTTTGGCGGCTGCCCCGCGTGGCGTGATAAAGAGAGACGTTGTTCTCGAGCGCGTTGGCGCGCGCGACATAGTAGTTGTCGCCGTCCTTGAAGCGCCACATCAGGCCGCCGGCCCGGTCCTCGCTGCCTTGCATCGGCTTGAACTTGACTTCCACGAAGCCGTCGGTAATCACGACATCCTCCTTCGCGCACCAGGGATAGGTTCCCTTACCCGATTGCTTCAGTACGTTCGGCTTGCTGGGCGCGGTCGGATCGGTCTCGACCGCCCATCTGGGTGAGCCACGGCCCGTGACCCCGCACGTCCAGCCTGCAGGCAAGGCACCGGCCGGGTCCTGATCGAATCCGATCGTGTCCGCCAGCGCCGCGCTCGCAAACAGGACCGACAGCAGTATCAAGAGAACCTGTTTCATCGGTACGCCTCATTGCTGTGCCTATTGACTGGTCTGGGTACGCAGTGCGGCTTTCAGCCCGTTGGCCAGGTCCTGCACCGGACCCACGCCCCAGTAGTGGAGGAAGACGTATCGGGGCGACTCGCCGATCATGTGGTTGTGAATGGCCACTACGTTGATGTCGGCCTTGCGTAGGGCCTTCAGGACGTCCTGGACCTCGTGCTCGAGCATGGCGAAGTCGCCGTCCACTATAGCGAGCCGCTCGCTGCCCGCGAACGCCGCCCAGGTGTTGACGCCCATCTCCTTGCCGACCTCGTGGCCGCCCATCTTCGCCGTGCGTCCGATCACGACTCGGTAGACGCCCCCCGCCAGCGTACCGCCGTGCCCCAGGATCTCGTCGATCACACGCGGGTCGAAGGAGGCCTGAGCGGGATCGATATCGGCCATCGGAGGCGCAGGCGGACTGCGCATCAGCTCGCGCACTTTTGCGAAGACGCGGCCGAGCGCTTGCGCCAGTTGCTCCTCATCGCCCATACCGCCAATGTGCATGAGCATCACTTTCGGCGAATCCCACAGGAAATGATTGTGCAGCGCGGTCACCTCCAGCCCGCTGTCGAGCGCAACGCTCATCACCGGGTTGATTTCGCTCTCGCGCATGACGATGTCGCCCATCACCATCACGTGCTCTCCTGCACGTTGGAATGCTGCCCAAGCGCCCAGCCCCTGCGCGGGGACCAGTTTGACGCCCGCGACGTCCGGCTTGATGTCCGAGCGAGGCAACGTGACCTTGAACACGCCTTCCTCCTTGCTGAACACGCCCTTCAGGCCGGTCAGCGCCTCGATCCTGGCCGTATCCAACGCGTCCGCCGCAGCAGCGGAAGCAGCGAGCAACGCAGCTGCGATGCATCCAGCGATATGCAATGCCCTTGGCTTCATGATCCACCTCATCGCTACATCGTGCCTTTCCGAGTTGAAGCTGGCCCGCTCAGTCCGAAGCGAAGCTGAGTTCTACGACGTCGGATGCTTTGTCCATGTCGCCGCTACGGTCGTGAGTCGAAATCGCCATCTTGTAGCGTCTGGCCGGCTCGAACCGGGTATCGTCGTCATGGCCGGTGAAGAGCCTTCTCTGCAGCTCCACGGTCCAGCGCCCGTCCCTCCAGACGCCCTTCGCGCGCACGTCCGCTGCGCTGCCCGTGGGAGTCCCGAGCAAGCATTCTGTGATACTTGTTACACTATCGTCAAGACAATAACTCGACGACCCGGTTCCCTAGTCATGGCTTCCAAACCCACATCCGGCCGGCCGGCATGGCTGCTGTTCATTCTCACGTTGCAGGGCCAGCAGCCGGCCGTGCGCATGCGCGTGTGGCGGGCCCTCAAGGCACTCGGCACCGCGGTGCTGCGCGATGGGGTCTACCTGCTTCCTAACCGGGCCGCGTTTATCGCACCGTTGCAGGCGCAGTCCGAGGAGGTGACCGCCTCGGGCGGTAGCGCCCAGATGCTCGAGGTAAACGCGCGAGACGAGCAGCAGGAGGCCGAGTTCCGCCAGCTCTTCGACCGCACGCCCGACTACGAGAAGCTGATGCTGGAGATTCGCAGCGCGAGAAAGGAGATCGGTGACCTGGACGCCGCCGTGTTATCGCCGCGCTTGACGCGCCTTGGACGTGATTACGAAACCATTGCACTGCAGGACTTCTTCGCTGGGGCCGCCCGCGAGCAGACGCGCGAAGCGCTGGAGGACCTGGCAGCTGCTGCCAACGCCCTGCTGTCGCCGGACGAGCCTCACGCCACCGCCGGCCGAATTCGGCGCCTGGACCCCGCCAAGTACCAGGGCCGCACTTGGGCTACCCGCGCGCGGCCCTGGGCGGACCGCCTGGCCAGCGCCTGGCTGATCAGGCGCTTCATCGATCCGCGGGCGAAGCTGCTGTGGCTGACGAGCCCGAAGGACTGCCCTAAGCGCGCGGTCGGCTTCGACTTCGACGGTGCCGAGTTCACGCATGTCGGCGCCAAAGTAACCTTCGAGGTCTTGCTCTCGAGCTTCGGGCTGGAGGGCGATCCGGCGCTGGAGAGAATCGGCACGCTGATCCACTATCTCGACGTCGGCGGCGTGCCGGTCCCGGAGGCAGTGGGCTTGGAAGCGCTGTTGCGGGGTGCGCATCGGCTTATGCTCGATGACGACAGCCTGGTGACCGAGACCGGCAAGCTGTTCGAGTTTCTGTATGTCCACTACGCCGCGAACGCCTGAGGCGATCGAGGTCGGTTCCGAGCCGACGCCTGCGGGCCCGGTGTCCTTCTCGGAGGCGCTCTGGTTCTGGCTCAAGCTCGGCTTCATCAGCTTTGGCGGACCGGCCGGCCAGATCGCGATCATGCACCAGGAGTTGGTGGAAAAGCGGCGCTGGATCTCCGAGCGCCGCTTTTTGCATGCGCTCAACTACTGCATGGTGCTGCCCGGTCCCGAGGCCCAGCAGCTCGCCACCTACATTGGCTGGCTCATGCACCGCACGCTCGGCGGCATCGTGGCGGGCGGGTTGTTCGTGCTGCCGTCGCTGTTCATCGTCATCATACGTCGTGGATCTACGTAGCCTTCGGCGATCTGCCGCTGGTGGCCGGCATTCTGTATGGCATCAAGCCCGCAGTGACTGCCATCGTGCTGTTCGCCGCCTATCGCATCGGTTCGCGGGTACTGAAGAACGCGCTGCTGTGGGGGATCGCGGCTGCCGCGTTCGCGGCGATCTTCGCCTTGGATGTTCCGTTTCCGCTGATCGTCCTGAGCGCCGCGGTCGTCGGCTGGTTGGGCGGACCCCTCGCGCCCGCGAAGTTCTCCACAGTGAGCGGCCACGGCGCTGCGCGGCACAGCTGCGGCCCCGCCCGGATCGACGACGACACGCCCACCCCCGAGCACGCTCGCCTGCGTTGGCCACGCCTTGTGCGAGTGGCTCTAGTCGGCCTGGCGCTGTGGGTAGTCGTGCTAGGGGCGATCGCGGCGCAGGAGAGTTGGCATGGCACGCTCACCCAGATGGCCTGGTTCTTTACCAAGGCGGCGCTGCTGACCTTCGGCGGCACCTATGCCGTGCTTCCGTATGTGTTCCAGGGCGCAGTGGAGTACCACGGGTGGCTGACGGCTGCGCAGATGATCGACGGTCTTGCGCTGGGTGAGACCACGCCAGGCCCATTGATCATGGTGGTCGCCTTCGTCGGCTTCGTCGGAGGCTGGAGCGCGGAGCTGTTTGGGCCAGACCGCCAGTTTCTGGCCGGGGCGGTGGCAGCAACGGTGGTAACCTACTTCACGTTCCTGCCCTCGTTCATCTTCATCCTTCTCGGCGGACCGATCGTCGAGACCACCCACCGACAGCCTCGCGTCACCGCGCCGCTAACGGCGATCACGGCTGCCGTGGTCGGTGTGATCGTCAACCTGGCGGTGTTCTTCGCGTACCACGTGCTGTGGCCTGCGGGCTTCAAAGGCGGATTCGAGTGGCCGTTGCTCGCGATCGGGCTCGCAGCCGGCGCGCCCTGCTGCGCTTCCGCGCTGGGGTGATCCCAACTATCCTCGCCTGCGGCGGGGCCGGGCTGCTTTACCAGAGCACCAGCCGGCTGCTGTTCGGCTGAGCCGCGAGTAACCCACGACCCCCTGGCTCGTAACCAGCGGGTCGGAAACTTAGGCCACCACAGGACCGCGCCGCGGTGCGCCATCCCGGAGACGCACGTGCCGCCCATGCAGCAGGTAGTACGCTGCTGGCAGCACGATCATCGACAACACAGGTGCCGTAATCATGCCGCCCACCATGGGTGCCGCGATGCGCTGCATCACCTCGGACCCGGTGCCGGTGCCGAGCATGATGGGCAGTAGGCCGGCCACGATCACGGCCACGGTCATCGCCTTGGGCCGCACGCGCAGCACAGCGCCCTCGACGATAGCTTGCGCCAGGGCGCGGCGATCGGTGAGACGTCCTTCCTCTTGCCAGCGCTCGACTGCGTGGTTGAGGTAGATCACCATCACCACGCCGAACTCTGCCGCCACGCCCGCTAGCGCGATGAAGCCTACGGCGCTGGCGATGGAGAGATTGTGACCGAGCAGATACAGTAGCCAGAAGCCGCCGACTAGCGCGAAGGGGAGGGTGGCCATGATCATAAGTGCGTCGGTGAAGCTGCGGAAGGTCAGGTACAGCAGCACGAAGATGATGGCGAGCGTGAAGGGCACCACCACGCGCATTCTCTTCGCCGCCCGCTCGAGGTACTCGAACTGGCCCGACCAGCTCACCGAG
>Ga0105106_10002979_pt1 | contig 12136 bp, 9 predicted proteins | sample PPLLaktember2015_5_FD_79109 | JGI IMG/M metagenome (GOLD analysis project Ga0105106, IMG submission 79109) | Freshwater sediment microbial communities from Prairie Pothole Lake near Jamestown, North Dakota, USA - PPLs Lake P8 Core (1) Depth... | ecosystem: Environmental > Aquatic > Freshwater >...
AAAACCTCCCGAGGACGGAACTCGCTCAGAAATCCGAAGATCCAGTCCTGGGCGACCTCGCTCACCTCCGTCAGCCTGAACCGCGCCGACTGGCCGGCCAGGTCCCGCAGCGCAGCGTCGTTTCCCTTGAGGAGAATCCTTCCGAGGATGGCGCTCTCCACCGTGATCTGGACATTGTGCCCATCCACCACCAGAAGCCGGCCGAGCCAGTCCTCGCCCTTGCATCGGCGGGATTGACGACGAAGGGCCGTCTCCTGGCCGAACACGCCTCGAAGCAGAAGCTGGCGCTCGAGGTGCGTCAGCTGATACCGGTTGCCCACCCATTCCAGGGCGGAGGCCCTCGGGTAGCCCCGGTTCTGGAAATGGTAGAAATCCGGCGCCGCCCGGGCGATCAGATGAATTCGTTGAGGGGGCAATTCATTGCGAGTGACTTCAGTCATGATCTTCCATCAGACGGCAAATGCCGGGGCGAGGAGCAGCTCGCCCGCATTGAGGGCGGCTGCAGCTCCCGCGACCCGGCATCTGAGCTCTTGAAATATCTGCAAACCTAGGAGCAGGTGGCCTTCAGCTTGCGGACCTCTTCCGTGAACAGGGGCAGGAAATTGAACAGGTCCTCGACCACGCCATAGTCCGCCTTCGTGAAAATGGGGGCTTCAGAGTCCTTGTTGACCGCCGCGATGAACTTCGAAGACCCCATGCCGGCGAGATGCTGAATGGCGCCGGAGATCCCCGCGGCGATGTAAAGGTTCGGGTTGACGACCTTGCCCGTCTGGCCCACCTGATCCGAATGGGGGCGCCAACCGGCATCAACGGCCGCACGGGACGCTCCCACCGCAGCGCCCAGCACCTGCGCCAGCTCCTCGAGCATGGCATAGTTCTCGGGACCCTTCATGCCGCGGCCGCCGGAAATGATGATCTCGGCTTCGGTGAGCTCCACCTTGCCGGAGGTATCCAGGTCCAGTCCCAGCACACGCGATTTGGCGGCGGGAATGACCGCTTCCACCTTTTCCACCTCGGCCTGATCCCCTTCCGAAGGCAGCATGCAGTCCATGACGTTGGGACGACAGGAAATGATCGGGAGAGCCCCTTCGGCCCACTCGCACCACGCAAAGCATTTTCCGGCAAAAACCGGGCGCCTGGCCTTGAGCCTGCCGCCATCACACACCACCTGGGTGCAGTCCATGGCCAGAGCGGCATCCAGACGGGCCGCCAGGCGGGCGCCGAGATCCTTTCCGTCCACGGATGCCGAGAGGATGACCACGGCAGGATCGCACTGCTTCACGATATCGGCCACAACGGGAACATACGTCTCGGCCACATAGCTCTCCAGGGCCGGATCGTCGGCCACGTAAACCTTCTTCACGCCGTAGCGCCCCAAATCGGCTGCGCTTCCGCTCACTCCGGACCCGATCGCCACAGCGCAAAGGCTGGCTCCCAGAGCATCCGCGATTCGCTTGCCCTCGCTGGCCACTTCATAGGAGACGCGGCGGAAATTCCCCCCTCGAAACTCGGTGACGACACAAACACACTTGGACATATGAATTCTCCTTCTCCCGGACTAGATCACTTTGGCTTCTTCATGCAGGGCGCGAACCAGCTCCCTGGCCTTGGCAGCGCCATCCTCGCCTTCGATGATTCTGCCGGCTGCCCGCTGGGGCGGCATCTCGAAGGAAACCATCTTGATTTTGGCCGCCTGGGCGGAGCACTGGGTGTCGTCCAATCCCAGGTCCGCCAGCTTCTTGACCGCCAGCGGTTTCTTCTTGGCCTTCATGATCCCGGGTAAAGAAGCATAGCGCGGATTCCAAACCGCATGGGAGCCGCCGAGGGTGATCAGGGCGGGAAGGTCCGCCTCCAGGGTGACCTTGCCTCCCTCGATGGGACGCTCAGCCGTCACCTTGGTCCCATCGGACTCGAGACTCACGGCCAGGGCCAGATGCGGCCAGCCGAGAAGCTCGGCCACCATGGGGCCGCGTTGGGCCAGGTCGTAGTCGACCGCGCGGGAACCGCACACCACCACGTCCGCATTCAATTCCTTCACCCCTGCAGCCAGGGCCTTGGCCACCCCAAGGCTGTCGCTGCCTTCCAGAGCCGGGTCGTCGATGAGAACGCCGGTATCCGCACCCATAGCCAGCGCCGTCCGAATGGATTCCACCACCCGCTGTGGTCCCCAACTCACGATGGTGACCGTGCCGCCGTGTTTTTCCTTGAGTCGTAGAGCCGCCTCCACTGCGAATTCGTCATAGGGGTTGATGATCCACTTGAGGTCGTTGGTGAGGATCGATTGACCGTCACCTGCGATTCGAATCACCGATTCCGTATCCGGGGTCTGCTTGAGAAGTACTACAACATTCACGGCTGTTCCTCCTTCATCGAATTGGGCCTGTTTGAGGGCCTTGTTGAACCTCAAATCTGCTTCAGGGAGCGGGTGCGTTTCGTCCGATAAAACAAATTAAGGTTCGAATTAATCATGTTTCCTAGCACAAGATCCCATGGCAATTCAAGCAGAAACCCTGAGAATTCAGAGGCCTGTCATTTGAGGCCCGGAGCGGGGTCATCTCTGGATGAGCGGTGTGGTGCGGCAGGGTGAAGGCCGTCTTTTTAAGATGGAGGAGGCGAGAAGGTGCGAAGGTGAGACCAAACGAACGGACGTTCCTGAAATTCGCAGACCCCGATCCTCCCACCCGGTTCGGGGAGAAAATCGGGGCGATCCAGTCCGAAGCGCTGAAACGGTTGAAGTCATTTCAACCCGGCGGGCATTCAAATCATTTGGGCTTGCAATGGGCGCAGTATCCCTGCAGAATCACCTGTCGACGCATGACCTCGAAGTCATTCCCTTCAGGAAGAGACACTTTGACATCCAGGCCCGGATCTTCGAAATCCTGGATGGTCTGGCATTCCAGGCAGATCAGGTGATGATGATGGCTGACGTTGGCTTCATATCTGGCCACTTCCGTCACGGGACTCACCTTCTGAATCAGTCCGACCTCGTGAAATCGTTCCAGAGTCTTGTAGACGGTTCCCAAAGAGATCATGGGGAATCGCTTCCTGACCTGCTGGTAGATTTCTTCAGCGCTGGGATGCACCTTGGTGTGGTAAAGAGCCTGGTAAATGGCCAAACGCTGGTAGGTGACCTGCAACCCATGCTGTCTCAAAATCGCAATGAAATCTTTGTCACTGTTCTCAGACATTCCCTAGCCCCCCCCTTTTCTTGATTTAGAAATCGATGATTGAGTGGTGTTTTGATCAAAGTCACCCGTTGAACACCGAAACAATAAATCATGTTACATTAATTCTTATATCTTCGACAACACTTTTGTCCATTTGATGGAGTTATTTTAGGTCCTTATTCTCGACCCAAGGATCTCCCTCACAGCCTGAGCCGTCAGAGAGGGTCTCAACTTGCCGTGAAGCCTTCATGGATTGGAATGGGCAGAAGGTTGGGCGGGGTCACCCGTTGCAGACCGGTTTTCGGATTTGCCGAGTGCGCGCCTGAGATACACCATGAGGATGGAAAGAGCCGCAGGCGTCATCCCCGGAATCCTGGATGCCTGGCCCAAAGAGGCCGGCCGGATGCTCATCAGCTTCTGCCGGATCTCGTTCGAGAGCCCCGGTATCGACTGAAAGTCGAAATCCCCCGGAAGGAGCGTCTGCTCGAGCTGCTTGAACTTGTTCACTTCGGCTTCCTGACGCCTCAGGTATCCCTCGTATTTACACTCGACCTCGACCTGCTCTTTGATGCGCTCGGCAAGCCGGTCCGGGGAAGGGGCGAAGGCCTCGAGATCGGCGTAGCAGACCTCGGGTCTCTTCAGAAGCTTTTCAAGCGACAGGGGCTCGTTCAGCGGCGGTGACCCCTTGGTCTGGAGCATGTCATTGACGGCAGGCGAAGGCCGGAGCAGGGTGCTGCGCAGGCGCTGCATTTCGGACGCTTTCGACCGGCGCCGCTCCTGGAGCTCCTGATAGGTGGCCCGATCGTGCAGGCCCAGTTCGAACCCCTTTTCCAAGAGCCGCAGATCGGCGTTGTCCTCCCGGAGCAGGAGCCGGTATTCCGCCCGGGAGGTGAAGATGCGGTAAGGCTCGTTGGTCCCCCTGGTGACGAGATCGTCCACCATGACGGCCATGTAGGCTTCGGAGCGATCGAGGATGAAAGGGGGCCTTCCCTGCACCGTGCAGGCGGCGTTGATTCCCGCCCAGATGCCCTGGGCGGCGGCCTCTTCGTACCCCGAGGTTCCATTGATCTGCCCAGCCAGGAAGAGACCGCGGACCAGCTTGGTCTCCAGGGTCGAGTGCAGCTGAGTCGGCTGTATGAAATCGTATTCGATGGCGTACGCTGGTCGCATCACCTCGGCATCCTCCAGGCCCGGAACGGAGTGGATCAGCTGCAGCTGGATCTCGTAGGGCAGGGAGTTCCCCGTCCCGCTGGCGTAGATTTCCTCCGTCTCCAGCCCTTCGGGCTCCAGGATGATCTGATGGTATTCCTTGTGGGGGAATTTCATGATCTTGTCTTCGAGGGACGGGCAGTAGCGGGCCGAAACCCCCGTGATCGTTCCATTATAGAGGGGAGACAGGTGGATGTTGCGCCGCACCAGCTCATGGGTTCTCGAATGCGTCTTTCCGATGTGGCAGGGCATCGACGTGAACCGGACGCCGTCGCTGAAGAGGGAGAATGGCCTCGGTTGATCATCCCCTTCCTGGACTTTGAACCGGCTGAAGTCGATGCTGCGCCGTGCCAGCCGGGCCGGGGTCCCGGTTTTCATGCGCCCGAGGGTGAAGCCCAGAGCCTGGAGCTGATCGGCCAGGGCGTCCGATGGAAACTCCCCGGCTCTTCCCGCAGGAATGTGAGCAGACCCGATGTGGATGAGACCGTGCAGGAAGGTGCCCGTCGCCAGCACGACCGCGGGGGCCTCATGAAAGACTCCCAGCTGGTCGACCAGCCCCCGCACCCTCCCGTCCTCCACCACGAGGGAATCGACCAGGGCCTGTTTCAGATGCAGTCCAGTCTGGAGCTCGACGGACTGTTTCATGAGGGTGCGGTAGCGAACCTTGTCGTTCTGTGAACGGGTGCCGCGCACTGCCGGCCCCTTTTTGGTGTTCAGCCAGCGGAACTGAATGGCGGTGCGATCGGTGATCCGGGCCATCTCCCCACCCAGGGCATCGATTTCCTTGACCAGATGCCCCTTCCCGATCCCCCCGATGGAGGGGGAGCAGGGCATGTGGGCCACCGTGTCGAGATAGATGGACAGGATGAGGGTCCTGCAGCCCATTCGGGCCGCGACCAGGGCGGCTTCACAGCCGGCGTGCCCCGCACCGACGACGATCACATCGTAGCGATTGGACATGAACCACCAACCTCGGGTTTTCGTGAGGTTCCTGCAGGATGCCTCACAACAGGCTGTGAACAGGCCCTCAAACGACCTTTCGGAGCCGATTGACAATCATTTCGGAACCTTTTGGAAATGAATACTTTTCCGGTTACTCTTAGACGCTTCCACAGAACAGGGCCATCATGATCCCCGTGCGTCATCTCCGGGCGGGGATCCACGCTTCTCAACGTCGCTGGATTCCCGACAGGGACATTCGGGAATGACAAACGGCGTGGTCACTCGATTATGTGGAAGGGTACTCAGCCTCGTGGCGTCATCTTACGGCACCTGTTTCCCAATTCCGGCGAGGAGGCGCGCAGCCTGCCATGGCAAACAAGCCATACCGCGATTTCAACAGCTCCCTGCGGGAGCAATTCGGCTGCCGCGTCCAGAAGATCACCCTGGACGCGGGTCTCACCTGCCCCAACCGCGACGGCACTCTCGGGCTGGGCGGCTGCATCTACTGCAACGAAAAGGGATCGGGCACCGGCGCCGCCTCGCAGAGGCTTCCCATAACGGATCAAATCCGAAACGCCAAATCTTATCTTGTGAAACGTTACAAGGCCAAGGCCTTCATCGCCTATTTTCAGTCCTATTCCAACACGTATGCGCCGCTTCACATTCTGAAATCCCTGTATGAGGAAGCCCTCGCCGACCCCGATGTGGTGGGATTGAGTATCGGGACCCGACCGGATTGCGTGGAGGATGCCGTTCTGGACCTCCTCGGGGATTACGCCAGGGAGCGCCTGATCTGGCTGGAATACGGTCTTCAGTCCGCCCACGACGCAACGCTGGCCCGCATCCGGCGCGGGCATTCGGTGGCGGCCTTCACCGACGCCGTCCGCAGGACCCGTTCGCGGGGCCTGCCCGTCTGCGCTCATGTCATCCTGGGGCTCCCCGGAGAGGGCCGCGAAGAGATGCTCGCTACGGCCCGTTTCCTGGCCGACTCAGACATCCAGGCCGTCAAGATCCATCTGCTTTACGTCATTCGGGGAACCGCACTGGATACCTGGTACCGGAGCGGCCTTTACCGTTGTCTCACGCGCGACGAATACGTCTCCATCGTCTCGGAGCTCCTCACCCTCCTCCCACCGGAGATGATCATTCAACGGTTGACGGGTGACCCTCACCCGGAGGAGCTGGTGGCTCCCCAATGGTCCCTTGAAAAACCTCAGAATCTTGAGGCCATTCATCAATACATGGCCGCCCGGGGCCTTTTTCAGGGCAAACAATGTGTCAGGCGGGCACGTTGACACGACGCTTCGACTCCGTTAAATACGATCCATGTGAGATGAGCCGAGGAAATCCAGTGTTTTGTTTGAGCAGTCCCTCATGGCTCCTTCCGGCCACCCTGAACCATGAAAAGGCCCACGGCCGGGTTGGTTTTCAACCCGAAACTCGTAACCCGAAACTCGTAACTTTTTGGAGCAGCGACGGAGAAAAAGATGAGGCCATCAAACGATATGAACCATGAGGAGGGAAATCTCCGCAGGAGAGGCGAGCTCGGTTTTACTCTGATCGAACTTTTGATCGTCATGATCATTCTGGGCCTTCTGGCAGCGCTGGTGGCCCCCAAAATGTTCCAGAAAGTGGGCTCCTCCAAGCAGAAAGCCGCCAAGACCCAGATTTCCATGCTCGGCACCGCCCTGGATGCCTACCGGCTGGACATGGGTCGTTATCCCAGCGGCGAAGATGGCCTGGACGCCCTGCGCAAACCGCCGGGCCAGGGTTCCTGGGATGGACCTTACCTCTCCAAGGATGTCCCCCCCGACCCATGGGGAAACCCATACGTTTACCGGGCTCCAGGCGAGCACGGTGACTATGATCTGGTCTCGCTGGGAGCCGACGGCCAGGACGGTGGGGAAGGCGAAAATGCCGATGTGGTCAGCTGGGAGTAGGCCCGTCCGAGGCCGAGCTTCCGGTTGGGGGCAGTCAGCTCTCCGAAGCCTTGTCGTAGTGCGAAAAGTGCATGGTGAAGGTGGCGCGTCCCTGGGTTGAAGATCTGAGATCCGTGGAGTAGCCGAACATCCTGGAGAGCGGCACGACGGCCTTGACCACCTGGATGGCTTTGCGTGCGGTGATGCTCTCGACCCGCCCCTTGCGCAGGTTGATGTCCCCGAGGGCCTCGCCCAGGAATTCCTCGGGCACCAGCACCTCCACGGCCATGTAGGGCTCGAGCAGCTGGGGCGACGCGGCTTCACTGGCCTGCCGGAACGCCATGGTCGCCGCCACCTTGAAGGCGAGCTCCGTCGACACGTTTTCCTGGAAGGTGCCGCCGAAGACCACGGCCTCCACATCGACCACCGGGTATCCCAGCTGCGGCCCGCTGCTGAGAGCGTCGGCAATCCCCTGCTCGACGGCCGGGAAAAAGACCTCGGGGATCGATGCGTCCCGCACCCGGTTTTCGACCGAGTTGCCCGTAGTCCTCGCGCGGGGAGCCAGGTGCACTTCGACCATGGCGAACTGGCGAGTGCCGCCGATTTCCCGGTCGAAGACGCCCTGGGCCGACGCAGCCTTTCCGATGGTTTCCCGATAGACGACCTGAGGACGCCCCGCATTGACTCCCACGTTGTAGTCCCTCTCCAGCCGAGACAACACGATCTCGATATGGAGCTCCCCCATCCCGCTGATGATGATCTGGCCCGTATCCGGGTTCTCCTGGAATCGAAACGTGGGATCCTCTTCGGACAGCTTGGCCAGGCTGTCCATGAGTTTTTCCTGATCTCCGCGGGTCTTGGCTTCCACCGCAACGGATATGACCGGCTCGTATATGTCGATGGGCTCGAGCAGGATGGGATGCGCCGGATCGCACAGGGTATCTCCCGTCTGGGCGGTCTTGAGCCCCATGAGGGCCACCAGGTTTCCCGCCTCGGTCTGTTCCAGGCGCTCGCGCTTGTTGGCATGCATCTGAAAGATCCGCGAGACCTTCTCCCGTGTTCCCTTGGAGACGTTGAAGACGTCGGTACCGGCCTGGATCCTGCCTGAATAGATCCTCACGTAGGTGAGCTTTCGCCCCTGGTCCATGAAGATCTTGAATGCCAGGGCCGCAAGGGGCTCTTTCTCGCTGCTGAGCCGACTCTCGATTTCCCTGGTTTGCGGATGGATCCCTTCAATGGGAGGCACATCCAGGGGCGAAGGAAGAAAATCCACAATGGCGTCCAGCAGGAGCTGAATCCCTTTGTTTTTGAGGGCGCTGCCGCACAAGACCGGGATGACCTTGAGATCCAGGGTCAGCCGGCGGATCGTGCTGATCAGGTCGACGGCGGGAATCTCCTCGCCTTCCAGGTAGCGCTCCATGAGGGCGTCGTCCCACTCCGCCACCTTGGCCACCAGGTTGTCGCGAGCCTCTGCGGCTGAGGGCAGGAGACCGGGATCGATATCCATGAGGTCGTATTGCGCCCCGAGCGTTTCATCGTGCCACAGCACCTGCTTCATGGACACGAGATCGACCACTCCCCTGAAATCCGATTCCATACCGATGGGAATCTGGAGAGGCAGCGGGTTGGTCTTGAACTTCGCTTCGATTTGCTCCACCACGCGCAGGAAATCCGCACCGATGCGGTCCATCTTGTTCACGAAGGCCATTTTGGGGACGTGGTATCTGTCGGCCTGATGCCAGACCGTCTCCGACTGAGGCTCAACGCCACCCACGCCGCAAAAGACGGCGATGGCGCCGTCCAGAACGCGGAGCGAGCGCTCCACCTCGATGGTGAAGTCCACGTGGCCCGGAGTGTCGATGAGATGGAGCTCGTGGTCCCTCCACTCACAGGTGGTGACGGCCGAAGTGATGGTGATGCCCCGCTCCTGCTCCTGCTCCATCCAGTCCATGACGGCCGTCCCGTCATGCACTTCGCCCATTCGATGGGAGCGGCCGGTGTAGAAGAGGATGCGCTCGGTCACGGTGGTCTTTCCGGCATCGATGTGAGCGATGATCCCGAGGTTTCGGAAGGTTTTCAAGCGCCGAGCATCAGCCATGGTGGTCTCCAGAATGATGTGAAGGGACTTCGTCCGAAAAGTAAGGGCGATGCAGCACAAACCGCCGCAGGCAGCAGATCACGGGGGGAGTGCCGCCGCCCGCCCGGGGGACTCGCGTGAAATGCTCTACTTCAGGCCCGCGCACCAATTGAAGCACTATTCTAAGAGTTACGAGTGCTTGAGGTTTGTTCAACGGTTCTCGAAGTCAGTCAATCTAAACAAATCGACCGATGCCGTCAATATATAGGCCGCGCGCCGACACGGAGGTTTCGTCCACACACGCTTTCGCCGGCCGGGACGCCCCATTTCTCCTCCAGGCTGCTTCACAAATTTCTTGGCAAGGAAATTTGTTTTCAAGTATGGGTATTTCACCATCGGCTCTCGCAGCAGCTGGGGGAATGCAGGCCCGAAGGGGAATTCGTTCAATTCCTTCATTCTTTGTGCTCCCAATGGAGTTGAGGAGGGTGAGTCATGATCAAGATCGAGCGGATACTGGTCCCGGTGGATTTTTCGGAGAGCTCCCAGGAAGCGCTGCGATACGGCCACGAGATGGCCCGCGAGCGCAACTCCAAGGTATATGTGCTCCATGTCATCAATCAGCGGATCATCGACGCCCTCCACGACATGAGCGCCAAGGGTTACAAGGGTGAGTTCATGGAGGTGCTCAAGAATGTCGTGAAAGAGCGGCGGGATGAGCTGGAGCGTTTCGTGCCCGCCACAATGCGGGAAGATATCGAGGTGCAGCTCGAAATTCGCAAGGGCAGGCCTGCCGAGGAGATCATCACTTTCGCCAGGGAAAACCAGGTCGATCTCGTCATACTGGGCAATGTGGGGCGCTCAGCGCTTGAAGCGGCCTTGGTTGGAAGTGTGGCCCGAAACGTGGCGAACCATGCTCCGTGCCCCGTGCTTCTGGTGCGCCCCAGAGCATGATTTCATCGAATGACCTGCCGTCCATCGCTGAGGAGGTCAAACGGCGGCAAGAGGTTGCCGAGGGGATGAGTCACACCGCAACCAGCCTGGAATTGAGTACCGAGGTTTATCGTCGCCTGATGGAGCGCCTGCCCTATCCATTGTCCTTCCAGGATTACGTGGATCTGGTGGAGGGGGGGCTCAATGCTCTGGTCAACGGCACACTCGTCATCGACCTCCAGGGCAATGTCATCTTTTACTCAAAGAGTTATGAAGACTTCCTGAACATCGCCCAGGAGGAGGTGATCGGCAGACCCTGCACCAACGTCATCGAAAACACGCGCATGCACATCGTGGTCGAGACCGGTGTGCCGGAAGTGGGACACTCGCACCGGATCAAGGGCCAGGACATGGTGGTCCAGCGTGTCCCCATCCGAAAGGACGGCCGCGTGATCGGAGCCGTGGGACTGGTCATGTTTCGAAAAGTCGAGGATGTGGTCAGTCTCATGCAGAAGCTGGACATTCTCGCCTCCCAGGTGGAGCTCTACGAGAAGGAGCTGGCTGCGCTTCGATCCGCCCGGTATTCGCTGAGCAACATCGTCGGGAACAGTGCAGCCATCAGGGGGGCCATCGAAGAGATCCGGGTCGCGGCGCGGTCGAGCTTTCCCGTGCTCTTGTCGGGGGAGAGCGGGACGGGAAAAGAGCTCTTCGCCCACGCCATACATTCCGAAAGCGACCGAAGGCGTTTCCCCTTCGTCCGGTTGAACTGTGCGGCCATACCCGAGACGCTTCTGGAATCCGAGCTCTTCGGCTACGAGCCCGGGGCCTTCACGGGGGCTCAGAAATCCGGAAAGCCCGGAAAATTCGAACTGGCTCACCGTGGGACCATTTTCCTGGATGAAATATCCGAGATGCCCAGAAGCATGCAGGCCAAGCTGCTGCGCGTCCTCCAGGAAAAGGAGCTGGAGCGCCTCGGTGGCAACCGGGTCATCCAGACGGACTTCCGCCTCATTGTGGCCACCAACCGGTCCATCGAGGCTCTTGTGGAGAGCGGGCAATTCCGTCAGGACCTGTACTATCGCCTGAATGTCATCCCCATTGTGATTCCGCCACTGAGGGAGCGCAAGGATGACATTCCGGTCATCATCGAAAAGAAGCTTCAGGACCTCCGGGCCGAACTGGCCGCGCCCCTCGAAGTCGCCTTTGCCGATGATGCCATGGATGCCCTCAGGCAATACTGCTGGCCGGGAAATATCCGCGAACTCATGAATGTCGTGGAGCGGGTGGTTTGTTCGGTGAAGGACGGATTCATCGGGCTGGAGCATCTGCCCCCGACGATCCTGCGGAAGAAATACTTGAAGGCACTGGACGAGCGGGGCTCTCTTCAGTCCATGATGGATGACATCGAGAAGGAAATCCTTGTCGATACACTGAAGAAGACGGGCAACAACAAAGCCCAGGCAGCCCGCCGGCTCCAGATCGATCGGACCGCCCTCTATAAGAAAATCCGCAAGCACGGGATCGCCGGAATTTGAGCCGTGCCGCTCAGGAAGGCCAGGCAGCGCCTCGCCTTCCTGAGCCCGTCATGATTCCCGCGGATTTTTCCAGGGGGAAAGGATGGCCTCGCCTTCCAGGACCGTCACGCCCGCCTGGTTGGTGCAGGGGGACTGAAGGAACAGGACAACTGCCCCCGCGAGACGGGGATGCTGGATACCGGGTTTTCCGTAACCACCAGCCAGCAACCAGACACTGGTGCCGCCGGGCGGAAATCCTTCTGCCGTTGTGGTGGGCACAAAAAGGACGTGCCCACCCTACCGATATCGTTGGTGTTACTCGGAACCGTAGGGTGGGCACAGGTTCATCGTGCCCACCGGAACCGGTCATCAAATTGC
>Ga0105106_10002980_pt1 | contig 12136 bp, 11 predicted proteins | sample PPLLaktember2015_5_FD_79109 | JGI IMG/M metagenome (GOLD analysis project Ga0105106, IMG submission 79109) | Freshwater sediment microbial communities from Prairie Pothole Lake near Jamestown, North Dakota, USA - PPLs Lake P8 Core (1) Depth... | ecosystem: Environmental > Aquatic > Freshwater >...
AGGCTCAACTGGCGCCCGGAGGCACGCACCTGCAGCTCATGCGCCAGTACGTTCAGCAATACTTCGGAATCCGAATTGGTGTTCACATGCCGGAGGTCGGCACGGAACAGCGATTCCTTCAATTCGTGGGTATTGGTGAGGTTGCCGTTGTGACCCAGCACGATGCCATAGGGCGAATTCACGTAAAACGGCTGCGACTCGGCCGCAGAAGAAGCGCTGCCGGCAGTCGGATAGCGCACATGCGCTATGCCCATGTCCCCCAGCAGATTGCGCATGTCGCGGGTGCGGAACACGTCGCGTGCCAGCCCCTGCTCCTTGTGCATGTGAAAACGGCTTTCTTCGGCGGTCACGATTCCAGCTGCGTCCTGACCGCGATGCTGCAACACCATCAGTCCGTCATACAGAAGCTGATTGACCGCCGTATTGGCAACGACTCCGATTACCCCGCACATGGCGTGCACCTATGCATAAAATTACTCAAAACGAACATATTGCGCCACGTCTTTCGGCACCAGCGGCAAGGCGCGCATTGCCATGCCCTGCAGGCTGCCAGACACCAGCGCCTGTTTCCAGAAGTCGGTACGCGGCAGCGAGGTCAGCCCGGCTGCGAGCGTAAAGCCGATCAGGATCACCAGCCCCTTGGCAAGTCCCAGCACCCCGCCGAGCACCTTGTCGGCGCTACCCAATCCGACTGCCCTGACCAGCGAAGCCAGTGCGTGACCCAACAACAGCACGCCGATCAGCACCACCAGAAAGATCACCGCAAAACCTGCGAAATAACGTATTCCCTGGTTTTCAATCCCGATCGGCAGCAGCGGCGCCACCAGCAACGCACCCCATTTTCCCAGCACAAACGCCAGTATCCAGGCTGCCAGCGAGAACAGGGTCTCGATCATGCCACGCATCAGGCCACGCACCACGGTCAGGACCAATACCAGCAACACGATGATATCGAGCATGCTCATCGTGCAAGAATTTGTCCGACCATTCCCTTTTCAGCCAGCTTCACCGAGGCATCCACGGCTGCTTCACGCGTGGCGAAGGGTCCCACGCGTACGCGTGTCAGGGTACCCACTTTGTCCGTGTAGGCCGGCAGTCCGGATTTGGTTGCACGTGCCTTGAGCGCGTTGGCCTTGGAAACATCGGACAAAGCGGCAAGTTGCACCACGTAGCCTTCGCTGTCTGGGATAGGCTTGGCCTGGGGTGCAGGCGTTTCAGCCGGTTTGGCAACAGGCTTGGGTATCGGCCTAGTGGCCGGTTTGGGCGGTTTGGGTGGGGGGGGGCTGGATTTGGCTGGAGCAGGCGCGGACGGTTCAGCGCTGGGCGCGGGGGCGACAGGCGTTGACGCCTCAGGCGCGGTCTCTGTCACCTCGGGCTGCGAAGCTGCAAGACGCGTGGCGTCGGCTACGATTGGGGCATCGAGTGGTTTGGTTTCGCCGGACAAAGCAACGTCATCGCGGGCTTCAGATGCGGAAGTCGCCGCCATCTTCACTGCCAGCGTACTGGTAGGCGGCGGCTCGTCTTCCAGAAGCAGCGGCAACACGATCACCGCCAGCAGGGTCAGCGCGACGGCGCCGATCAGGCGACGCCGGGCGCGGCGTTTAAGGTCATTTTCAGTGCTTGGTGGTGGCATGGTCTAGCACGGCGGCAACGGTATAGAACGAACCGAAGACGAGAATTCTATCACCATCATGTGCAGTGCTTCGTGCCTTCTCAAGCGCCAGGATCACATCCGGCTCGATCCAGACCGGCGCACTCCCTGCATGGGGCCGCAGAATGGCGGCCAGTTCAGTTGCATCACGGGCGCGCGGCGATGTAGGCGTGCACACCCACCACGCATCGATCTCACCGGACAATGCATCCAATACCCTGTCTGCATCCTTGTCTGCCAGCATCCCGACCACCGCTACCGTGCGTCCATGCACCGGTTGCGCATGCAGCGTGGCGGCCAGTGCCCGAGCCGCTTCGGGATTGTGCGCCACATCCAGGATCACTTCGGGAGCCTGGGCAATGCACTGAAACCGGCCTGGCAAGAATGCTGTAGCCAGTCCCTTGCGAATCGCCGCCTCGCTCACTGGTAGGCGGGCATGCAATGCTTCCAGGACGGCAAGCGCACCCGCTGCGTTACGCAGCTGATACGCGCCCGCCATGACGGGAAGAGGCAGTGCTGGCCAGGTCACTTCCCTTCCCTCGTAGGCCCAGTGACCCGCCGCACGCAGGACGGAAAAGTCGCGATTCACACAACGCAAATCGGCGGCAATGTCGCGTGCGTGCTCGAGCAGGCTCTCGGGCGGGGCGGGATCGGCGCAAATAGCGGGGCGACCAGTCCGATATATACCCGCCTTTTCAAAGCCGATTTTTTCGCGGGTATCACCCAGGTAATCCATGTGATCGAGGTCGACACTGGTGACGATTGCGGCATCGGCATCGAATATATTCACCGCGTCGAGCCGCCCGCCGAGTCCCACCTCGAGAATGGCCACGTCGATCCCAGCGTCGATGAACTGCATCATCGCGCCCAGTGTCCCGAATTCGAAATAGGTCAGCGAGGTGTCGCCGCGTACGGCGTCGACTCGTTCAAATGCGCGTACCAGTCCAGCGTCGTCGGACTCGCGTCCGGCAATCCGCACACGCTCGTTGTAGCGCAGCAAATGGGGCGAGGTATAGAGGCCGGTTTTGTAACCATCGGCAAGCAGAATGGCTTCGAGAAAGGCGCAGGTTGAGCCTTTGCCGTTGGTGCCGCCAACGATGATGACCGGAAAATCGGGTTCCAAGCCGAGCATGTCCCACACCCGACGCACCCGATCGAGGCCCAGCTCGATGCTGCTGGGATGCAACTGCTCCAGTCGTGTCAGCCAGGCTTCAAGCGTGGTCAAAGGCTGCGAGATCAAGTTACCGATTGCGGTAATCAGGCGGCAATCGCGGGCCTGCCCATCAGCATCGACAGCGTGGTCGCGAGTTCATCGCGCATCTGGCGGCGGTCGATGATGCGGTCGATGGCACCCTTTTCGAGCAGAAATTCGGCACGCTGAAAACCCTCCGGCAGCGTCTCGCGGACCGTTTGCTCGATCACGCGCGGGCCGGCAAAACCGATCAATGCATTGGGTTCGGCCACGATCAGATCGCCCAGCATGGCAAAGCTCGCCGACACCCCCCCCATGGTGGGATCGGTCAGCACCGAAATGAAGGGCAGATGATGGCGTGACAACTGCGTCAGTGCGGCCGAGGTTTTCGCCATCTGCATCAGCGAAAACAGGCCTTCCTGCATGCGTGCGCCGCCACTCGCAGAGAAACAGACGAAGGCGGAGTTCGACTCGATCGCAGCTTCCACGCCCAGGACGAAGCGCTCGCCCACCACCGAGCCCATCGACCCGCCCATGAATTTGAATTCGAATGCGGCCGCCACCACCGGCATCCGCTTGACGCTGCCGCCAAGCACCACCAGCGCGTCGGTTTCCGAGGTCCCGGACTGGGCTTCCTTGAGACGGTCAGGGTATTTCTTGCTGTCCTTGAACTTGAGCGGATCGAGCGGCGTCACATGGGCGCCGATCTCGTGCTGCCCTTCCGCGTCCAGCAGCAACGCCAGACGCTGCCGTGCACCGATGCGATGGTGATGGCCGCACTTCGGACATACCTCAAGATTGCTTTCCAGATCGGCACGGTAGAGCACTTCGTTGCACGCCGGGCATTTGGACCACAGCCCCTCGGGCATGGATTTCTTATCAGCCAGCGCACGACGCTTGATCTTGGGCGGCAGGATTTTCTGGAACCAGCTCATGGTTTTCTCCCTTTATTTCGATGCCGCATCGACGCCGCGGCGCAAGTCCTGCACCAGTGCCTTGACACGGTTGACGCACCCGCCCTCGGGTGCAGTCTCGATCTCGCTCACGATGCGGCTGCCCACCACCACGGCGTCAGCAATGCGGGCCACGGCCTCGGCAGTCGCTGCATCGCGGATGCCGAAACCGACACCGACCGGCAGGCTGCAATGCCTGCGTACCATTTCCAGTTTGCGCGCGACCTCGGCTGTATCGAGGTTTGCCGAACCCGTCACACCTTTCAGCGACACGTAGTATATGAATCCACCGGCGACCGCGGCCACCTGCTCCACCCGGGACTCGGGCGTGGTCGGTGACAGCAGAAAGATCGGATCCAGCCCGGCTGCCTTGAATACATCCGCCACGCCAAGCGATTCCTCAGGAGGAATGTCCACCGTCAGCACGCCGTCCACTCCAGCTGCTTGGGCTGCCTGGGCAAACGTCTCGTAGCCCATGCGCTCGACCGGATTGGCGTAACCCATCAGCACCACCGGCGTCGTCTGGTTGGTCTTGCGGAACTCCGCCGTCATCGCCAGCACGTCCTTCAGCCCGACCTTGTTCGCCAGTGCCCGTTCGGACGCGCGCTGAATCACCGGGCCATCGGCCATAGGGTCGGAAAATGGCACCCCCAGCTCGATGATGTCCGCCCCGGCTTCCACCAGCACATGCATCAGCGGTACCGTCAGACCCTTGCCGGGGTCGCCAGCGGTGATAAAGGGAATCAGGGCTTTCTTGTTGTGCGCTTTCAGCGCGATGAAGGTTTGGCCGATGCGGCTCATGATTTTGTCTTCTGAAAACGGTTCAAATTGGCTGATGCAAGGATTTAGAGCGTAATCCCGGACACCTTCGCCACGGTGTTGATGTCCTTGTCGCCGCGCCCGGACAGGTTGACCAGGATGATCTGGTCCTTGCCCAGCGTCGGCGCGAGCTTCTTGGCGTACGCGACGGCATGGCTGGATTCGAGCGCGGGAATGATGCCTTCGAGGCGGCACAGGTCGTGGAAAGCGGCCATGGCCTCGTCGTCGTCTATGGCGACGTATTCGGCACGCCCGGTGTCCTTCAGGTAGCTGTGCTCGGGGCCGACGCCGGGATAGTCGAGGCCGGCCGAAACCGAATGGGTTTCGATGATCTGGCCGTTATCGTCCTGCATCAGGTAGCTGCGGAAGCCGTGCAGGATGCCGGGCGTACCGGCCGACAGGGGCGCTGCATGCTTGCCGCTGGCAATGCCGGAGCCGCCCGCCTCAACGCCGATCAGGCGCACATCTTCATATGGGATGTAGGGATGGAAGATGCCGATGGCGTTGGAGCCGCCACCGACGCAGGCGATCACGGCATCGGGCTGGCGGCCGGTCAGTTCGGGCATCTGGGTGAGGCATTCGCGACCGATCACGCACTGAAAATCGCGCACCAGCATGGGATACGGGTGCGGACCGGCTGCGGTACCGAGGATATAGAAAGTCGATTCGACGTTGGTGACCCAGTCGCGCATCGCCTCGTTCAGCGCATCCTTCAGGGTTTTGGAACCGCTGGATACCGGCACCACGGTGGCGCCCAGCAGCTTCATGCGAAAGACGTTGGGCGCCTGGCGTTCGACGTCTTCGGCGCCCATGTAGACCACGCATTCCATGCCGTAGCGCGCGGCCACCGTGGCCGAGGCGACACCGTGCTGGCCGGCTCCGGTTTCGGCGATGACGCGCTTCTTACCCATGCGCCGTGCCAGCAGCGCCTGGCCGATGGTGTTGTTGATCTTGTGTGCGCCGGTGTGGTTGAGGTCTTCGCGCTTGAGGTAAATCTGCGCGCCGCCATATTGTTCCGAGAGCCGCTTGGCATGGTAGACCGGGCTGGGCCGGCCGACGTAATGCTTCAGTTCGTATTCGAATTCGGCCACGAAAGCGGGATCCTGGCGCGCCTTGTCATACTCGACACGCAGTTCTTCCAGCGCAGCCATCAGTGTTTCGGCGACGAAGATGCCGCCGTAGGGGCCGAAATGGCCGCGGGAATCAGGGAGATCAGTCAGCTTCATGATGCTTCTTTCGCGTTCGCAATGAATTGCGCAATCTTGTGCGCGTCCTTGATGCCTTTTGCCATTTCGACGCCGGAAGACACGTCTACCGCCCATGGCCTGACCTGCTCAACCGCCTCGGCGACGTTTTCCGGGGTCAGCCCGCCCGACAAAATGACGGCTTTGGGCATCTTCTCCGGGATCAGGCTCCAATCGAAGCGTTCCCCGGTACCACCGGGCACGCCAGGAACATACGCGTCGAGCAGCAAACCTCGTGCATCTTCAAAATCAGCTGCGCATTTTAACAAATCCGTGTCCCGATTGACGCGCACCGCCTTGATATAGGGCCGGCCGTAGCGTGCGCAGTCGGCCGGCGACTCGTCGCCATGAAATTGCAGCAGATCCAGCGGTACGGTCTCCAGAACATCTTCGATGAAAGCCGGGTCGGCATTGACGAACAGACCGACCGATTGCACGAAGGGCGGCAGTTCGCGCACCAGCGCGGCTGCGGCCATGGCTGACACGTTGCGCGGGCTTTTTTCATAGAACACAAAACCCAGCGCATCCGCGCCAGCGTCGCAGGCGGCGTGCAGATCCTGTTCCCGGGTGATACCGCAGATTTTTACGCGTACAGCCATCTTTCAGAGGATTCCGGCAAGGCAAAGTGCTCAGGATACCGGATGTGGCTGAGATACAGGCCGGCGGCGTCGAATGTGGGCGCAGCGCGGGTACGGTCGCGACCGACGAGGATCGCATTCATCCATTCGGGCGGCTGCGCGCCGCTGCCGATGTGGACGAGGCAGCCCATGATATTGCGCACCATGTGATGCAGAAAGCCATCGGCGCGAAAATCGCATAAAAGATAATCCCCGCGCCGCTCGATCCGGGCCAGGCGTAGATCCTTGACTGGCGACCTGGCCTGGCACTCGGCGGCACGGAACGCGGAGAAGTCATGCTGGCCGATCAGGTGTGCCGCGGCCTGGTTCATCGCATCGGCATCGAGCGGACGGTGGTGCCAGCCGATCAGGCCCTGGTTGAGGCCGGGCCGTACCAGATGATTCAGCAATACATAGCGGTAACCGCGCTGCGTGGCGGCAAAGCGAGCATGAAAATCCTCGCTCACCTCGCGTGCCCACAGCACCGCCACGCCCGGCGGCAGATGGCTGTTGACGCCGCGCACCCAGGCCGAGAGCGGACGCTTCACGAGGGTATCGAAATGCGCCACCTGGAAGGCCGCGTGCACCCCGGTGTCGGTGCGGCCGGCTGCGGTGACGACGATCCGTTCACCGGCAATCGCCGCCACCGCCGATTCCATAACGTCCTGCACGCCGCACCCCTGCGGCTGCGATTGCCAGCCACAGAAGCCGACGCCTCGGTATTCCAACCCCACCACGATTCTCATTTCAAATCGGCCTCTTTTCAGCCCGGCCTCATGCCAGAACAACCCACACCAGGAGCAATCCCGCGAGTATGACGACGCTGTCGCGTGTTTGCCAGCGCTCGGCATGCAGCGTGTAGCGGGTGGGGCCCGCGTCGTCGGGTAGCTGCACGTGAAGGGCATCCAGCCAACGCACCGGTTTAGGCACATGATCGACATAATCCAGTGTGAGCCCCAGACGCACCGCAAAGGCGCGTCGATCAAAGCCGATCCAGGTCAGCGGCCTAGCCAGGGCGTACAGGCCGTAAATCAGTCGTGGGCGCGGCGTGTACGCCAGCAGCACCGACAACCCGGCCAGCATCAGCACCAATCGTCCGACACGCAGTGTGCCCTGCCACAAGCCTTCGGCGGAGGGACTGGCCCACTCCAGTACCGGCCAAAGCGGGGTTCCCGGCATGGCATAGGCATAGGTCAGTAGCAGCACGGCCATCAGCCAGCGCGTCCGGCGCAACAATTTCAGCAACTGATTGCGGACAGGTACAAACAGAAAGGCCGTCGCGCTAGCGACGGCCAGGAGGGGAAGCATTGGCAAGGCAGCGCGTTCCACCGCCAGTGCCCACCCGCACCACAACAGGATGCGGGCAGCCGGATGCGGCGACTCAGCCAAGCGAGCTCAACATGCCCTTCGCGTCGGCCTTCTGCCTTTCGCCGCCTTCAGCCAGCACTTCGTTTAGTATTTCACGTGCGCCTTCCTTGTCGCCCATTTCCACATAGGCACGCGCAAGGTCGAGCTTGGTCGCGACTTCATCCAGTTCAAGATCGTTGCCGCCGGCATCGCCGAGGTCGAGATCGAGGCCGCTGAAATCGAATTTGCTGTCCGGGCCGTTGTCTTCTTCCAGGCCGAGATCGAGTTTCAGCGTGTCGTCCGATGGCTCGGGCAATTCCAGGTCGGGCATATCGAAATTGAGACCCTGGGTATCCATTTCGACATAACCCGTATCGGGCGCCGCGCCCGCTCCGGACTGCGTATCGAAATTGAGCACATGACCTGCGGACTCGAATTCCAGCGGCGTACCCATTGTCACGGGTTCCGGCTCGACTGCAGGCATGGCCCCGGCATCGCCCGAGGATGCGGGCTGATCATCGGCAAACGCCATCGCACCGCCGGCAACCGCAGCGGTGGCCGCTACGGTGGAAGCTGTTGCCGCATCCGACTGCACGCCGCCATAGAGCGGGTTGGTCGGATCAATGCTGCGACCCATTTCACAGGCCTTGTCCCATAGCGGGCTTTGCTTGCTGCCGAGCGCGGCATAGAGTTCGCCGGCGACCGATTCGAACGCCGTGGTGTTGCGCCGTGCAGCGTAGATTTCCAGCAACTTGACGCGAATTTCGTGACGGTCAGGATTCTTGACAACCGCTTCCTTGAGGATTTCTTCGGCCTGTGCGTCACGACCGTAGGCCATGTACACCTCGGCTTCTGCAATGGGATCGACATCGTGGGTGTCGATGCTGCCCAAACCTGCCTGGCTGAAATCGGTGAGGAAAGAGGTATCGCCGGTGTTGACGCTGCCGCCCGAAGCAGCACCGATAATGGTATTGGGGCGGACATCGCCGCCACTCATGATGCTGTCATCGAGCGAAGCGCCGGTGCCTTTGCGACGGCGGCCACCTCCTGCCATCATCCACCACAGCACGCCTCCCAGACCGAGTGCAGCAAGTCCGCCACCCCAATACATCGGATTGGCCAGCAGAGGTGCATACCAACTTGCGGCCGGTTCGGTGCTTGCTGGAGGCGGCTTGACAACCGGAACGGCCGCGGCAGGCGCCGGTTTGGGTGCTGCGGGTGCAGGCGCCTCAGTAAGTGCCTTTTCCTTCATTTCTACCAGCTGCTGCATGTCCTGGACCTGCTTTTCCAGCATGGCGACGCGTTGATCGGATTCCTTCAGTGCTTTTTCCCGCGCGGTTGCATCTTCTTCCTGGGCGCGCAATTTCTCCTGCAGGGCGCGCGCCTCGTCTGCCTTGGCGGCCGTTGCAGCAGATGACGGGGGGGTCTTGGACAGCTTCAGCACATCCTTTTGGGCTTCGGGCGCCGGTTTGGCGCGATCTTCCACCTTGGGGGTGATCTTGCCACTACTGGCCTGCTCCGGAGCAGTCTCGGCCTCAGGCGCAGCGCTGACAGCCGCGGCCAGTTTCTGTCGATAGGCGCGCCAGTCTTCCGACTGCAACTTGATTTCACGCATGGCCTCTTTTTGCGTAATGGCCGCCATTTGCTCTGCCGACGGCAGATTGAGGGTCTTGCCTGCCTTCAGGCGATTCATGTTGCCATTGAAGGCCTGGGCGTTATCCCGATACAGGCCCAGCAGTGTCTGTTCCAGGCTGACGCCTTCAGGTTGCACGCGTTTGGCGATGGCAGCCAGGGTGTCACCGCGCTTGACCATAACGCTTTCAGGGGCAGCGGCCTGCTGCGGAGCAGGTGCAGGAACAGGCTTGCTTGCAGCGGCCGGAGCGGCTGCTTTGGGAGCGGGCGCCGCCATCATCGGCGCTTGCGCTGCCGTGGCGGGTTTGGAAGCGGGTGCCGGCTTGGAAACGGGTGCCTGGGGTGGCATCACGACAGCCACCGGGGTGACGGTTTGCGATGTGGCCATGCCAGGCGGGTCTAGCAGCATCGTGTATTCACGTACCAGACGCCCGGATGCCCAGCTCAGTTCGACCAGCATGTCTACGAAGGGATCGTTGACCGGCCGGCTGGAGGTTACCTTAAGCACAGCCTTGCCATTTGGTCTTTGTTCGACCGAAAAACGCAGGGAAGACAGAACCGGAGCGAAATCGACATGCGCATCACGAAAAGCCTGATCGGAAGCCAGACTGGCCGACAGGCTATCGAGTTCGGCCTTGTCTGCCGCGAACAACTCGATCTCGGCTGCCAGGGGCTGGCCCAGCGCCGAGGTGACCGACAGCTTGCCCAATCCTGCGGCGTTCGCCATCAGCGGCACGGCGATCAGACCTGCAGCCACCAGTTGGATGGTGAAGCGCTTCAATTTCATCCCGTTTCTCCCTGTATGCCCCGACCAGCGGGGTTGTTGAATCCTAGACGTGACTATTGACGGCTCGCCGGGCGCAATCTTTAGAGCAACAATCGCACCAGCCGTGGATTTATCCCAAAAATCCAAGTATTTATGCGGCTTCCAGCAGTATCCGCAGCATGCGGCGCAACGGTTCGGCTGCCCCCCACAGGAGCTGGTCGCCTACCGTGAACGCGGTCAGGTATTGCGGCCCCATGTTGAGCTTGCGCATGCGACCGATCGGCACCGTGAGGGTGCCGGTCACCGCAGCCGGGGTCAATTCACGCATGGTGAGTTCGCGATCGTTCGGCACCACCTTCACCCACTGATTGTGGGCGGCGATCAGGCTGTGGATGTCGGCAAGCGGCACGTCTTTCGTCAGCTTGATGGTCAGCGCCTGCGAGTGGCAGCGCATCGCGCCGACGCGCACGCACAGGCCGTCGATGGGAATCGGGTTGTCGCTGCGGCGCATGATCTTGTTGGCCTCGACCTGAGCCTTCCACTCTTCCTTCGACTGGCCGGATTCGAGCGCTACGTCGATCCACGGAATCAGGTTACCGGCCAGCGGCACCGGCCAGGCGTCGACCGGGTAGCGGTCGGAACGGATGAAATCAGCCACCTTGCGGTCGATTTCGAGAATGGCCGAGGCCGGATCGGCGATCAGGTCCTGGACCTCGGCATGCACCGCGCCCATCTGCTGGATCAGTTCGCGCATGTTGCGCGCGCCGGCGCCGGAAGCTGCCTGGTAGGTCATCGGCGACACCCACTCGACCAGACCGGCGTCGAACAGCCCGCCCATCGCCATCAGCATCAGCGACACCGTACAGTTGCCGCCGACGTAGGTTTTCACACCATTCGCAAGACCGTCCCGAATCACGTTGCCGTTGACCGGATCGAGAATGATGATGGCCTCGTCCTTCATCCTGAGTGTCGAGGCGGCATCGATCCAGTAGCCGTTCCAGCCCGCCGAGCGCAGCTTCGGGTACACCTCCTTCGTGTAATCGCCGCCCTGGCAGGTGATGATGGTGTCGCAGGCTTTCAGGTCGTCGATGCTGTTGGCATCCTTCAGCGGCGGCACCTCGCGGCCGATGTCGGGACCCTTGCCACCGACATTCGACGTGGTGAAGAACACCGGGTCGATGTGGTCGAAATCACGTTCTTCCTTCATCCGGCCCATCAGCACGGAACCCACCATGCCGCGCCAGCCGATCAGTCCAACTTTCATCATGTTCATCTCTCCGTGTGAGGGGCCAGGAATTAGGGGCTAGGGCTAGAACCCCCGTACCCCCTCCCCTAGCCCCTAGATCCCAGTTCCTAAATCCTAGAGCGCAGCGACCACCGCGTCGCCCATCTCGCTACACGACACCTTCTGCGTGCCCTCGGTCCAGATGTCGCCGGTACGATAGCCCTGCGCGATCACCTTCTTCACCGCGTTCTCGATACGGTCGGCAGTCGCCAGGTCGGCGAAGGTGTAGCGGTACATCATCGCCACCGACAGGATCGTTGCCAGCGGATTCGCCAGGTTCTTGCCGGCGATATCCGGCGCCGAGCCGTGGATCGGCTCGTACATGCCCTTGTTGTGTTCGTCCAGCGAGGCCGACGGCAGCATGCCGATCGAGCCCGACAGCATCGACGCCGCGTCCGACAGGATGTCGCCGAAGAGGTTGCCGGTGACGATGGTATCGAACTGCTTGGGAGCGCGAATCAGCTGCATCGCGGCGTTGTCGACATACATGTGGGAGAGTTCGACCTCGGGATAGTCTTTCGACACCTCGATCATCACTTCCTTCCACAGTTCCGAACACTCCAGCACGTTGGCCTTTTCCACCGAGCACAGCTTCCTGCCGCGCTTCATCGCGATGCCGAACGCCACATG
>Ga0105106_10002982_pt1 | contig 12133 bp, 12 predicted proteins | sample PPLLaktember2015_5_FD_79109 | JGI IMG/M metagenome (GOLD analysis project Ga0105106, IMG submission 79109) | Freshwater sediment microbial communities from Prairie Pothole Lake near Jamestown, North Dakota, USA - PPLs Lake P8 Core (1) Depth... | ecosystem: Environmental > Aquatic > Freshwater >...
TGACGTAGCCGGCCACGCCGAGCGCCGCGAGCTCGCGCACTTCATCGGCGCTCGCGATCGTTCCGCTGAAGATCAGAATCGGCAGGCGCCCGTCGTCCAGCTTGCGGATGCTCCGTACGAGATCGACCCCTGCGGCGTGCGGGAGGCGCAGGTCGACGACCAGCAGGTCGAGGTCTGCAAGATCCGCGCGCACGCGCGCGAGCAGCTCGGCCGCGCTTTTGACCGTCACTGCACGATGGCCGGCGGTTTCGAGCGCGATCTTGAAGCGGTCCCGGACGAATGCCGTGTCGTCGGCAACCAGGACGGTCTTGGCGCTGGCGGCACTAGTGGTCATGAATTGATGGAACGCTCACGTTATGTATCGGAATCACAGCCGAAAAGCGTTAGCTTGCTTTTCAGAATTTATCAGGTTCTCGCTATAATCCGGAACAAATGGCTATCTGCCCAGAATGTGACGCAGAGATCGAAGTCGACGAGTACGACGTGGACAAAGGAGACCTCATCAGCTGTCCCGAGTGCGGCTCGAACCTCGAAGTCACAGGCCTTTCCCCGATCGAACTCGACCTCGCCTCCGACGAAGACGACGAAGACGACGACGAAGAAGACGATGAGGAAGAGGGCGACGAAGACGAGCTCGACATCGACGAAGACGAGGACGCTGAGGAGGAAGAGGACTGGGACGAGTGACGCCTGAGCTGCACTCGATCCTGTCCGACATGCGCGCCGGTGTCGTGGCCTTCAGCGGCGGCGTCGACAGCGCGTACCTGGCTTGGGCGGCCACTGAAGTGCTCGGCAGGAACGCGCTGTGCGTCACCGCCGACAGCCCGAGTTACCCCGCGCACCACCGTCAGCTCGCGTTGAAGGTCGCACGCGAATTCCATCTCAACCACAAGATCATTCTCACCGGTGAAACCGATCGACCCGAGTACCGCGCGAATCCCGAGAACCGCTGCTATTTCTGCAAGCACGAGCTCTACACGCGGCTCACCGAGATCGCGCGAGAGCTCGGCGGTGCGTGCGTGATGGACGGTACCAACGCCGACGATCGCGGCGACTACCGCCCGGGCCGCATTGCGGCGAAGCAGTTCGGCGTGCGAAGCCCACTTGATGAGGCCGGCATGACCAAGGCGCAGATCCGCGACGAGTCGCGCCTCGCCGGCCTGCCGGTCTGGGACGAGCCCGCGTCGGCCTGCCTCTCGTCGCGAATTCCGTATCACCACGAAGTGACGCCCGAGAAGCTGCGGCAGATCGAGCGCGGCGAAGAAGCGCTGCACGCGCTCGGCTTCCGTGTGTGCCGCGTGCGTCATCACGACACGCTGGCGCGCGTCGAAGTGGCGCGCGAAGACCTGGCGCGCGCGTTCGAGCCCGAGATGCAGGATGCCATCATCCGCCAACTGAAAGCCGCCGGGTACGAGTCGGTCACGATCGATCCGAAGGGCTACCGCACCGGCAGCCTGAACGAAGGCCTCGTCCTGCGCCAGGTTTGAAGATTTCCCCGAACCGGATTTGGGCGATCGCGCTCGCGGCGATATTTCTCGTCGCGCATCTCGCCTTCCTGCCGCCTACGCTCGAAGATCTCGACTCGATGAACTTCGCGCTCGGCGTGCGCGATTTCGATCCGTCGAAGCATCAGCCGCACCCACCCGGATACCCGGTGTTCATCGCGCTCGGCAAGCTCTCGCACGCGGTCTGGCCGTCCGAAGCGGGATCGCTCTCATGGTGGAGCGCGCTCGGCGGCGCGCTGTCGGTATTCGCGCTGCTCGCGCTGTTTCGCAGCTTCGAAGCGCTCGATCGATCGGCGCACGAGGCCGATCGTGCGCGGCGCGCGGCGTTCGCGACAGTGGTCGCTGTTGCGTCGCCGCTCTTCTGGTTCACCGCGCTCCGCCCCCTCAGCGACACGCCCGGGCTCGCGTTCGCACTGGCCGCGCAGGCCTGTCTCGCCATCGCATTCGTGGGGCGGCGTCTCCGGCCCGAGGCCAGTCCGGAAGCCGTTGCCGCCTCCGGCCGCATGATCGTCGCCGGCGCGTTCATCGCCGGTCTCGCCGTCGGCGTGCGAACGCAGACCGTGTGGCTGACCCTTCCGCTGCTTGCGCTCGTGCTCATCGACCGCACGGGGCGCGGCGCCGCCGGTGCGATTCTCGGCAGCGCCATGACCTTTTCAATCGGCGTGCTCGCCTGGGCTGTTCCCATGCTCGTGGCAAGCGGAGGGCTGGACCGGTATCGGGCGGCGTTTGCCGGACAGACAGCCGAGCAGTTTCACGGCCTCGATATCTTTCTGAGCAACCCGACGCCGCGTCGGATGGCGCTCGGCATCCTGGCCTCGCTCGTCGGACCCTGGGCGCTGCCGCCGCTCGGATGGATCGTGGTCGCTGCGGCGTTCGCCGGCTTCATCTATCTCGTGTGGCGCGCGCCGGCGGGCGCGATGCTGCTGCTCGTGGCCTTCGTACCGTACGCGATCTTCCACCTTGTCGTTCAGGAGACTTACAGCCGCTACGCACTGCCGCTCGTGCCGGCAATCGCCTACCTTGCCGTCAGAGGGCTTTCGCTCGCGGGGACGACCGCCGCCGCCATCGCGAGTGCTGCCATCGTCATTGCGTCGCTGGCTGTCACACTGCCCGCCGCGCAGGCGTACTCGGCGCATCCGAGCCCTGCCTACGCGGCGCTCGCGGAGCTGCAGCAGCTCTTGCCGAATCAGCCGGGCGTCATCGGCGCTCATCAGCGATTCGCGCGCCTCCTCGAGACGAGAGAGTTCGGTTCGACGAGAATCCTGCCGTCGCCGGTGATGAGCGAGTCGCGCGAGCTTGCGGCATACTGGCTGGGAGGCGGCACGGCGCCGGTGTGGTACTTCGCAGATCCCGCCCGGGGCGACCTCGAGCTGGTGGATCCGATGAGCACGCGCATCCACCGGCACTATGCCTGGACATTTCCCCGTGACTTGTTCATGAGCGGCGTCCGTCCGGATGTCGTCGATCTCGTTCGGATTGATTCGCCTCCCGGATGGTTTGCGGAAACGGGCTGGCATCTCACGCCGGAGACGCTCAACATTTCGGAACGGGAGCGTCGCACCGAGGGCATCGCAGAGGTGAAGAATCGTGCCGAGGCGGCGTTGCTCGTCATCGGCGGCGAAAGCACCGCGGCCGCCGGCAGCAAGCAGGCTCGCGTGTCTGTGACGATTGGCGATCGTGCGCTCGAGGAATGGGAGCTGCAGCCCGGCGGCCGTTTCTTCAGGCGGATACCGCTCGACCCGGGGCTGCTCTCGAGCGAAGGCACGTTCAGCCGCCTGGTGGCGTCCTACAAGGCAGCGGATGGCCGGCCCGGCAACGTGCGCCTTACGCAGTTGATGATCGCGCCGCCCCAGGCCGTGTTCTTCGTTCAGCATGCCGGGTGGAACGAGATCGAGTACAGCGATCAACTCCAGCGTCGCTGGAGATGGACCACCGGCCGTGCGGAGACGTTCGTGAACTCGGGCGGACGCGATGTCACGTTGAGACTCGCTGGTGAGTCGCCGCTCCGGTACTTCGACACGGCGCCCAACGTGACGATCCGTGCGGGCGGCCAGGTGCTTGCGACCGCTCAACCGTCCGACGACTTCGAGCTGCGCGTGAACGTGCCTGCCGCGGCGCTCGCCGCATCAGACGGAATGATCGCCATCGAAACCGACAAGACATTCGTGCCGCACGAGCTCTCCGGCAGCCCCGATCGGCGCACCTTGGGGTTGCGGATTTTCGAGATTGACGTGCAGTAGCGGCGGGGCTCAGTACGCGCCCATCAGGGCTTCTTCGCAAGACACAGGACGGAGCTTCCCACCGGCATGTCGACTCCCGCCGCGATCAACTTGGACTCGGCTGCCAGCACCGCCGAGAACAGCGCATTGACCGGCTCGGGAGGAACGGTAAAGTCACCGGCGCTTTCGCCTTCCGACTTCAGGCCGCGCAGACGCTGAAACGCTCGAACGGCGGCTGTGATGGGAAACAGCGAGGCGTTCGTGTAGGTCATGCGCTTCACGCGAAATCCCGCACGCTCGAGCTTGCCGCCGAGCTCGCGGGTCGTGTAGCGGCGGACCTCGCGACCGAGCGTCGAGTGATCGCCCTTCAGCATTTCCAATGCTGCCGTGTTGACGATGAGACCGCCGCCGGGGCGCAGCACTCGATACATCTCGGCGATGGCCGCCTGCTCCGCTCGATTCTCGAGACAATAGAGGACGTCGAACGAAAGCACGACGTCCATCGATTCATCTTGATAGGGAAGATGCGTCACGCTGCCTTGCGTGAGCCGAGCGAGACCTCGCTCGTGTCCGAACTGCAATCCTCGCCAGAACAACTCCAGGCCGAAGGCGACCCCGAATTTCTCCAGCATCGAAAGATTGGCGCCCGTGCCGCAGCCCGCGTCGAGCAGGCGTGGACGAGAGATGCCGCGCGTCGCCTGCTCGATGAGCGGCGTGACGAAACGTCTGAATCCGCGGAACCAGAAATGCCGTTGTTCAGCACGAAACGTTCGCTCGAGCAGCGCGTCCATCGACGCTGCATTCTAGTCGCGTGACGCGTTTCTGCGCATGTTCGCTCGCCGTTTCATTGCCGCGGGCTCCCGACAATGCCTGAGATAATTGACACTCGTACGCCGCCACGGTACTCTGTCACCGCGATTCATCCGCTCGTCGACAAAAACTTCAGCTGAGGAGAATCTCATGCGACGTTTCCTGCTGGTCGGCGCATTGTGCGCCATCCTGGGACTGACGGCCGCCGCCTGCAAGAGGCCGGTGCCGCCGCCGGCTCCCGCACCGGCACCACCGGCTGCGCCCGCTCCGCCGCCGCCGCCGCCACCGCCGCCACCGCCGCCGCCACCGCCGCCGCCTGCGCCGCTGACCGAAGATCAGATCTTTGCGCAGAAGACCGTCGATCAACTGAACGCTGAGCGGCCACTCGGAGACGTGCTGTTCGACTACGACAGCTCAACGCTGCGCGATGACGGACGTTCGGCGGCTTCGCGAAACGCCGACTACCTGAAGCGCTGGACGTCGGTGCGGATCACGATTGAGGGCCACGCCGATTCCCGAGGCACGTCTGAGTACAACCTCGCGCTCGGCGAGCGCCGGGCGACCTCGGTGAAGGAATATCTTGTGAGTCTGGGCGTCCCCGCCGATCGGATTGTGACGGTCAGCAAAGGCAAGGAGCAGCCCGTGTGCACCGAAGAGAATGAATCCTGCTGGCAGCGCAACCGGCGCGGCTTCCACATCATTACGGCGAAGTAAGCGAGACCGTCAGGTTCGTGGGGTTCGTGGGGACGAACCCCACGAACCCCCGAACCCCCCGCAACTCTACGAACCCTCAGGATCTGCCGCACCCTCGCGCTTCGCACGAATCATTCGGCGCAGCTGATCCTCGGACAGCCTGTACTTCGTGGCTTTCCGGCCATCGATAAGCAGCACGGGAATCTCGATGCCGTAGCGTGCGACGAGCTCGCGATCGGCCGAGATGTCGATCTCTTCGAGGGTTACGTCGGAGTGATCCACGATGACGCGATTGACCACCGCCTTCATCTCATCGCAGAGATGGCAGCCAGGCTTGCTGTAAATGGTCAGGCGCAAGTTGCGGCGAGCTCTTCTGCGGCACGTCCGGGATCGGCGGCGGCGACAATCGGGCGCCCCACGACCAGATAGCTGGCGCCTGCGGCGAGCGCCTCGCGGGCACTGAGCGTTCGCGACTGGTCGTCGGCCGGCGACGATTCGGCGCGAATTCCCGGTGTCACGATCGTCAGCTTCGGAAATCGCGCCCGGAGAACCCGAAGCTCGCGCGGCGACGCGACGACGCCGTCGAGCCCGGCGTTGGCCGCGAGCGCGGCGAGCTCTTCAACATGGCGCTCCATCGGGCGGCTGACGCCGATTTCGACGAGCGCCTTGTCATCGAGGCTCGTGAGCGCGGTAACGGCCAGGATGATGGGCGCTGGCCTGTGTGCCGCAGAGGCGGCTTCGGCTGCCGCCCGCCTGGCCGCCCTCAACATTTCAGCGCCGCCAGACGCATGCACCGTCAACATCCACACCCCGAGCTTTGTCGCCGCCGCAACGGCACCGGCAACCTGATGCGGAATATCGTGAAATTTCAGGTCGAGAAATATCCGGTGGCCCTGTTCCGCGAGACGGCGGACGAGCGGCGGCCCTTCGGCCGTGAACAGGGTGCTTCCGATCTTGATCCCCCCGACTCGCGACTTGAGGCGGAGCGCCAGCTCGGTTGCGTGGATCGCGTTGTCCACGTCGAGAGCGACTAAGAGCTGATCCATTCTTTTTCGCGCGCGCTGGTGTCGATGGTTCCGACCAGCTCGGCGATCGCCTTTATACCATGGCGTTCGCCGTAGCTGCGGATGCCATCGACGAGCTTCGGCCACACGAGCGGGTCGGCGAAATTGGCCGTGCCGACCTGTACCGCCGCCGCCCCCGCAATGATGAATTCGAGCGCGTCTGAGGCCGTGGCGATGCCGCCCATGCCGATAATCGGTATCCGGATCCGCTGGCGGCACTCGTACACCATGCGTACGGCGATCGGCCGAATCGCAGGGCCGCTGAGCCCGCCGACGATATTCGACAGCTTCGGCCGGCGCGTCTCGACGTCGATGGCCATCGCGAGAAACGTGTTCACGAGCGACACGGCGTCGGCGCCGGCGTCTTCGGCGGCCTTCGCGATGGAACTGATGTCGGTGACGTTCGGCGTGAGCTTCGGGATGACCGGCAGGCGCGTCGCCGCGCGGACCGCTTCGACGACGCCGGCAGTACCATGCAGGCTGCATCCGAACGTGATGCCGCCTTCCTTGATGTTCGGGCACGAAATGTTCAGCTCGAGGGCGGCAACCCCTTCGACGTCCGACAGGATCTTGGCAAGCTCGACATACTCCTGCAGCGTCGTGCCGCAGATATTCACGAATACAGCGGCGCCGCGCGCGCGCAGCTCTGGCATCTTCTCGGCAATGAAGCGATGCACGCCGATGCCCTGGAGGCCGATGGCGTTCAGCAGGCCCGCCGGCGTCTCGACGATGCGCGGCGGTGGATGGCCTTCGCGTTCGTTCAGGAAGAGTCCCTTTACGGCGATGCCGCCGAGAGAGGAGAGGTCGACGAGCTCGGCGTATTCGGTGCCGTAGCCGAAGCAGCCGCTCGCTGCGATCAGGGGATTCTTGAGAGTGAGGGATCCGATACGAACTGATAAGTCCATTCCTACCACACGATTTCGCTGCCGCGGAACACCGGACCTGCCAGGCACGACCGCACGAAGTGCGGTGTGCCGGCAGACGTCCTGACTGGAATGACGCAGCTGTAACAGCCGCCAACGCCGCAACCCATCACGCGCTCGACCGACACCTGCGACGGCCGTCCGCAGGCGCTTGCCAGCTGCGCGACCGCCGCCAGCATCGGTTCGGGCCCGCAGGCATAGAGCATGACACTGGCGCTCGCAGGACGAGCTTTCAAATCGCGCTCGAGAGGAAGCGTCACGCGGCCGCGGTCGCCACGGCTGCCGTCCTCGGTGGCGAGCACGAGCTCCACGCCCATCTTCTCGAACATGTCCAGATAGAACAACTCGGCCGCACGCCGCGCGCCGTAGTAAAGCCTCGTCCTGATCTCTCGTGCGCGAAGGGTTTCGGCGAGCATCGCAAACGGTGCAAGGCCAACCCCGCCGGCGACGAGCCAGGCTTCATCGGGTGCGGCGACGGGAACAAACGGACGTCCGAGCGGCCCGAGACACTGCACACGATCGCCAGGCTTCGCATCGTAGATGAGCGTTGTCGAGGGCCCGATGCGCTTGCTGAGAAGTGACAGCCCGACGACCTTCCCGTTCTCCTCGAGCACCTCGAATACGGAAAAAGGGCGGCGCAGCAGCGGCTCGAGGCAATTGCCTGCCTTTACCATCACGAACTGTCCCGGAAGCGCGCGCGTCGCGATGTCGGGGGCGGCAAGCGCGAGCACGTTGTAGTCGGAAGAGAGTCGGACGTTCGAAATGACTTCGGCGGCGACGTCGAGCGGCACGGAGAAAGTATAGCGCCGGAGCCGGGTATCATTGTGTTTCTGATGCAGTACTTCCGGATGCTCACCAATTCGCTCATCGCCGGCGCATTGGTGGGCGCGTACGTGACGCTGCTCGTGTTGCAGCTGAACCCGATGGTACAGCTCAATTCAATGGCGGTCGCGCGGCTGATGCTCACCTGGTCGGCGTTCTATGGCGTGCATGCGACCGCCTTTTTCTACGGGCTCATTGTTCTGCGCCAGCTCTTCGCCGTCGAAATGCGTCCGCCTGGCTGGGTGAGCCTCCGTCTTCTGGCGGCGTTCGGAACTATCGCGATTTCAATGAGCGCGCTGATCACCTGGCTCAACCTGCACGGTTTCCGCTCGGTGCTCGGGCCCGATGCGGCATCACGAATGACCGACGGTGCCATCGTCGTGTCGTTCTGTGCGGCGATCTGCGCGTGCCTCGCGCTCTTGCAGGCGGGCTTGCAGCGCGGGCGCGGCATCATCGCGACGGCGTTTGCGCTGACCGTTTCGGTTTCGCTCGCAGGGCCGTTGTACCTTCGCGGCCTCGGCGACTCCACCCCTCCGCCGCGAAGACCCGTGCCGCCGCAGCTTGCGCCCGCCCAGTCGAGCGCGCGCGTGCAGATGATTCTGCTCGACGGCGCATCACTGGACTTCATCGCGCCGAATGCGGCCAGCGGCCGCTTCCCGAACTTTGGCCGTCTTCTGGATTCGGGGGCGGTGATGCACCTCGCCACGCTGCGGCCGACGCAGCCGGCGCCGGTATGGACGGCGGTGGCGACCGGCAAGCTGCCGTACAAGACGAGCGTCTATTCCGCCGCGCGCTACGTCGTGCCTGGATCGGATCAACCGCTCGACCTGCTGCCGGATTTCTGCTTCGCCCAGGCGCTGGTGCGCCTCGGCTTGATCGAGGAGGCCGAGCGCGCGTCCGATGCCGTGCGCGCCCGCCCGATATGGGAGCTGCTGAGCAGGTACGGCATCACGGCGGGCGTCATCGACTGGCCGCTGACCTACCCGGCGCATGGCGTCAACGGTTACCTGGTGAGCGACGAGTTCCTTCACCGCGATCCGACGTCGGTGCTCGCGTCGGCCGGCGAACCGGCGATGGCCTACCCGCCCGATGTCGTGGAAGAAGCGCGCATCGCGCGGCTGCAAGCCACGCCCGAGCATGCTTCGATCGCGTTCACAGCGGAACCTACGCCCGGCACGCCGGGGCGCGAAGGGCAGGGCGCGCCCGCGCTTGCGCTGGCGGCCGACGTCGCCGCCGAGCAGATTGCGCAGTTGTTCGGCGAGCTCAGGCCCGTGCAGTTCACTGCAGTGCGATATCCCGGCATCGACGCCGTCGGGCACTACTACCTCCGGTACGCGGTGCCGCGTGCATTCGGTGACGTGTCCGACGAGGAGCGCCTGAGGCACGGCCGCGTGCTCGAGCAGTACTACACGTATCTCGACGGCATCGTTGGACGGGCGATGGCGTCGCTCGAACCCGACGACCTTCTCCTGGTCGTCTCGGGTTTCGGCATGGAGCCGTTGAGCCTCGGCAAGCGTGTGCTCGAGCGGATTGTGGGCGATCGAGATCTGAGCGGCAGTCACGAGCGGGCGCCGGACGGATTTCTGATTGCGTTTGGCAGGCAGGTTGCGAAAGGCAATTTGCCGCGCGCATCGGTCGTCGACGTTGCGCCAACGGTTCTGTATTACTTCGGCCTGCCAATCGCGCGCGATCTCGACGGCTTTGCGCGGACCGATATCTTTACGCCGCAATTCACCGAACGGCGGCCGATTACCTTCATCCCGTTCTACGATCGGTAAGAGAGGTCTGGAGGTTCGCAGATCTCAGTTTCCAGATACGGTATACTGTTTCTACCTCTTTAAGAGCGGCCCAGAGAGGCCGAAAAGAGCTTATGAACACGCGCGCCCTCTTCCTGTCGAACAATCCCCGCACAACTGTCTTGTCGAGGTGTTCCTGATGCCGGTCATCATGGATGCCGATCGTATGGGCCGCTCGCTTACGCGCATCGCGCACGAGATTCTCGAGCGCAACCGGGGCACCGAGCGCCTGGCTCTCGTGGGTATCCGCACGCGCGGCGACGTGCTGGCGAGGCGGCTGGCAAGAATACTCGAGCAGATTACCAGCGACCCGATGCGGACCGGCGCGCTCGACATCACGCTGTATCGAGACGACCTGATGCGGCACGCGGTGGGTCCGCAGCCGCTCGTGCGGCGCACGGAGATCCCGTTCTCGATCGACGACCAGAAGATCCTGCTGGTGGACGACGTGCTCTACACCGGCCGCACGATTCGAGCCGCGCTCGACGCGCTGATCGACTTTGGCCGCCCGAAAGAGATACAGCTGGTCGTGCTCGTCGACCGCGGGCATCGCGAACTGCCCATCAAGGCCGACTACGTCGGCAAGAACGTCCCGACATCACTCAAGGAAACCGTCACCGTGCGGCTGGCGGAAACCGACGGCGCCGACGAAGTGTCGGTGAATCAGGCGCAATGAGGCCGATTCCATGACGAGCGAACAGGTGGCAACCATCTCGAAGCTGCGGCACAAGGATCTGCTCGGCATCTCGGACCTGACGCGCGACGAGATTCTGCTCATACTCGACACGGCCGAGGCGATGCGCGAAATCGGCGATCGGCCGATCAAGAAGGTTCCGGCGCTTCGCGGCAAGACCGTCGTGAATCTGTTCTTCGAAGCGAGCACGCGCACGCGGACGTCGTTCGAGATCGCCGAGAAGCGATTGAGCGCCGACACCCTGAACATCGCCGCGCAGACCTCGAGCCTCGTCAAGGGCGAGACGCTGGTCGACACGGCGCTCAACCTGGAAGCGATGGCGCCCGACATGATCGTGCTGCGCCACGCGTATTCGGGAGCGTGTCATCTGCTGTCGAGAATCTGCCGCGCAGGCATCATCAACGCCGGCGACGGCATGCACGAGCATCCGACCCAGGCGCTGCTCGACGCATTCACCATCCGCGAGCACAAGAAACACATCGCCGGGCTGAAGGTCGCGATTGTGGGCGATCTGCTGCACAGCCGCGTGCTGCGCTCGAACGTGCAGCTCCTGACCAAGCTGGGCGCAGAGGTGTGGGTCTGCGGACCGCCGACGTTGATGCCGCCCGGCATCGAGCGGCAGGGCGTGCGGCGCACGACGTCGGTGGACGAAGCGGTGGAAGGGGCGGACGTCGTGATGCTGCTGCGCGTGCAGCTCGAGCGCATGCAGGGGGCGTTCTTTCCGTCGCTCCGCGAGTACTTCACGGTGTTCGGCATGACCCGCGATCGGCTGAGGCGGGCGAAGCCGGACGCGATCATCATGCATCCTGGTCCGATGAACCGCGGTGTGGAAATCGATTCTGACGTCGCGGACGGGCCGTATTCGGTGATTCTCGAACAGGTCGCCAATGGCGTGGCCGTCCGAATGGCGGTCTTGTACCTGCTGGCTGGTGGAGCGGAACATGAAGCGGCTGCTTAGGGGCGGACGGGTCGTCGATCCGGCACACGGGCGCGACGGCACGTTCGACATTCTCATTGACGGAGAGCGCATTGCGCGAATCGGCAAGGATCTGCCCGTGAACGGCGCGCAGGTCGTCGAGGTTCCCGCAGGTTTCGTCGTGACGCCCGGACTCTTCGACATGCACGTGCACCTCCGCGAGCCAGGCCAGGAGCACAAGGAGACGGTGGCGACCGGCACGGCAGCGGCGGTGGCAGGCGGGTTCACGGCAGTCGCGTGCATGCCCAACACCACGCCGATCAACGACAACGCCGGTGTCACCGAATACATCCTTCAGAAAGCGGCGCAGGCCAATCTCGCGCGCGTTTATCCGATTGGCGCCGTGTCGAAGGGGTCGAATGGCGACCAGCTCGCCGACATCGCCGAGCTTCGCGCTGCCGGGTGCGTCGGCATTTCCGATGACGGCCGGCCGGTGAAGACGGCCTTGCTGATGCGGCGGGCGCTCGAGTACGCCGGCATGTTCAACCTTCCGGTGCTCGAACACTGCGAAGACCCGTCGTTGAAGGGTGAAGGGGTCGCCCACGAGGGATATCACGCGTCGGCGCTCGGCCTTCGCGGCATTCCAGGGGTCGCCGAGTCGATCATGGTGCAGCGAGATGTCGCGCTCGCA
>Ga0105106_10002985_pt1 | contig 12119 bp, 8 predicted proteins | sample PPLLaktember2015_5_FD_79109 | JGI IMG/M metagenome (GOLD analysis project Ga0105106, IMG submission 79109) | Freshwater sediment microbial communities from Prairie Pothole Lake near Jamestown, North Dakota, USA - PPLs Lake P8 Core (1) Depth... | ecosystem: Environmental > Aquatic > Freshwater >...
GCGAATGTTCGCCGGGCATCCACTGCCTGCAGCAGCGCCGCAGTCGCCGTTCGGGCGCATCGCCGCCGCGGGCGTGGCGTCCCCCGCGGGTCCGCCGGGGACGCAGTCTGCTGTCGGCGGGCCCGACTTCCCATCGATCGATGCGGGCTTCGGCGCGAGCCAGCGATGGGTACCGCGGGGGCCGCTGGCTCCGACGCCGTCCGGCTACGTCCCGGGCGCCCCGATCATGTCGTCAGCGATGCTGGGGGAGGGTCTCGCGCGCCTGCAGGCCGGTGAGACGGGCTTCGATCTCGGCGGCGCCATGATCCAGTTCTCGGGGATCCCCGAGGGCAAGCACAACGTTCTGCGGGATCTGCAGGAATCGCCGATCGGCCAGAGGGTCAACCAGCTCGAAATGATGACGATCGAGCTGGTCGCGATGCTGTTCGACTTCATCTTCGACACGCGCGACCTGCCGGATGGGATCAAGGCGCTCCTGGCGCGACTGCAGATACCGGTGCTCAAGGCGGCGATGCTCGACGGCGCGTTCTTCGCCAAGAAATCGCACCCGTCGCGGCTGCTGGTGAACGCGCTCGCGGCGGCCGGTCTGGGCTGGTCGCCGGTGATGGGGCAGGACGATCCGCTCTACCGGAAGATCGACGCGATCGTCCACCGGGTCCTCGACGGCTTTTCCGACGATCTCGCCATCTTCGACGAGCTGCGCGAGGACCTCGAGCGCTTCCTGGCCGAGGAGGAGCGGGCCGCCGAAGCCAACATCGTGACCACGGCCGACGAGATCAACCATCGTGACCGGCAGCAGATCGCGACGGTGGTGGCCCGGTCGGAGGTCGAGCGCCGCGTCGAGACGTACCCGATCCCCAATTTCCTGGCCGAGTTCCTGCGCACGAAGTGGCAGGCCACGCTCGAGCACGCGCATCTGCATGAAGGCGAGGACAGCGAAGCCTGGAGCCAGGCGGTCGCCACGCTCGAGGACCTCGTCTGGAGCGTGCAGCCGAAAAGGGCGACGGAGGATCGCAGGCACCTTGTCGCGCTCCTCCCTTCGCTGCTGAAGCGGTTGTCCGCCGGCCTGCACAGCGTGCCCTGGCCACCGGACGAGCGCGAGCGCTTCATGTCCAACCTCGTCGAGGCGCACGCGGCGGCCGTGAAGCGGACGCTGACCGCCGTGACGCTGCCCACTGCCGGGGTCGCCGAACAGGCGAAGGCGGAAGCGGAGATCGCCAAGGCCGCCGGAGACGAGGTCGCCGCGGCCAAGGCCGAGCAGCTTGCCGTCGCGATGGCGCCCGCCGAGCCGGCCCCGCCGCCCGAAGAGCCGGAGATCATTGACGACCAGTATCTCGAGATCGCGCAGAGCCTCGAGCGCGGGATGTGGATCGAATTCGAGGCCGAGGACGGGCAGCTCGCGTTCGCCAAACTGGCCTGGATCAGCCCGCTGCGCGGCACCTATCTGTTCACCAACCGGCAGGGACAGAAAGCGCTCTCGATGACCGCCGAGGAACTAGCCGGGCGCTTCCGCGAGGACCGCGCACGTCTGGTCGAGGCCGAGCCGCTGATCGACCGCGCGTTCGGCAGTGTGATCGCGCAGTTCAACGACAAGTACGCCGAGCCGGTAGCCCAGCCCGGCGACTGACCAGGCTCCGGCGCTCCTGCCGCCCGCAGACGGCAGCGGACGGTCCCGGGTTTCGTGACGTCGACACGGTCGCCCGGATCGCCCAGATCAGCATGGACTGCCCACCGATCGGCGCCTTGATCATCGGCGACGAGATCCTGTCCGGCAAACGCGCCGACAAGCATCTTGCACACATCATCGCGACGCTTGCGCGCCGCGGCCTGCGCCTGGCATGGGCGCGTTACGAGGGGGACAATCGCGGCCGGCTGACGGCGGTGCTGCGCGAGTCGTTCGCGCGCGACGAGATCGTCTTCGCGTGCGGGGGCGTGGGCGCCACGCCGGACGACCACACGCGCCAGGCGGCCGCCGCGGCGCTTGGCGTCGCCCTCGCGCGTCACCCCGACGCGGTGGCCGAAATCGAGGCGCAGTTCGGCGCGGCTGCGTACCCGCACCGCGTGCTGATGGCGGAGTTTCCCGCGGGCAGCACGATCATCCCGAATCCGGTCAATCGCGTTGCGTCGTTCTCGATCCGCCGGCACCATTTCTTTCCGGGCTTTCCGCAGATGGCGTGGCCGATGCTCGACTGGGTGCTGGCGCACCACTATCCGACGCTCACGGCGCCGCCGGAGGGTGAGCGCGCGATCATCGTCTACGGAGCGGGGGAGAGCCAGTTGCTGCCGCTGATGGACGAAAGTGTCGCCCGTTTCCCGCGCTTGCGGCTCTTCAGCCTGCCGTCGTTCCTGCCCGATGGCGGACGTCGCCTCGAACTCGGCGTCAAGGGCGATCCGGCGGATCTCGATGTCGCGTTGGCACACTTGATTGCCGGCGTCGAGGCCGGCGGGTTCCGCTGGGAGCCGTGCGCGGCAGAGGGCGCAGCGCGCCGATGAAGGCCGTTGGTCGTGCGCTCGGCCGCGCCCTGCCGCTCGTCGTCGAGCCGCGCGTTCTGGGTCTGGTGCTGGTGCCCGTCGCGGTGGCGACGGCGCTGTTCACCGTGCTCGCGCTCGTGTTCTGGGTGCCGCTCGGCGACGGAATTGCCGCCGTGCTCACGGGTGGGGTCCGCGCGCTCGGCGTGACGGCGGACCTCGGCTGGCTTGCGACCGCGGGCGGTGGTGTCGCCGCATTCGTGCTGTTCGCGCTCGCCGCCGGGGTGTTCGCGGTCGCGGCGATCGCGGTGCTGGCGGGTCCGGTGTTCACCCGCGTCGTCGCGATGCGTCGCTTCCCGCAACTCGAGCGCCTGCATGGCGGCACGGTTGCCGGCGGCGCGATCAATGCCGCGGCCACGCTCGCAATGTGGCTGCCGATGTGGCTCGTGACGCTGCCGTTCCTGTTCGTCCCGATCGTCGGCATCCCGCTCTCGCTTTGCCTCAGCGCGTGGCTCAATCAGCGCCTTTTCCGGTACGATGCGCTCGCCGAGCACGCGAGCGCAGCAGAGCGCACGGCAGTCGTGCGTGGCGCGAGGGGACGACTGTTCTTGCTGGGACTCGTTCTCGCGCCGCTCGCGTTCGTACCGATCGTGAATCTCGGGGCGCCGCTCTACGCCGGGCTCGCCTTCACGCATCTCTGCCTCGACGAGCTTGCGGCGCTGCGCGCGCGCCGGGCGCAGGGCGTCATCGGACCGGGAGAAGAAGGGTGAGAGCGGGGTTGGGGCTGGACGAAAGCGGGCACTGGTACGAGGACGTCAAGGTCGGGGACGCGTTCGCGCGCACGCTGACGATCACCGATACCCACCTCGTGCTGGGCGCCGGGCTGATCGGCGACTTCAATCCGCATCACGTCAACGACGAGTACGCGAAGGGCTCTCGCTTCGGCACGCGCATTCTGCACGGAATGATCACCAGCGCGCTGATGGGGGCGCCGGTCGGCATGTACTTCCACGGCACCGCGATCGCGTATATCGAGCACGCGGCGAAGTTCCTGGCGCCGGTGCGCGCCGGCGACACCTTGACGACGTCCTGGACCGTCACCGATCTGCACGCCAAGCCCAAGCACGGCGGCGGCGTGGTGGTGCTGCACGGCGTGTGCCGCAATCAGGCCGGCACCGCCGTCGCCGAGGCCGACGCGAAGATCCTCGTCCACGGCCGCATCTAGCGCCCGCGGTCCGACTGGCTCAGGCCGCCGCCAGTGCCTCCGCGCACTCGGCCACCAGTTGCGGGCCGCGGTAGATCAGACCCGTGTAGATCTGCACCAGCGTCGCGCCCGCGTCGATCTTCTCCCGGGCATCGGCGCCGGTGAGGATCCCGCCAACGCCGATGATCGGCAGCGCGCCGTCGAGCGCGAGGGCGAGGGTGCGAATGACGGCGGTGGACCGGGCGCGCAATGGCCGGCCGGAAAGACCCCCCGCTTCCTCGGCGTGCGGATGGCCCTGCACGTCGGTCCGCGCAACCGTCGTATTGGTCGCGATGACGCCGTCGATCCGGTGCTTCACCAGCAGCCGCGCTACCCCTTTGATCGCCCGCGGCTCGAGGTCGGGCGCGATCTTGATCGCGATCGGCGTGTACTTTCCGTGCGCGTCGGCGAGCTTCGCCTGCTCGGTCTTGAGTGCGGTCAGCAGACCGGCGAGCACATCCTCCGCCTGCAGGTCGCGCAGTCCCTTCGTGTTCGGCGAGGAGATGTTGACGGCGACATAGGATGCGCGTTCGTAGACGGCGCGCAGACACGTCAGGTAATCGTCCACCGCACGGTGGTTGGGCGTGTCGAAGTTCTTGCCGATGTTGAGCCCGAGAATCCCGTGCCAGGCGGCACGCCGGGCGTTGGCGAGAAAGCGTTCCACGCCCTGGTTGTTGAATCCCATCCGGTTGATCAGCGCCTCCGCGGCGGGCAGCCGGAACAGGCGCGGCCGGGGATTGCCAGGTTGCGGTCGCGGCGTGACGGTGCCGCATTCGATGTGGCCGAATCCGAGGGCGGCCAGGCCGTCGATATGGGCGGCATTCTTGTCGAGACCGGCCGCCAGCCCCACGCGATTCGGAAACACGAGTCCCATCGCGGTGGTCGGTGCAGCCGGGATCCTCGGCGCAAGCACGCCGACCAGTCGGCTTCTCGCACCGATGTCGAGACTGCGGAACGCGAGATCGTGCGCGGTTTCCGGATCGAGCGCGAAGAGGAACGGGCGCAGCAGCGGGTAGTACGCGAAACTCATCGGGGCAGGGCGCCGACCGGAACGCAATCGCCCACGGCAACCATGCATGCGATGATACCATTTGGGCGCTGACGATCCTCCCGTCGACCGACCGTGTCCCGATTCCTCGCCATCGTCCTGTACGTTCTCGTGGTGTCGGCCGTTTCCGCGGCGCCGGCCACGGAGCCTGCTCCGGCTTACGCAGCGCGCCCGGACGTGCGCGCCTTTATCGACGAGATGGTCGACGAGCATGACTATGACCGCGCGACGCTCAGGCGTGCCTTCGCTGCCGCAAGGTATCAGCCGCAGATCGTCGCCGCGATGCAGCGTCCCGTGCTCGAACCCCCGAAGTGGTACGAATACGCACCGCCGTTCCTGTCGCCGGAGCGCGTCGAAGGTGGCGTTGCCTGGTGGAATGCGCATGCAAAGGAGCTCGCGCGTGCCCAGGCCGAATACGGCGTGCCGCCCGAGGTCATCGTCGCGATCGTCGGCGTGGAGACGTATTACGGCCGGTACACCGGTCGCTATCGCGTGTTCGACGCGCTTGCGACGCTTGCCTTCGATTATCCGCGCCGCGCGGCGTTCTTTCGCGGCGAGCTGAAGCAGTTCCTGCTGCTCGCGCGCGAGCTGCGCATTGCACCGACGGATCCCAAAGGATCCTTTGCCGGCGCAATGGGCATTCCGCAGTTCATGCCCGGCAGCTACCGCAATTTCGCGGTCGACTACGACGCGGACGGGCAAACCGACCTCTGGTCGAGCGGTCCGGACGTGGTCGGCAGCGTCGCCCATTTTCTCGCCCGTCACGACTGGTCGCCGGGTCAGCCGGTGCTGCTGCCCGCAGCAATCGCGGCCGAGGGCCGCGATCGCGTGCTGCGTCGCCTCGACGGCGGCATCAGCGAGCGCCGCAGTGCGCAGGCGTGGGCCGCCGACGGGGTCGCGGCGCGGGATCCGCCGCCCGATCTCGCGCCCGATCCGGTCGCGCTGCTGATGCTCGAAGAAGGCGGCGACGTCGGCGAGCACGCGAGTTACTGGATCGCATGCCAGAACTTCTTCGTGATCACCCGCTACAACCGCAGCCGGTTGTACGCCGCGTCCGTCTTGCGGCTCGCCGAAGCGGTCAAGGTGGCGCGCGGCGCGTCCGGATCTACTGCTTCCCCGGCGCGCTGAGCGCCTGCACGTGCGCCACGAGCGCCCGGGTCGCCGCGTCGGTGGCAGCCGGGAGCGGCACGCCGTCGATCAGCGCCTTGACGATCGGCGCGGCGAGCGTCTTGCCGAGTTCGACGCCGAACTGGTCGAACGGATTGATGCCGTGAAGGATCGCCTCGACGAACGTCCGGTGCTCGTACAGCGCGATCAGTTCGCCCAGGCGGCGCGCGTCGAGTTCGGGGATCAGCATCGTAGTTGACGCGCGGTTGCCAGGGCATACGCGTGCGGCAACGCCAGCATCTAGCTCCGCCCCGGCGAGCCCGTGCTGCGCAAGTTCGGGGCGAATCGTCTCCTCGGTGCGCCCCTCCAGCAGCGCCTGCGCCTGTGCCAGCGCGTTGGCGACGAGCAGCGACTGCTGCTGACCCAGCGGATGAGCGGCGCGCACCGGCACGATGAACTCGACCGGCGCCTCACGCGTGCCCTGATGGAGCCACTGGAAAAACGCGTGCTGCCCATTGGTCCCCGGGGCGCCCCAGAGGGCCGACGTCGTTGCCCCGGCGACCGGCGCGCCGTCACGCGCGACGCGCTTGCCGTTGCTTTCGAGAACGAGCTGCTGCAGGAACGCCGGCAGCAGTTCGAGCGCCTGAGCGTAGGGCACGACGACCCGGTCCGGATGGCCGAGCAGGCGTGCGTTCCACCACCCCACGAAGCCGAGCACCGCAGGGAGATTCTGTTCGAGCGGCGCGGACCGGAAATGCGCGTCCATCGCCGCGGCGCCAGAGAGGAGTTCGGCGAAGCCCTCCCAGCCAAGCCGGACGGCGATCGCAATGCCGGCCGGCGACCACAGCGAGTACCGGCCGCCGACCCAGTCCCAGAGGGGAAGGATGTCGTCATCGGCGACACCGAACGCTCGCGCCGCGGCTGCGTTGCCGGTGACGGCGACGAAATGACGCGCCGTATCGGCGGCGCTGCCGAGGCCCTTCGCGAGCCATGCACGGGCACTGGCCGCGTTGGCAAGCGTCTCCTGCGTCGTGAAGGTCTTCGACGTGGCGACGAACAGCGTGCTCGCGGGGTCGAGCCGCACGAGCGTGCGGGCGAGGTGCTCGGGATCGACGTTCGAGACGAATGCGACGTCGACCCCGGCCGCGTCCGCGGAAGATCCCAGCGCGTCGCAGACCAGCCGGGGACCGAGGTCCGAGCCACCGATCCCGATGTTGACCACCGCGCGGATCGGGCGGTCGGTCGCGCCTCGGCGACTCCCGGCACGCACGCTTTGCGCCAGCGCCTTCATTCGCGCCTGTGCCGCCCGAATGGCCGGCACCACGTCCCGGCCGTCGACGACGAGCGGCGTGTCGTCCTGCTGACGCAGCGCCGTGTGGAGCGCCGGGCGGCGCTCCGAGAGATTCACCTTCTCGCCGGCGAATAGCGCGGCAATCCAGCCCTCGAGTCCGATCGATCGCGCGCGCGCCGCGAGCAGCGGCAGCGTCTCGGCACCGAGGCGCTCCCGCGACAGGTCGACGAGCCATTCGCCCCAGCGCACGGAAAGCCGTTCGAAGCGCCGCGGGTCGCGCGCGAAGAGGCCGGCAAGCGAAACGCCGGCGAGCGCTCGGCGATGGTCGGTGAGATCGCTGGAAGCAGAGGGCGCCATCGGGACAATCCTGGAATCGGTGCACGAAGTCGTGCACTGGCGCAGCCGAGGATAATCGATCGGGAACGGGTTGCATACTCGGCACGCTACAATCGGCCGCACAACGTCACGGCCGGAGCGCCGATGGATGCCGCCCAGGACAAGGACCTGCCGCTGCGCGAGGACACGCGACTGCTCGGACGTCTGCTCGGCGACGTGCTTCGCGCGCAAACCGGGGTCGGCGGCTTCGACCGGATCGAGGCGATTCGGCAGACCGCGATCCGCTTCCGGCGCGCGGGTCCCGCCGATGCGCCCGCGGTGAAGGTCGATCTGGCGCATCTGCTCAACGATCTTCCGATCGCGCAGACGCTCGACATCGTTCGCGCATTCAGCTACTTCTCGCACCTCGCGAACATCGCCGAGGACGTGCACCAGAACCGACGGCGGCGTGCGCATGCGCTGGCCGGCTCTCCGCCGCAGCGCGGCAGCATCGCGGACGCTCTCGAGCACGTTGCCGCGCACGGCACCGGGGCCGCGGCGCTGCGGTCCTGGTTCGCCGACGCGCTGGTGAGCCCGGTGCTGACGGCACACCCGACCGAAGTCCAGCGCAAGAGCATTCTCGACTGCGAGCGCGAGATTGCCCGGCTGCTGCAGTGGCGCGACCGGGTCGACATGACGCCGGACGAGGCGCGCGAGTTCGAGGCCGTCCTTTACCGGCAGGTGCTGGCGCTGTGGCAGACCGCGATGATCCGGCTGGCCCGCCTCAAGGTCCGCGACGAAATCGACAACGGCCTCGCGTTCTACCGCTATACGTTCCTCTCCGAGGTGCCGAAGCTCTACCGCGCGCTCGAGGAGCGTCTGGCGACGCGCTTCGGTCTCGACGAGGGATACGCGCTGCCGCCGTTCCTGCGTCTGGGCTCGTGGATCGGCGGCGACCGCGACGGCAATCCATTCGTCGTGGCCGATACCTTGACCTACGCGATCGCGGCGCAGGCCACGGTGGCATTCGGGCACTACCTCGACGAAATCCATCGCCTGGGCGCCGAGCTGTCGCTGTCGACCCGACTGATTCAGCCGACCGCGCAACTGATGGCACTCGCGCGTGTTGCGCACGACGACAATCCTCACCGCGGCGACGAGCCTTACCGGCAGGCGTTGATCGGGATCTATGCGCGCGTGGCGGCGACCGCGAAGGCATTGGCGCATTACCTGCCGCGGCGTGCGCCGCATGGCGAGCTGCCGCCCTACACGACGCCCGAAGAGTTGATCCGCGAACTCGTGACGATCCGCGACTCGCTCGCTGCGCACGGTGCGGCGCCGCTCGGCGAAGGCCGCCTGCTGCCGCTGATCCGCGCCGTCGAGGTGTTCGGCTTTCATCTGGCCGTCCTGGACCTGCGGCAGAACGCCGACGTGCACGAGCTTGTCGTCGCCGAGCTTTTCGCCCGCACGGGCGTCGTCGCCGAGTACGCGGCGTTGTCCGAAAGCGAGCGCTTGGCGCTGCTCGTCCGGGAACTGTCGACCCCGCGCCTGCTCTACTCGCCGCACCTGGTGTGGTCGGAACGGGCGGAGACCGAACTTGGTGTGCTCCGGATCGCGGCAGACATTCACCGTCGATATGGCGCGGCGGCGCTGCCGAACTATGTGATCTCGAAATGCGCGTCGGTGTCCGATCTGCTCGAGGTCGGCGTGCTGCTGAAGGAAGTCGGCCTGCTGACCGGGTCGGCATCCGCCGTCAACATCGTCCCGCTGTTCGAGACGATCGACGATCTGGGGCGCTGCGCGACGGTCATGCGCGCGGCATTCGCGCTGCCCTGCTACCGGAGCTGGCTCGACTCGCGAGGACGCTTGCAGGAGGTGATGCTCGGCTATTCCGACAGCAACAAGGACGGCGGGTACATGGCGGCCAACTGGGCGCTGTACCAGGCCGAGCGCGCGCTGGTCGCGGCGTTCGCCGAGCAGGGCGTCAAGCTGCGCCTCTTCCACGGTCGTGGAGGCACGGTGGGCCGCGGCGGGGGACCGAGCTACGAGGCCATCCTCGCGCAGCCGGCGGGAAGCGTGACGGGCGGACTCCGGATCACCGAGCAGGGCGAGATCATCGCCAGCAAGTACTCCGACCCCGATCTCGGGCGGCGCAACCTCGAAACGCTCGTCGCTGCCACGCTCGAGGCAAGTCTCTCGGATACCGAGCAGCTCGGTGAGCGGGCGCCGCTGTACTACGGTGTGATCGAGGAACTCGCGCGCCACGCGTACCTCGCGTATCGCGATCTGGTCTACGCCACGCCGGATTTTGTCGCGTACTTCCGCGCGGCGACGCCGATCGCCGAGATCGCCGAGCTCAATCTGGGCAGCCGGCCCGCTTCACGCAGCGCGTCGGCGCGCATCGAGGATCTGCGGGCGATTCCGTGGGTGTTCAGCTGGGGGCAGTGCCGACTCATGCTGCCTGGCTGGTATGGCCTGGGCGCCGCGGTCGACGCGTGGCTCGCCGCGCATCCGGGGGGGCCGGGCATCGCGCTGCTGGCCGAGATGCAGGTGCGATGGCCATTCTTCAAGAGCGTGTTGTCGAATACCGGCATGGTGCTCGCGAAGACCGACCTCGCGATCGCTTCGCGCTACGCCGAACTGGTTCCCGATGTCGGCACCCGTGAACGACTCTTTCGGCGCATCGCGGACGAGCATCGCCGCACGGTCGATCACGTGCTCGCGATCACCGGTCACCGAAGCCTGCTCGAGGACAATCCGACGCTCGCGCGCAGCATCCGGAACCGGTTCCCCTATCTTGACCCGCTCAATCACCTGCAGGTCGAATTGCTGCATCGGTATCGGGCGGGGCAGACCGACGAGCGGACCCGCCGCGCGATTCACCTGACGATCAACGGGCTGGCGGCGGGACTGCGCAACAGCGGCTGAACGGCCGCCGTGTGGGGGATTCGCCAGCGGCGGCACCCTTGATCGCGATCAAATGAGAATTATTCGTATTCGTATTGACGGGGCTGCCACCGGCGGGCAGAATGAGGTCATCTGCACCCGAACTGCTCCCGGAGGATCCAATGAACCTGTACCAAGCCCGCCGTGCCACCGCGGCGCTTCTCGCTGCCACAGTCTTCCTCGGCGTGACGGCGGTCAACGCTGCCGAGGAGCCCGTCCTCAATCTCTACTCGGCGCGCCACTACCAGACGGATGAAGCGCTGTACGACAACTTCACCAAAGCGACGGGGATCAAGATCAATCGCATCGAGGCGGGCGACGACCAGCTCCTCGAACGCATCCGCAGCGAGGGCGCCCAGAGTCCCGCCGACATTCTGCTCATCGTCGACGCAGCGCGGCTGTGGTCGGCGCAGGAACAGGGATTGTTCCAGCCCGTGCAATCGCGGATCCTGGACGAGCGCATCCCGGCGTCGATGCGCGATCCGGACGGTGCCTGGTACGGGTTCTCCAATCGCGCCCGAATCATCGTCTACAACAAGGCGACCGTGAACCCGGCCGACGTCGCGAGTTACGAGGCGCTAGCCTACCCGAAGAACAGGGGCCAGGTGTGCACCCGATCCGGCGGCCACCCCTACAACCTGTCGCTGGTGGCGGCCCAGATCGCGCATCACGGTGAAGCGAAGACCGAGGAATGGGCGAAGGGGGTCGTCGCCAACATGGCGCGCAGCCCGCGCGGCGGCGACACCGACCAGATCAAGGCGGTGGCCGCCGGTGAATGCGGCGTCGCCCTCACCAACTCGTACTACTATGTGCGGCTCATGCGCTCGGCGAAGCCCGAGGAGAAGGAATGGGCAGCGAAGACGGGTGTCGTATGGCCCGATCAGGCCAGCTACGGGACGCACCTCAACATCGCCGGCGCCGGCGTGATGAAGCACGCACCGCATCGCGAAAATGCGATCAGGTTCATGGAGTATCTCGCCGGCGATCAGGCTCAGGCGTATTTCGCGAACGGCAACAACGAATGGCCGGCGGTGAAGAGCGCGGTGGCGAAGAATCCGGCGCTCGAATCGCTCGGCACCTTCAAGGCAGACCCGTTGCCCGTCGCGACACTCGGCAAGAACACGTCCGCGGCGCAGAAGCTCGTCGACCGCGCGGGGTGGAGGTGAATGTCAGTCAGGGGCGAGCGGGACGACCGGGGACGGGGGGGCGCACGGGCTTGGCGCGCGCCGGTGCGGTTGGTCGCGCCGAAGGCGCAGATCCCCGCTGCACCGTCCGCGCAAGCATCAACATTGGCAGCACGCCGACCAGCACGATGGCCAGCGACGGCAACGCCGCCTCGGCAAGACGCTCGTCCTGCGCGAACGTATAGGTCTGCGTGGCGAGCGTGTTGAAGTTGAACGGTCGCATCACGAGCGTGGCAGGCAGTTCCTTCATCGTGTCCACGAACACGAGCAGCGTTGCCGCGGCCGCGCTGCGCGCGAGCAGCGGGGCGTGGACGCGCAGCAACGTGCCGCCGGTGCCTGCACCCAGGCCGCGTGCCGCTGCATCCATGTTCGGCGTGATGCGGGCGAAGCCGGGCTCGATGCCGTTCCACGCGACGGCGAAGTAGCGGACGAGATACGCGTAGATCAGCGCGACGACGGTTCCGGTCAGCAGCAGGCCGGTGCGGATGCCGAACCGCTGCTGCGCGACATCGGCGA
>Ga0105106_10002987_pt1 | contig 12111 bp, 12 predicted proteins | sample PPLLaktember2015_5_FD_79109 | JGI IMG/M metagenome (GOLD analysis project Ga0105106, IMG submission 79109) | Freshwater sediment microbial communities from Prairie Pothole Lake near Jamestown, North Dakota, USA - PPLs Lake P8 Core (1) Depth... | ecosystem: Environmental > Aquatic > Freshwater >...
CCCGGCCGTCAAGACGCGCGGCGGCAGGGGGCGCTCCGGCGGGACCCGGAGATAGCGCAGGACCTGCCGGGCGATGTCCTTGAACACGGGTGCGCAGACCTGGCCGCCGTAGTAGCCTTCCTTGGGCTCGTCGAGGACGACGATCATGGACAGGCGCGGCCGGTCGATCGGCGTGAAGCCGACGAACGAGGCGGTGTACCGTCTCGTGTACGTTCCGAGGCCCGGATCGTACTTCTGGGCCGTCCCGGTCTTCCCGGCGGCGCCGAAGCCGTCGAGCCGCCCGAGCTTGGCGGTGCCCTCGTCGACCACGTCCGTGAAGATGCGCTCGACGAGCTCCGAGGCGGTCTTCTCGGCGATGACGCGGGCCGGGCTGTCGCCGTCCTCCCCGGCCCAGCCGCCGGCGGGCGCGCCGCCCTCCCTGGCCACCCGGGGCCGGACGAGCCGGCCGCCCGTGGCGAAGACGTTCATGGCCCTCAGCATCTGGATGGCCGTGACCGCGACCTCGTAGCCGATGGCGATGTGGGGCAGGGAGTTCTTTTTATTCCACCGGTCGGGAGGCCGGACGAGACCGGCGACCTCGCCCGGAAGATCGATCCCGGTCCGCATCCCGAACTGGAAGGCCCGGATGGTCTCGTAGAACTCCTGGATGCTGAGCCGCTGGGCGAAAAGGACCGTGCCGACGTTGGACGATTCGATGATCACCTGGGGAAAGCTGAGGACGCCGACGCGCTCATGGTCGGTGATGACGAGGCCGCCGACCTTGATGGATCCCGCCGAGCAGTCGAAGACCTCCGAGAATCCGACCCGGCCCCTCTCCCGCGCAGCGGCGGCCGTGACGATCTTGAACGTCGAGCCGGGCTCGTAGCTGGCGCCGACCGCCCGGTTCATCCAGGCCTCTTTCGGTCCCGGATACTTGTTGACGTCGAACGCGGGCCAGCTGGCCATGGCCAGGATCTCGCCCGAGGAGGGATCCATGACGATCACGGTCCCCCACGACGCCTCGTGGTCGGCCACGGCCCGGGCCAGCTCCTTCTCGGCGATGTACTGGATCGTCGAGTCGATCGTCAGGACGACGTTCCGGCCCGGGACGGGCGATTTGATGACCTGGGTCTGATAACCCCGGCCGCCGCTGACCTTGTAGGTGATCTGCTCGCCTTCCTGGCCTTTCAGGATGTCGTTGTAGCGGGACTCGACGCCGGCCCGGACGTTGTCGGTGAGATTGATCCCGCCGAGGACGTGGGCGGCGAGGGAGCCGAGCGGGTAGTAGCGCCGGGTCGCGGGCTCGAGCTCGACGCCCCGGAGCTTCAGGGCCATGACCCGCGCGGCGTCGGGTTCGGCGGCCTTTTTTTTGACATAGGTGAACTTGGCCCCGGCCTTGAGCCGGCCGAGGATGGCCTCGACCTCGCCCGCGGAGAGACCGAGCTCTTTCTTCAGCGTGAGGACCTTGGCGCGCTCTTCGACCGGGCTTTCCTTGTCGACAGGTCGGATGCCGATCGACGGGGCGGGCAGGCTGCAGGCCAGGATCCCGCCGTTGCGGTCCAGGATGTCGCCGCGGCGGGGTTCGAGCTTGACCACGTCCTGGGCCTGGTCGAGGACAGCCGCCTTGGCCCGGGCGTGGCCGATGACCTGGACCTGGACGAGCCTCGCGGCGACGATGACGCCCCATCCGGCCAGGACGAACGCCAGGATCTTGACCCGCCGGCGGATGTCGCTTTCGTAAAAAGTCCTCATGGTGATGCCTCAGCGGGACGCGCCCGGCTTCCCGAAGATGATATCGTCGTCCAGAGGCTCGATGAGCCCGAGCGTGTCGCGGGCGATCCGCTCGACCCGGCCGGGGGCGAGGAGGAAGGCTTTGCGGAGCTCGAGGGCCTCGATCGATTCCTCGAGCTTGCGGATCCTCTGCTCGCTCCGGCCGATGTCGATGCCGAGCTTGACCGACTCGGTCTGGTACCAGACGTAGAAGGTCAGGATGCCGATGGCCATCACGGCGATGGCCGCGCCGAGGGCGATCCCCTTCAGGCTCCAGCGCCGGCGGACCACTAAGCCCTCTCTGCGGCCCGCAGCTTGGCGGAACGGGCTCGGGGATTCGCCGCGACTTCGGCCTCCGAGGCCATGAGAGGCTTTTTGGTCAGGATGCGAAGGAGGGGCGCGCCGTCCTCCGGGCGGGCCAGGGCGTGGAAGGCCCGTTTGACGATGCGGTCTTCGAGCGAGTGGAAGGAGATGACGACGAAGCGCGTCCCCCTGGCGGCGGCCCGGACCGTCCGGTCGAGGAATTCGCCGAGCCCCTCGAGCTCCCGGTTGACTTCGATGCGCAGCGCCTGAAAGGCCTTGGCTGCGGGATGGATGCGGCCCCTCTGGGGCCGCCATTGGTAGATCCGTTCGATGAGGACCCGGAGGTCCCCGGTCGTTTCGAGCCGGCCGAGCTTGCGCAGATGGGCGATCTCCCGGGCCAGCCGGCGGGTCTGGGCGAGCTCGCCGTACTTCGCGAACATGTCGGCCAGCTTCTGCTCCGGGTAGGAGTGGAGGATCTTGGCGGCGGTCGTCTTCATCCTCCGGTCGACGCGCATGTCGAGCGGCCCTTCGTGCATGTAGCTGAAGCCGCGCTCGCCGTCATCCAGCTGGAAGGAGGAGATGCCCAGGTCGGCGAGGATGCCGCGGACCCGGTCGAACGGGATATCGAGAGACGCCAGATCCCTGAAATCGGCCTGGTAGAGCGTGACGCGCTTCGCGTAGGGTTTGAGCCGGGCCCGGGCGATCTCGAGCGACTCGCCGTCGCGGTCGAGGCCGATCAGCCGGGCTTTGGGGTTTTTCTCGAGCAGGGCCACGGCATGGCCGGCGAGACCCAGGGTGCAGTCGATGAAAACGCCTGCCCTTTCCGCGTCAAGGAATTCGATGACTTCGGCGGGGAGGACCGGCAGGTGTCCGTTCTCCCTCATTCCGGCTTTCCTCGAGGGATGAGGCGGGCGATGCTCTCGAAGTCCTCGTCCGAGAGCGGTTTCTCCTCGAGAGTTCCGTCGAGAACGTCCTTGTTCCAGATCTCCAGATGATTGGACAGACCGAGGACCTCGACCTCATCGCGCAGCTTGGCCTTTTCCCGCAGGGCCTGGCTGATCAGGATCCGGCCTTTGGAGTCGAGCTCGTGCCGCGAGCCGTTCCGGTTGACCCGGAGCATGAACTTGCGGACGTCGGGCCGGAGATGAAGAGCGCCCTCGGAGGCGAGGTCGGTCATGGCCAGCCACACGCTGAGCGGATAGATCTTGATGGAGTCGTCGGAGAGGGAGGTCACGAAGAGGTCTTTGCCGTAGACCTGCTCGATGACTTCGCGGAATTTTTCCGGGATCTTGATGCGCCCGCTCGCATCGAGCTTGGCCGTGTAGCTGCCGATGAGAACGTTCGCCATTTTTATTTCGTCCCGCTTTGTCCCGTTTCGTCCCAAATATATGAGTAAAAATGGGGCTTGTCAAGCAAAAAAAGCCCAAACAAAATGAAATATCGACGGCCCTATCGGTGGGTCGAAACGGGAGGGGCGACACCAGCGGTTGCGGGACCGGCCGGGGCGCGCGTTTAGACCGGCTTTTCCGGCCCTTCGTCATCGTTGGGAACGGGCATCGCGGCGATAAGCCCGCGGGCCTTTTCGAGGTCCTCTTGTTGGACGAAGATCTTGAACTCGGCCATTCCGTCGACGGTCAAGGGATAGACGAAAGGGGCCGTCCGGCCGCGGATGATGGAGGCGATGCCGTTGCCTTCGAGGAAGCTCTTGATCACGTCCGCTTCGAACGGGCCGAAGACCCGAGTGAGCTCGGCGAGGTCGGCGTCGTCCTCATGCGGCGTGTGACCCGGTTGTCGCGGACGGCGGTCGTCGTTTTCGGACATGGCAGAAGCCCTTTCTTGAATGAGAGATAGTCGTCGAGGATCTTCCGGTGGTCGAAGGCGAGAGGCCGCGTCCGGTCGCGGGGGTCGGAGACGATGGCGGTCCTGGCATCGTCGGCGCCTCGGGGCTCGCCCGAGGCCCGGGCCAAGAAGACCGTCGAGATCGTGTGGAAGCGCGGGTCCCGGGACGGGTCCGAGTAGACGCCGAGCAGGCCGATGAGATCGACGTCGAGCGAAGTCTCCTCGCGGGCCTCCCGGACGGCGGCGGCCTCGAGCGTCTCGCCGTACTCGACGAAACCGCCGGGCAGGGCCCAGCCGGAGGGCGGGTTCTTGCGCTCGATGAGGACGACGCCCTGTGTTCTGAGGCCGTCCATGACCTCGATGATGATATCGACGGTCGGGAACGGATTACGGGACTTGGGGCGTGTCATCGTTCAGATTGGCCTTCCGGGCCATTGTAGGGGCCGCGGGCGGCTGTTGTCAATTCGTGAAAACGGGGACGTCCCCGTTTGATGTCCAGTCCCGGGCTCCCAGTCCTCGTTCGGGGACAGTTGCCGGAGTGGGGATGGGCTTTTACAGGTAGACCTCTTGGCACAAATAATGCAACTATAGAGGATGTCAATCGTCCATCCACGGGAGAACGGCCATGAATAACGGGGGCATGCGGATCGCGGTTTTCGGAGCGCTCGTTCTCGCCGCTGCGGCCAGTCTGTGGGCGGCCGAAAACTACCGGGTCGTCAACGGGCCGAAGGACTTCTATTTCGGGCACATCAGCTACATCGAGCCGGCCCCGGAAGGGACGGACCCGCTCGTCTTCCGGATCGGGAATCCCGAGCCCGAGCAGGGCGTCCTCAATCTCCCCGTCGGGCCCGGCGACACCGTCCGGACGTCCCCGGACAGGCGCTGCGAGATCCAGTTCGACACGGGCACGATCGTCCGCCTCGATTTCGCGACCGAGGTCCGGATCGAGACGATCCTGGCCCGCAGTCTGAGCAGCATCGAGGCGCTTTCGGTCCTCAGCCTCGACCGGGGCCGCGTCTATGTCATGTACAAGGAATACAGCCGCCGGGAGATGTTCCAGGTCCTGGCCCCGAACGCCGCCGTCAAGATGAAGCACAATTCCGTCGCCCTCGTCTCCGCGGCTTCCGACGGGACGACGGAGGCTCAAGTGATCTACGGCCGGGCCCAGGCCCTTTTCGGTCCGTCCGAGGAGCGGCTGGAGGACCGGATGATCAAGAAGGGCGAGCGCCTGATCGTCCTCGGGGACCATCAGTTCGAGCTGGCTGGGGCCATCCAGGGTACCGCCTTCGAGCTCTGGAACAAGGACATCAACGCCCAATTCGACGCTCTTCATGAAGGCCTCACGGCGCTGCCCAAGCCCGTCCAGAAGCTGCCGCCGGCCGTTTTTTATTTCGCCCAGACGTACGGCAACCGCAATGGCGAATGGCTCTGGGACGAGCTTTATGGCTACGTCTGGCGTCCGTTCATCGACAACGGGGCCTATCCCTGGGGCTGGAGCCCCTACTACTACGGCCGCTGGTCCTATACCGGCGGCCAGATGTTCTGGGTCCCCCAGGAGCCCTGGGGCTGGGTCCCCTATCATCTCGGCATCTGGCAATGGGACAAGAAGCGGGGTTGGTTCTGGCTCCCTGGCTCGATGTTCGCCCCGGCCTGGGTGGCCTGGGATTTCTATTTCGGCTATGCCTGCTGGCGGCCGTGGAGCATGTTTGATTGGATGGCGGGCTCCAATCCCTGGATGGGCGGATTCGCGTATGACGGGAGCGGCTGGAGCTACGGCTGGCCCCGGATCGCGGCCAGCGCTCCCGGCAGCGGCGCCTTGAATCCGGCGAAGACAGTCGTCCGGAGGGACAGTCTCAAACAGCCGGCCGCCTCGAGCCTGCCCGTCCCGTCCGAACTCAAGGCCGCCCTCAAGAGAGCGACCGTCGCTTTCGAGAAGGGGGACCTCCGGCTCCGGGATGCGGCGGCGGACGTTTCGAAGCATCTTGTTTTTGTCTCCCGAGAGGATCTGCGGTCCCTGACGATCGGCGAGAAAGCGCTGACCTGGGATCAAGTACCGAAGGCCGGAGCACCCTCCGCCGGGACGGCCCCGGCGCTGCGTCCCGCCGATCCTCGGCGGGAAGTCGTCCGCCTCATTCGCGGCGCTGAAAGCTTAGAGTCCGCGCCGCGGCAGATGGCGCCCGCGGCCGGCCTCGGCGCCCGTCCGGCCGCTCGCGCGGCCTTCACCGGCGAGGCCCCCGCGCGGGGCCCCTCCTCAGCGGCCCGCTTCCGGGATTGGAACCCCGATCTCCGAGTGGCCCGCGAGCTCGGCGTTCGCATCGAGTATTCGAGCGTGGGGAACGAGATCCGCTGTCCCGAGCTGAATCTGTCCTCGCGCGACCGTGAGCGGGCCACGCCGATAACGCCGCGCCTGACCTCGAGCGGGATCAGCTATGGTCCGGCCGCGTCCTTCGGCGGGGGCGCCACGGGGGACCAGGTCTCAGGCAATCCATCGGTCACGTCGTCGACGGCATCGGCGACGGGTCAGCGCCAGCCCCAACGGACTTCGACGTCAACGGGAAGCAAGGAATCCGCGGGCGGAGCCAAGGAAGGCGGGGCGATTAAAAAGTGAACGCGGGTCCCACGGTGACCGTCCGGATGATCTCGGGCAGCTGAAGGGCGGCGCGGAGCCGCCTGACCTCTTTCTTGTAGTCCTCCAGGAATTCCTTGCGCAGGGGATCGGCCGGCTTGAACTTGTGGCCGAGCGGGTTGACCGGACTGCCGTGGTAATAGATCCGGTAGTCGAGGTGGGGCCCGGTCGAGTCCCCCGACGATCCGACGTAGCCGATGATGTCGCCGCCCCTGAGGACGGCCCCGCGGCGGACCCCCGGCCCGAAGCGGCTCAGATGGAGGTAGGCCGTCTGATACGAGTTCTTGTGGCGCATCTTGACGACGTTGCCCGATCCCGCCTCACGCCCGGAGAAGGTCACCTCCCCGTCGGCCGTCGCCTGGACCGCCGTCCCGATGGGCGCGGCGTAGTCGACGCCGTAGTGCGGCCGGTAGATCTTGTGGATCGGGTGGAAGCGGCTGGCGGAGAACCGCGAGGTGATCCGGGGCGACCCGAACTTGATCGGCGAGCGGAGAAAGTCCTTGCGGCGCGAGCCGCCGTTTTCGTCGAAGTAGTCGGTCACCCGGGTGTCGGGGTAGGTGAAGCGGAAGGCCCGGAAGACCTGCCCCTCGTTGACAAACTCCGCGGCCAGGATGTCGCGGTAGCCGGAGAACTTGCCGTCGAGATACCTCTTCTCGACGAAGACCCGGAACGAATCGCCCCTGCGCACGTCGGTGTTGAAGTCGACGTCCCAGCCGAAGCACCGCTCGACGATGTCGATGGCCAGGCTGTCCTGCTCGCCGGCCTTGTTCAGGGCGGCGATGAGGCTGTCCTCGATGACCCCAGAGACGAAGGCCAGCCGGAACTCGATGGGGACGTATTTCATCTCTGCGTGGACGCCGTCTCCGCCGTTGCGGACGACAAGATAACGGGTCTCGTCGATGTCGTACTCCAGCCGCTGCCACGGTCCGTCGGCGAGGGAGGCTATGCGCAACTCCTGGCCGGCCCGGATCCGGCCCAGGTCATAGACCGGCTTGGCCGATTCCCGGAGATCGTGGATCTCGCGGTCGCTGAAGCCGCGCCGGCCGAGGAGATCCGCCAGGGTCGATCGCGCGGGAATGACGATCTTCTCTTCCACGAGAGGCGGAGCGGGGGGCGGCGGGGCGATCGTCGCCGCGGCGGGCTCGGGCCGGAACGGCTCGGGCGGCGGCAGGAAGACGACGCGGGCGAGGAGAACGAGACCCGCGATGATCGCGGCAGCCGCGGCCAACGCGACCGCGATGCGGCGCCTGTTGAGACGGGCCCGCGGCCTGGCCCGGTCCGCGCGCGGCCCGGCGGTCATCCTGGCGCAACTCCTCCTCTCGACACCCTCATGACGGGACGACCTTGGGCTCGGGCTTCTTCCGCGGCTGCTTCTTGAGGGCCCGGACGAGGGCCGCGACCGGCCCGGACAGGACGTTCAGGCCGAAGAAGAGCAGGAGGAAATACCGCGTGTAGAACAGCACCCCGAAAAGGGAGACGGCAACGAAGAGGGCGGTCCGGATATCGACCAGGCGGCTCATGAACGCCTTGATGAAATTGCGGTAGGGGATCGTACTGACCATGAACAGCGAGATGGCCAGGGTCAGGACCGCGACCAGGAATCCGGACCCCCGGGTCGTCAGCGGGACGGGATGGAAGTTGACGATCGCGGCCATGAACATGGCCGCCGAGGGAACGGTCAGACCCTGATAGTGCTTCCGGTCGGAGGGCACGTGACTGCGGACATTGTAGCGGGCCAGACGGAGGACCCCGGCGGTCAGAAAGACGAAGCTGAAAAAGACGGCCGGCGGGCCGGCCATCTCCATGCCCCAGTAATAGAGCAGGATGGACGTGGCCAGGCCGAACGAGATGGCGTCGGCCAGGGAGTCGAGCTCGATCCCGAATTCGGACGGGGTGTTGGTGGCCCGGGCGACCAGGCCGTCGAGGCCGTCCATCAGCGCCGCGATGATGATCAGGAGCGCGGCCATCCGGTAGCGCCCGTGAAAGGTCAGCAGGACGCTCATGAACCCGAAGAAGAGGTTCGTCAGCGAGAACAGGCTCGGGATCAAGTTGATGCCGACAGGCCTCTTTTTCGGTTTCCAGGCTGGTTTCGGTTTCATGGCTGGACCTCGCCGATGACGGTCTCTCCGGCCTTCACCTTATCGTGAAGGCCGATCTTGATCGCGACGCTCCGGCCGAGCGTCAGCTCGACCCGCGAGCCGAAGAACATCAGCCCGACCTTCTGGCCGCGGACGATCGCGTCGCCGGGACCGACGAACGACTTGATGCGGCGGGCGGCCACCCCGACGATCATCTTCATGACCGCGTCCACGCGGCTCCCCTTGAGGACGAGTGTCGTCGATTCGTTGTGTTCGCCGGCTTCGGGCTTGTAGGCCGGCAGGAACTTGCCCGCATGATGATCGACCGACGCGACCCGGGAGGCGAGCGGCGCGCGGACGATATGGACGTCGAGAAGGGAAAGAAAGATCGTGACCCGGGTCGAGGGCCCGGTGATCCCGGAAGGATCAGCCACGGGTTCGATACCCAGGACCTCGCCGTCGGCGGGGGAGACGAGAAGGTGTTCGCCGGACGGAGGGACGCGGTCCGGGTCCCGGAAGAAGAAGGTGAAGGCGCAGGCGAAGAGGAAGCCGAGGAGGGCCAGGAACGAAAAGCCGAGGATGCCGCAGAGGACGGCCAGGCCCGCCGCGGGGAGGATGAAGCGAAGTCCTTCTTTGGCGACCCTCATCGTCCCTCTCAGCGATCGGCCCAGGCGAAGGCGGCCAGGAAGGCCACCTTGGCTGCGTCGGCCATGATGTCGGGATTGATCCGGTAGATCGTATCTCCGGTCTGATGGTAAGCGAGGTGGGGCCCGTTCGAGCCGAGGCTCGCGGCCGGGATGCCCTTGACGAAGAAGGGGGCGAAATCGGACCCGCGCACGCCGACGCCGCTGATGATCCCCAGGCCGCGGAGGACCTTGACGGACTTGTCGGCCTCTTCGAGGGCTTTCCTGAACTCGGCCGGATCGGCGGCGACGGCGCCCCAGAGCCCGTCGCCCTCTCCGGTCATGTCGAAGTTGAACATGCCTGCGACCTTGTTGAAAGGCCCGGGGACATGGTCCACGAACCAGGTCGAGCCCTGGAGGCCCAGCTCCTCGCCGCCGAAGAGGGCGATGACGATCGAGCGCTTGGGCTTGCGGGCGAGCCCGGCCAAGGCCTTGCCGGCCTCCATGCATGTGGCGCTGCCGCTGGCGTTATCGTCGGCGCCCGGGAAGAGCAAGCCCATGTGGGCGCCGGTGTGGTCGAAATGACCGCCGATGACGACGCACTCGCGGCGGAGCCTCGGGTCGGAGCCTTCGATGATGCCGATCACGTTGTAGCCGACGGCCTGGGGGAAATGCCGGGATTCGACGCTCAGCCGGATCTTGGCCCGGAGCGGGAACGAGATCGGCCGCTTCCAGGTCGTGAGCGCCTTCTTCAGATCGGCCGTCGTCGAGCCGGCGTCTTTGAGGATGGCATCCATGACCTTGGGGCCGATCATGGCCGGCAGGAATCCCTCGAGGAAGTCGCCGTTGGGGTTGGAGGCGATCTCGTCGTAGATATAGACGATGCCGAGGGCGCCCTTGTCGAGGGCCGTCTTCATCCGGGTCCGGTGCTCGTCGTAGTGCTCGTACCTCGGGTCGCGGTCGGGGGTGCCGCGGAAGCAGAGGACGAACTTGTCCCTGACATCGAGGCCGGCGTAATCGTCGTAGCCGGTCTCCGGGGCGGAGATGCCCCAGCCGGCGAAGACGGCCCCGGCCGTCTTGTCGCCGCTCGCGGAGTAGAGGAGGGGCAGGAAATCCTTCTCCGGCACGAGCTTCATTTCTTTAAAGGCCGGCGCTTTGGCCGGATCGGCCGGGCCCTCCGGGAGCAGGATCGTCATCTCGGCCTTGTCGATGATCGTATAAGGCGAGGGATAGGGCTGAAGATAGCCGTCCTTGCCCGAAATGGGCTTGAGGCCCCAGGCGGCGAGCTTCTTGGCTGCCCATTGCGCGGCCGCGGTGTAGCCCGGGTGGCCGGTCAAGCGTCCGGCATACTCGGGTCTCGCCAGCGTCTTGACGATGTCATAGGCCTCCGCCGGGCTGATCACGGCGAGACCCGCTTGGAGGTCCTTGTCGGTGGACTGGGCGCCTGTCGCGACTGATAGGGCGAGGGCCAGGACGACGACTGCGAGGAGCCGGATTCTAAGCATGGGGCCGGGGATCTCCTTTCGGGACAAACCTCCACTCCCCCTGATGATAGACCCATCGTCCTGAAAAGTAAACCGGAACCCTGAGGGACTGATGAGGGACTGTCCCCGGAGGAGGCCGCCCCCCTCACTTCTTCTTGAGGGACTTGCGGCGGGCGATCTCCTTCTTGACGGCCGGGTGAAGGATGAAGATATAGTAGATGGCGAGCAGGGCCAGGATGAGACCGAAGCGGGGGATGTCGCCCTGGCTGAGCGAGACGAACGCGTAGATGACGACCGCCAGGAGGGCGCCCAAGTGAACGAATGGAAAGATCGCGTTGAGCAAGCTCCGGCTCCCGGTCGCCAGCGAGAGTGAGGGTCCGCGCTCCTCCGGCGCCGAGCCTACTTGACGACCGTGGCCGTCAGGATGGTGACCGGCTCGATCGGAACGTCCCGGTGGCCGCGCTTGGCCCCCGTCGGGACCTTGGCGATGGCGTCGACGACGTCCATCCCGGCGACGACCTGGCCGAAGACGGCGTACTTCATGTCGTCGAGCCCGAAGTTGTCCACGAGGTTGATGTAGAACTGGGCCGAGGCGGAATCGAGCGCCTGCGTCCGGGCCATGGCCGCGAAGCCGCGGGCGTTCTTCAGCCCGTTGCCCGATTCGTTCTTGATGGTGCCCTTCGTGGGCTTCTCGTGCATGTCGGCCGTGTAGCCCCCGCACTGGATCATGAAGCCCGGGATGACCCGATGGAAGACGACACCGTCGTAATGCTGGGCCTCGACGTAGCTCAGGATGTTCTTGACCGTGACCGGCGCCTTGGCCGGATAGAGCTCAAGGGTGATGTCGCCCATGGTCGTCTTGAGCAGGACCTTGGGATTCGCGGCCGGCGCCTGGGCCAGGGCCAGGCCGGCGGTGAAGAGGGTGGCCGCGGCGGCGAAGAGGAGAATATTGCGGATCATGGATGCCTCCTTGAAATCACTCCGAAAAGCCAAAATAGCAGAATCGTGGGGCCGAATCAAATCGAGGCGCTGTTCGGGTTTGGTGGGTGAACAGGTCCTGACCTCCTTTCTCGCGATGAGCCCCGGCGTCGCGATCATTATGCCCGACTTGCTTTTTCAGGGCGATCTGACGCCGGTCAAAGCCCTTTCCGTAACCTTCGGCGGCCAGTTCGAAAGCCAGCAGCGGGCGCTCAACCACCTGCCCCTCCTCATGGCCCTGGTCATCCTGATCATCTTCGTCATCCTGTTCTCGTCGTTCGGCTCGATCCGCCAGGCCCTGCTGGTCGTCCTGAACGTCCCCTCGGCGCTCATCGGCGGCATCGTCGCCCTGATCGTCGTCGGAGAGACGCTCAACGTCTCGTCGACGATCGGCCTCATCGCCCTGTTCGGGATCTGCGCCCAGAATGACA
>Ga0105106_10002990_pt1 | contig 12107 bp, 10 predicted proteins | sample PPLLaktember2015_5_FD_79109 | JGI IMG/M metagenome (GOLD analysis project Ga0105106, IMG submission 79109) | Freshwater sediment microbial communities from Prairie Pothole Lake near Jamestown, North Dakota, USA - PPLs Lake P8 Core (1) Depth... | ecosystem: Environmental > Aquatic > Freshwater >...
AATCAACCACCCCGGCCGGGAAAGCAGAATTGTAAACATTTCAAAATCAGCAATCCCGGCCACCCCTCCTTTAAAAGGAGGGGAAACTTATTTGTTTATAAACCAGATAATTATAGTGGTTTTCGTTATTAAAATATTCCTTAAGTTGACGGCTATGGGATTGAGGGGTATAATATATTTTTTGTATCTTTGAAATTCTACTAAATCATATTATAAACATAAAATATTGAATATCATGGCAGTAACTATGACTTTTAATGATCTCCGGAAGCTAAAAGACCAGTTACCCTCCGGAAGTATGAGAAAAATTGCTGACAAACTGGAACTTAATGAGGAGACAGTCAGAAACTACTTCGGAGGGAGAAATTTTGATAAGGGACAAAGTGTTGGTATTCATTTTGAACAGGGGCCGGGAGGTGGCATTGTAACATTCGACGACACAACCATCCTCGACATGGCCAAACAGATGATTAATGGTTGATTCCGGATCCTACATCCTGTTCAAAAGCAAAAGGCAGGGTCTTTTGCTTTTTTTGTTTTTGCATTTCTTTACCTCATTCCCAGCCTTCCCCAAGGGCGAAGGAACATGGTTAATACTATTCCGGATAAAACTATTTTAAAAATTTGGACATAAAATCTGTTATAACCAGGGAGGAAAGCAAATATATCAATCTGCTTGAGAAATTCTTTATAAAAACGTGGGGTGAAACATTGCTCTGGTCACATGATCTGAATCATCACAAAAGAGTTTGGGAATATGCAAAGGAGATCCTGATATTTTCGCCTGATATTTTAGCTGATGCTGATCCTGACCTGGTTACAAAAGTCCTGATTTCCTGCTATCTCCACGATATCGGAATGGCAATTGATCCCGGATTGAATCACGGGCAATCCAGCCGGGAATTATGCGAAATATTCCTTCACCTTAACCACCTGGATATCTCCAATTCCCGTGATATGTTACAGGCTATTGAGAATCATGATAATAAAGATTATAACAACAGGCGGAACAATTACAATCTGTTGACAATACTTTCTGCAGCTGATGACCTGGATGCATTCGGATATATTGGAATTTACAGATATGCGGAAATTTATCTTTTACGAGGTATCGATCCTTTGAGGATTGGTTATCTGATCAGGGAAAATGCGACCGGAAGGTTTGAGAACTTCAGGTCGCTTTTTGAAAAGAATCAGAACCTTTTTCTTAAACACAAAGGAAGATTTAAAATACTTGATGAATTTTTTGAAAGATATAACCTTGAATTAATTAATTACCGGTTTGGAACCGGGGAACCTGACGGTCATTGCGGGATAATTGAGATCCTGTCAAATCAGATCAGGAATAATATATCTGCAGAAACGCTAATTTCAAATCCCGGAAAATACTCCGGCAATTTTCTTATAACCGGTTTTTTCAATTCAGTGAAATCAGAAATCGCAGTATAGAGAGGAATACTAAATATTTTCAATTATTCAGTCAGATCAATTCCTTAAGAGTTGTTCTGGTCAGAATTCTGTCGGTATGGTCGTTTATTTCCTTGAAAGCCTTCCGGATCTGACATGTTGATTCGTCTTTGCAGAATTCACATGGCCTGTATGAGCGTTCCGATACGCAGTACAATAAGGAAATAGTACCTTCAAAATGATTGATAATTTCCGCAAGATTAACATTTTCCGGTTTTTTTAACAGAAAGTAGCCCCCCGCTTTCCCGAGATTGCTGCCAAGAACCCCTATTTTCTTTAACTCAAGGAGTATGTTTTCGAGGAAACTCTGCGGGATCTTTTCTTCCTCAGCTATTTCACGGATCTGAATGGGCCTTTTACCATACTCTCTGGCAAGCCTGGTAAGTGCTACAATTGCATATCGGGTCTTTTTTGATAATATCATGGGACCGGATGAATATTTTAATAAAGTTAAGTATTAATACCTAACCATTTTTGGCTTTTATGCCAACATTGGTAAACAATAATACAATTACTTTTGTTCATAAAATCGGTAGACATTATGATATTTGCAATTCGTGCCTTGTTTTTATTGTTTTCGTTGAATCTTACACAGGCACCGGTAATACCTCAGGAAAAAATTAAAGGTAGCATTACTCTTTCGGGAGCATTTGCCCTCTATCCCATGGCAGTCAGGTGGTCGGAGGAATTCAGGAAAGTTTATCCGGAGGTAAAGATCGACCTTTCAGCCGGAGGGGCTGGTAAAGGTATAACTGATGCTCTGAACAATATGGTCGACATTGGTATGGTCTCAAGGGAGGTTTACCCCGAAGAGGTAAGAAAAGGTGCATATACGATAGCCGTTGCAAAAGATGCGGTAGTTCCGATGATCAATGCCTCCAATCCGGCATTGGATGCCATACTCAGTAAAGGTTTGAAAAAGGAAACAGCTGGCAACATCTGGATTACCGGAATGTACAAAACCTGGTCACAGGCTTTTGGAGTTAAAGGGACAATCCCGATGCACATTTATACACGATCAGATGCCTGCGGGGCTGCAGAGGTATGGGCTAATTTCTTTGACAAAAAGCAGGAAGATCTCCTGGGAAATGGCGTTTATGGCGATCCGGGACTGGCCCTGGCTGTGAAAAAAGATCCATTGGGTATCGGTTACAATAATATAGGCTATATCTATGACGCCAGGACAAAAAAACAGTTAGCAGGTATCAGGGTTCTTCCAATTGATATCAATGGTGATGGTAAAATAGGTCCGGATGAAGAATTTTACAAGTCTATCGATGACCTGATTGAAGCTATTGCTTCAGGTAAGTATCCCTCACCTCCGGCACGGGAGCTCTATTTTGTTACAAATGGCAAACCGAAGGAGGCTATAGTTTTAAAATTCATACAGTGGATTTTGACAGATGGGCAAAAATATGTTAATGAATCAGGATTTATAACATTATCAAAAGAAAAAACTGTAACAGAATTAAAGAAAGTCCGGTAAAATATTATGCGTAAACTTCGGATTGTCAAAGATAAAACTGCCCGGGTTGTCATGCTGGGCATTGCCCTTTTTACAATATTGTTCCTGATTGTTATAGGATTAACCCTCTTTTTCAAAGCCTTCCCGATAATGAAAGAGAAAAATCTGTGGTTATTGCTTTCCTCTGCCAGCTGGAAACCTTTCAAAGGTGATTTTGGTTTTCTCCCGTTTATCATCAGCACTCTTTATGTTTCACTGATTGCTATAGTCATTGCACTTCCATTATCCATACTTACAAGCATATACCTTAATTCATATGCTTCAAAGAGAATACGTAAATTTTTTGAACCTGTGGTTGATCTTCTTTCCGGAATTCCCCCCGTGATATATGGAGTCTGGGGCACTCTTACCATAGTACCTCTTATTTCTGTTAAAATTGCACCCAGATTTGTTGAATTTTCCACAGGATACTCAGTTCTTGCCGGAGGGATCGTTCTTGCCGTTATGATAATCCCGCTCTTAATAAGCATTATAGTCGAAGTTTTCCGGTCAGTGCCACACGAAATGACTGATGCATCATTAAGCCTGGGGGCTACCAAATGGCAGACAGTAAAGAAGATTATCCTGAGAAAATCGTTCCCGGGGATCATTGCGGCAAGTGTATTGGCTCTTTCCAGGGCATTTGGCGAGACAATGGCCGTTCTGATGGTTTGCGGGAACATTCCCCAGATCCCTCTATCTTTTTTTGATGCCTGTTACCCCCTGCCGGCATTAATTGCCAACAACTATGGGGAAATGCTTTCAATGCCAAGCTATGAATCGGCGCTTATGTTCTCGGCTTTTCTGTTGTTTATAATTATTATACTGTTCAACGGGATTTCCAGGGTAACACTAAACCAGATTGAAAGAAGATATCATTTTTCTTAACCTGTGAATCAGATTTGAGACTATGAAGCAATTTGAGGAGAGAATATTTAAACTTATTATGATCGCAGCATCCCTGATTATACTTGGGATATTGATCTATATCATCGGAACAATTTTTTATAAAGGATTGCCTTCGCTTACCTGGGATATGATAACAAAAGTTCCCGGAGGCGGATTTTATCTTGGCAAGGAAGGCGGAGTCCTTAATGCCATTGTCGGATCGGTATATTTAATTCTCGGTGCTCTTGCAATCAGCTTGTTTCTAAGTGTCCCCCTTGTTATGTACATCAATTTTTACCTGCCGGCGAAATCATGGTTTTCAAGGATAGTTCGCTTTTCACTTGACATACTTTTTGGTGTTCCTTCAATTGTATACGGGGCTTTCGGATTTTCTCTCATGATCTACCTTGGGATCAGGGCATCACTGCTGGGAGGTATAATAACAGTGGGAATGCTTATTATGCCGGTCATGATGCGTTCGCTTGATGAAATTGCAAGACTCCTTTCCCGTGATTTGCCTGATGCCCTGTTGTCACTTGGTGCCACGAAATATGAAATGACCAAAGTCTTACTGAGACAATTGATGCCAGGATTGGCAACTGCTGTTCTCCTTGCGATAGGAAGAGGGATTGGAGATGCAGCAACTGTCTTGTTTACGGCAGGTTATACGGATAATATTCCCACTTCACTCAGCCAGCCTGCTGCAACTCTGCCGCTCTCGATATTCTTTCAGCTCGGAAGTCCTGTCGAAGAAGTACAAAATCGCGCCTATGCTTCAGCAATAATTCTGACAGTTATAATATTGATCCTGAGCTTTTCGGCGCGATACATCAGCTCAAAATTTTCAAAAAACAGAATATGATAAGTGCAAACAGACTTCTTGAAACCCGGACCTATAAACCGGTACTGGAACTGGAGAGGGTTACTCCATTGAAAAAGTTATTGAACAAACACACCATCAGAATAGAACACCTTGATGTATATATTGAGGAACAACATATTCTGAAGGATTTAAATCTTGCCATACCCGAAAAAAGCATAACCTGCATAATAGGCCCTTCAGGGTGCGGTAAATCGACATTTCTGAAAACGCTTAACCGCATGCACGATGAATCCCCGGAAGTCAGAATAAACGGCAAGGTATATATAGACGATGAGAATATTTATGATCAGGGTGTCAATGTTATTGATACCAGGAAAAAGATGGGACTTCTTGCCCAGCGTCCCTGCACCCTGCCAATGTCAATTTTCGATAATGTGGCATACGGCCCCCGGATTCACGGATTAAAGAAAAGGAAAGTCATTAATCAGACTGTTATAAAATATCTGCAATATGTAGGACTCTGGGATGAAGTAAGAGGAAGGGTACGTTCATCCGCATCAAAATTATCGATTGGCCAGCAGCAAAGACTTTGTCTGGCCAGAGGTCTGGCCATTGAACCCGACTATATTCTCGGTGACGAAGCTACTTCAGCGCTCGATCCGCTTTCCACAAAAAAAATTGAAGAACTTTTTGTCAGGCTGAAAGAAAAATATACGGTCATACTTGTAACCCATACCCTGAGGCAGGCAAAACGAATTGCCGACAACATTGTTTTTATGTACCTCGGTAAAATAGTTGAATCAGGTCCGACTGATGAATTTTTCAGTAATCCAAAGAAGCAGTTGACCAGAGATTACCTGTCAGGTAGCTTTAGTTAGGGTTGTGAAGAGAGGGCGAGAGGGCGAGAGGGTTGATTGAGTTGAATTAATTAATAGAGTTGAAAATAGGAGAAGAAATGAATATCAAAGAGTTAAAGATATTAGTCTCAGGGAAAGCAATTGAAGAACAGTTGAAGATTCTGTCAGATCGTTTCCCCGGTAAAATGTTATTTACAACCAGTTTTGGGATTGAAGATCAGGTAATTACGCAAATAATATTTGATTATAATCTTCCGATAGAAGTGGCTACTCTCGATACGGGCCGCCTTTTTCCGGAGACATATAAAGTTTTTAATGAAACACTGAAAAAATATAAGAAAAAAATCAATGTGTATTTCCCTGATTATTTTGCTGTTGAAAAGATGGTAACGGAAAAGGGACCTTTAAGTTTCTATTATTCAAAGGAAAACAGGATTGAGTGCTGCAGATTAAGGAAAGTAGTCCCTTTGAGCAGGGCATTGCAAGGCAAAGAGTGCTGGATTTCCGGGATTCGTGCCGACCAATCCGATAACCGCAGTCAGATGGACTGGATTGAGTATGATAAGGTGAAGAAACTGATCAAGTATTACCCCCTCTTCAACTGGTCGTTTGATAAAGTAAAAAAGTACATAAAAGATAAATATATACCATATAATATATTGCACGATAAAGGTTTTGTAAGCATCGGGTGTGAACCCTGCACCAGGGCAGTCAAGAAGGGTGAAGATTTCCGTGCAGGCAGATGGTGGTGGGAAACCGATGGGGAGAAGGAGTGCGGATGTCATATAAAGTAAGGCACAAAGGCGTAAGGGCACAACGGTACAAAGGTGTAATAATATAATCACATGAAACCTTCATGTACAATCTTACACAACAAGAAAATGAAAGTAATGAAGGTTCCATACGAACAACTTAATTTACAATATTATAATAAACTTATTTTCGTATGAATATAAACAACGAACATCTGAAGGAACTGGAGAATGAGGCAATATTTGTAATGAGGGAAGTTGCCGCTCAGTTTGAAAAGAAGGTAATACTTTTTTCCGGGGGTAAAGATTCTATAGTGCTGGTCCATCTTGCCAGAAAGGCTTTCTGGCCGGCAAAATTGCCATTCAGTCTTTTGCATATAGATACAGGTCACAACTTTGAGGAAACACTGAAGTTCAGGGATGATCTTGCAAATGAGCTAGGCGTTGATCTGATAGTCAGCCTGGTTCAGGATTCAATCGACAAGGGCAAGGTTGCCGAAGAAACCGGTATAAATGCTAGTCGCAATAAAGCACAGTCGGTGACCCTGCTTGATGCAATTGACGAGTTTAAAATTGATGTGGCGGTCGGCGGAGGCCGGCGTGATGAGGAAAAAGCCAGAGCCAAGGAACGGTTTTTCTCGCATCGAAATGAATTCGGCCAGTGGGATCCCAAGAATCAGCGGCCTGAATTGTGGAATATCTTTAACGGACGCAAAAACTTCGGTGAACACTTCAGGGTATTTCCCATCAGTAACTGGACAGAGCTTGATATATGGCAATATATTATTAGTGAGAAAATAAAACTTCCGGAACTCTACTATACGCATCGCCGTAAAATCTTCCAGCGAAACGGTGTTTATCTTGCGTGGGCTCCGTTCATGCAGCTTAAGCCTGATGAAAAAGTATTCGAGACTGATGTCAGGTGCCGTACAATCGGTGATATAACCTGCACAGGAGTCACACTGTCAAAAGCTGTATCGCTTGATGAAATTGTTTCTGAAATAGCAGCCACAAGAGTGACAGAAAGAGGCGGAAGGTACGATGACATGAGGTCGGAAGCAGCAATGGAAGACAGGAAGAAAGAGGGATATTTTTAATGGTATAGTGCCCCGGGCACTAAACTCAGAGTAATAGAACGAAATATGGGTACAAACGGAGAAAGTAAATATAAGAGTTTGCTGCGTTTCACAACTGCAGGCAGCGTGGATGATGGAAAAAGCACTCTGATCGGAAGGCTTCTGTACGACAGCAAGTCAATTTTTGAAGACCAGATGGCTCATATCGTCCAGTCGGGCAAACGGCTGGGGAAGGAGGAATTGGACCTTTCACTCCTGACTGACGGATTAAGAGCTGAAAGGGAACAAGGAATCACTATCGATGTTGCCTACAGGTACTTTGCAACACCCGAACGCAAGTTCATTATAGCCGATACACCCGGACATATCCAGTATACGCGTAATATGGTGACAGGTGCCAGCACTACCGACCTTGCAGTGATACTTATCGATGCAAGGAAAGGAGTCCTTGAGCAAACCATCCGGCATACTTATATAGCAACGCTCCTTGGCATAAGACATATAGTATTCTGTATAAATAAGATGGATATGGTTGGATATTCCGAAACACAGTATTCTACAATCAGGGAACAGCTTAAAGATCTTACTCTGAAACTGAATGTGGAGGATGCCCACTATATTCCAATCAGTGCAAAATACGGAGATAATGTTGTCGTGCCCTCAACCAACATGCCCTGGTACCCGGGAAACACATTTCTCAGGTTGATTGAAACAATAGAGGTAAAACAAACCAGCTGTTCAGATGGTCCGCGCTTCCCCGTGCAGACAGTGATCCGGCCTCTTTCTGAAGAATATCACGACTTCAGGGGTTATGCTGGCAGGGTTGCCGGAGGAACTTTTCATGAGGGTGATAATGTGGTTGTTTTCCCTTCAATGCTGAAATCAAAGATTAAAGGTATCGTTAAACTGGGGCAAAGCCTCAGGGAAGCAAAAACCGGTGATTCGATATCGTTAATCCTTGAAGATCAGCTGGATATAAGCAGAGGTAACCTGATTGTAAAAGAAAATGAGTTACCCGAAACAAGTCAGGATATCAGTCTGATGACATGCTGGTTCAATGAGAAGCCTCTGAGGACCGGTGGAAAATATATAGTAAGGAATTACAGCAATGAAACAACCTGCATAGTCAGATCGGTTAACTACAAAATGAATATTGATACTCTTGAAAAAGAGACTTCTGACAGTAGTATCAGAATGAATGATATTGCCAGTATTTCAATCAGAACAGCACAACCTCTGGTGTTTGATCCATATAAAAAGAATAAAATTACCGGCAGCCTCATATTGATTGATGAGGGCACCAATGAAACAGTTGCCGCCGGAATGATAGGCATGGAGTATTAATTATTGCGGAAATTTTGCCTCCGCCATTCTGCCAACTATCTATAATACACTTTGCAGAATCATAATTGTTGATTATTTTTGCGGGCAATAAGACCGCCTTCGCCATAGGCTTCGGCGGTCGAAGCGGGGTGTGGCGCAGTTGGCTAGCGCACTTGCATGGGGTGCAAGGGGTCGTCCGTTCAAGTCGGATCACCCCGACAATAAAATGACGCAATTATCTAATATTAAGATAGTTGCGTTTTTATTTATTATATAGTTTCACCTCTAATGTTCCGCACCTAAAAAAACTGCCCTAAAAAGACTCCTTATTTCATATAGGATTGAAGATAAATGTGATATGTGAAATGTGTGAAATGTGTGAAATATGTAAATCAAAACAATGATAATATAACATTCATATCAAAACCGTTTCAGAACTTTATACCAGAATCGCTTATTTTCATATTACGAGTTAGTTTTTTCACAATATTAAATCTGATAAATATGAAAAGTAAATTTACCCAATTAATTGCGATGATCCTGTTTTTAGTGCAAAATGTAACATTTGGACAAGCGCCTACATTAGGCACAACTTCCAGTTTTGCATTATTTACTGCTACCGGAGCGTTGACCAATGATGGAGCATCAATGGTTACAGGCGATGTTGGCACTAATACAGGTGCATTTACCGGATTCCCGCCTGGAGTATTAGTAGGACTACCACATGTGATAGATGGTGTTTCTGCAACAGCTGCAGCAGATGTGCTGGTCGCATATAACTTCCTGGCTGGATTGACTCCCCTTGATGTTATAGGAGTCGGATTAGGCGGTCCGGGCGAGGTGGTTCTTGGTCCGGGTGTCCATAGTATAGGCGCTGCAGCAACATTAAACGGAACTTTGACTTTAGATGGAGGAGGAGATCCTAATGCTTTATTTATTTTCCAGATAAATGGCGCTTTAGCGACAGCTGCAAATTCAAGAGTTGAGTTGATTAATTTAGCCAACCCATGCAATGTGTACTGGCGAATAAATGGCCAATTCGATTTAGCAACGGGTTCTGTTTTCGTGGGTACTGTAATTGCCGAAGGACCTATCAACTTATTTGTAGGCTCATCTCTTTTCGGCAGGGGCCTTGCGACCGCGGGAGCTATTAACGTTCATACTGCTTTAGTGACTGTTCCTGTTTGTGGCTGTTCGATACCAGCGCCAATAGCAGGTGCAATAACACAACCTGACTGTTATACGGTAACAGGAAGCGCAGTACTGGGTGGCTTACCTGCAGGGAACTGGACTATTAATCCGGGAACGATAGCAGGCACTGGAACAAGCAGAACCCTCACCGGTTTGGCTGCAGGCACATACAATTTTACAGTTACCGATGCAGCAGGCTGTATTTCAGCACCATCAGGTAATGTTGTTATCAATACTTTTACCTTTTCCCCACCGTTGACAGCGCCAACAGTTGTTTCAATCATGCAACCTACCTGTGAAATTCCAACAGGAAGTGTCGTATTAGGTGGCTTACCTGCAGAAACCTGGACTATTAATCCGGGAGGAATAACAGGCACCGGAACAACCACAACCATCTACAATTTAGCTGTTGGCACACACAATTTTACAGTTACAAATGCAGACGTATGTTGGAATTATTCAGCACCATCAGAAAATATTTCAATCAATGCCATTGTAACAACTCCAACCGTCACTTTGACACAACCAACCAACTGTACATCACACACCGGAACGATTACCGTTTCGGGACTAACAGGCGATTGCTTTAAATACAGCATTGACGGTTCAGACTATACCAATACCTCAGGGATATTTACATCGGTACCTGCAGGTACGTACACCGTTACCGCAATAAACCCCGACGGCTGTATTTCTTCAGGAACAAGAGTAACGATCAATAGCCTTCCCGCATATACAGCGCCAACAATAGGTACAGTCACACAACCAAACTGTGCAGTGGGAACAGGAAGTGTCATATTAAATGGCTTACCTCCAACAGGAAACTGGTTTATTAACCCGGGAGGAATAGCAGGCACCGGAACAACCAAAACCATCTACGGCCTGGTTGCAGGCACATATAATTTTACTGTTACAAGTCCGGAAGTATGCTGGAGTTATTCCCCACCATCAGGTGATGTAGTCATCAATGATGCTATTGTGGCAGCGCCAACCGTTACTTTGACCCAGCCAACCACCTGTACAACACCCACCGGAACGATCACCGTTACGGCACCCTTAGGCACAGGCATGACCTACAGCATTGACGGTTCAACTTATACCAATACCACCGGGATATTTACACAGGTACCTGCAGGCACATACCTCGTTACCGCAAAGAATACTGACGATTGTATTTCCTCAGGAACAAGCGTAATGATCAATGCCCAGCCGGTCACACTGGCATCGGCAACCGCCCAGCCAACCTGTACAGTAACCACCGGAACGATCACCGTTACGGCGCCTGCTGGTACAGCTATGACCTACAGCATTGATGGTTCAAACTATACCAATACCACCGGGACATTTACACTGGTACCTATGGGCACATATACTGTAACGTCAAAGAGTTCGGATGGATGTATTTCTATGGGGACAAGAGTAACGATCATACCTCCGGGCCCACTTGCAGGTCCAACCGTCACTGTGACCCAACCAACCACCTGTGTAACACCCACCGGAACAATTAACGTTTCGGCACCGACAGGCGGAGGCATGACCTACAGCATTAACGGTTCAACCTATACCAATACCACCGGGATATTTACATCGGTATCTGCTGGTACATACACTGTTACCGCAAAGAGTGCTGACGGTTGTATTTCTCTAGGAACAACTGTAACTATCAATACGCAGCCGGTCACACTGGCAACAGCAACTGCTCAACCTACCTGTACAGCAGCTAAAGGAACGATCACAGTTACGGAACCAGCAGGTGCGACTTACAGCATTAACGGTTCAGACTATACCAATACCACAGGTATATTTGAGCTGCCTTCAGGCACATATCCTGTAACGTCAAAGGTGGGTGAATGCATTTCTTCTGTAATAAGCGTAACGATCAACGCTCAACCGGCCTCACCGGCGGCACCAGCCGTTACTGTGACTCAACCAACCGGTACAGAAACTACCGGTGCAATTTCCGTTACGGCACCAGGCTATTGCATGGAATACAGCATTAACGGTTCACCATATACCTATACCACAATTTATACAGATCTACCTGCAGGACCTTATACTATATATGCAAAGGATTGGTATGGTGGTTGTATTTCTTCAGGGACACTTGTAAATATCAGTGGCGTAACCGCGATTGAGAAAATCGGGGGCGAAACTGATTTTGAGGTCTACCCGGTTCCAAATGACGGACATTTCATTGCTGTAATAACCTCTCAGAGTGAAAAACAT
>Ga0105106_10002991_pt1 | contig 12107 bp, 14 predicted proteins | sample PPLLaktember2015_5_FD_79109 | JGI IMG/M metagenome (GOLD analysis project Ga0105106, IMG submission 79109) | Freshwater sediment microbial communities from Prairie Pothole Lake near Jamestown, North Dakota, USA - PPLs Lake P8 Core (1) Depth... | ecosystem: Environmental > Aquatic > Freshwater >...
GCGAGGGCTCGGGCATGGTGGAGTTCCACAAGCGCTTCCCGCGCCGCTACCACGACGTCGGCATCGCCGAGCAGCACGCGGTGACCTTTGCCGCCGGCCTGGCCTGCGAAGGGCTCAAGCCGGTGGTCGCGATCTACAGCACCTTCCTGCAGCGCGGCTACGACCAGCTGATCCACGACGTCGCGATCCAGAACCTGCCGGTCGTGTTCGCGCTCGACCGCGCCGGCCTCGTCGGCGCCGACGGCGCCACCCACGCCGGCGCCTACGACATCGCCTACACGCGCTGCATCCCGAACATGAGCGTGCTGACGCCGGCGGACGAAAACGAGTGCCGCCAGGCGCTGACCACGGCGTTCCGGCAGCACCACCCGGTGACGGTGCGCTACCCGCGTGGCGCCGGTGTCGGCGCCGCGGTATCGAAGGACCTGACCGCGATCCCGATCGGCCGCGCCGAGCTTCGGCGCCACGGTGGCCGGCGGCTGGCGTTGCTCGCGTTCGGCACGATGCTCGCACCGGCGCTGGCGGCCGGCGACGCGCTCGACGCGACCGTGGTCAACATGCGCTTCGTCAAGCCGCTCGACACCGACCTGCTGTGCGAGCTGGCCCGCACGAACGATGCGTTCGTCACGGTCGAAGAACACGTCGTGATGGGCGGGGCCGGCAGCGCGGTCGGCGAGGCGCTCGCGCAGGCAGGCATCGTGCGCCCGCTGCTGCAGCTGGGGCTGCCCGACCGGATCGTCGACCATGGCGAGCAGGCGCAGCTGCTCGGGCTCGAGGGGCTCGATGCAGCCGGGATCGAGCGCTCGGTGCGCGAGCGTTTCGCCGATCTGCTCGCCGGCGACGGCGGGCCGAGGCTGGTGGTGAGCCGGGCCGGCTGATGAAATCGGATACCTACGGAGAAACGTCGATGAACATCCGCGACACCAGCACGCTGCTGGCAGGCGTCATGGCCGACGTGCAGGGCAGCCCGGATCGGCGCGAACTGCCGATCCAGCGTGTCGGCGTGAAGGGGCTGCGCTACCCGCTTCGCTGGCGCAGCGCCGGTGGCGAGCAGCCCAGCGTCGGCCAGTTCGGGCTGTACGTCGCGTTGCCCGCCGACCAGAAGGGCACGCACATGTCGCGCTTCCTGGAGCTGCTCGAGGCGCGCCTTGCGGCCGACCGGCCGGCGCTCGACGCCTCCGGGCTGCGCGCGACCTTCGCCGAGATGCTGACGCTGCTCGAGGCGCAAAGCGGGCGCATCGAGCTGTCGCTGCCGCTGTTCGTTCGCAAGACCGCGCCGGTCTCGCAGGTGCAGAGCCTGATGGACTACGACCTGTCGATCGCGGTCGACGGCGGCGCGCGCGACGCGGTCACGACGCTGACGGTGCTCGTGCCGTGCACCAGCCTGTGCCCGTGCTCGAAGACGATCTCGGACTACGGTGCGCACAACCAGCGCTCGCACGTGACAGTATCGGTCCAGACCGAAGCGGCGATCGAGCCCGAGGACCTCATCGCGCTGGTCGAGGCGCAGGCATCGAGCGAGCTCTATGGCCTGCTCAAGCGCGTCGACGAGAAGCACGTCACCGAACGGGCCTACGACAACCCGAAGTTCGTCGAAGACCTGGTGCGCGACGTGGCGGTGGCGCTGCGCGGCGACGCGCGGATCCGGCGCTTCGTCGTCGAAGCCGAGAACTTCGAGTCGATCCACAACCACTCCGCGTACGCGCGCCTCGAAGGCTGAGTGCGCGCGCCCGGGGCTCGCGCGATGCGATGCCAGCCGGGGCGGGGGCTGGCCGCCGCGGTGACCGACTCGCGCAGCCCGGCCTGCGCCGCGCTTGCGTGGCATCGGTCGATCGGGCCACCTTCGCGCTCGACCCTGCGAGGGTTGACGTGCCGGCACGCGAGGGATCAGCATCGCACTGGATGGAAGCGACGAGCGAACACAGGGTGATCGGCCGCGTGGTGGCGGTGCGCGGCAACGTCGTCGACGTCTCCGCGTCGCCGCTTCCGCCGCGGTTTCGCGACCTGCGTACCGGCCCCGACGCGCGCATCGTGCTCGAGGTGCAGACGCACGTGGATTCACGCACCGCGCGGTGCATCGCGCTGACCGGAACGCGCGGGCTGGCGCGTGGCGCGCCGGTGCTCGATTCGGGCGACGTCCTGCAGGTGCCGGTCGGCGAGGGCTTGCTCGGGCGAATGCTGAACCTGTTCGGCGAGCCGATCGACCGCAAGGGTGAGGTGCCTGCCGCCGCCCGCTGGCCGGTGAACCGGCCGCCGCTGGCACTGTCCGATCGGGTGACCGGGCGCGAAATCCTGGCCACGGGCATCAAGGCGCTCGACCTGCTGGCGCCGCTCGAGCGGGGCGGAAAGACCGGCCTGTTCGGCGGGGCAGGGGTCGGCAAGACCGTGGTGATCACCGAGCTGATCCACAACATGGTCGGACGCTACGCCGGCGTGAGCATGTTCTGCGGCATCGGCGAGCGCAGCCGCGAGGCCGAGGAGCTCTACCGGGAGATGCGCGAAGCGGGCGTGCTCGACCGCACCGTGCTGATGTTCGGCCAGATGAACGAGCCGCCTGGTGCGCGATTCCGGGTCGGTCACGCGGCACTCACCGTGGCCGAGTACTTCCGTGACGAGGCGCGCCGCGACGTGCTGCTGCTGATCGACAACATCTTCCGGTTCGTGCAGGCGGGCGCCGAGGTCTCCGGGCTGATGGGCCGGATCCCGTCGCGGGTTGGCTACCAGCCTACGCTTGCCACCGAGCTGGCCGAACTCGAGGAGCGGATCGCGAGCTCGGCCAATGCCTCGATCACGTCGGTGCAGGCGGTCTACGTGCCGGCCGACGATCTCACCGATCCGTCGGCCACGCACACCTTCGCGCACCTGTCGGCTTCGATCGTGCTGTCGCGGCGCCGCGCGAGCCAGGGGTTCTACCCGGCCGTCGATCCGCTGCGCTCCGATTCGAAGATGCTCACGCCGACGGTAGTCGGCGAACGGCACTATCGGGTGGCGCAGGCCGTGCGCAGGGTTCTCGCCGAGTACGACGAGCTGAAGGACATCATCTCGATGCTCGGCATCGAGGAACTGTCGCGCGCCAACCAGCGAGCCGTTCATCATGCGCGGCGCCTGGAACGATTCCTGACGCAGCCGTTCTTCACCACGGAGCAGTTCACCGGCACGCCCGGCGCGTCGGTCGACCTGGCAGACACGCTCGACGGTTGCGAGCGCATCCTGTCGGGCGAATTCGACGACGTGCCCGAGCGCGCGTTCTACATGATCGGCGGCATCGACGCGATCGAGCGCCCGCCGTCAGGCATCGAGCGCGTTTCGGCGCAAGGCGGGGCGCCGTGACCAATGTGCCGATGCGACTGCGCGTCATGCTTCCGGCGAAGCTCCTGGTGGACGAGTCGGTGGCCAAGGTGCTCGCGTGCGCCGCCAACGGCTGGTTCTGCCTGTTGCCGCGCCACGCCGACTTCGTGACCGCGCTGGTGCCCGGGATCCTGGTCTTCACGCCGCGCGGCGGCGGCGAGCGTTTCGTGGCCTGCGACGAAGGGGTGCTGGTCAAGGTCGGCGACGACGTGCTCGTCTCGACGCCCAACGGCATGATCGGCGACGATCTCGCGAGCCTGCAGCGTGCGGTCGACACCGACCTGACCGAGCTCGACGAGGACGCGCAGCGCGCGCGCAGCGCACTGGCGCGGCTCGAGGCGAGCACGATCCGCAGTTTCATCGAGATGGAGCGCGGCGGCCATGTCTGATCGGCCGCCTGGCGTGGACCCGGATGCGGGAACGGACCGCCCATCGGCTGGTCGACCCGTGCCGGACGCGGCACCGCCGGAAGGCGGCTCCGAGGGGCGCCTGCGCCGCGACGTGGCGCGCCAGGCCAGGCGCATGGACAGGGCTCGTCGGCAGGGCCAGCGAACCATCTGGTTCTCGCTCGGCATGATGGGAATGGTCGGCTGGTCGATCGCGCTGCCCACCGTGATCGGGGTGGCCCTCGGCGCCTGGGTCGACCACGCCTGGCCGTCGCGCATCTCGTGGACGCTCACGCTGCTGCTGGCAGGCGCGGGCGTCGGATGCCTGAACGCCTGGCGCTGGGTGCGGCAGGAGAGCGAACATGATTGAACCCACCGTGCTGCCGGCCATGCTGGGCGCGCTGGCCGGGCTCGTGGTCGGGTTCGTCGTCGGCATCGTCTTTTTCGCCGGTCTGCGCCTCACGATCGATCGGCTGCCGGCCGCGCGACATCCAGGCGCGCTGATGCTCGTGAGCCTGCTGGCACGCATGACCCTGGCGGTGATGGCGCTGGTTGCCCTGTCGCGCTGGGGCGGCTGGGCGGGACTGCTCGCGGGCGCGGCCGGCCTGTTGGCCGCGCGCACGCTGCTGGTGCGCCGTGCGCGCGCCGAGGTCGATGCCGAACGGCAGAAGGCGCGCCGATGATCGAGATCACACCCGATCGATGGGTACTGTGGCAGATCGGGCCTTTCGCGCTCAATGCCACGATCGTGTTCACCTGGGCGGTCATGCTGATCCTGGTCGTCGGCGCCGCCACGATCACCCGGCGGCTGTCGTCCCAGCCGGAACTGACGCGCTGGCAGAACCTGCTCGAGGTGCTCGTCACGGGTATTCGCGACCAGATCCGGGCGGTCAGCAGGCAGGAGCCGGGTCGCTACCTGCCCTTCGTCGGGACGCTGTTCCTGTTCATCGCGGTATCGAACCTCCTCGCGGTCGTGCCCGGCTGGCGCCCGCCCACGGCATCGCTTTCGACCACGACGGCGCTGGCGCTGTGCGTGGCGGTCGCCGTGCCCGTGTTCGGTGTCGCGAACGAGGGCCTGGCCGCCTACCTGCGCCACTACGTGAAGCCGACCGTATTCATGCTGCCGTTCAACCTGATTGGCGAATTCTCGCGCACGCTCGCGCTCGCGGTGCGCCTGTACGGCAACATCATGAGCGGGACGGTGCTCGTCGGCCTGCTGCTGTCGCTGACGCCGTTCTTCTTTCCCGTGGTCATGCAGTTGCTGGGGCTGCTCACCGGGCTGATCCAGGCCTACATCTTCGCGGTGCTGGCCATGGTCTACATCGCGTCCGCCGCCACCGCCGGCGGTGCGCACGTCAAGGATTCGACGGAGGAATCGACGAATGGATAGTCTGTCGCTGATCGGCATGGTGTCGATCGTCACGGCCGGTTTGACGCTGGCGATCGGCTCGATCGGCCCGGCGTTCGGCGAGGCGCGGGCCGTGGCGCAGGCGCTCGCGGCCATCGCGCAACAGCCCGACGAGAGCGGAACGATCACGCGTACGCTGTTCGTGGGCCTGGCGATGATCGAGTCCACCGCGATCTATTGCTTCGTCCTCGCGATGATCCTGGTGTTCGCCAATCCGTTCTGGAATTTCTTCGCAGAGCGCGCCGGAGGCTAGCGTGCAGATCGACTGGATCACGGTCGCGGCGCAGATCGTCAACTTCCTGGTGCTGGTCTGGCTCCTCGGGCGCTTCCTCTATCGACCCGTCACCGAGGCGATGTCGGTGCGCGAGCGCGGGATTGCCGAGCGGCTCGCGCAGGCGGCCGAACGCCAGGAGGCCGCAGCCCTGCGCGAGGTCGAGTTCGGCGAGCGGCTCGCGGCTTTCGAGCGCGAGCGCGAGCAGCGCCGCGAGCAGGTCGAGCGCGAGGCTTCCGAGGAGAAGGCCCGGCTGATCGAGGCAGCGCGTCGCGACGCGGCCGAGGCCGAGCGCGGCTGGCGCGAGGGGCTGGCGCGCGAGCAGCGCGAGTTCGCCGGCGCGCTGCACGACGAACTCGCCGCCGCGGTCGCCTTTGCGGCTGGCCGCTGCCTGGCCGATCTCGCCGACACGAAGGTCGAGGCGCGCGCGATCGAGCGCTTCGTCGATCGCCTTGCGACGCTCGACGAGCCGGCGCGGCGCGGGTTGGCCGGCGCGGACGCGCTGGTGGTCGCCACCGCGTTCGAGCTCGACGCCGGGGAGCAGGCACGGCTCGAGGCGACGATCCGCGGCGCCCTGGCGCCGGCCGGGTCGGTGCGCTTCGAGCATGCGCCGCAACTCGTGCTCGGCATCGAGCTGCGCTCGGCCGACACCCGGGTGACCTGGAGCGTGTCCGAGTACCTGGCCGAGGCGCAGCGCCGGATCGGCGAGCGGATGGCGGCGGCGCAGGCGGCGGTACACGTGCCGGCACCCTCTCGCGCGAGCGCGACGGACGCGTGAGCGCATGCTGCGAACGCTTGCTGGCCTGACCGCGCGCGCCACCCGCGAGGCAATCGAGGCGATCGGCGACCCCCTGCGCGCCGGCGAAATCGGCGTGGTCGATCATGTCGGCGGCGGTCTGGCCAGGGTACATGGCCTGCCAGGGTTGATGTACGAAGAGCTGGTGCGTTTCGATGGCGGGCTGTACGGGATCGCAGCGAACCTGGACCCGGACAACGCCAGCGTGGCGTTGCTGGGCGATTCGGCCGGTCTGCGGGCAGGCAGCATCGCCCATCGCACGGGCCGGATCGCCGACACCGCGGTGGGCGAGGCCCTGCTCGGGCGCGTGGTCGATGCGCTTGGTCGAACCCTCGACGGCGCGGGGCCGCTCCGGAAGGAGGGGCGCAGCGCGATCGAGATCGACGCGCCGCCGATCATGGATCGCGCGCCGGTCAATGTCCCGCTGCGCACCGGCATCAAGGTGGTCGACGCGCTCGTGCCGATCGGGCGCGGACAGCGCGAACTGATCCTGGGCGACCGTCAGACCGGCAAGACCGCGATCGCGGTGGACACCATCCTGAACCAGCGCAACCAGGGCGTCACCTGCGTGTACTGCGCGATCGGCCAGCGCGGCACCGCGGTCGCGCGGGTGATCCAGACGCTGCGCGACGCGGGAGCACTCGCGTACACCGTGGTGGTGGTCGCGGCCGGCGAGGATGCCCCGGGGCTGCAGTACCTGACGCCGTATGCGGCGACCACGGTGGCCGAGCATTTCATGCGGCAGGGCCGCGACACGCTGGTGGTCTACGACGACCTGACGCGGCACGCGCGCGCCTACCGGGAACTGTCGCTGCTGATGCGCCGGCCGCCGGGCCGCGAGGCGTATCCGGGCGACATCTTCTACCTGCACGCGCGGCTGCTCGAGCGCGCCACGCGCTTGCGCGACGGGGCAGGCGGCGGATCGCTGAGCGCGCTGCCGATCATCGAAACGCAGGCTCAGGACCTGTCGGCCTATATCCCGACCAACCTGATCTCGATCACCGACGGACAGATCTACCTGTCGCCGACACTCTTCAACCGGGGGATGCTCCCCGCGGTCGACGTCGGACGCTCGGTCTCGCGCACCGGCGGCAAGACGCAGCTGCCCGCGCTGCGCGACGTGTCGGGCCCGCTTCGACTGGCCTACGCGCAGTTCGAGGAGCTGGAGTCCTTCGCGCGCTTCGCGACCCGCCTCGACGACGAGACCCGGCGCACGATCGAGCGCGGCCGGCGGGTGCGCGAGGCGCTCAGGCAGGGCGAGGCGCAGCCGCTGGCCCCGGCCGAGCAGGTCGCGGTGCTGCATGCGGCAACGCAGGGGCTGTTCGATGCGCTCGACGTCGAGGCGGTGACGTCCGCGGCGAGCCGGGTGTCCGCGAGCGTGCGCGAGACCTGCGGCGAGCTCGCCGCGCGGATCGATGCCGGCGAGCGGCCGTCCGAAAGCGACTGGCAGGCGCTTCTGGATGCCGCGCGCGGCGCGGTGCGCAATTTCGCGGAAGCGGGCGGCGAGCCATGGAAACCCTCGAGCAGCTGAGGCGTCAACTCGACGCCGTCGAGGATCTCGGCACGCTCGTGCGCACGATGAAGGCGCTCGCCCAGGTCAACATCCACCAGAGCGAGCACGCGGTGCGCGCGGTGCAGATGTACCTGCGCACGGTCCAACTCGGGCTGCACGCGCTGCTGGCGCCCGAGGACCTGCGCGCGGCAGCGCCGCACCTGCCCGCCGATGCGAGCCAGGGCGTGGTGGTTTTCGGTTCGGATCACGGCCTGTGCGGCCGCTTCAACGACGATGCGGCCGATCACGCGGTGGCGCGGATCGCGTTGGCCCGCCAGGACGGCGCGCCCGTGCGGCTCGCCGTGGTGGGTGCGCGCGTCGCGGCCTGCCTCGAGCAGCAGGGCGAGCGGGCCGAGTCCCTGATTGCGGTGCCCGGTTCGGCCCCGAATGCAGCGGCCACGGTGCAGTGCCTGCTCACGCTGGTCGACGGCTGGCGCAGCGAAGGGGTCGATCGGGTACGGCTGATCCACAATCGCGGTGTCAGCACGACGCGTTACCAGCCCGTCACGCAGGAGATGCTTCCGGCAGACCTGCGCCGGGTCGCGAAGCTCGACGAGTCGTGGCCGTCGCGGGGGAGGCCGATGCACACGATGCCGCGCGCATCGCTGCTCGCCGCGGTCGTCAGGCAATACCTGTTCGTGATGCTGTTTCGCGCGTGCGCGGAATCGCTCGCGGCCGAACACGGTGCCCGCCTGGCGGCGATGCAGGCCGCCGAGAAGGCGCTGGGCGAGCGCCTCGGCGACCTGGCGAAGGACTATCGCCGCAAGCGCCAGGAGCGGATCACGGCCGAGCTGCTCGACGTGGTCGGCGGTTTCGAGGTGTTGACGGGCGGCGCGAGCGAGTCGGGGCGCGAAGCCGCGTAGGCGGCCGCTGCCGTGCGGGTGCGGTCCCCTATCGACCCGTGCGCCGGAGGATGCGCACGTAGATCGACTTGCCGCCGCTGCCTGCGGCGGTCTGCTCGTCGACCTCGAAGTGCTCCGGCAGCGACTTGACCAGGTCGCTGAACTTGCGATGGCCGTACAGGCGCGAGTCGAAGTCGGGCCGCAGCTTGGTGATGTTGCTGCCGACCGCGCCGAGTTGCGCCCAGCCGCTGTCGTCGGAGACCGCGTCGATCGCGTCGGAGATCAGGCCGACCAGCACCTGCCGATCGTCGCCGACCTTGGCCGCCCGGGGCTGTTCGCCCGCCGCGGCGGGCTTCTCCGGCGTGCGCCGCAGCACCTCGGTGTAGACGAACTTGTCGCACGCGGCGACGAAGGGCTCGGGGGTCTTGCGCTCGCCGAAGCCGTAGACCGTCAGCCCCTGCTCGCGCAGGCGCGACGCCAGTCGCGTGAAGTCGCTGTCGCTCGACACGAGGCAAAAGCCGTCGAAGCGCCCGGTGTAGAGCAGGTCCATCGCGTCGATGATCAGCGCGCTGTCGGTGGCGTTCTTGCCCTTCGTGTAGCCGAACTGCTGCACCGGGACGATCGAGTGTTCGAGCAGGATCTTCTTCCAGCTGCCCAGTTGCGGCTGCGTCCAGTCGCCGTAGATGCGCTTGACGCTGGCGATGCCGAACTTGGCGATCTCGGCGAGCAGCCCCTCGATCGTCGAGGCCTGTGCGTTGTCGGCGTCGATCAGCACCGCGAGGAGCTGCTGCGATTCCTCCTTTGCGGCGGAAGCGGCGGGGCCGAGCAGCGCGGGTTTGCCGGGGGCGGGCATGGTGCGATCAATCACGGAAGTTGGTGAACGACAGCGGCACGTCGGTGATCTCCTTCTTCAGCAGCGCGATCGCCGACTGCAGGTCGTCGCGCTTGGCGCCGTTGATCCGCACCGCGTCGCCCTGGATGCTGGCCTGCACCTTCAGCTTGCTGTCCTTGATCAGGCGCACGATCTTCTTCGCGTGGTCGGAGGAGACGCCGTGGCGGACGGTGATCACCTGCTTGACCTTGTCGCCGCCGATCTTCTGCACCGCGCCGTAGTCGAGGAAGCGCACGTCGACGTTGCGCTTGGCGCACTTGGCGACCAGCACGTCGCGCACCTGGCCCAGCTTGAAGTCGTCGTCCGCATATGCCGTCAGCTCGCGCTCCTTCTGCTCGATGCGCGCATCCGAGCCCTTGAAGTCGAAGCGGTTGGTGATCTCCTTGTTGGCCTGGTCGACCGCATTGCGCACTTCGATCGCATCGCTTTCCGAGACCACGTCGAACGATGGCATGGCATTTCCTCCTCTTTGACCGGCTGGCACGACGGCATCGGCCCGGCGGTCGGCATCGCCGGGCATTGTAGGCCCTGTCGCGGGAGCCCGCCCCGGCGGCCGCCGACCGGAAAGCTCAGCGCCGCGACTCGAGCGCTTCCCAGCGCTCGAGCGTGGCCAGCAGCGCCTCCTCGATCGCGGCAAAGCGCTCGTTCATCGCCCGCAGCTCGCCTGCGTCGTCGCGCCAGGCGGCCGGGTCGGCGAGTCGCTCGCCGAGCAGCTTCTGCTCGGCCTCGAGTTCCGCGATGCGCGCCGGCAGGGCTTCGAGTTCGCGCTGCTCCCGGTAGCCGAGCTTCGGGCGCTGCGCGGCCGGCGACCGGGCGTGGCCGGCGTCGGGTACGCGCTCCGGCGACTCGCTTGCCGGCGCCGCACCGCTCGCGGCGCGCGATGCCGGCCCGGGGGCGGGACGGCGGGCAGCAGTGGCCTGCGCGGCCGCGTCGGCCGCCTCGCGGGCGCGGGCGGCCTCGTAGTCGGCGTAGCCGCCTGCGTACTCGCGCCAGACGCCATCGCCGAGCGCCGCGATCGTCTGCGTCACGACATTGTCGAGGAACGCGCGGTCGTGGCTGACGACCAGCACCGTGCCGGGGTAGTCGGCGAGCAGCTCCTCGAGCAGCTCGAGCGTCTCGATGTCCAGGTCGTTGGTCGGCTCGTCGAGCACCAGCAGGTTGGCCGGTCGCGCGAACAGGCGCGCCAGCAGGAGCCGGTTGCGCTCGCCGCCCGACAGCGAGCCGACCGGCGAGCGCGCGCGTTCGGGTGCGAACAGGAAGCGGTCGAGGTAGCTCATCACGTGGGTCCGGCGGCCACCGATCTCGATCCATTCCGACCCCGGGCTGATCGTCTCGACCAGCGTGGCCGAGTCGTCGAGCTGCTCGCGCAACTGGTCGAAGTAGGCGGCCTGCAGCTGCGTGCCCAGGCGCACCGTGCCGCGATCGGGTGCGAGCTCGCCGAGCATCAGCTTCAGCAAGGTGGTCTTGCCGGCGCCGTTCGGGCCGACGAGGCCGACGCGGTCGCCGCGCTGGACGATCGCGTCCAGGTCGCGCACGACCACGCGATCTCCCCATGCCTTGGTGACCCCGACGAGTTCGATCACCCGGCTGCCGGAGCGCTCGCCCAGGTCGACGTTCAGCGCGACGCGGCCGAGCCGCTCGCGGCGCTCGGCGCGCTGGCGGCGCAGCGCCTCGAGGCGGCGCACGCGACCCTCGTTGCGGGTGCGTCGCGCCTCGATGCCCTTGCGGATCCAGGCTTCCTCCTGCGCCAGCAGCTTGTCGAACTTCGCATCGAGCACGGCCTCGCCGGCCAGCTCGTCGGCCTTGCGCGCCTGGTACTGCGCGAAGCTCCCCGGATACGAGCGCAGCCGGCCGCGGTCGAGCTCGACGATGCGGGTGGCCACCCGGTCCAGGAAACGCCGGTCGTGCGTGACGATTACCAGCGCGCCGCGAAAGCCGCGCAGAAGCTCCTCGAGCCACGCGATCGACTCGATGTCGAGATGGTTGGTCGGCTCGTCGAGCAGCAGCAGGTCGGGCCCGGCGACCAGCGCGCGAGCCAGCGCGACCCGCTTTCGCGTGCCCCCCGACAGGCTGGCGATCGCGTCGGCACCATCGAGGGACAGCCGCGACAGCACGCTTTCGATCCGGTGCGTCAGTGCCCAGCCGTCTTCGGCGTCGAGCCGGCCCTGCAGCGTTGCGAGCCGCTCGAGCGCACCCGGCGAAGGGTGCGTCTCGCGCGCGAGCGCCGTGGCCAGTGCCTGGTACTCGGCAATCGTGCCCGACGGTCCGGCCAGTCCCGCGGCCACCGCCTCGAACACGGTGTGTCCGGGATCCAGCGACGGTTCCTGCGGCACGAACGCGATCGAGAGGCTGGCCTGCCGGACGACCTGGCCGTCGTCGAACGCGAGTTCGCCGGCCAGACCGCGCAGCAGCGACGACTTGCCGGTACCGTTGCGCCCGATCAGCGCCACGCGCTCGCCCGGGTCGACCGACAGGTCGGCGCCGTCGAGCAGCGCGACGTGCCCGTACGCGAGGTGGGCGTCCTGGAGCGAGATCAGCGGCATCGGGCCGCGACACTAGCTGGCGGCCCTGGGGGTGCGCTTGCCGGCGGCTGCCTTCGATGCGCCGCGCGC
>Ga0105106_10002992_pt1 | contig 12102 bp, 12 predicted proteins | sample PPLLaktember2015_5_FD_79109 | JGI IMG/M metagenome (GOLD analysis project Ga0105106, IMG submission 79109) | Freshwater sediment microbial communities from Prairie Pothole Lake near Jamestown, North Dakota, USA - PPLs Lake P8 Core (1) Depth... | ecosystem: Environmental > Aquatic > Freshwater >...
AGGAGGCAACTTTCCTTATCTACGGTGGCCTTCATGGGGATAGCCTGAGGAAAGGGAATATAGATGGCTCTTCGCATCGCCATCCTTTCTTCAAACTCTGAGGGAACTCCCTTTTTTAGCACACAGGCCTCGACACAATCTCCACAACCCGTGCAACGATTATAATCCACATAGGTTGGTTGTTTTTTGATCGTCACCTTGAAGTTTCCCACATGGCCTTTCACGTCCACCACTTCTGAACAGACGAAAAGCTCAATATTCTTATTTTGGGCAACTTCGACGGTTTTCGGTGTGAAGATACAGGAAGCACAGTCCAGCGTTGGGAAAGTCTTGTCCAGCTGGGCCATATGGCCTCCGATATAGGGGGCCTTTTCAACGAGAAAGACCTTCATCCCTTCATTCGCCATGGTCAAGGCTGCCTGAATTCCAGCGATGCCAGCCCCCACGACCAAAGCAGAAGGTTTAATCTCTACCTTTCTCGCTGTGAGAGCTTCCTGGCGTAAGACTCTTGCAACAGCCGCACGGAGGATCTGCTTCGCCTTCTCCGTTGCCTTTTCTCGATCCCTATGAACCCAGGAGCACTGTTCACGGATATTGGCAATATTGAGGAAATAAGGGTTGAGCCCTTCTGAAGAGACAGCATTTCGAAAAGTGACTTCATGCATTTGAGGAGAACAGGCAGCGACGACGACTCGATCGATCGAACGATCACGGATATCCTTTTTGATCAAATCCTGTCCGGGATCAGAACAGAGGTAGCGGTAGTTCCGGGAAACTTTCACACCGGGGAGAGTGTTGGCGAAACGGGCAAGCTCCTCACAATCAACGGTGGCCGCGATATTGGTGCCACAATGGCAGATATAAACACCTATTTTTTGTTTCATAAATAAAAATAAAAGGGTTCCAGGGGTCGAGGGTTTTAGGAGTCAAGTGAAGAGAAGCAATCTTCTTGGAAATTCTTGAACCCTTGGTCCCTTGAATCCTTGGACGCTACTCTTTATGTGGCTCCAAGAATCCGGCGACCAATGATGATTTTTTCAATCTCCTTCGTCCCCTCATAGATTTCAAGTAATTTGGCCGCCCGGTAAAAACGTTCGATGGGATAGTCATCGAGATAGCCATACCCGCCATGAAGCTGCAGGGCTTCATCCACCACTCTAACGGCTGCCTGACAGGCCCACCATTTGGCCATGGATGAAAGTTGGGTGTTTGGAGTTCCACGATCGACATACCAACAGGCCTTGTACATCAGGCCCCTTGCCGTCTCGATCATCGTTGCCATCTCGGCTATTTTGAATTGAGTGATTTGAAACGAGGCGATTGTCTTCCCAAACTGCTTCCTCTTTTTCACATAATTGACAGCCTGCTCTATGGCGCCCTGTGCAAGACCGACTGCATGAGCCGCGATGATCACTCTGGAGCGGTCAAAAAAGTCCATCAACTGCAAGAATCCACTTCCCTCAACCCCCACGAGATTTTCCTTGGGCACCCTCACATTATTGAAAAAAATGTTAGCCGTATCAGAAGCTCGGAGCCCCATTTTCCCGTGGATCTTATCGGCCTTGTATCCCGGTCGGTCAGTCTCTACCAGAAGGATACTATGCCGCTTTGATTTAGAGGTTTCTTCAGGATGAGTTAAACAGAAGACTAAAAGGAATTTGGCCTCTGACCCATTGCTGATCATTACCTTATTGCCATTGATCACATATTCATCTCCGACTCTTACCGCTGTGGTAGTTGCAGAAGCCGCATCGCTCCCTGCCTCCGGTTCGGTAATCGAAAAAGCCATAACCCAGTCCCCTTTTACTATAGGAGGGAGATACTTCTTCTTTTGTTCCTCTGAACCGTAAAGCAAAAGCACATCGGAGCCAAACGCGCTTTGGGCAAGGGCTTGAGCCAGCCCTGGTTCAGCCCTCCAGAATTCCTCCAAGATGAGAGCATGTTCCAAAAGACCCAACCCAAGGCCTCCGTATTCTTTTTTGATAAAGACACCAATGAAGCCCAGTTGCGCGGCTTTTTTAATAAGGTGTTTCGGAAACTCTCCTTTAGCTTCACAATCTTTGCCAATGGGTACCAGTTCGCCTTCGGCGAACTCCCGGGCGGCCAAACGGATCTGTTTTTGGCGGTTGGTCAGTTCGAAGTCCATTCATTTACTCCTTTTATGACGCTCCAATTATAAAATGATGCATAGGTGTTTACAATTGATCCGCTTTTCCTCGAGATGGATTGATGGCTGTTGACAGAAAAAAAGATCTAATTCCGTAACTGGCCGTATAAGGACTGACATTTTTTCTTCCTTATTTTTTTGATCGATGGGTTCTGACATTGGTGGATTTGATCTGGGTCAGTAATTTGCCGAGGGCCAATTGATGTTCTTCTGTTTTCATCGCATCGAGAAAGACGATCGCTTCGTGCTGGATCACTTGATCGAGGGTAGATTGCATGCCATGACGTAATATTTCTTTTGACTTTTGTACAGCAGTAGGGGGCATCGACGCAATTTGTTTAGCGATCTTTTTTGCCTCAGACATGAGTCGGTGATGAGGAAATACATGGTTGACCGCCCCCATCTCTAATGCTTCACGAGCGTTGAAGGGCCTGGCAGTGAAGATAAGCTCTGCAGCCTTGCCGTATCCTATGAGCCTGGGTAGAAAATAGGTGCTGCAAAATTCCGGGGTGACTCCTACCCGAACAAAGGCACAGCTAAATTTCGCCCTTTCTGAGGCAAGGCGAATATCACACGTTAGGGTTACGGTAAAACCAAAACCATAAGCGGCTCCATTGATGGCTGCGATGATCGGTTTGGGGTGCTGGATAAAGGCTCTGGGCAAATCGAGGGATCCAAATCTTGTTTTCTTCTTATGGTCTTTATCACTTTCTTGAATCTCCACAAATCTGTTAAGATCGGCGCCGGCACAAAAACCTCGACCCCGCCCAGTTAGAATCATGACCCGGACGTACTCATCTTCTTCCGTCTCTTTAAGGGCGTGGATGAGTTCATTTTTCATCGTTTCGTTGAGAGCGTTCAAAACGGTAGGCCTGTTCAGATAGATAAAAGCGATCTCCTCTTCCCTCATCAATTCAATGGTCTTATATTCCATTGTTTTCCCCTTTCAAAAAGATCGTGTGGATCAAACTTAGGCTTCCATTTTAATTCCCCGAAGAACGGACAGCTTGGCACATTAACTTTTGCTTGGGCGAAAGGCTGAAATCCATCGGTTCCTCCTTCACCAAATTGAAAGGAACGTCTTGCTGATTGAAGAAAGTCCTTTATTCTGATTTTTTTTGAGACGCCCTGGAGCCCTTCCGAGAGGTCGAAGGCCCTGGCCAGGAATTTTTCATGAGGACGGTAACGAGTAAGGGTAAAACCATTTTTCAAAGGTGATCGGATTTCCATTATCCAAATCTGTATTGAACGCCAAAACCACTATGAGGGTATTCCCATTTGACTGACCCGTAGATGCAGGCAATCTGGCAGGTGCCGCATTCCAAACATCCGGCATACTCGACCACCATCTCCCCTTTTTCATTCTGAGAATAGAGGTTTGCAGGACAGGCATAAATGCAGAAACGCTCTCTGCAGGTGTGGCAGGTTTTTTGGTCCAACGTGATATGGGTTTGTTTGTCATTTTTAAAGGCATCGATAGCCAATTTCTCGGTGATCTTCATCGAAGCTAATCCTCTTTAATATAATTTTCACCACGGAGTCACGGAGCACACAGAGAATCGATTTTCGTTTTCTCCAACCGGGAGATGCCGATTGGAGAAAAGATCTCGTCCCTTCGGGATAATCTTCTTCTATCAATTGGCTATACGCTTTATCCCTTCTTTCAACACAGGCACGTTGAAATTGATAAGCAAGCCCACCTTTAGGCCTGTAAGCTTTAGGTAAGTTAATAATTGCGCTTCGTGGACTCCTTGAATAACTTCACAGGCTTTTATTTCAAAAATTAACTTGTTCGCTACAAGGATATCAATACGATAACTACAATCTAATTTGGAGCCTTTGTATTCAATAGGGATTTCCTTCTGCCTTTCATATGAAATCTCCCTCAACTCTAACTCCCGACATAAACATTCCTCATAAATAGATTCCAGGAGGCCAGGCCCAAGGGTCTTATGAACCTCAATGGCAGCTCCAATAACTGAACCTGTAAGCTCGTTTATATCCATAGAGTCAATTCGAATTTTCCACCCCGAAGGGGGAGTAGGCTTTTGATTTGCCAGCATTTCCTGGCAAATCAAAATAATCATTTTCCTCTGTGCTCTCAGTGACTCTGTGGTGAGAGAGCATTACATTTTTCTAAATTGCAGCCAATCCCTAAACGTCTGGAGATTGAAAAAGTTTTCTTTCAACCCTTGAGAGATGGTCTTGTAAAGGCTTTCCTTTGGATGTTCATCAACCCGCATGACCTTCTCGAAGAGGTCCGAAATGGCCTGTGGATATTTCGAGAAGAGCCTTTCATTCTCCAAAATCAACAGGCTGCTTTTGAAAGAATTCATCTCTCTCATTATAAAACTTTCGCTCAAAAGTTGCTCGTAATAGGCTAAAGAAGGAGCTGAGAAATCGTTCTTCTCTTTTGCCTTTTTGATGGTTCGGCCTGCAAGGACACCCGACTCCATCGCATATTCCATTCCCCTCACCGTGACCAGCATATTTAGACCCAGTCCAGCGGCATCTCCAACCAACAACATCCCATCAGTGTAAAGTTTCGGTTTGATGTGAATGCCTCCTTCGGTGATGAGATGAGCCGAGTATTCGACAACATTCCCGCCTTTGATCAGATTCTTAATCTCGGGCCTCTCCTTAAATTCATCCAGGAGTTTATAAACCTCCTCTCGAGGTTCTCGAACATTCAGGGAACGGATCCCCACAACGATCCCGAGAGAGAGGCTTTCTCGGTTGGTATATAGAAACCCTCCCCCCATCATCCCTTTAGTGAGGGACCCCACAAAGAACTGGGCAGCTCCTTCACCCTCTTCCAATCTAAATCGATCTTCGATCGTCTGAGGGGGAAGTTCGATCACTTCTTTAAACCCGAGAGCAAAGTGTTGGGGTTTAAAAGGCTGGCGGAGGGTTGCTTTTTCTGCAAGGAAGGAGAGAATGCCATCCGCAGCCACCACACAGTCTGCACCAATTTCTTCATCTCCTGCCCGAATGCCGATTACCTTTCCGTCTTCCTTGATCAAATTATTCACATTCTTTTGGGGGATGACAAAGACTCCCTTTTCTGAAACGATATCAGCAAACCAGCGATCGAATTTTGCTCTGAGGATGGTATAACTGGGATAAGGCTCTTGATTAAATCGCTCGCTATAGAGTTCGAGAGTGGTCGAATTGGTCTCCCCCATGAGCGTAAGAATTTCCTTTGTCACATGGCGCTCTAGAGGGGCATCTTTCCAGAGATCAGGGAAGAGATTTCGAATCGGACTGAGATAAATTCTTCCCCCAGTCACATTCTTACTTCCTGAAAAATCGCCCCGCTCCAGAACGATCACAGTCATCCCGGAATCGGCCAATTCATAGGCACACGAAAGGCCTGCCAGCCCTCCACCGACGATGATCACATCCACCTTGTCCATCGTTCACCGCAAACCGCTAAGCGCAGAGTGTAAAAGTTTAAGAAATCCCGTGGTCCTATAGTCTCATAGTCTTGTAGTTCCTTGACTATCCGACTATTTGACCTTTTCTCCTCTATGCCTATTTGTCCGCCGCCATGACTCTTTTCAATTCTTCGGTGAGAGCCGGCACGATCTGAAAGAGATCCCCGACAATCGCATAATCTGCATAATTGAAAATGAGGGCATTCGGGTCTGTATCGACGGCCACCACCGTTTTGCAGGTGCCGATGCCGAGTACATGGTGGATCGCGCCTGAGATGCCAAAGGCCATATAAAGCTTGGCAGAGATGTTCTTCCCACTTTTCCCGATCTGATCTTTCACGTCCCTCCACCCCTCATCCACGACTGCCCGAGTCGTTCCCACGGAGCCATTCAGAACTTCTGCCAGATCTTCCAATAATTTGAAATGTTGTGGTCCCTTAATTCCCCTCCCCGCAGCCACGACGATATCCGCCTCTGTGATATCCAATCTTGCTCCCGAAGCCTTCTCCAGGCCGATGATTTTTTTCTTCGGTGAGGAGGAATCGGTTTGGGTGGAGACCGAAATGAGCTTTGCAGATTTGGAGAGGTTTGGGTTGACCATAAATGTATTATTTCTCACAGAAGCCATCTGGGGCTTGGCTTCTGTGAAAATCATCTCTGCAAATATTTTTCCACCAAAGAGGGGACGCTTGGCCATAAGATGGCCATCCTCTCCCAGGGTGAGATCCGTGCAATCCGGGGTGTATCCGGTCTGGAGATGCATGGCCAATCTGGGGAAAAGATCCTTGCCGGTAGACGTAGCTCCACCCAAAAAGACAGAGGGCTGATGTTCCTTTACCAGGGGGGCCATATTGATCAGATAGGCATCCGAGGTATAAGACAGCAGGGTAGGGTCATCGACACAATAGATTTTATCAGCAAAAGGTGTCAGGCTTTTAACAGCTTCCTGAAGCCCGCTTCCGAGAAGGATGGCGGAAACCTCTTGTCCTGTTTTTCTCGAAAATTCTGCGCACGCCGAGAGAAGTTCGAAGACGACCTTTCTAACCCTTCCATCCTGTTGTTCTGCAAAGACCCAGATTTCGTTAGGCATGATCCTTCCTTCCTATTTCAAATTTCAAATTTCAGATTGCAGATTGAAGTTTTGAGTTCTTCGTCTTTTCATGTTCAATTTGAAATCTGCAATGTGCAATCTGAAATGCTTAGATGACTTTCGCTTCTTCTTTCAGAAGTTTGACCAGAGTCTTAACATTATCCGGAAAATCTTCTTTGATGACCTTGACGGGTGGTCTCTTCGGTGGAGGAAGATATTTCCGTACCTTCACCTTGGCGGACGAAAGGCCCACCTCCGCAGGACTCAACCCTAAGGCAGCGAGGTCTACTTTCTTGATCTGAGCCTTCATCGCCTTCATCACATTCATCACCTGAGGGATGCGCGGCGTATTCAAGCCTTTTTGACAGGTGAAGAGTGCTGGAAGGCTACAGGAAATGACCTCTTTCCCATTCTCCACTTCCCGAATCACCTTCACCTCCTTCTTCGGATCCTCTACGTCGAGTCCCACAACGGCGTTGACATGGGGAATCCCCAGCAACTCAGCAACAGCAGGTCCCACGATCCCTGCATCGTCATCCATGGCCTGCCTGCCAGCCAGAATCAGATCAAAAGGTTTATTTTTCAGATAAGTGGCAAGAACCCTGGCAATGGTGAATTGGTCGGACCCTTCGAATGCAGGATCGGCGATCTGGATGGCCTCATCTGCTCCCATAGAGATTCCCCTTCTCAGGGCATCGACCCTCCGGTTGTCAACCGTTAGGACCGTCACCTTTCCCCCGAACTTTGCCTTCAATTGAAGCCCTGCTTCCACCCCGATCTCGTCGAAGAAACTGGTGAAGTACTTATTTTCGATATCAAGCTCAGTGTCCGATTTGACCTTCACCATCGCCTCGGGGTCAGGCACCTGCTTCACCAAGACATAGATATCCATCTTAGCCTCCCAAAACCGTTAGAGGAATGAGGTTAGAGGTCAGAGGCTAAACTTCTTCCTGCTGTTAAGGAAGTTGCCTCAGACCTCCATCCTCAAACCTCAAACAAGTATTAGTCTTTTAAATAGATTCTTCCCAAATAGTCACACAGGACTTCGTGGGTGCCGCCGCCGTAGAGCAGGAATTTGGCATCTCTCCAGAATCTCTGCGGAGGATATTCGGAACAGAATGCATTCCCGCCATAGATTCTCATCGCCTCTTCCACCGCATACATACACATCTCTGTGGAATGATACTTTGCTAGCATACAGTCATGGATGCAAGGGATATTGTTTTGAATCATCCAGGCACATTTATAGAGGTAGGCACGCGAGGCCTCGTACCAGGCCCAGAATTTAGCAAATTTTTCTCGAATTAACTGATATTTGCTGATGGGATTTCCGAAAGCAATCCGGTTATTGGCGAACTCCTTGGCATCATCCATGGCATTCTTTGCAATAGCCAAGGCATTCATTCCAGTCATCACGCGAACTTCGTTGAGAATTTCTCCGGCGTATTGAACCCCTTTGCCGATTTCTTCACCCAGAAAATTTTCATCGGGGACAAAGACATTGTCCATAACGAGTTCGCCCGTCACCGAACAGCGGGAACCCAATTTGTGGAGCCTCTGACCGGAAACAAATCCATCTCGATTCTCTGTCTTCCTTTCGACCAGGTAGAAGTTGAGGCCTTTAAGGCCCAACTTCGGATCGATCGTTGCCATCACTGTGGCAAAATCAGCGATGGGTCCATTTGTGATCCATTGTTTTCTCCCATTGATTCTCCAACCTCCGTCTACTTTGGTGGCAAGCGTCCTGGTTCCAGCAAGGTCAGAACCGGATTGGTCTTCGGTAAAGCAAATGGTTCCGATTTTTTCACCCTTGATGGCCGGTACGAGGATCCGCTGTTTGATGTTTTCGTTTGCAAAGCGGCCGATAAAATAAGTCCCCATAAGGATTTGCATAGTGACAGCCATCGAGAATCCGCAGGATCCCCTGGCAAGTTCTTCATAAAAGATCATCTGGGTGACCGTGTCCGTTGCCATCCCGCCATACTTTTCATCATGCCTCAGGCCCAGATATCCAAGAGCAGCAAATTCTTTCCAGAGATCCCAGGGAAATTCTTCCTTCTCGTCCAGTTCTTGCACCCTGGGCATGATCAGCCGATTCACCGCGTCCCGAACGGTTTGTCTGAAGAATTCTTGTTCCTCCGCAAAGCTAAAATCAAGTGCCATGGATTGTTACTCCTTTCGTCGTAACAGTTCGGAGTAATTAGTTCGGTGTTCGGAGTTTCTTAATTCTTAAAGCTCCGAACTCTGAACTCCGAACTCATAACTTTATTCAGATGATATTCTTCTCCTTGAACTCCTTTAAGTGAGCACTGCTATATCCTAAAAGACCGGTGTAAATTTCTTCATTATGCTCCCCAAATCGAGGAGGAAAACTGATCACTCGATTGACCGATTTCAAGAAGGGCGTCGTACATGGAGACGGTGCGATGGTGATCTCTAACCCTGTTTTTGAATCCTTGCTCTGTATCAGATTCGGTTTTACCAAGGGATCCTCCACCACCTCTCCAATCGTATTCACTTTAGAAATGGGGATTGTGGCTTTATTAAAAATATCGATCAACTCTTGGGTCGCCAATTTCTTGGTAATGGCGTTGATCGCATGATTTAAATTTTCCACATCGGCAATGCGACCCGCATTGCGCTCATACTCTTTTTTATAGAGGGATTCGAATCCTGGAATTTTTGTCATCGTCTCCCATTGCTTGTCATTCCCTACGGCCACATAAGAATAGCCGTCCTTCGTCTCATACACCGAAACGGGAGCGAAGAATTCGTGTGTATTCCCCCTTCGAGACACGTTTTTCTTAAAGGTGACTGTATGAGTAATTGCCTGGGTGAGCCAGGAGACGGTGCTTTCAAACATGGAGAGATCGATTCGACTTCCCTGACCCGACACCGCTCTTTTGAAGAGGGCCTTCATTAACAGTCCATAGCCATGTTCACTGGCACCCATATCTGGAAGCGGGATTCCCATGACCTGGGGACTTCCTCCCTTTTCCCCCGTAAGTTCCATCAATCCTCCTCTGGCTTGAAGCACTGGATCATAGGCTGCTTCATTGCTTTGGGGACCAAAACCGGTCATCCCCAGCCAGATGATGTCCTCTTTTATCTTCTTCAGCATCTCATAGTCGATTCCCAGTTTCGAATAATTTCTTGGGAGCTGGTTTGTAGCAAAGATATCCACCTTTAATTTGAGGATGAGTTTTTTTAAGATCTCCTGGCCCTCTGGGGTGCCAAGATCGAGCGTCAAAGCTTTTTTCCCGGCGTTGATGGAAAGGTAATAGGAGAACATCCGGTCCTCGTTCAGTACGTTATCGCCAACTCTTCTATTAGGATCACCATAGACAGGATGCTCCATTCGTATTACAGTGGCTCCGTCCTCTGCAAGGCGGAGGGTCAAATAGGGTAGAACCGTAGCCTGCTCCAGACTTAAAACCGTAATATTTTTGAACACATTGACATCATTCATTAGAATCACCTCCCCGGGACATTTTGGATACTGTATACAGAAATTCTTATATACCTAAACCCCGTCTCTTGTCAAGGTTTTTTGGCCTTTTGAGGGAATCCTTCTGTCTCGTGGGGCCTCAAATAGGGAGGCTAAAGCCTCCCCTACCCACCTGCTGCCTCACAGGCTTGATCGGCGACTGAAAAAATAGCTCCGCCGTGAGCCATTTGGTGGATATTGACCATCTGATCGGTAATGGAGAGGGTGGACATGAATTTCATCCTATTCTTTTCTTCAATTTCTCCGTGAGGTCTGAGAAGCGTTCGTATTCAATGGGATTCAATGGTTTGAGGTACCCGGAAAAGGGAGCCCCCTTCTTATAAAGAAGTATGATTTCTTTTCCCAGGCCTAAGGCGATTCCAATTTCGAACAGAACCTCTCCCTTCTCGGAACTGACTAAAGGGTAGATTCCTAACCTTGCACGCCGGATCTGCTCGATCCTCTGATTGAAAAGGTTCCCTTTCTGGACGGCTTCCGAACCATGAATCGGCTGAAGCCCGCTTCCTTCAAATGCAGATTCGACCGCCTTTACCATTTCAAGATCCGAGATTCCCGAAGAGATAAAATACTCTCCCTTGAGAGAGACCTCGACCGTTCTTGGTGTCGTTTGAATCTTCTTGAAAAGTGTTCGATCTAAAGTCAATTCTTTGAGGGCTCCCTGAAGAACATTTTTTGCATTCTCAAGGTCTTTTTTGTAGCGTTGGGCATTGATCTTATTGATTTCGGGTGAGGCAAAGGCCTTGATGCTCATTTCTCGAAATTTGAGGGCGACGAAGTTTTGGGTGTGGATCGATTTTGAGCTAAAGACCTTCTCCAGAATCGTTTTGGTTTCGGTGTGCCACTGTTGGAAGGCTTCATGGTCTGCATGAAGACCTGTGAGTTTTTCTATTCCATTGAGTTGTTCTCTGATCAGATCGATCGGGTCTCTCTCCGCCATCTTTCCATGCCCTTCTTTTCAGTGTTTGAAGATAGCAATGGATGAAGAGAATGTCAATGCTTCCACGCGAGTGGTGTTTTTCCCCTGTGAGAGGGATTCATGGCAGAAACGTACCCTGATCTATCTCCCTATTGTGAATAGTGTCCTTTTATGGTATAGAATCCATTAGTTAGAAAAAAAGGGTGACTATTTTATGCTAAAAGAAAAAGAGATTGTTTTAGGGGTCACCGGCGGGATTGCTGCCTATAAGGCCGCGGAGCTGGTAAGACTATTCGTAAAAGAAGGGGCTCATGTGCATGTCGTGATGACCCAGAATGCCCAGAAATTCATTACCCCTCTCACGTTTCAAATCCTTTCAGGAAATCCCGTGGTCACAGACCCCTTCACGCTGGTCGAGGAGCAAGAAATCGGACATATTGCACTGGCTGACCTGGCGGAATTAATCGTCATTCTTCCCGCGACAGCAAATATCATCGGAAAGATTGCTCATGGAATTGCAGATGATTTTCTTTCCACCATGGTCATGGCTACGAAGGCCCCTGTCCTTTTCGCTCCTTCGATGAATGTCAATATGTGGGAGAACAAGGCGCTTCAAGAGAATATTCAAACCTTGCTTGAAAGAGGATATCATCTCATTGAACCCGGAGAAGGAGAGCTGGCATGCCACTGGTATGGAAAGGGGAGGCTGGCTGAATTGAGCGAAGTTATGGAGAAGGCGGAAGATCTCTTTTATAAGAAGGATCTGAAGGGAGAAAAGATTCTGGTCACCGCTGGGCCCACACAGGAACCGTTGGATCCTGTCCGATTCATCACCAATTATTCTTCCGGAAAGATGGGATATGCCTTGGCCAAAGTGGCCAGACGGAGGGGGGCTGAGGTCATTTTGGTCACAGGCCCTACGTCCATCCCGATCCCAAGAGGAGACATGAAGGTTGTCTCTGTGAAAACAGCAGCAGAAATGAG